>Ga0163151_10001955_pt1 | contig 33411 bp, 29 predicted proteins | sample OliLakLV19MP5IB2_FD_145596 | JGI IMG/M metagenome (GOLD analysis project Ga0163151, IMG submission 145596) | Freshwater microbial mat bacterial communities from Lake Vanda, McMurdo Dry Valleys, Antarctica - Oligotrophic Lake LV.19.MP5.IB-2 | ecosystem: Environmental > Aquatic > Freshwater >... | reverse complement strand
GCATATCATATAATGTTATATTTATTTTTTGGGGCGGCAATCCATTTATATATAATAAAGCATTAGTAGGGTTGGGAAATATATGATATACATTTTTTATTTTCTCAACATCTGATGAACCTTCCCAGATAGACGTTTTATTATATAAATAAATAGTATCAGTTCCACCATCTATGGATAAAGTATCTCCCTTTTTTATATTGGGTAAATACTCCATTGGTTTAGCTCCTTCATCAAAAGGTATACGTTTTAAATCGCTATCAAATTTCATTAATACTAAAGGGGTAAACCCAAAAGGATTTAATCTTAAAGATACTAAACTTGTATTATTAGATGTTTTTAAAATGCACGGGTCGTAATTATTCAAATTGCTATCCCAAATCCATTCATTATATACCTTGCCACTTAGTGATGCTTTTCTGAGCATAAATTTCCAATCCCAATTTGCATAAGGTGGTTTTGAAAATTCGCCTACCTCAATATTGATGCTATCATTGTACTGATAACCATTATCTATCTCTTTAAAACTATCCTTTGAACAAGTTGGTATAAAAGATACAATATGCCCATTAGTATCTAATTCAATAATATGCTGATTGTTACCAAACCCATTGGTGTTTTTTTTAACATTGGCATTAAAATATATATTACCTGTTGTGGTGCTGTATACATTGAAACCAAATATCCCATTAGTTTCATCATAATATACCGGATGTTTCCATTTCGATTCCAGATTGTCTAATCTAAGATAGCGAATCACAGGAGCACTCTCCTCAAAAACACTGTCAATAGGCTCCCAATGTGTACCAGATAAAATAAGTGCGTTCCATTCACGTTTGATATGAATAAAATCATAAGTTTCTTTAAAGGTACTGTAGTTGGTCGTACTCCCATTACTATCCAACTGCATGATAAAAGAAAAATTTTTACCTTGATAATCTTCATCCACATTTCCAGTAGCAAAGAAAGTATTGCTAACAGTATCATATACTATTTCTTCAAACCTAAAGTACCCGCCTTTCCCTCTATAGTATTTCAAAGATAACTTGTTCCCATTTATGTCCAATTTTAATAAAAAACCTATTATGGTATTTACGTCATGTATTCCCATTGTACCAAATACATAAATATTACCTAGTTTGTCTTTATGAATATGCGATATTTTTATTGAAGAAGAGTCTTTGAAACCAGAGCGGTAAATATGTTTAAACGCAGCAATATTGCCATTGGTATCAATAGTAGAAATAGCAGCATCGGTTACTTGCAAATTTAGCCCAATCATAAATATACTGTCGTTAATTTGAATAGGCTTTGCAAAATAATTAATATACTGCCCATATATTTTGGTACAGCTTTGTCCAAACAAGCCTTGGATAATGCTTTGGAATATAACAATACAAAGTATATGCTTTTTCATATACTTATTGCTTGTATATTAACAATACAGAGGTAGCAACATTGCTGCAATAAATTACAGCATAGTAATATCCACTAGTAAGTGAACTAAGGTTGGGAGTTATGGTTAAAGAATTATTTGCATCAATAGTATAATTTTGCGTAAATTTATCTTGCATGAATAAGTCGACTACTTTAAATGTGATGCTAGCTTGGCTTGCATCTGCATTTCCTAAACTAAAAGCTATTGCACTGCTAAAGGGGTTAGGGGCAGCAGTAATGGAAGTATTACAAGGAAGCGAATAAGAACTCGTATCATCTCCCATAAGGGAATCCAATTCATGTGGGTATAATTTATGGGCAAGTGCACCACTATCTTTTTGAGCAAAATCTATAATGAGCCCTCGGGCTGTAGCACTTCCCCATGTATGCCCAGCGGCTATCGGTATTAAGGTAGAATAATGTTGTAAAAACCATATACTATCATAATTTTGTATAGCATAGTCTTTCCAAAAACCATATACTGTAGCTAACTCACCTTGTCCTTCAACGGCTGGGTTTTGATTTTGTAATGCAGCAATCATCACTACGGCATCGCTGTATTTTGCTTGCTTAATAAGTATGGGAATAAGTTTACTAATAGACCATGGTTTGTTGATATTAGTCAAAAATATTTTTAAACTATCAGGCCATATATGTGTAGTATCAGTATCATGTGTTATTTGGTAATCATAATAATGAGCCAACTGATATTGTAAAGACTGCAATTCTATTTTTGCAGAAAAATATATACTACTATCGTCTGTATTTTGTAATGAACTCGAATCAGGCATATTGCTCGATACCGAATCAAGATTATGCCGAACTGTTGCACCATCAGGAAGGATCGCAGGTGGCTCCGGTTTTACCCATCCTGAATAGCATGAGCAATTGGAACTACCATTATTCTGTTTCAAGGTTACTTTAGCTGTTGAATGGCCAGGGTATTCTCTATTACCATTTTGTTGCAGATTATTATGATAATATATAAAGTTTCTTACTTGATTATTTATATGGCAATTTTGATTTGGGAAACTTGTATTGAACCAATTCATGGCTGCAGTATTGGGTGTGCCTTGGTTTGGAACACCATCAGTATTCACATTTGTACCCGTAATAAATACATCATTTACAGTATGATTGTCAAAGCGATTACAGCCAAAAGTACAAGAAGAGTTGCTACGGTCGTATTCAAGACCTCGATCAAAGTTTAAAAAATAATTATTATATGTTCTTCCAGTAATGGTATTTGTGCCGTCTATTAAGCAACCAATAATTGGATTGTTCCCGAGTCTGCTGCTATGAATACGATTGGATGAAACATCATGTTTTGTGCCTTGTAGCCAAATACATTGCGAATTTGCTGTTAACTTGTTCATATACATTTCATTGCCAAATATACTCACCTCCCCACCGGTTGCTCGAATACAATATCTTGAGGGATTCCACATATCATTAGTAGCAATATCTACATAAGGACAATTACTTAGTGTTATTGATTGGTTGAGGAAACTAAAAAAATTTTGGTATACATAGAATATAGCATTAGTTCCAGAAATTCCTGTAGAACTAAAATTGGCGATTCCATTAAATGCAGGTTTAATAGGTACCTGAAAATAATTGAATAAAAAAGGAAAGAAAAAATTATTACTTGAGTTAATTTGTAGTAAAGTAGCATTGGTGAAGGTTGCAGGGACATTTGTTAATGCTGGGTCAATATAAAAAGCAGTATTACGGATGATACTATACTGAGAACCGGCATAAGCTCCAAAAAAAATATTTCGGCCAAAATTGTCCTTAAATAGAATTTTGTTTGTAGTCCCTCCAACATAATTAGTCTCGCCCACTGAGATTATTAGGCCTCCCGCTTGCACATTTACACCATTTGTCCCCATGTGCGATAGTTTTGGAAATTTTGCGTTATTTTCGGTTCTTTCCTTTTCTAGGATTAACAAACCTTGATTAAAGACAGATGTATATTGTGAGCGATCAGGTCTCAATGCGTCATCAGATGATATTTCATTTGGGCTTTTTCTAACATTTGGGACCCATTTATTTAGGTTTATATCATATACAATATCGTTCCAAGCTTCCTTTTGTTTTAGTGTCGAATTTCCCTGCACCACTATTCCAGCCCATGCCAAATTTGTACTATTAAGGCCATTATCATCTTTGTGTGTAATTGTTGTGCCCCGTAATACTAGCACCGCACCTATTCCTACAGTTATTTTGCAATTTGTTGCCATTTTTATCGTGACTGCATTGAAAATAACTCTGCATAATTATTTATGACCACATTACTATTGTATGTGGTGTTTATACTTATAGTTAGCGGTACACTTGGGGTACCTAGATTTTGAGATTTCACATGAATAAACAAAAAATTGAAAAGGAGCAATAAGGGAAACTTTTGTACGGTAAGTGCGGCGAAACACCTTAGATTAGTAAGTAATTTTGAATAGAACATAGAATTTGATTTTAATTTGTTGAAATTGGATGAATTTAAATAGGAAGCAAATATATACACCTAGATTCCAAAAAACAAACAGATGGTTGCCTAAGGTTTAAAAATAATTTTCGTATAACTTTTTCGTTTTATTTATTAAGTTTAGCCATATAATTTTCGGTTTAGTTTTATATTAAGTTCGCCTCTCAGTTATTTAGTATATTTGAATTTGCTGCGTTCTTAAACTCAATTTATAAATAAACATCAATATATTAAAATAATTTCCAAAACCAAGCGGATACCAATTTATTTTTTCATTTCCCTTTTTTACCTATATATGCTATAACCTCTTCGCACATTTTATTAAGCTCTTTGGTTTTTTCAGAATTGGAAGAAGTTAAATATTTTCTCAATTGGGCATCTGTTGCAGGTTTCCCTTTTCCAAAAATTACATCTGCATCTGTTAAGATTGTATCTTTTGTTTTGGTATTTATTTTTACAAAATCAAGTTCCTTGATAAATGATATAAAACTCTTTGCCTTGCTGTCTTTAATATTTAGTTCAATAATCATTGTACAAATGTAATAATTAAATATTAAACTTAGCAAAATCATATATACATTTTAGTAAACACTTATGCCCCCCATTTTGCACTTCCCTATTTTTGTATTATTCTTGCCCTTCAAATTATGACAGGTATTTTAGGCATCATCTTAATTCTGGGCTTGGCCTTCTTGTTTTCGAACAATAGAAAAGCTATCAACTACCGCTTGGTTATTAGTGGCTTGCTGCTACAAGTGGTATTGGCTGTGCTAGTACTTAAAGTAGAAGTGGTAACCAATTTCTTTAAATGGATTGGCCACGGAATGGAAAAAATAGAGTCGTTCGGAAGAGAAGGGGGCAAGTTTGTTTTTGGAAATGTATTGCCCAATCCACCTGAACTTGCAAAACAATGGGGTGGCGAAAATGCCTTTATATTTTTCTTTAATATTCCTTGTACTATTATATTAGTTTGTGTAATAGTTGCTATATTATATCATGTCGGTATTATGCAACGTATTGTTTCTGTACTTGCACGCGGGGTATACTTTATTATGCGTACAAGTGGTTCCGAAAGTTTGAGTAATGTAGCGAGTGCATTTGTGGGACAAGTAGAAGCACAAGTAATGATTCGTCCTTACTTAGCGGGCATGACTAAAAGTGAATTGCTGGCAAGTATGAGTGGCAGTTTGGCCTGTATTGCAGGAGGTATTTTAATAGTATATGTGAATATGGGAATACCTGCACAATTTCTGTTGGCGGCAAGCATTATGGCTGCACCTGCAGCATTGGTAATATCCAAAATTGTATTTCCTGAAACAGAAGAGAGCGAAACAAAAGGCAGGGTAAAATTGGAAGTAAAAAGTCAATATAATAATTTGATAGATGCCATTAGCCATGGTGCATCAGATGGAATGAAAATTTCGTTGAATGTAATAGCCATGCTTATAGGTTTTATTGCACTGATTGCTTTCATCAATTATTTGCTAGGACTTATATATCCCGGCTTTAGTTTAGAAATGATATTTGGATGGATATTTACACCTTTTGCTTGGGTGATGGGTGTGCCTGCAGATGAGGTATCTCAAGTTGCAACTTTAATGGGACAAAAACTAAGCATCAACGAATTTTATGCATATAATCAACTCACACATTTGGCCACACCGCTATCGCCCAAAGCTATGATGATTGCTAGTTTCGCATTATGTGGTTTTGCAAACTTTAGCAGTGTAGGAATGCAGATTGGGGGTATCGGAGAACTTGCCCCGGGTCGCAGGGCAGACTTGGCGAAGCTTGGAATGAAAGCATTATTTTGTGGTACTTTAGCATCCTATCTTTCTGCAACAATTGCGGGGCTGTTGATGGAGTTGCCGTTTTGATGTGGTGTCGGGTGAAAGATAGCCGTCATGCTGTTCGCTGCGGCGAACAGCATGACGCTGACGCCTAATTTCGCTGACCACGATGTATTACAACTTATCTATAGCTTTACTTTTTTTGCTCCAACCATAACCTATCGTCATCATAAAATACAATGCGGTAAAATCCTTTTTTGCAACAGTTGATTTTGCGAAGCCTGGTAAGTAACCAAATTCAATTCTCTATATAGATCCTTTGGCGAATACATCGCCTCTATTGGTCATACCAAAACGCCAACCTGTTTTGCGTAATTCGTCAGCATTAAATCTATAATATGTTTTGGTGGTTTTTGGCCTAAATGTACTATCACCCATAGGGCCTTTATTGCCCATTCCAATTAATATATCATAATATATAGTGAGCCAATTTGAGCTTACACAAGTGCCATGTTTATTCGAATGTACTTCTGCATAAAAATTACGGGTAAGTGCTCCACCTAGTTGCAATACTTTTATATTATTATATTCTTTCATCGTTTGAAAATTCAAACCTATTCGAGGTTGTAATACATGGCGATAGGTTACAGGGAAGGCATCTTCCGATTTTTCATTCACCATGGCCACGCCATCATAATGCGATTTAAGTGTAAAATGACGGCGGCCTTTATATTTAAAAGTAAGCAAATTATAACCGCAACCAATTTCAAAATTTGAATATCCAAAGGGTATATATTTATCACTATATTTTTGATTGATGCCAGCAAAAATTTTGGTTTTGTTGACCAAGCCACTCAAATAAGAATTTTCAAAATAAACTCTGGGAGAAAGTTTCAGTTTCCTCAGCTCAGTATCTATTCTCGACCCTGCCGCTAAAGCAGTAGAATTATTGCTCGTATTTTCGTAATTGCCTACCTTGAAATTGAGATACTCAAACGCTATATGCGTGTTGCGGTATGAATTGGGCTCGTCAGATTTTGCAGTAACAACGGGCTGAGCAATTGAGATGGACACTAATAAAAGTGAGCAAATGAATAGTATATATTTTTTCATGAAACAATAATTATGTTGTAAAAATAGGAACTTTGGTTTAGATAATTCTATACCCTTATCACGGTAATTTCTGGTTGTATTGCTAACGCGTGATTATACCCTCGCTGGCTTTCAGCCACCTCCCCTCCCGAATAAGACTGGGGATGGGAGGATTGCTGACGTCGGATTACGCTAACGGCCGCTGTCGTTTGATTACGCTGACCCCTGATATAAATTAGGGTAGCTTTTTTGTCCGTTTCAGCACCAATAAATTGAGCGGATTTGTGGGCAAACCCGAAATATTATTCTGCAATAATCTGATACTTCTATCATAAAATAAAACAACCACAGGTGCATCATCCATAATTTTTTTGTCGATAGTGCTATATAGTTTCGTTCTTATACTATCGTTGGTTATGGTGAGCGAACTTGCATATAAATTATCAATCGCAGAATTTTTATAATGGAAATAATTTGGGCCGCTGGGGCAAAAGTTTTTGGAAAAGAACAAACTTAAATAGTTCTCCGCATCAGGATAATCTGCTATCCACGAACCGCGGAAGAACAGGGCTTGACTCTTAGCCACCATCTGCCTGTGCGTAGTTCCAGGATTGTTTTCTATTTTGCATTTGATACCAATTGCCGTTAATTGATTTTGTATATATACAGTTAAATCCAAATAATTTTTGGTGGTATATAATACGATTTCATCCTTCTTATTATACCCCGATTTATGTAATAATTCTCGAGCTTTTTCTGGATTGTACTCATATATATCGTCTTCAATATTTCCAGGCAAACCCTTAGGTATAAAACCACCCACATTCCCATTCCCTATATTGTTTCGCAATTGGGCAACCATCTCCTTTCGGTTGATGGCATGGCTAATAGCTTGACGAAAACATATATTTGCAAACGGAGAATTTTTCGACAAAGGCAAACTATCATCCACCAAAAAACCCAAATATTCTGTATTGAGATAATTGCCCAAAACAAGTTTGAATTTACCATGATAGTGTTGTTTCAAACTGCCAGATTTGGTGAGCACATCATCTTTAAAACTACTTTCTAGGCCATTTACAAAATCTAATTTACCTTGCAAAAATTCTAAAAATGCGGAGTGCTTACTTCCAATAAATGATACTACAATTCCATTGAGATAGGGGAGTGGTTTATTGTAACTATCTTTTTCAAAATAAAGCGGATTGCGTTCCATCACCATTTTTACTCCATCTTCCCAAAACTTAAGTTGGAATGAGCCTGTACCCACAGGATGTGATCGAAAATCTTTGCCATATTTTTCTATAGCTTCATGTGGAATTGCAAAACAATACGGCATCGCTAATTGACCCAAAAATGGCGGAAATGCTTTGGCAATATGTATTACAACCGTAGAATCATTTGGGGTTTCAATAAGTTTGTTATTATGATATATATCTTTATCAGTTTTTGGATTTGCAATTGGCAGCCATTTTTCATTGAGCAGCCACGCACCGGGACTTGCAGTTGCGGGGTCAAATATCCTTATTAAACTATACGCTATATCTTTTGAATTTAATTTGCGGCCTTTACCATTTGCAAAGCAATCGTGGTCTTGAAAATATATATCATCACGCAAATAAAAAGTATAGGTTTTGCCACTGTCACTAATGTTCCACCTTTTTGCAAGCGATGGAATAATATGGAGATTGGAATCCAATTCCACCAAGCCATTATAAAGTTGCGTAACTGCCCAGATATTGTTCTGATCCTTTGCAAATGCGGGGTCTAACGAACTAATACCCGCATCTTCATTGTAATAAAACAGGTCGCCACGGTTGCTATTCTTGTTCCCGCAATTAATATATAATAAGGTAAAAAAAAATAGTACTATATAATAGTTTGGGAATTTAGTTGTGGTCTCTTTTTGCACTCAATTCCAAATTATTAAATGCCATTAATTGTTGGAAAGTTCGTGACATTCCATCGGGCGAACCATCCAAAAATATCACATTGCCTTTGCCTTGTTCGGCCATGGTTTTCACAGCTTCTGTCCACATGCTAAATAATATTACGGAAGAGTCCAGATTTGAGCTTGCCATTTCTTTAGCAGCTTGGCTCATACCTTTGGCTACTTCTTCGCGGAATGATGCAACTGCTTGTCCTCTTAATATAGCAGCAACTCTGTCGGCTTCGGCTGAAATTTTTATTGCATTTCCTTCAGCTTCGGCGGCTTTGGTTTTTGTGATTAATAAGGCCTGCCCTTCATTCTCAGCAGCAGCTTTTAGATTGTTTGATGATACCACTTTGGCCATCGATTTCATAATCTCTTCATCGAAAGTTATATCATTCATTTGCATATCGATTAAATGATAGCCCCAGCCTTCTAATGTATTATCCAATTGCATTTTTACTTCTTCCACAATGTCCCTACGAAGTGATAATATTTCTGCTTGTCTTTTGGTCGCCACAAATGCACGAATGCTTCCTTCTACGGTGCGTATCAATGCCGACTGAAAGCTTTTAAGATCCATAAATTTGAAAGCTACATTTTTTATAGTTTCTTCATCGTGGTTCACCACCGCATATAATAACATGGCTGAAAAATTTACATTAGCTTGGTCAACTGTGATAGCTTGAAATCCCAGTTCTATAGAGCGGTTCTGGATAGAAATAGTCTTAAATTCACGCTCGATAAAAGGTATTTTGAAATTGAGCCCTGGATGAAGCAATCGTCGGTATTTACCAAATATGGTGATCACTGCAATATTACCTTGTTTAACCGTAGAAATACCTGCAATAATGAGTAATAGGATGACTCCTAAAATGGAGAGAGTTGTTGGTGATATATTCATTTTTATTTTATTTTATTAGGGAGCAAATAACGGGTTTTTTTTTGGAAAGTGATAAGTAATAAGTAGTCAGTGGTCAGCCCGCCGCGGCGGGCAGTGGTCAGTAGCTGACTCCTATTGGCGTACGGCTTACCACTTATCACATCTTACTTATTACTCCTTCTTAAATTTCGCAATCTGTCTTTCGCCATTCTGATTTATGACAGCTATATAATATAATCCTTGAGCAAAATTATTTACAGGCACTATAATAGATTTGTCGTTTTTAATATTTGTATTATATACCAATTGCCCTGCCTGATTATAGATGAACACTTGTTTGATATTAGATTGATTTTCAAAAACAAGATTTAATATTTCCTGTGCAGGATTTGGGTATAACTGGAAGGTCTCTTTTGCAATATTTTGAATTGCATTTCCTGCATATACTACTACCGATCTCGATACATCGTCTGCTTTAATGTTTGAAGGATCGGTAAGGCTATAAGTTAAAGTATAAGTGCCCAATATAGAAGTATTCACGCTTCCTGTAATAGTAACCAAGGATTGTAAAGTAGCAGCATTATAATAATTATCTGTAGCAGTTATACCAAGGTCAGTATAGCTTTGATATTGCATAACAGAGTCAGTTGTCTTTCCATTAATTGTCAATATTGGTTTGGTAGTTTTCTGTACTATGATAGTTCTGGTTTTATTACTACTATTTCCTGAATGATCGGTGGCTACATAGGTAAGAGATTGTACGCCCAATTGCATTGTATTGATACTTCCAATTACTGTTGCTATAAGTGCGGTATCATAATCATCGGTAATAGTATAACCAGGGTCAGTAAATGCAAGACCAGCCTCAATATATATAGTATCTCCTACTTTTAGTTTTATAAAGGGGGCTACATTATCTGTAATAATAACCGTACGTTGTGCTGTGCCTATATTTCCAACACTATCGGTGCATGAATAGGTAATATATAGCGTATCTGGTTTTGAGGAATTAATTACAGTTGGATATATATTTACCGTCAGGTTTTGCGAATAATTATCAGTTACTTTATAGCCGGGTTCTGAATATACATCACCTATATGAATGGTATAAGGATTGGGTGCAGTAAGTGTTATTATAGGTTTTAATCGGTCAACAACTATTACATCGCGTGCTATTGTTGCTGATTGGTTTCCAGTTTTATCTGCTACTGTATATTGATATTGATAAGTGCCCAGAACGGCAATATTTGCAGTGCCAGTCCGTACTACATTATTTGATATATTTCCATCCACCGAATCATAGGCGATTACTCCAGGATCATTATAGGATGTATTTGCATCAACAGTATCGGGGTTATTGCCAATCAACACTATATAGGGAGCTGTTGCATCAGGTGTAACTGTTATATATCTTGTTTGCGGGATAGCTTTATTGCCGCTGCTATCCGTTGCATTGAAAGTGAGTGTATAAGTACCAATTGTTTGTGTATTGAGTGGTAAAGTGCTCACCATTACAGGCACATTTCCATCTATATTATCCAATGCCGTTGCACCACTATCGGTATAAGTTAGTCCTTGTCCTACTTTTGCATTTGCACCACCAATAAGTTTAATAACCGGGCCTTCAAAATCATCAACCAGGAAAATACCATAGTCTTCGTACTCTCCACCAAAGGCGGTGCTAACGCAAGCTGCGACGCCATTTCCATCAACAACAGCAATCCTTAATTTAGTAAAACCAGTTGCTACTTTTCCAGATGATTTTGTGGGGACAGTAATAGTTGCTGTCCACGTTTTTAATTTTGCAAAACCACTTGAATATACAACTTCTGAACTTTGGAAAATACCATCTATATTATAATCAATCCATATCTTGCACAATGCACTTTTAGTATTAGCTAACCTCCCTGCATTGAATTTGTATTTCCCACCCAATATCATACAAGTGGTACTGCTCGAATAGTCCCAATAATCGGCGGTACCAATGCTTGAAACCATAGATATATCTCCAATATTAAACATACTAATTCCTGCTTCCGTTCCTGTAAAAGTAGAGCAAGTAGGATAGCAATAATCATCGCTCACATAAAAATAATTGGTAATCGATTTTACATTATTTCCATAAGCATTGGTTGCAGTTAAAGAAATACTATAATAACCGGTATCGGTAAATGATACATCAGGGTTTTGGTCTGATTGGCTGGTTCCATTTTCAAATACCACATTATTGTTTGGTTGAATATCCCAATCCCAACCTGTGGCACCATATAAAGATTTATCTTTTAAGGATACGATTTTATATAGTGTAAGTTTACTTGGCGTTGCTTTTTGAACAGCTATGCAACCGCTGGGAACATAAGAATACTCGGCCTCGAAAGCGGCAACAGGGCTTTGCGACGGATTAACGATTGTAATAACTTTGTCAACGGTGTCAATTCCACCACAACTCTGCACTATTAAACGACAGGTTTGTGTTCCAACATTATTAAATGTATATATATTTTTCCATCCTGTGGCGTCTTCAAATCCATCGTTCTCATAATCCCAACTATAAGTATATGTTTTATCCCAATAAGTTGCTTTTATATCCATAGTAGAGCCTATATAAACGGTATCGGGAATTACAAAGAGAGCACTTGGTTTTGGGAACGTTCCTGGAGTTGAATACCATTTGGCCTCAAATCCTTTTCCTCTTGTATATCTACTATAAAAATATATATACATGCTGCCACTTTTAGCAGTTAATTTGCTGGGCTTATAATTATTGGTAAACCCATAATTATTGAATAATTTCTTTCCTGATATACTATCTGTACCATCCCAGATTCCTAGCCACGAAGCATTTCCTAAATCAAATTTACTTTGGTCGAATTCTATCGTAACGTCTTTTGCACAAGGAGCTATCAGCAGATGTAATTTTTTATTCGTTCCATGGTTTCCATACTTTCCACCATCATCGTACAAGCGACCTTCTGAAGCACTGGTATAAGTGGGGCTTCCCATTATAATAGTTTGCAATACTTTTATATATATACTTTTGCAAAGCTGGCTACTTCCTATTGCATTGGTGGCAGTAAGGCATATATTATAATTACCTGGGGAAACAAAAGTTATTACTGGTTGAAAGCTATTAGTATCCGTACCATTTGTATATATCCAATCGGTGCCATAGGTGCCAGGCGTAACAGTCCAATTGAAGGATTCAGGGCCTTGTATAGTATAGTTTTTAAAAGTGATTGTTCCATTTTCATCTATAACTGTATCGCTTGCATAAAAACTAGGAACAGGAACATTCGATGGATTATATACATTGAAATTAATAGTGGTATCGTCCGTTCCTATGCAATTAATTACTTCCAGTTTTATACTATGACTCCCCGTATTGCTAATCGTGCTCATTAAATCCTTGGTCAAAACTCCACTGACCAATGTCCCGTCAATATACCAATAATAATGTTTACCTAATTTATTGGAAAGGTTCGTAGCAGTAAATATACAATTCACAAATATAGTATCTGGTAAACTAAAACTTGCAAATGGGTTGCTATATTTATAGGCACACTCATCGGCACCTAGTTGTGGGGCAATGGTGCAGCGTTGGTTGCCGTCAATATCATCGCTTACACCTGTAAGGCTATCTCCTTGCAAGGGGGCAATATTGGTCTTTAAATGCAAGTTATAAGGTGATACGGTACTCATAAAAGCAGGCACTTGGTTAAACACAAAGTTATTTTGTCCATTCACGCCTTGTATATCTTTTACAGTTGTATATAGTGGCCCATTATTAATCCTAACCATGTCGGCCCCTAAATCGCCATTGAGGTTATTATATTCTGATAGATTAATATTACTTGCCTGAAACGCCCATATACATTGGCTATTGGCACGTTGTACACTTATTATATTATTTCTAAAATCAACCGTGGGGCCATATACATATACCCCATACCTTGTGGCAGCTCCAGTTGGAGCATAATTATATATGGTATTGTGGTAGATTTTTACGTTAGCTGTACTATTATAGGTATATAGGTATATGCTTCGTACATTAGTGCCCCACACAAAATTATTTTGAACCAATAGATCATTACTATAATAACAATTCATTCCCGTAGAAGTGGCATTTATCTTATTGCTCAGTATAAATGATGCATCTGAATAATACAAAAACAATCCAATTGCAGAACTATAGATGTAATTATTTGATAGTGTAACGGAATCTTCATAATATAAATATATACCCGTGCCATTAGATAGGTTTGAGATATCGCAATTTTTTACTAAGAAATTATGTCCTCTATTACTCACATCTCCATACATATAAATTCCATAATATCCACCCGAAATATTGGTATTGGTTACGGAAGCATACGTCACCGAATTTTTGGTGCTATTGGGTACAGTTCCGAAAACAATATTATAACTGGAATTCTTATTCACCACGCATTTAATTATACAACTGTCAACATGTATCTCGGTAATGTTGCCTGCAAAACTGAGAGCAGTATTTGTTACATTGAGCGTATTAGTTTGATCGATAGTAAGGTTCTTTATGGTAACATAGGAAACGTTGTTAAACGCTATAAGTTTAGTCTTACTGCTTGAGAATTTGGTATTAGTGGCATTCCCACCATCAATAGTTAAAGTATTGGTAGTACTAAGTCCAGCAATATTATTAAAGTATGCACTGTCGGTATAGGTGCCTGCTTTTATTTTTACTATGGTGGGGCCACTTATATAACAGCTATTCAATAATTGGGCAACCTCGTTGAGTGTATGATAATTGGTATATGATTTAGAACTTGACGGATTTACGGTTAAAGTTCCAGACACACCAGTACACAAAAGCAAACTTGTTGTGTCATCGTTAATATTGGCATCAGGGTTATTGCCATTTGGATATTTTACCCATGCTTTTAATGTATATAAGCCATTTGACGAAGCAGATATTGTTTGCGAAAATTTATGGGTATATTGAGCACACGAGGCAAGGTTCAGCCCTGTGATGTTTTCTGTAACAGTAGTGCCATCGAATAAGTAGGAAACCCGCACACTGTCGAGCGTGCTATCGCTGTGGTTTGATATGGTAAGTGCAAGCGTATCGTTTTGCCCTACGGTTAAAGTTGCAGGCCCATTTAATGAAACTGCAGTTATATTAAAATTGGTATCCGCATTCACATTTATTTGTAAATCCCAAAAATCGCCATAGGTTACCTTGCAAGGATTGTTTGTTACAGCGAGGTTTCCATAGTCGGCACCGATACGCATGCGATAGGCACCTGACGGGGCACCGATGGGTACTATAAAATATCCATACAAACTATCATTGGCACCAATATTTGACTTTTGCAATAATAATTCCGCCGACTCAAAGGTATCATTCTTATTCCAGTCAATATACATATATGCTTGCTGCGATGGGTAAGTAGCCACCTGGGCTGCCATATACACCGTATCGCCTTTGTTGAGGCAAGTACCTGTAGTATTATAATAATTGTAATACGATTGTTGGGTATTATACGTTATTGTTTTCGAAAACTGTCCGTATAATTTAACCCTGACAATACCGATGCCGCAACATTTGTTCGTGGCAGAGGGGCTTGCACATTGTGCCAAGGATTCAAAATTGATTGCTGAGGCAAATAGAAGTATTGCCATTGCTATAATTATTGTAAAATATTTTGTCATAATAAGTTAGATAAATAATTTTCAAATGTACAGGAGATTTTGGTAAAAAAGAAATTTTTTATAGAGGAATAGGGGGGAAGGAATAAGGAACTGTCTCCTTCAGCCGTTCCGAAGCATCTGAAGGCACTTATTCCTTACTCCTTACTCCTAGTACCTAATTACTGCTTGTTTCATTTCCAACCCTTCCCTAATATTGTCAGGTGAAATATTTTGTAGCTCCCATATTGTTGTGTATTACACTTTTTAGCCAAGCACAATCCATTACGCCGTATGTGTTCAATACCGATGGTGCAACTTTGAAAGGTAGCACGGTGCAAATTGAGATTTCCATTGGTGAACCCATTACGACCACTTTATATTCAGCTAATAATATCATAAGCCAAGGACTGTTGCAGCCAAACTATAATTTGATGACAAGTATATATATAGAAGAGAAAAATATTACGATTAAATATTGCCCCAATCCCACCACAGATAATATATATATAGAAACAGATGCAGTATATAACAACATACAGATTTTTGACATGACGGGCAAGTTGGTGCAGATTCAGTAAGGGCAAAGCAAACAATTAATAATGGAGTATTTGGCAGCAGGGCTATACGAGGTAGTGTTGGTAGATAAAATATGTAATCCTGTTACGCATTTTAAGATTAGCAAAATCACATTTTAAAAATATTTTCTAATAAAAAAATCCTTACTTTTATTATCGTCTTTCTTTCTAGTACTGCTCGTTTATGGGCAGGTAGCACAAGGTATAAACTATTAAGGTGTTGCCCGAAACCAATTGGGTGTGACACTTAGTAATAAATCCATTGGCGTGAGGATGAGTATGCAGGATAGTGCTCTCCATAAAGTATTATATACAGAAGTGTATACTGTTGCTACCAATACGATGGGATTGTTCACCCATATAGTAGGTCGTGGTACAACTGTATATGGTAAGTTTGATACAGTAGATTGCGTTCGGTTTGGCGTTGTCGCCAACCGAAAAAACCCTCGCACCACCCTTTTGTGGTTGGCGACAACGCCAGCCCACAAGGAGTACTGCGAGCTTTTGTCTTGAGTATATATATGCCTTAATGATTAATGGGCATTGCCGTATGGCCCCATCCGCCGCCGTGGACCGAATCCATAATCCCGACCCAAAACTTTCTCCCCACTGAATTGTTTCATAAAACAAAACCCTAAATAAAAACTATATAACATGCAAAAAGAATTTTTATTAAACAGTATTACAAAAGAAATGAAACTTATTCGCAGAATTTCTACTTTGGTCCCTCAGGATCAAGTTGATTTTAGACCCAAAGAAGGGATGCGAAGCACCATGGAATTATTACATTATTTATGTCGTATCGGAACGGGAATGATATCATATTGGGAACGAACAGATGGTGCAGATCCGAGAACTCATTTCGCAGAACTGAATGTAAATGTTAAAGAAATTATCTTAGCTCAAGTACCTGTCGAAATGGATAAACAAATTGCGTTGATAGAAAAATTATTCAGCAATTTTTCAGAAGCGGAATTATATACAAAAGAAGTCACTTACCCTTGGGGCGAAAAAGCATTATTGGGTCAAGCCCTAATTGAAACAAGTATAAAATATTTAACGTCGTACAAACTACAATTATTTGTCAACCTTAAAATGTCAACCGATTTAAAATTAGGAACTCCTGATTTGTGGAGGAAGACGGAGATAGGGGAAATAGGAATAAGGGATAAGGAATAAGGCCATACGGCAAATGGTTGCTGGCGTCGGCCTCTTACTCCTTATTCCTTACCCCTTGGTATTTACATCACCATTCCGCCGAAGGATCTATTTTAAACACCTCGGTCATTTCATCTAAAAGTGGTTGTAAATATTCTGTATGTTTTCCATAGCGTCCGCCCAGTGAGGGATTCCATCCGCCACTGGCAGATTGTGCAGGGAGTTTTAAATTTGATTGTATAATAATAGGTGTAATTTTTTCTAACCATCTATTATATAATATATTTTCTCCTTCAAATATTTTTTCGTCTTGCAATAATTGTTCGTGTGGTCCGGTTTCAAAAATGCCAAGAGCCATATTGAAGGCATTATCCAAAGCAACTTGCATGCGGTTATGCGATTCTTCTGTAGCATTTCCCAATTGTTTCAACCATACATCGGCATGCATAATATGATACTTTATTTCACCACGATATTTGCGTGCAAGTTTTGATATAGGTTCAAATGAAGAATTAATTAACATATCAAAACGTAACCACTCCGCATGGTCAAAAAGAAAATGACGTATCAAACTAAAATCATAACCGCCAATGGGCATCTCCACCAAATGAGAACAATGAAATTGTGCGGAGTTACGCATAAATGCAAGGGTGTCGGCATCTTGTTCGCCCAAGGTATTTAATATATTATATATAGCTTGGCTTTGGCCCAATTTATCCTGAGCCATGCTGCTGAAAGCGATATCCTCTTCTAGTATCGGCCCTAGTCCAGTCCACTCGCTGTTGCGGTGACCTAGTATCAGTTGGTCGTCGGCTATTTTATATAATAGTTCTTTAATAGCAATTTGCTTGTCCATATATTATATATATTATTTTTGTTCTTTTTTGTACTTATTTATTTTGTCCATCACTTTATACCCGCCAGCTTCTCTATATATTTTTTCGGGAGTAGTGTCAAATATATCAGCATCTTCGTAACCAGTGCTATGTATATTGCACGACTGCACCACCCATATATTAGCGGTATGCCCTCTACGGCCAAAGGTTTCCTTAGCCATCACCAAGGCCATTTCGGCATTGGGTGCATGTATAATACCCACATGTTCGTGCTGCTCTCCGCGTTTGCGTTGGTGAAAAACTTCCCAGGTTTCCCATTGGTCAAGTTCTTTTTTTTCGGTAATATCTTCGGGAAAATTTATACGGTTTACCCTTGGGTCAATGGACTTGTTCATACTATATATCAATGTAAATCAAATAATCTTACTAAATCTCTATGTTTGCCAGAAGTATGGCAACTTATACAATCGGTGCCTTTACTGCCTGCACCAATCTTTACCGAGCCACTGGGTTTATATTCGGCCCAAACCCAACCATTGCCCGCATTTGAAGCTTTAGGCATTTTATACATTACGGCATATAAACTTAAGGAACCTAATTGTGAGCCGCTCGTTTCTTTTATAATTAAAGAAGAGTCGGGGAAACTTGCACCTGCGGGTAATTTTCCATCACTACCCAATACAGAATTTGCCTTAGCATTAAAATGAACACGCATAAATTTATCATGCGGGCTCGAAGGGTCGGATGCTATATAGTTGGTATTATTCTTATAATAAAACAATCCAGAATTGGTTACCAAATCAAACAATGCTTCATCAGTAACACCATTTGCATCCACACTGGGATTGTGTTTGCAAGTGGTGGTTGCAAAAATAAACATCAAACCCAAAGACAATATACTTATACATTTTACCACTTAACTATTTGAAGTTTAGTTATTTGGGCAGTATTATTATTGGTGGTTTTTACGATATATATTCCAGCAGGTATATCAACTACATTGCATTGTACTTTTGTATAACCACTTCCAATTTTATTGTTATATAGTTCTTTGATTTGCTTGCCAGAAATGTCTAATAATTGTATAATCATATTGCCAGAATTCATGCTATTTACATCAATGATGATGATATCATTTGCAGGATTAGGAAATACTTGCATTTGTATATTATTGTCTACTGTATTAATAGCATTCACGTCGTTTAGTTCTAGCTTGTCAATGTATAATACAGAGCCATCTTGTGGGTCTCCATCCTCGGCACCAGCAAACAAAATAATACTTGCACTATCAGGTATACCTGCAAAACCAATATCATATTTAATTATAGAATTGAATGCAGAATAAGTTGATACATTTGCAGTAGAACGGAATTCGCCTTGGCCAACATTTGCACCACCTTTGTACACAGCAATTACAAATTTGCAAGTGTCGCCATTCTTTGGAGCATATTTATAATACCCAGTTAGGTTCAAATATTTTTTGTTAATGGGAAATGTGGGGTAATCGTCTGTGGAAGAATTCAAATCAGTTTTGCCAGAGAATGCTACCCCAGGGAGGGTGCCACTTCCTGTATAGCTTCTATTTGTCAATTTCAAAGCAAAACTTCCATCTTTTGCATCAGAGGTTTTTTCGGTAGTCATAACCGGCATTCCGATAAATTGAGAAAAAATACTGCTCGTGCTCCAATCAGTAGGTTCATCCATATTTGTGGTGTTTAAGGTTTCAAAACCAGGATTGATTATAGTGCCTTCTTTTGTTCCATTTTTAGTTAGAGATACATCATCTATTATAACCCAACTATTTGAACTATCTATTGATCCCAATGACATTATAATAGCTATTGTGTCCAATTTGGCAATAGGGAGAAAGAATGTAATTGGGATTTTTATTAGCGTAAAATTAGTGGAATCGCTTACTGAAAAATTAGCAAAAGCGAATGCAATTTGTGATCCTGACTTTCCGCCCGAAACAATAACTTGACAACTATCATCAGTTGCAAAATATCCTTTGGCATAAAACGATAAAGTATCAGGGCGACCTACATACGGCCAGCCACCGCCTGCAGCACCAGCAGTATAACCAATAGTGGCCTGTTGCCCGCTGTAGGCTATATGTTCCATGAACATAGCTGAATTGCCTTGGTTTGCTTTTGTGGTGAGCGATGCGGGTCCAAAGGCAATCCAATGGTCGATTGCGGAGAAAGAATATTTTCCCCAATTTTCAAACGAAGCATTGGGAATTTGAGCCCATGCACTGGTTGTGATAGTAAGAGCAACAATGTATAATAGTATTTTTTTCATTTGTATATTTATTTATTTTGTTATATATATATTCTTAGTTAAGCTAAAGGAACTACATAAGCAGATTCTTTCGTATTCAAAGCTCTGCGAACCCATGCACCTTCGGTTTCTGCCCATTTGCGTACCCCCAATCTTTCTTTATTGCATGGGCCGTCGCCATTAATTACGCGTTTAAATTCATCCCAATCGGGTTCAGTGTATTCCCATTTTCCAGTAGTTTCATTCTTTTTAAATGCAGGGTCGGGGAGTACCAAACCAAGATCCCAAATTTTTGGAACATACATATTAAAAAACTGGTTACGCATATCATCGTTGCTCGCCATTTTCACTTTCCACTTCATCAGTATTGCACCATGCACACTTTCCTTATCCGATGGACCAAAGAAATGCATAATAGGAGGCCACCAGCGGGTCAATGCTTCTTGCACCATTTGCCTTTGCGTCTTAGTGCCAGTTGCCAAATGTACCACTACATCGTGACCATATTTAAGGTGAAAAGATTCTTCGGAACATATACGTTCTAATGCTCGGCAATAGGGACCATAACTTCCTTTGCTATTGGCTACTTGGTTCACGATAGCACCCGCATCAATTAGCCAAGCTATTACTGCGGTATCGGCCCAAGTAACGGCGGGGTAATTAAATACATTGCTATATTTCGATTTGCCCGTGAGCAAATCATCAATCATGGCTTCACGGCTTTTACCAAGGGTTTCGGCGGCAGAGTATAATAGTTGTGCATGGCCCATTTCGTCTTGCACTTTCGCCATCAACGATAGTTTGCGACGAAAACCAGGGGCACGTGTTATCCAAGTTCCTTCCGGCAAAGCACCGATTACTTCGCTGTGGGCATGTTGCTCTATCATACGTATAAGTTGTTTTCGATACTCTTTGGGCATCCAATCCATAGGTTCTATTTTGTCGCCACCTGCAATGCGGGCTTCAAATTCTTCTAACTTTTGCAAGTCCTCACCTTCAAGAAATGAAGGAATTTTTTCGTTGGGGTCGATGTATGCGTTACCGTACATATTATTTTATTATTTATTTTTTTAGTGGTCAGCCCGCCGCGGCGGGCAGTGGTCAGTAATCAGTGATTCGCCGCCGCGGACGTCGTCAGCAAACTGCCTTCTGCTTACTAACCACTACTTACTGTCTACTATCTACTACTTACTGTCTACTGTCTACTACTTACTGCCTACTACTTACTGTCTACTGTCTACTTTCTACTTTCTACTGACTACTACTTACTGTTTACTACTTACTGTTTACTGTTTACTGTCTACTGTCTACTATATTGGTTTCTTTAATCCGGTTAAAACAAAGTCTGCTAATTTTTGTGCTATTTCTGAGGGTTTCATTTTTCCTTTGGGGTTATACCATTCCGAAATCCAATTAACGGCCGATAGTATGGTGAGCACTGCAAAACGCTTATCGCCCTCCGCAAAAATTTGTTCTGTTTCGCCGGTATTAATAATTTCTGTGAATCCTTGTTCGTATTTGTTACGGAGTATAATAAATTCATTCTTTTTTATTTCTTGCAAATGTCGCCATTCATGGGTGAAAACTTTAGAGGCATTGGAATCGGCACAAATAATTTCAACATGATTTTTAATCGCCAATCTCAACTTTTCTTCAGCATTAAAATATATATCGTTCACTTCATCTATGGCGGTTATGAGTTTATTGCCCATGCTGAAACAGATATCTTGCAACAGGTCGTCTTTCGATTGGATATAAGTATAGAGCGAACTTGCTTCCAAGCCCATATCGGCAGCCAACTCTCGCATGGATGAACCCGTAAAACCTTTGTTGGCAAAGCGTTTACAGGCCATTTCTATTATCTGTTGACGACGTCGGTCTACCATTGTACCTAACAAGTGTTAGGCAAAAGTAAACCATACTAATGGCATTTCAATTTTTTTTTGAAAAGCCAGCAATAATATTCTTGGCTTTGATTGAGCAAGCCCTATTTTGTACTAATTTTGCCCCATATTATGACAACTGAAAATAATTCAAATCAAGTGGAATATCATTTCAATGTGATTGAAATGATACAGATATTGTGGAAATGGCGAAAAAAAATTATCATCGTTATACTTATCGCAGCAGGTATTTCGGCCATTGCCACCGGGCCATGGTTTATTACACCATTGTTCAAATCGAACATGATATTTTACCCAACGGTCAACAATTCTTTCTCAGCCAGTTTCTTAAAGGATAATGTGGGCGACAAAAGCGACCCACTAGTGTTTGGCACAGAGGTGCAAGTGGAGGAGATGTTGCAAATTTTGAATTCAGATTTGACACGTGGTGCCGTGATGCAGCATTTCGATTTATTGAATCATTATCATTTAGAGCCAGACGATGACCATAGATATGTAAAACTAGGTCGTATATATGATCGTAAAGTCAGTTTCAAACGTACCGAATTTACCTCGATTGAATGCACGGTGCTTGATGAAGATCCACTGTTCGCTGCCAAAATGATTGATGGTATTTCCGATATCATGGACTCTATTAAAACACAAATACAAAGGCAAGTTGCTAGGCAGGCACTAACTATTGTAGAAGAAGCATATCATGCCAAACGCAGCGAAATAAAGTATTATAATGATTCACTAAACCGCCTAGGCGATTTGGGCGTGTTCAATGTGGCTGAGCAAGCCAAGGTGCTCACAGACATACAATTGAAAGGTGGGGCAAATACCGATGTGCAAAAACAACTCTTGGCCAAATACGGTCGTTCGTTTGAAACCCTTGCCAGAACTGTATTCTTGGAGCTAGAGAAGGAATCGGATCTGAGAAAATTTTATGACCAAGCTCGTATTGATGCTAGTGCCAATGTGCAGCATAAATTCATTGTGAGCAAATCGGGACCATCGCAATTTAAAGCATATCCCATTAGGTCGCTGTTCTTATTGCTTACTTGCTTGGCCACACTCATATTTACTTGCTTAACAATTTTGGTTTACGAGAAAATATATTTGCCCAATAAAAAGCCTTCCATTGCAACTACTGCTTAATCATCAACGTTGGTTTTGGTTGTTGACCTTATTATTTATAACGGTCAATGTTTTATTGGTTGCCAATAATATTTATTATGGTCTTTTTTTTCCGCTGGTGGCAGCAATAGTTCTGGTTGGTATTTATCGTTTTGATTTGTTGATTATGCTAACGGCCATGCTCACCCCGCTATCATTCAGGTTTAACAATATAGGTTTTGGAATAGGCTTGGACATGCCCTCCGATTTATTGCTTTTACTGATGGGCGGTATCGTCATATTCAAATTTTTTGCAGATGGGCAGGCCGATATGAAAATTATCAAACACCCAATCACGTTAGCAATATTTATCAATTTGTTCTGGATTGCTTTTACCAGTATCACCAGCAGCATGCCCTTGGTTTCCATCAAATATTTTTTATCGAGATTCCTGTATGTAATAGTATTTTACTTCGCCCTAGCACATGTTTTTAAAAACCTGGACAAAATAAAATTGTATTTTTGGCTTTATATAATTCCTTTTGCAGGCATCATTATATATACCTTAATCCAACATTCAGAATACAGTTTCGACCAGCGTGCAAGCTACGGCATGAGCCAGCCTTTCTATATTAACCACGGCATTTATTCTATTCCAATTGCTTTCTTTGTCCCGTTTCTCATTGCAGTGCTGGGCAATGGGCATAAGTTGAATTACAGCTTGCCTTTTCGCAGTATTTGTTTAGCATTAATAGGTTTGTTTATAGTAGGACTTATATATAGTTATACCCGTGCTGCATGGATAAGTTTGATAGCGGCCTTAGGTTTAGCAGTTATATTATATTTCCGTTTTAAGTGGTACATATATGCCTTGGGAATTCTTGTAGTACTTATGGTAGGTTATTCTATGCGTGAGCGGTTGCAATTGATGCTTCACAAAAACAAACAAGTATCAGCAGATAATTTGGAGCAGCATATAAAATCAATATATAATATCTCTAACGACGACTCAAACCTAGAACGCATTAACCGCTGGCGTAGTGCATTGCGTATGACAGCCGAGCGGCCGTGGTTTGGCTTTGGGGCGGGTACCTACAAATTCCAGTACGCTCCATACCAGCGAGCCAAGGAACTAACTAAAATAAGTACCAATTTTGGAACCGTGGGCAACGCACACAGCGAGTATTTCCAACCCTTGGCCGAAATAGGGGTGATTGGGCTACTCAGCTTTTTGTACCTGCTTTATTTGGTGGGAAAAACAGCCGTTAAGCTGCATTACAAATCGCTCGACCCCAAGGTTAGGGTTTTAAATATGGCGGCCTTGCTAGGGTTGACCACTTATTTTGTGCATGGCTTGCTCAATAACTATAGCGATCAGGACAAAGCGGCTGTTCTAATATGGGGTTTTATAGCCATTATAGCTGCTTTAGATATTTATCACGATAAAAAAACAAAATTGGTATAATCATTGTATTTTTGTACAAAATTTCAAATCAATACATACCATGAAAAAGATTTTATTCATTCTCCCATTATTAGCAATGGCAATCAGCTTTTGCTCCATGAGCCCCGACAAAAAAGTAGAAACCGCTAATACTCCAGTTACTTCCACCACCGACAATAGCGGTGTGGGCAGGAAAATAACTTGGGTCGATTTTAATGAAGGTTATGCAAAAGCCAAAAGTGAAAAAAAGATAGCCCTTATCGATTGCTATACCGATTGGTGCTACTGGTGCAAACGCCTTGACAAAGATACCTACACAGATTCGTCAATAATAGGGTTGGTTAATAGCAAATACGTGGCGATTAAGTTTAACCCCGAAAAAACGGACGTTAAATACACCATAGATGGTAAAACCTATAATGGCATGGAATTGCTCAGCATTCTTTCTAATGGGCAGAGTTCAGGCTACCCTACCACATTTTTTATCAATACAAAAGGCAACAAAATGTTGGCTCCATTCGAAGGATATGCTGGCCCTGCCGATTTCTTGAAAACATTGCAAGAAAGAGCAGGTCAATAATTAATCGTTGATATTTTTTTAACATACTTGGCAAAGGTTTTATATATATATTGTTTATTGCTCTTCTATATTAATTTAGAGGCCAAACCCAAACCTATACAATATTCTGAGATTGGCCAAACAGTTAAGATTGTAAATGACAGTGTCTTTTCGCCGCAGTTAAATGCCTATAAAAAGATATGGATATACTTGCCAACCGGTTATCATACTTCTAAAAAGAATTATTCGGTAACCTATATGCCCGATGGAGAAAAAGCTTCATTGGTGGATCCTTCTTCACCAGCAAAGCAAAGAGCCGATATATACAGTACCTTGGGTAATTTTGAGAAAAACAATTTGCAAAGTGGATTACTCGTGGCCATAGTAAACGGCAAAGCCGCAGGCCGCGAATTGTTTTCTCCTTTTGGTGCAAATAGCATTGGTGATGCTTATGTAGACTTTATTGCAAATACTTTAAAACCCTATATAGATTCTGCTTACCGCACCATGCCGTATGCCAATAAAACAGCAGTAATGGGGGGGCACTGGGGTTCATATATAAGTATGTATGCTTGGCTTAAGTATCCAGATGTGTTTGGCAAACTAGGTGTATTAAATCCAGATTTTTGGGTAATGGACTCTATGAATAATTTTATACTTTCTAATCCACCAAGACCCACACAAAAAGTATATGTTTATCTCGGTACTGGCGAAAACAAACTCATTATTGATGATATGGCAAAGATATTTAAATTGCTCAAGCTTTCGGGCTTACCCGAAGTCCAAATGGTTGATATCGTGACCACCGACAACGACGGTAGGTGGGAGTTTGGTGTAGCCTATCAATGGCTGTTTTTTAACAATGCTTCTCTCGAACTTGATCAAATGAAAGGACGGCCAGTGCTTGAATTTAAAAAACGTATCGCACACTTTACCCCAATCGATTTATCGAAAAACTATATGTATCATATTATAGATTCTCACGGCAAACAATTTATGTCGGACGAAAAGCTATATAAAAATTCCATCAATATGGTGAATTTACCCAATGGAACTTATTTTGTGAATTTACATAATAACAGCCATTCTTATTTATACAAGATCGTATTGGAGTAATGGCCGAAGTATTATATAACAATCAACCTGCTATAGGTATCGTAGGTGGCGGTCAGTTAGGTTGTATGTTTGTACAAGAAGCAGCAAGGTATGATATTATAATAAATACTTTAGATGCCGATAATGCCCCTGCAAAAACTTGTGCCAGAAATCATATTGTAGGTTCGCTGCAAAGTGCAGATGATATCAATCTTTTAGCTCAAATTTCGGATGTGCTCACTTTTGAAATAGAGAATATCAATGTCGAGGCATTGATAGCATTGGAAAAGTCTGGAAAAAAAATTATTCCTAGCCCTAGAGTTTTGCAACTGATACAAGATAAAGCCAAGCAGAAATTCTTCTACCTCGAACATAGAATACCTACTGCCCCATTTGTGGTGGTTGATGATATACATCAAATAGCTTCGGCCATTGAAGAATTAAAAGTAGCAGACAAATTTGTGATTAAAACCGCTACAGGTGGTTATGATGGCAAAGGGGTTTTTGTATTATCGAAAAATTCAGATTATATCAATCAAATTTCGATGCTCTCTGGCAAATTGGTCGTAGAAATATTTATTGACGATGCCATTGAAGTAGCGGTGATTGCTGCCTGCGACCAACAAGGAAATATTAAATGTTTCCCTGCCGTGGAAATGGTTTTCGACCCTAAGCTCAATTTGGTTGACACACTTATTTGTCCTGCACGTATTGAAAAAAGTATATTAGAAAGAGCAGAGGAAATTGCAATATCTTTGATTAATCAATTTGAAAGTCCGGGCCTATTTGCAGTAGAAATGTTTGTAACGCCAGCAGGCGATATATATATAAATGAAACCGCTCCACGTCCGCACAACTCGGGTCACCATACCATAGAAGGATGTTTTACCAGTCAGTATGAACAATTGTTGCGAGTGTTAATGGGTTGGCCACTGGGAAGTTCTGATATTATTAAACCCTCCTCCATGATTAATATTATAGGCCCTGCTGATATTGTAGGGAATTATTATCTGCAAAACATGGATGCCTTATTACTTGAAGAAGGTGTATATATACATTTATATGGAAAGCATGAAACCCGCCCTGGTCGTAAGCTTGGGCATATTACTATTTTGGCAGAAACTATAGAAGATCTTATTGTAAAAACAGAAAAGGTTAAACTATTATATACGGTAGCAGCAGCTTAAAATCTATGAAAAAAGGAATTGTATTCTATATAATGGTACTTGGTTTTGCAAGTGCCCATGCCCAATACAAAGTAGTGAAAGTAAATTCACTAAGTAATTCACCCAATGAAGTAAGTATTGCTATCGACCCTCTCAATCCTGCACGTTTGGTGGCTGGGGCCAATTTGCAAGCCGTGTATTATAGCACCGATAGTGGCAAAACATGGAGTGAAAAAGACTTGAGAAGTAGTATGGGTGTGTACGGGGATCCTGTATTGCATGCCGATAATAATGGAAATTTCTATTTTGGGCATTTGGCAAAAAACAAGAAATTAATGAAGGGTGCTTATGATGGATTGGATCGTATTATTATACAAAAATCTATTGATGGGGGCAAAACTTTTAGTGATGGGGACTATGCAGGAATGGATACAACGAAAACGCAAGACAAGCATTGGTTCAGTACCGATAAGCAAAATCATCTCTATGTAACTTGGACAGAATTTGACAAATATGAGAGCAAAGATCCCGATGACCATTCCCGAATTAGGTTTAGTAAATCAAGAGGGGAGGGCGTTGATTTTACACCTGCTATTACGATATCGGATACGGTGGGCGATTGCGTGGATGGTGATAATACTTTAGAGGGAGCTACTACAGCTATAGGCCCCGATGGCACTGTGTATGCAGTATGGGCAGGTTATGAAAATATATATATGGATAGGTCGGAGGATGGAGGAATCACTTGGGGAAAAGATATCATCATAGCACATCAAAAAGGTGGTTGGGATTTGCCCGTAAAAGGTCTGTACCGCAGCAATGCGATGCCTTTTTTACACTGCGATAAAAATGGAAAACTGTATTTGATATATGGCGATAAACGCAATGGCGATATAGATATTTGGTTTAAGAGCAGTGCGGATGGTGGTAAAATTTGGACTGATGATAAACGCCTCAACCACGACGCGGTAAAGAACGGAGCAGACCAGTTCACACCAAATATGTGTGTAGATCCCGTTACCCAAAATGTATATATTATATATTATGATGGGCAGCATAGTAAAACCAATATGTTCACCGATGTTTATATGGCTTTCTCAACAGATGGTGGTGCAACATTCAATAATTTGAGGCTTACTGCCAATTCATTTCCGATACCCGACAAAGCAATTTTTTTCGGAGATTATATAGATATTGATGCGGTGAATAATATTGTTCGCCCCATCTGGACCGACTATAATAACAATACTACACAGGTGAAATGTGGTTTAATAAATGCAAATGATATTGTAAACTATAATATCGCACCTCCCAAGTTAGACGTTGCTATTAAGACTTCTGTTTCGGGCAAAAATATATATGTGCATACAAACTCAGCTTATGCCCAAAAATATAAAGTTTATATTCAATATAATAAAGTGGGTGAACCTAAGAAAGTAGGAAAATTAAATTTGAAAAAAGGAGATAACGAGTTTCATTTTAAGGCCGCAAAGCTTTCCTATGGCTCGTATGATTTGATTTTAAAAACCGAGGTAGGAACTATTACTATTCCTTTTACGCATCCGTTTTTTTAAAGGTCTTTATCGTCATTCTGATCCCGACACATCGGGATTCAATGCGAAGAATCTGTTCATAGCGTCTCCGATTCTGACAGATTCTTCGTCTCGTCATTGGAAATACACAATAATTGTTATATATTATCGAATGTCGATTCCGATAGCTATCGGACTCAGAATGACGGTAGTTTCACAAAACCCAAACTCACACTATTAATACAATAACGCAAACCTGTGGGTTTTGGGCCATCATCAAATACATGTCCTAAATGCCCACCACAATAAGCACAAACGACTTCAATACGCTTCATTCCAAAACTAGTATCTGTAATTTCTTTTATATGTTTTTTATCAATGGTTTCATAAAAGCTGGGCCAGCCACAACCTGCATCAAACTTAGCATCGCTGGTAAAAAGTTCATGTCCGCAGCCTTTGCATATATATGTTCCCGCGGCCCAATGGGTTTCATAAATGCCCACATAAGCTTTCTCAGTTCCTTTCTCACGCAGCACACGGTATTCTTCGGCACTTAGCTGCTGTTGCCATTGATCATTGCTTTTCTCAATTTCAAATTTTTCCTTTTCCATATAATATATAACAAGAGTTTTGGTTGTTTGGTTTTTATACCGACACTCAATATATAATAGTCCAAAAGAAAGGACTAATCCCGAATGCTTTCGGGATGTAGTTCGGCATTACCATTCTACAAACCAATCCGCCACAGGTGGAGAACTATTTTAGTTTAAGAATTGGTATTATATATGCGTTAGGAAGGATTAATGCTCTTGTTCCGATAGCTATCGGGAGTGTGTTTTCACCAACCACAATCGTAATTATTTCTCGACAAAATAAACGGTTTCGGTTTATATATACGAAAGGAAGGATTTTTCAGATTTGCTATTATACAATATCAGTAAGCTTGAATCAAAACCTCTGTAGGTATTTTCATTGTCTCGTGCAATTGCCTAATCATCTCAAGCGATAATTTTCTTTTCTTGTTTAGAATTTCACTTGCCCTGCTTTTTAAGCCAACAACCTTTGCAAGATCTGATTGGTTATAACCCATTTGCTCCATTCTAAACTTAATCGCTTCAATTGGATCAGGGAAGCCGATGGGGAAATGCTCGTTCTCGTACTGGTCGATTAATATACCTAATACTTCAAGTTCATCACCTTTGGCTGAACCTTTCTTTGCATCAAATATAATCTCAAGCCTTTCTATAGCTTGGTTATAATCTTTCTTTGTTTTTATGGGTTTGATGGTCATGGTTATATTTTCGTTCCTTCTTTCACAATTATCTCTGAACCTTCCGCTAAAAACACAGATACAGGTTTCTCATGGTTCAGGAATTCAAAATCTTGTCCGTATACTTTACCAAATTCTACATTAATATCATAACTTTCTATTTTATATACATTCCATTTGGCATGTTCTACGCCGTATTCAGAAGTTTTTAGATTATCTATTTGTGTATAGCCCCAATAATGTTCAGTAATAAATTCTTCTTCGCTACCCGCCTCAATTTTGAGCTCCGTTGTTCCTGCAATCACCTTAAAAGAATTCCAATTCCCTTTCTTCCATTTGTACTCAATACTTTGTTGCCCATTGTTAATCGCCCATTCATGGCTCATTGGCATCGTTTCATAATTTTCACTATATACAACATTTGCTACAAAAGATAAAGCAGGTTTGGGTACAATCTCTTTGATAAAAACTACGCCACGTTTCCATTCTGAATTATCTTTATAGCGAACATAAAAACGTAAATTCACTTCTTCAAAATTTGTATGAAAAGGGATTTTAAATCCTTTTATTTTTGTATTTAAAAACATAAAACCAACCAAGCTCACATAACAAGTATCTCTCCAAATATCTAGTTCTGTTTTATAGGGTAAATATTTCCCCAATACTTTTCTATCAACAGCATAATTTACCATAGCTAGTTTTCGCCATTCTGCCTGGAGGAAAGGTTTTTTCATTATATTGCTTTCAAAAGTAGTCTATTTCCCCAAATCTTCAAAATCAAAAATATTTTCACTTCCCCCTAACATACTATTATATAATTCCATAATTTCGCTGCAAAATATATATTATATGAATGCTTTTGAATTTATAATTGTAGAGCCTGCATACCAACAACATATTGCTTTGGTAAGGCTCAACCGTCCTGATGTACTAAATGCCCTTAACCTACAATTGATGGGCGAGTTGCGTGATGCACTGAAAGAATTGGACGAAATGGATGAAGTGCGGGTGATTGTACTTACAGGTAATGAAAAAGCCTTTGCCGCTGGTGCTGATATTAAGCAAATGGCAGACAAGTCGACCATTGACATGTTGAAGATAGATCAGTTTAGTACTTGGGATGGAATTAAACGCACGAAGAAACCTATTATAGCTGCTGTGAGCGGTTTTGCCTTAGGCGGTGGTTGCGAATTGGCCATGACCTGCGATATGATAGTAGCCAGCGAAACTGCTAAGTTTGGTCAGCCTGAAATTAAGATTGGTGTAATGCCTGGAGCAGGCGGAACACAGCGACTCAGCAGAGCTGTAGGAAAAGCATTGGCGATGGAAATGATATTGACAGGAAGTTTTATCAATGCCGAGAAAGCGTTGGCAGCAGGATTGATAAATCGTATTGCTCCTGTGGAATTATATTTAGATGAAGCGATGAAACTTGCTGCTGATATTGCGGCTCAAAGTCCGCTTGCTACACAAATGGCGAAGGAAGCAATTCTTAAATCGTATGAAATGGGGTTGCAAGAAGGTTTGCATTTCGAACGCAAAAACTATTATATATTATTTGCGGGGCACGATCAAAAAGAGGGAATGAATGCGTTTATTGAAAAACGTAAGCCTGAGTTTAAGGGTAACTAGTTTTTGTGCAGTAGTAGAGCGTAATTGTGAGTATCACACTTCGTGAACGAAGAGTCTGTTGAATTCGGAGACGGAAGATTAGTGCCCACTCAGAATGACGTGGTGGGAAACTCAGAATGACTTTATATGTATTTATTACTCTACTTTATCAGGTACAAAACCACTATCTGAAAAGAAGCGGCGTATTTTTTTATTGTTTTGTATATAATAAATTTCGTAGTAAGAATTGTTAAAAGGCGTAACAACTTTTGCGGCAGATATAATAGTTGCAGTTTTATATTGTGCTTTCCATACCTCACTCAAATCTTGCGGCAAACCACTCACTTTATTAAGAACTACAGGTAGCGATTCGCCTGTTAGTTGCCAAGTTCCGCTCTTATAATATCTTGAAAAGATGGTCGATTTATTGGCCTGTGTTATTTTAACTTCATATACCGTATCATTTGTTTTTTGCCAGATACAACTGATATAGTTTTTGTTTTTAAAACCACCACCAGCTTTTTGAGGATACATGGTTTCAAAATTGATGCGTATGCTTTTGGGAATATCTTTATATACTAATCCTGTTGAAGCGGCAACAACTACAGGTTTTTTTTGAGAATATATATAATTACTTGCGGTAAAGAGTGTGAGAAATAATATACAGTTTTTTAAATTAGTCATAATATTATATAGTAGTTTTTAATTTTCTTTTATACATTTGAATGGTGTTTTCGAATCCGTAATAAATGCTATCGCAAATTAAAGCATGGCCAATAGAAACCTCCAATAAATTTGGAATTTGTTGCTTGAAAAATTCGAGATTATTTAGGTCGAGGTCGTGGCCTGCATTAATACCCAGACCCATGTTGTTTGCCACATTGGCGGCATTTATATAATCCTTTACAGCTTCATTTCTATTTTTATTATAATGATGTGCATAAGGACCTGTATATAATTCTACACGGTCAGTTCCCGTAGCTTTTGCTGCTTCAACCATGCGTTCATTGGCATTGCAAAAAATGGAAACACGGATATTATTTTCCCTGAATTGAGAAATTATATCTTTTAAAAATGAAGCATGGGTAATCGTGTCCCATCCTTGGTCTGAAGTAAGTGCATGGTCAGCATCGGGAACCAAGGTAACTTGATTAGGTTTTACTTGTAATACCAGTTTTATAAACTCTTCAAGGGGATTTCCTTCAATATTAAATTCAGTGGTCACTACTTTTTTTAGTTCAAAAACATCATCATAACTAATATGTCTTTGGTCGGGGCGGGGATGCACCGTAATACCATCGGCACCAAAACGTTCAGCATCCTGTGCGGCTTTAACCACATCAGGATTATTGCCGCCACGAGAATTACGTAGGGTTGCAAATTTGTTGATGTTTACACTGAGCTTGGTGTGCATGGCTGCAAAGGTATTTTAAAAATACGAGCAAAAATATATAATGTTTGATTTGAAGAAATCAAGTCTGAATTTTTTAGACCTTTACCAAACATCATTCAAAAAGATTTTTCATCAAACTCGCGGAATGATGAACAGTCAAAATATATACAGTTTCAATTTCTAAAAAATATATAATTCTGTAATTT
>Ga0163151_10001954_pt1 | contig 33434 bp, 24 predicted proteins | sample OliLakLV19MP5IB2_FD_145596 | JGI IMG/M metagenome (GOLD analysis project Ga0163151, IMG submission 145596) | Freshwater microbial mat bacterial communities from Lake Vanda, McMurdo Dry Valleys, Antarctica - Oligotrophic Lake LV.19.MP5.IB-2 | ecosystem: Environmental > Aquatic > Freshwater >... | reverse complement strand
GTAAGTCTGTTTTAGCCTACCTTGCCTTTGGTTATCTGTCCAGCGTTGATAGATTAGCCTGACTTCCGATCGGATTTGCTCAGCGTCCGCCTCGCGAGGCTCGCCCGAAATTGGATAAAGTCGAGCTCAGAAGTTAAAAAAAGAGGCAATAAAGCCCGTTTTACTCGCATTTTTGTGGCGATTGAGCAGCATTCACTGGAACGTCGTTCAACCACATAGCACTATTCACAATTCGATGGGGTTTACGGAGAGCGCGCTCTTCGTTTTCGCGAAAGAGAATCGGAGTGGATAGAAACGATTATGCCGGCTACGCGTATGCCGCGAATAAATAAGGAGATTCGAATGAAACTAAAAAACGGGATGGCTCTGAGGAATACACTGTTCGTTGGATCGTTGCTGGCCCTGGGGATGCCGGCTTTTGCTCTGCCTGTAACCGGAATCATCGGCTTTAGCGGCACCAGGCTGATGACTTTCACGATGAGCCCTGGGAATTCATTCATCGACTTCCAGGACCCGGTCGCTGGAGGCACGGGTGAAATTGACGCCGACAACCGGACCGGCTTCTTCACCGTTGTGCCGAACAACGATCCTGGCACTATCCGGGACATGTCCAGCATGCCAAATAATCCGCCATATGCGTACGTGCCGGTGAACACGCCAAATTTGATGATCGACAACTTCCTTACTTTTGCTAGTCTTCCAACTACCAACATACGCTTGACTTTTCTACCGCTCGCCGATTGCAGTGGCGGTGGGACATGCTCGGGTCCGTTTCAGTTACTACAGAACGGTGTTCATGTTTCCGTCTCCATCAACATCCTCGGGCAGGTCCTGAACGGCCCCGACTCTAGTCCCTTCACCGGAACGATCACCGCCCAGTTCCTGAATAACAGTGTGCTGGGGGTGTTCAACGCGGCGAATTCTACTAACGGAATTACTGCGGATTCCTATAGCGGCGCAATCTCGGCTTCAGCCATTCCGGAACCGGAGACGGCGACGCTGCTTGGTCTCGGCCTGATTGCGATGCTGCTGGGCGGACTGCGCGCCAAACACCGGTCCAGTTCCAACTAAGACCGAATTTAACAACACAACGTGCCGGCGGTTCCTCGGAGGAGACCGTCGGCACGTTGTGTTGTTACTCCTTCGGTCTATTGAATTCCCTCAGGCAATGATCGAGGCAAATTGGAAATCGGCTCTTACCGGGTGGATCGGCGCACTTGGCGCCGAATACGTAATTACCGACCGCTCAGCCCTCAACCTGGCTGAAACTACTACATTTTCGACAGATCAGGTGATCCCGGCGATTCTGCGGCCGTCTTGCCGCCAGGAAGTACAGGAATGCCTGCGCATAGCGACTCGATTTCGGGTCGCCGTATATCCCGTCAGCACCGGAAAGAATTGGGGCTATGGTTCGGGCGTTCCCGCGCGCACCGGCACGGCGATTCTCGACTTGGGAAGAATGAACCGAATTGTCGGGTTTAGTGAAAAGCTGGCGCACATAACCGTAGAACCGGGAGTCACGCAGCGCCAGGTATATGAATTTCTAACCAAAGAGAAATCGCGGCTTTGGATGGATGCGACCGGCTCCAGCCCGCTCTCCAGCCTAATTGGAAACACGATGGAACGCGGATTCGGGCACACGCCGTACGGCGACCATTTTGCTCACTCTTGCGGCCTTGAGGTTGTCTTGCCTTCGGGCGAATGCATCGAGACCGGTTACAGCCGATTTCCCAATGCGCTGACCGGCCCGCTTCACCGGTGGGGCGTAGGACCTTCCCTTGACGGTCTGTTCTCCCAGTCGAATATGGGAGTCGTCACCAGAATGAGCATTTGGCTTATGCCGGCGCCGGAGTATTTTCAGGCGTTCTTTTTCCGCTGCGATGAAGAGCGGCAACTGGGCGATGTTATTGATGCATTGAGCCGTCTGCGGCTGGCCGGAGCGTTGCAGAGTACAGTTCACATCGGGAACGATTATAAAGTGCTTTCCGGATCGCGGCGGTATCCGTGGAAGGAAATGCACGGCAAAACGCCATTGCCCGCCGCGAAGATGGCGGCGTTCCAGACGAAGAGCCACATTGGGGCCTGGAATGGATCCGGGGGGCTGTATGGGACAAAGAATCAGGTCGCCGAATCCCGCCGGCTGATTCGGGCCGCGCTGAAGGGAAAGGTGAACCGGTTGAGCTTCCTGGATGACCGTATGTTAGCGCTTTCCATCCAATACGCGAGGCCGGTTAAATTCTTCACGGGATGGGATCTGTCAAAGTTGCTAACCTTGCTGGAACCGCTGTACGGTCTGCTCAAGGGAATCCCTTCGGACCAACATTTGACCAGCGCCTATTGGCGGAAGCGGACGCCCATACCGGCCGAAATGGATCCCGACCGGGACGGTTGCGGACTGCTTTGGTTTGCCCCCATACTGCCGGCCGATGGCGAGGATGTGGCGAAGGTGCGTGCGGCGACGGCGGAAATATTGCTCGCCGCGGGCTTCGAACCGATTATTTCTCTCAGCCTGATCAATGGCCGTGCGATTGCCTGCGTCATCTCCATTTCGTATGACCGCGCCGTGGCCGGCGAAGACGCGCGCGCGCTTGCCTGTTATAAGCGTCTGGCCGCTCACGTCAATTCCTTGGGTTACTATTCGTATCGTCTTGGAATTCAATCCATGGCGGAGATGGATACGCCGGAAAGTTATGGCGCTCTGATGCGAAAGATTAAAGACGCCATCGACCCGGCGGGAATACTGTCGCCCGGGCGTTATGAGACCGCGGAACACCAGCGGGGCCGCTCGGCGGGCGGGCCCTACAACCTTGGGAGAGTGGCAGAATAATCGGAGAGAGTATGCGCGTCATCGCTTTTGGATTTCTGGCCCTACTGTCCAGTTGCGCGGAGAAGACCCCGGAAACGCCGAAACAGGCGCCGCCGCGGCTGCCGCGGATCACGCATTTCTACGGCAATGCAACCGTGGTGCCAAAGGGCGGTAGCCTTACCCTTTGCTACGGTACGGAGAATGTCGACAAGTTGACGCTGCAGCCGCATGAAGACAGCGAGTTGCGACCATCGTTTAATCGTTGCGTGGCGGATACTCCCGTCAAGGACACAACGTACACGCTGACGGCGCAGGGGCCGGGCGGGGAGACTGCGGCGACGTTCTCGATTCGCGTGGGACCGGTGGAGCGGAAGGAACGGGTTTTGATCCGGAATTTCCAGGTGCTGGGAAACACGCCGGTCCGGGCGGGGGGACGCGTGCAACTTTGTTATTCGACCGAAAGCGCGGTGGGCGTATCGATCCTGCCGGATGTCGGCGCGCCGTTGACGCTGGGGCGGAATCAGTGCGTGGCGGTATCGCCGGTGAAAACCACCAATTATGTTTTGACGGCGACCGCGAGAGATGGCAGCTTGGATAGGATGCAAGTCACGGTACCTGTACAGTGAACCGGAAATTGGATATAACGGAGGCATTATGGCTGAATCGCGACGGAAATTTCTGCAGGGCGGAGCGCAAGTCCTATCGGCGGCGGCGCTAGCGAAGCAAGTGCTGGCCCAGACATCGGCGGCAAGCGCGACGGGCCTGCCAACCCGCGTGTTGGGCCGCACGGGTCAGCGCGTTTCCATCCTCTGTTTAGGGGGATGGCACATCGGCTCGGTGAAAGACGCAGGCGAAGCCGTGCGCATCATGCACGCGGCGATCGATGAGGGGCTGACGTTTTTTGACAATGCCTGGGACTATCACGATGGCGGTTCGGAAGAGGTGATGGGAAAGGCGCTGGCGGGCGGGAAACGCCAGAAAGTCTTCCTGATGTCGAAGAACTGCGAGCGAGATTACGCCGGCTCGATGAAGAATCTGGATGACTCGCTGCGCCGCCTGGGGACGGACCATTTGGACCTGTGGCAGTTTCATGAAATGGTCTACGACAACGATCCCGATTGGGTTTTCGATAAGGGGGGAATGAAGGCCGCGCTGGAGGCGAAGAAGGCCGGGAAGGTTCGCCATATCGGGTTCACGGGACACAAGGATCCGCGCATTCATTTGAAGATGCTAGGCAAGCCGTTTGATTGGGATACCGCCCAGATGCCGATCAATGTGCTGGACCGGTTCTACCGGAGCTTTCAGCAGGAAGTGCTGCCGGTGTGTTTGAAGAAGAATGTCGGCGTGATCGGCATGAAGGGGCTGGCCGGGGGCGGTACGGAAGGGCGGTTGATTGAGAAGTTGGGGATGCGCGCCGAAGACTGTTACCGCTACTGTTTAAGCCTGCCGGTGAGTACGCAGGTGGTGGGCATTACCACGATGGAGCAGTTGAAGGCCGACGTGGCGATGGCGCGCAGCTTCAAGCCAATGGCTGCGGCGGAGCGCGAGGCGCTGTTGAGCAAGGTCCGCGACGAAGCCAGCGACGGACGGCACGAGTTGTTCAAATCGGCGAAGACGTATGACGGGCCGCATCATCGCAAGCAGCATGGCTTTGACATCGCTTAGCCGTCTGTTGCTGCTGGCGGCGCTGCCATTGGCGGCCGAAGAAGGCTTTGTATCGCTGTTTGACGGGAAGACGCTGAACGGCTGGTTCCTCGTGAATAAGATGGGCCCGGGATTTTTGGCCCGGGACGGGATGATTGTCTGTCCGTTTGAAGGCGGCCAGAAACTGATGACGGAGAAGGAATACGCGAACTTCGTGCTGCGCCTGGAATACAAGTTGGAAGCCGATTCAAACAACGGTATCGGCATTCGCGCGCCGCGCGACGGTCAGACCTCGGTACATGGCATGGAGATTCAGATACTGGATCAGACAGGGCCAAAGTATAAGGCGATGAAGCTGAAGCCGGAGCAGTATCATGGCTCGATTTACGATGTTTGGCCGGCGCGGACGGGGTACTTGAAAAGGCCAGGAGAGTGGAATGAGCAGGAGATCCGGGCCGATAGAAGCCGGGTCACCATTCGGTTGAACGGGGTTCTGATCCTGGATGCGAACCTGGACGAGGTGAAAGAGCCGGAGGTGTTAAAGAAGCATCCGGGGCTGTTGCGAAAGTCCGGGCACATTGTGCTGCTGGGTCATCAGGCACATGTTGAATTTCGGAATTTGCGAATCAAAGAGCTGCCTTGATCGCGGCGGCCATGGGGTGACCGGCGAGCGCGTCGATGACGCTGGCCCGGTCCTCAGCGGGCCGATTCTGGCTGACCTTCCATTTACCTTCCAGGGCGCTCGACGGGGATTTCAATCCCGGTGATGGCGTTCAATAGTTTGTCGATATATTCCCGAGGCGCGTCGCGGATGGACCACGGGTTGGGATGGCGGTTTTCAAAATGCGCGGTGAGGTCGGCGACGATTTGCAGCAGGCGGGTTTTATCGGTGAAGGTCCGGATGGGACCGTGAGCATGGACGGCGATGAAGTTCCAGGTGGGGACGACGCGGTGGTCAGTTTTCTTGGATTCATACCAGGCGGGGGAGATGTAGTGTTGAGGGCCGTGGAATATGGCGATGGCGGGAGTATTGGCGGCGTTAGCGATCGGATTGGCGCGGGCAACGTGACCGCGAAGAACGCCGTTTTCGAGCAGGAACGGAATGTGCGTGGCTTCGAGACCGGCCGTCGTTGCCGTCACGAGCGTGGCCAGGGGGAATTCGCTTACGAAGGCGTGGAGAATTTCGGGGCGATCCTCCCGGAAGTATGAGGGCGTGTACATACTTAGTTATAGAAAACTGGGGGCGCCCGCTGGGGCAGTTGGAATCCCTGTCGTGCTATAATGATCGTTACCGCCCCTGTCACCGTGATCCCATATATTGAGCTCCGCGCCATCACTCTGGGCCCAATCTGGATCCCGGTTTTCTCGCTGCTTGGACTCGTCGCGCTGGGTTCGGGAATGCTTCGAGGCGTCTGGCGCGCGAGAGAAAAAGGCGTCTGGCACTTGATGCGGGGGACGTTCGTACTTTGGATAGTGGCCGGAGGCCTCACGGGCGCGGTGCTCCTCAAACTGGTTTACTATCCGTACCTATTTGAATCGCAGCCACTCGCGGAAGTATTTCGCTTTCGGGGCATCTCCTCGTTTGGCGGGGTATTCGGGGGACTCTTAGGTCTGTACTTGAACCTGGCACGGCGGGGCGTGCCGGCGCGCGAAATGGTTCGCGTGCTCGACGTGGCCGCGTATGTTGTGCCTTTCTCGTGGGCGATCGGGCGGCTGGGTTGCGCGCTGGTCCACGATCATCCCGGCATTCGCTCCGATAGCTGGCTGGCCGTGAGGTATCCCGATTGGCCGAGGTACGATTTAGGACTGCTGGGTATGCTATTCCTTATACTACTCGGGACATTTTTCAGATTGCTGGACCGGCGGCCCCGGCCCGACGGATTTTTCGTTGTTTTGGCTTGTATCTTTGTAGGGGTATTTCGATTTTGGATGGACCGGCTGCAGGTTGACACGCCGCGTTATTATGGCTGGAGCGTCGACCAGATCAATGCGCTGCTCCTGCTGTCTTTGGGACTCGTGTTCCTACCTTTTCTCCGCAACTCTGGCTCCGAGGAGGCTCTATGATCGCCGCTAAAGTCATCGTTCTAATGCTGTCGCTGCTGACCATCGGCTGTTGGGGTGGGGGTGGGCTGCCCGACGACGGCTGCACTAAAACTTATTCGTCGTACGTCTCGGCGGCCATCGGACAGAACGTGAAAAAAGGGGTTCCCATTTCCTATGAATGGAATCTGGGGCAAGCGGACCGGCGGTATCAATTCATCGCGCGTGGGGCGGGAATGACGCTGTACCTGGCGCCGGCCGAATCGGTGGTCGATATTTACAATTGGCAGGGCCGCAGCGCCGGCGTGATCCACGCGGTGCTCGACGGGGCCAACTCGAAGGCGGCGCCCCAAATGGGTCGAGCGCCCGATACGCTCGCCAATTACTTCATCGGTGCGGATTCGAGCAAGTGGATCACCGATATTCCGGTGTACTCGAGCGTTCGCTATCACGACGTGTATAAGGGTATCGATGTGGAGTACCACGGGGGGAGCGGCAGTTTCGAACATGACTTTATCGTTGCGCCGCGGGCCGATCCTTCCCAGATCCGGATGTCGTTTCGAGGGGCCGATTCCGTGCGTTTGGACAATGATGGAAACCTGGAAATATCCGCCGGTGGCGAAAGGCTGAGTTGGCGCAAGCCTGTGCTGTATCAAGACAGCGAGGGCGTCCGGCGTTCGGTGGCTGGATCGTATCGAATCCTGTCGAGAGGGACGGCGGGGATAGAAGTAGGGCCGTATGACAATTCGAAACCGCTTGTCATCGATCCGATCGTTCAATACCTGACATACATTGGCCGCGCCAATTTGGACGCGGTGACGCGAGTTGCGGCCGACTCGAACGGGAATCTCTATCTGACCGGCTTCACGCAGGACGCGAACTTCCCGCTGTCGCCTGGGGCGTACCAACAAAATCCGAACGGTGCCGTGAATGGCAACGTGGTGGTGGCGAAGCTCAATGCGGCCGGTACCGCGGCGACCTACATATCACATTTCGGCGGCGCCACGATCGATTTCGGGGCAAGCGTGGCGGTCGACGAAGCGGGAAATGTTCACTTGGCCGGGTACACCGACAGCACGGATTTTCCGGTAACTCCGGGAGCGCTGAAAACGGCGTTTACGTCTCAGAACCCCGGCTCTTCGCACTGTTTTGTCACGAAGCTGAACGCGGCGGGGAACGCGCTGGTCTACTCGACGTTTCTCGGAGGCCGGGGGGCGGAGCGCTGCTACGGGATCGCGGTGGATGGCCGGGGCAACGCGTTTGTGACTGGGAGGACAAACTCGACTGATTTTCCCACGAGCGAAGACGCGATGCAGAGGAACTATCGGGGAGGGGTTCCGCCAGCGGAACCGGTGGACCCCCAACTGGCGTTCCGCGCGGGTGACGCGTTTGTGACGAAGCTAAATCCTTCCGGCTCGGCGATCGTTTACTCTACCTTCTACGGCGGGTCCCAGAACGAGGCCGGGATGGCAATCGCCGTCGATGCGCAGGGAAACGCATATGTTGCCGGTCTGACGAATTCAACGAATCTTCCGGTGACGCCCGGGGCGGCCCAGACGGTATACGGCGGCGGGCTTGGTCAGACCGACTTTGTCATCGGCGACGCATTCGTTCTGAAAGTTAATCCGACGGGGACGGCCGCCGTCTACAGCACCTATGTCGGCGGCCGGCAGAACGAAGTGACGCTGGGACTGGCGATTGACGGGCAAGGCAGCGCGTATATCACCGGAAGTACAAATTCGCAGGATTTCCCAACCACGACGCAGGCATACCAGACGACGTTTAAGGGCGCTGGTGGGGAACCGCGCGTTGTGGCCGGCGATATTTTCGTCACCAAGCTGAATCCCGCGGGCAGCGGCTTCGCCTACTCTACCTTTCTGGGCGGCTCGCGCGACGACCGGGGCACGGCGATCGCGGTGGATTCCGCAGGCAATGCGTGGATCACGGGCAACACCCTTTCCAGCGACTTTCCCACGACATTCGATGCGTTCCAAAAGGCCTATCAGGGCCAGCCCAGCAGCGATCTTTTTATCATGGGCGACGCGTTTGTATCTCAACTCGACGCGACGGGCCGGACGTTGAAATCATCCTCCTATTTGGCGGGGAATGGAGGGGAAGCGGGAACGAGCATTGTGGTACTTCCCGGAGACGTGGTGTACGTGGCGGGTATCACGTCCTCGAGTAATCTGCCTGTAACTACCGGCGCTTATCAACGCAGCTATTTCGGTACGACGGGGATTGGCGTTCCCGTTGGCGATGGCTTCGTCGCCAAACTCGGCGCGCAGACGAGCCCGGTTTCGGTTGCCGGCATTGCGAGCGCGGCCAGCTATGCGGGCGGTTCCGTGGCGCCTGGAGAAATCATAATACTGGCGGGGACGGCAATTGGCCCGGCGGCGCTGACGACGGCGCTGCTAACGCCCCAAGGCGAGGTCTCGCGGACGCTTGCCGACACGCGGATTCTGTTTGACAATACGCCGGCTCCGCTGGTGTACGTATCGGCGGCCCAATCGAGCGCGATTGTCCCCTACGATGTCGCTACGAAGCAGTCGGTGAGTGTCGTCGTAGAGCAACGGGGCAATCGATCGCCTGCGATCATGGTCCCGGTGGTGGCTGCGAAGCCCGCGCTATTTTCGGCGAACTCCTCCGGGCGGGGGCAGGGTGCCATTCTTAATCAGGATGGATCGGTCAACACCAATTTCAATCCGGCATTCCGGGGAAGCGTAATCGTGCTTTTCGGGACGGGCGAAGGACAAACAAATCCGCAAGGTGTGGATGGCCGGTTGGCGTCGGCCATATTCCCGAAACCGGTTCTGCCGGTGTCGGTAACGATCGGAAACACTCGGATTACGGAGCTGGCATATTACGGCGCGGCGCCGAATCTGGTCGCCGGTGTATTTCAAATTAACGTCGTTCTTCCGCCGAATCTACCGGACGGGGAATTGCCGATCACGGTGACGATCGGATCCTTCACCAGTCAGGCGGGACTTACGGTGGCTGTTCATTAAGCCGATGATAGAATACTCTCGGAATCGGCCCGGCACAGTCAGTGTCGTTCTTCGATTTTGCTGAAGAAGTACTGCGGAAGATCGAACCGGCTCCCGCTACCGTTACCGCTAGAAAGAGTAAGGCGGCTCGCAAGTAAAAGCAAGGGCCAAGTGGACAGATTCGGACAGCACGTCCTGTACGTCGACAAATTCGTGGATTCAAGGACGCGCGCGTTCCACTTTCGAATAGTAACTTTCTCGTCGGCGAAAACAGTTCCGGCAACACATCGCTGCTCAGCCTTTTGAAGATGATGCCGGATGAACGCCTCCTGCTCGATAACCAGTTCACCGATGGCGATATTGATCTTGGCGCCTTCCACGACATTGTAAGTGCCCACGCCGGGAATCCCGCCTATTTCCGCATCGGAATGGGAGTTGAAGGACCATGCCCACCGGCTGCTCGACCAACTCGATCCCAGGCAGCTTGCGGCCTGAGCGCATCTCACGCTCCGATGAAAAATGGAGTTAGCGCCGCTAACGAGAATGTAGACTTAGTTGGGATTTGTAATAACTCACTATCTTTCCGTCTGGACAGTAAAAAAACCACGAGTCGGCAACACAACTTGAAATCGTTATTGATATCGAACATCTGTTTGACAAGACAAGCTCGATTCCACCCAATTTATCAAACGTGAGCCGCTCAACAATAAACCCCGGCTTCATTTCTGACTTAATGTTGCCATCACCGTCGAGGAAAAGGACCTCTGCCAGCTTCAAATCACGGTTGATCTTGGTGTCAGAGCGAAGGGCTTCCCTCTCTAGGCGCTCTTCAACGGCAACTTCCGACTCATCCGCGGGCACGGGATCGCCCGAAGACACAAGAATTGTCACCCTCCCGAAGAACGTCGCCACACACCTTTCTGGACGGATAACCTAAAAAAACCGGCCAATCTGTGTGCTCCATAATTTTCAGCGCAAGCGATTTAGAATCACCGGATTGGCTTGGTTTTTGCTCGATTCTCCGGTCCAATCTCTGCACGCGCCACATTCAGAAGAAGTTAGCGCCGCGCGGGCATGAGGATTGAGGATTGGCCGGATAAACGCCCATTGCCGATTTGTGGCTTGCACCGAGAGATCGCCCCTCATTCCGAAGTGTTGAAATTCCGCTAGGACTGTTCCCGTTTGCCTTCCCGAACGCTGCCAGGACCTGACCAAATGTTTGAGCGACCTTCTGAAACAGCGTACCTTAGGACTTAGAAAAGCGAACCGGCGCGGATGAGTTGTTCGGCGTGTTTAAGGGCTTCCGGCGTCAAACGCTGGCCGCTGAGCATCCGGCCGATTTCCTTGGTCCGCTCGGGGCCGTCGAGTTCGATGACAGTCGCGACCGTGCGGCCTTTAGACTCCTTCTTCTCTACCCGATAGTGGAAGTCGGCGAAGGAGGCAATTTGCGCCTGGTGGGTGACGCAAAGGACTTGATAGCCGCGGCTGAGCTCTTTGAGGCGGCGCCCGACGGCTTCCGCCGCTTCGCCGCCGATGCCGGCGTCGACTTCGTCAAACACCAATAAATGCTGAGTGCCGCCGGGGCGCTCACGTTCGACACAGGTCTTGATGGCGAGAGCGATACGGGAGACTTCGCCGCCGCTGGCGACTTTGGAAAGTTCGCGCGGCTCTTCTCCCTTGTTGGCGGACACGAGAAAGACAACGGCGTCGCGGCCGTCTTCGGTCCATTGCGACTCGGAAAACGCAACCCGGAAGGTGGTACCGGCCATGGCGAGGGCGCCGAGTTCCTGTTCGACGCGCTTTTCGAGTTGAAGGGCGGCCTGTTTGCGAACGGCTGTCAAATTAGTGGTGGCGGCCTCGTATTCAATGGCGAGTTTCTTGCGGCGCGCCTCAATGGCGGCACGGAGTTCGGAGGCGGTTTCGACGGTCCGCATTTTTGCCTGAACGGCGGCGAGAAAACTGAGGATTTCGTCAATCGACCCGCCGTATTTCCGCTTCAGCTTATCGATGGCGGCGAGGCGGGTTTCGACGGTTTCCAGGCGGGAGGGATCGGCTTCGAGGTGGCTCAAATAGTCGCGGAGCGTGAAGCTAGCTTCTTCGAGGGCGATGACGGCGGGCTTGAGCAAGTCAACGACTTCGGCAAATTGACTGTCGATACGAACGAGTTCATCGACACGGCGTTGGGCCGTGCGGGCCTGGGCCAATGCCGATTCGGGCGCGTCGTATAGGGCCGTGAAGGCGGCCTCAGCATGCTCAGTTAGGCGAGTGACGTTTTGCAGGACGCGCTTTTCGTTTTCGAGCTCGCCGTCTTCGCCGGGTTTCAAATCCAACGATTCAATCTCTTTCCGTTGAAAGGTCCAGAGGTCGGCGAGGCGGAGCTGCTCCTGCTCACGCTGGGCGATTTCGTCCAGTTCACGGTCACAGTCTTTCCAGGCGTGGAAGAATTTGGCGACGGGTTCTTTGGCGGATTGGGCAGCGGCGAAATCGTCGAGAATGCCGCGCTGCGCGGTGGCGTCGTAGAGCTGTTGCTGCTCGTTTTGTCCATGGATATCGCCGAGCCAGGGGGAAAGTTGTTTGAGCAGGGCGGCGGTGACGGGACGGCTGGCGGCGAAGGCGCGGGATTTACCGTTGGCGAGAATTTCCCGTTCGATAAGCAGTTCGCTCTCTTCGAGGGCGATGCCGGCCTCTTCCAGCAGCACGCGAATCGCTGGAGATTCGGGGAGGTCGAAGATGCCGCTGATCCGGGCGCGTTCGGTGCCGGAGCGCACGAAGTCGGCCGAGGCGCGGCCGCCGAAGAGGAGGCCGAGCGAGTCGACGATGATCGACTTGCCGCTGCCGGTTTCGCCGGTGAGGAGGTTCAATCCGTGGTGGAAACGCAGGCGAAGGCGTTCGACGACGGCGAAGTTCTCGATGTGGAGTTCAACCAGCATGTGCGGGAATTAGACCGAAAAGGTCTTACTGAAATTGTAGCCGTAGCGGTAGAGCGTGATGAGAGTGAGGGCCAGGAAGAGGAGTGTGGTCCCCAGGCGAACCCAGCGGAGGCGGTCGCGCCAGACGGTGGCCCGTTCCGGGGATAGCGCGAAAACATGCGGCGCGAAGCCGGCCCACATTTTTGTTCCGAAATAGAAGATGAGCGCGCAGGCGGCCCACAGGAACAGGTCGGATGTGGGGACGTGGACGTTCGTAGAGCCGAGCGTGTTGTGCGTCTGCAGGTGGACCTTGCGAACCGGTTCCCAACCGCGGATGACCAGGGCGATGATGGTGATCAGGGAGAGGAAAGCGATCCGTTCGGCGGGCCGTGAGTTAGTGGGCACTAGAATTGCAGCCTCAGCGAGAGTTGCACCTGGCGGGGGGATTTGGCCGAGAGCACCCGGCCGAACGTCGACGGCTCGTCGAGGAAGCGCTCCGGGAGTTCGAAATTTGTGCGATTGAGGAGGTTGAAGGCCTCGACGGACGCGGTCAGCCGGTAGTGCTCCTTGATGTAGAAAACGCGAGCCAGGGAACTGTCGACGGTCGCCAGTGCGGGGCCGGTAAGCACGTTTCGTCCGGCGTTGCCGAAACTGTAGCGGTCCGGCAATGCAAACGCCTCCGTGCGGAACCAGCGGTTGGGGGAAGGGTTGCTCAAGTTCGGATCGCCGTTGACGTTGGGACGGTCATAGCCAAAAGTGCCGCCTGTGTTGCCGGTATTGGAATTGTCGAAGCGCAAGTACGGCGAGAACGGCTGGCCGGACTGGGCGGTGAAGATGCCGCGCACTTCGAGGTTGCGGGTATGGGGAATGGTCCAGGCGGCGGTGGCGGTGAGGCGCTGGCGCATGTCGAAACTGGACAGGGCGCGTTCCGCGGCGTAGTTGCGGCTGTTCTGGGGGAAATTTTTGTCGGGGCCGCTGGTGATGAAACTGGACGTATCGTCGATGGATTTGCTGCCGGTGTATGACGCCAGGATCGAGAGGCCGCGGGCGAGTCGGCGATTCAAATTGGCTTGCAGCGAGTGGTAGTTGGAGTTAGCGCCGGTCTCAATGAAGAAGATGCCGCCGAAGGCGGGGCGCGGGCGATTGGCTTGCGGATTGCCGGCTTGCGGGAGCGGCTGATTGAGGTCGCGGGAGCGGACGAGATTGGTTCCTTTGGAGCCGATGTAGCCGAGGGAAAGAGTTGTCGCCTGGCCGAGTTGGCGCTCGACAGAGAAGCTCCAATGTTGAAGATTGGTCGTCTTGGCATCGGGGCTGACGGTGTTCAAAGTCGCGGGAGGAACGATGCCGCCGTTCGATGGGAACGGGTTTGTCAACGATGGGAAAACGGTGGCTGTGGGGAACCACACGCGGATGGAAAAGTAGGGCGGATTGAAGTACTGCGAGGAGTTGACGACGAACATGCCGGCGTCATAGAACAGGCCATAACCGGCGCGGAGAACGGTATTGGCGTCCACGGAATAAGCCAGGCCCAGGCGCGGCGCGAAGTTGTTGCGATCGGGCGCCATGACACTGCGGCGGACGCCATTTTGGCCAACCTGCGAGAGCCGCCCGGTGGCGGGGTCAAACGCGGCCATGCGGTCAAAACGGTCAACGGGCGGCATGAAGTATTCGTAGCGCAGGCCGAGGTTGAGAGTTAGTCGTGGGGACAATTTCCAGTCATCCTGAACCCACACGCCGGTGAAGTAACTTTTCAGCGTTTGCGGGTTGTCGAATTGAGACTGGATTGCGGTTTGCGGGAAGCCGAGCAATAGGTCGCCGATACCGGACCCGGTAAGCGCGCCGCCGAACGTCAACTGGCCGCGGGCGAAATAATCGAGATAGCCGTTGACCTCTTGCCGGCGGACGTCGCCGCCGAGTTTGAACAGATGCCGGCCGCGCTGAATCTGCACGCTTTCGGTGAGCTGATAGGTATTGGAGTAACGCTCAATGGGGAGGGGCACGGCGTCGCCAACGGACGAAAATCCCTGGATGTTGAACAGCGGGAAGCCGTAATCGCGCGGGCGGACGTGCAGCCAGTTGACACCCCATTCCCGGCCGATATCGCGATCACTATTTTCAGGCAGGACTTGGCGGAAACTGCGGGAGAAACCGGCGCGGAGGGAGTGCAGAATCTTGGGCGTGAACGCGCGGGTGTGATGCCCCATCGTATTGTGGCCGGAATTACGCACTTTGTTGCCGAAGCCGGGAATGGACTGGGCCTCCTCGGCGTAGGGCTCGAACAGATTTTGCGTGCCGTAGCTATAGCGGAAATTGAATTCCTTGGTGTCCAGGCGTCCGCTGCCTTGCGGGAGCGTATCGCGGAGGACGGGTTGGAAGAGGTTCGTGCTTGGGAATAAATCCAGGACGCGCGCGGACAGCGGATGAATGCGGCTGGCGGGGATGATGTTGCCGGGGAAGGGGTGCTGCGCGAACGGATCGATGACCGGTTTGCCGAGGCTTGTCAGGTCGCCGGAGCGCAGAGCGGCTGAGGGCACGACGCCTAGACGCGAAAAGCCGCGGCGCTCGGCCAGGCCGCCGAAATTGGCGTAGAAGAAAGTCTTGTCGGCTTGGATCGGACCGCTGAGCGCGCCGCCGAACTGGTTGCGCTGATAGCGTGCCTTTTCCGTTGGCGCTTCAAAGAAATTGCGCGCGTCGAGCTCGCGATTACGGAAATATTCAAACGCCTCGCCATGCCAGAAGTTGGACCCGCTGCGTGTGATGATGTTGATCTGGCCGCCTGCGGAGCGACCGAATTCAGCGCCATAACTGTTCGATTCGACGCGGAACTCCTGGATGGTTTCGACGGGCGGCTGAAGGATGAAACGGTTGTTATAGGGATCGTTATTGTCGACGCCGTCGAGCAGGTATTGATTGAACTCTTCGCGGCCGCCGGAGGCGTGCATGGCGAACGCGCCACGGGAGGAGAGTTCGGAATCCTGAACGGGCGGCGTGATGCCGGGAGCCAATAATGCGAGTTGCAGGAAGTCGCGGCGGTTTAATGGGAGGCTCGCGATGCGTTCGGCGTCGAGCGTCAAGCCCTGTTGGGCCGATTCGGACGCCGTGCGGGCGGTGGCGGCAACGTCCAGTTCGATTTGGGCGCCAGCGATGGTGAGATTGAGATCCTCGCGCCGGGTTTGTCCGGGCGCGATGGCGACGTTAACCCTGGAAAAGGGCGCGAAGCTCGGGACGGTGCTGGTGATTACGTAGGAATTGGGCGGAAGTTGCGGGAAGCGGTAGAGGCCATCGGGACCGGAAACCGTTTCGCGGCGGAATCCGTGTTGGGCGTCAGTGATGGAAACGGCAGCGGACGGAACCGCCGCTCCGGAAGGGTCCAGGACGCGACCGGTCAGCGTGCCGGTGGTGACCTGGGAGAACGCCGACAATGCAAAGAGCAAAAGCGGATACTTCACCATTCCAGTGTACTTACCTGAGAGGTTTCGGCTCCGGCGGCCACTACCTCTTGTATGGCTGTCGCGCCGCCGGAAAAACGGGTCGTATGGAACGAGCCCATGCTGATCCCGGCGATCGGATTGGCGGCGGGCGTTTTGCTGGAACGGCTGGCGCCATTCACTTTGCTGGAGGCGGGCGTGGCCGCGACCGCATTCGCGCTGCTCGCGCTGGCGCCCGGGCTGGTCGTGCGAAGGCGAGTTTGCGCGGGCCTGGCGTGCTGCGCGCTGGGCCTGGGAGCGGCCGTGTGGCACCGGCCTGGGCCAGCGCCAGTGATCGAAGCGTCAGCATCGGAAGCGGTGATTCTGGAAGGCTGCGTGGTAGAGCCATCGGTCTTCTCCGAAAATCGCGAGCAGTTTACATTGGAACTGGCGCCGGGGGCGCGCGGGCGAGTGTCACTGAATTTACGCGAAGGGCAGACAGCGCCGCGACTGCGCTACGGCCAGCGCGTGGAGCTGGAGGGCCGCGTCCGGCCGCCGCACAATTTCGGCAACCCCGGGGCCTTCGATTTTGAGGGGTACTCGGCGCGCCGGCAGATTTACTGGAGTATTTCCACGCGGACGGGGGCGGAGGTGACAGTGCTGCCGGGCGAGTGCGGGTCGAAGTTGGCTGGCTGGCTGTTCGGATTGCGGTCGGAGGCACTGGAACGGCTGGAAGCGCTTTACGCCGGCGACGCCTACAAAACGATCATGATGCAAGCGGTGCTGACCGGCGAGAATACGCGGCTGGAGAAAGCCTGGACGGAGCATTACCGCCGCACCGGGACGTATCACGCGCTGGTCATTAGCGGCCTGCATTTAACGGTGCTGGCCGGGTACTTGCTGGTGGTGTTGCGATACTCGACGGGAAGGCCGGGACTGTCGCTGGTGCTCGCCTTTCTGGCGGCGTGGATCTACGCCGGAGCCAGCGGAATGACCGCGCCCATCGGCCGCGCCGCGGGCGGATTCACCCTATTTCTAATGAGCCGTTTCTGGCACCGGCAAACGCACATTTTGAATTCGCTGGCGACGGTGGTCTTTTGCTTCCTGCTGGTGGACCCGGGGCAACTGTTCGAAGGCAGTTTCCTGCTGAGCGTACTGAGTGTGCTGGCGATTGGCGCATTGGCCGGGCCGCTATTTGAGGCCTACACGCGGCCGGTGGTGATGGGCTTCCGCGACCTCGGGCGGGAACAGCACGACGTCGATCTGGAGTGGCGCGTCTGCTCCCTGCGCGTGGAGGCTCGGCTGGTGGCGCAGACGGTGGCCGTGTGGACGCGCATTCCGGAAAAACACTGCCTCACGGCGGTGGCGCTGGGCGTGCGGACATTCTTCCAACTCTATGAAATCTTCATGCTGTCGGCGGTAGTGCAAGTGGCGCTGGCGCTGCCAATGGCGTTATTCTTCCACCGCGTTTCGCTCAGCGGCATGGCGGCGAACGTGCTGATTGTGCCGGTGATGAACGCGGTGGTGGTGATCGGATTTATGGCGGTGTTGACGAAGCTGTCGCCGCTCGCCTGGGTGGCTGGCGGACTGCTGGAATTCTCTCGCCGCGCGGCCGAGTTCTTCTCGCGTCTGGAGCCGGACTGGCGCATTCCCGATCCGCCGTTGTGGCTGGCGTTGGCGTTCACGGGCGCGTTGATTCTGTTGGCGCTGGTCGCGCGGCGGAAGTCGCGCCTGCGGTGGGTTGCGTTTGCGACGGTGTGCGTTCTGTTCGGGATATTGGTGCTCCACCCATTCGCGCCGGCGATGGAAGCCGGGCAATTGGAAGTGACGGTAGTGGATGTGGGGCAAGGGGATAGCGTCTTGGTGGTGACGCCGGATGGGCGCACCGTGATCGTCGATGCCGGCGGAGTTCCGGGATTTAAAGGCCGAACGAAGCCGAAACTGGATATCGGCGAGGATGTGGTGTCGACGTACTTGTGGACGCGGTCGTTCCAGCGCATCGACGCGCTGGCGTTGACGCACGCGCATGAGGATCACAGCGGCGGCTTGGACGCGCTGATCGCCAATTTTCATCCGCGCGAGTTGTGGGTGGGGGCGATGGGCGAGAGCGCCGTTTGGCAGCGCGTTCGTGCTGTGGCGGAGCGGCACGGCGTGCGGATTGTGTCTAAGAAAGCCGGCGAATCGTTCACGCTGGGCGGCGCGCAGTTCCGCGTCCTGGCGCCGTTTGCGGACTATGTGCCGGACGTCATTCCGCGCAATAACGACTCGCTGGTGATGACTGTGAGCCTCGGATCGCGGGCGTTTCTGTTAACCGGCGACGCGGAAAAAGAGGTCGAGTGGCGGCTGACCGATGAACGCGCGGTGGAACCGGTGGACGTGCTGAAACTCGGTCATCATGGAAGCCGTACTTCCTCCACGGCCGGCTTCCTGGACTTAGCCCGGCCGAAATTCGCGGTCGTTTCGGCCGGGCTTGACAACCTCTATCGCCATCCGCACCCGGATGTTGTGGCGCGGCTGGAGGAGCGCGGTGTTCGCATTTTGCGGACCGATCGGGGTGGGCAGATTCGGTTTTTAACCGATGGGCGGAGGTTGGAGGTGACGGCGTTTAACGGCTTGCAGGCCGCGGGGGAGCGGCGGGTTTTGGCGGCGCGCTGAGGCGGGCCGGCGTTGAGATGTCAGCCTCCACTACGAATCGCAATCACCTGACCAGGACCGATCGCGTCAAGCGCTCGAAGCACGGCGGGTACGAGCGGCTTCAAATCCCGCGCCCTCGGCGGCCGACAACAGCCCGCCATTCTTCAGCCCGGCCCACCCCGCATAGCGGGCGGATTGACATTCGTGAGAGCGCGCGTAGGAGGTCCATTCGTTGCGCCAGAACCTGCACCGCCAACTCACGGCTAACCGTGGGAAATCCATTCAGAAAGTCCTCGAGTGAATCGCCGCCTCCAGATAGTCAAATCAAGGTCTGTACCGGAACGCGAGTCCCCCGAAAGACGGGGAGTCCGTGCATCGTCTCAGCGTCGCGTGTAATTGCGTCGATCATAAGTTCATGATCGCTTGCCGAAGGCCCCTACCCCCCCGACGCCCAGCCGGTTCTAAACTCCGGAAACAGCGTCAATCCGCCGCACGCGAAAATGGTCTGACCGGTAATATACGTCGCCTCCGAGGAGGCCAGAAACGCGAACACGGTGGCGATCTCCTCAGACGCCCCGGCGCGCCCCATCGGGATATGGCTTTCCACTTCGCCGCGCGCCGCGTCGTCGTTTATCCACGCCATATTGATCGGCGTGACAATCGCGCCGGGAGCCACCGCGTTCACCCGAATCCCGCGATCGGCGTACTCCAGCGCCAGCGTCCTGGTGAGATTTTCCATGCCGCCCTTGGAGATGGAATAGCTCAAGTACTTGGGTTTTGGAATGATTTCGTGGACCGAGGAGTTGTTGAGAATCACACCGCCGCGGCCTTGCTTCAGGAAATGCCGCAACGCCTCGCGCGAGCACAGAAACGGCCCGCGCAGGTTCACGCCCAGAACGCGGTCGAAGTCGGCGGCCTCCATTTCATGGGACGGGCAGGGTTTCTGAATCCCGGCATTATTCACCAGAACGTCAATGGATCCGAACTCGGCGATGAACTTCTCAAACATCGTCTTCACTTGCGCCTCATCGGAAACATCGGCCTGGAGCGTGACCTGCTTGCCGTCGCTGACGCGCGCCGCCTCGGCCTGCTTGCGAGTCTCCTCCGCGCCATCGGCGCCGCGGAAATAGTTGATGGCGACATTGGCGCCTTCCTTCGCGAATCGAATGGCCACCGCCTGCCCGATGCCCGAAGAAGCTCCCGTGATCAGTACGTTCTTGCCCTTTAATCGTTCCATGCCCGCTGATATCCTTTGCAATTGAAATGTCACGCCTCCTTCTTATCCTGTCTCTTCTCCCTGGCTTCGCGCAGGAGCATCCGGCGCTGCCCGCCGATTTTCGGTGGGTAAACGCCTTACCGGAAACTGCCTCCCCGCGCGTGCGCCATGCGACGTACCAATCGAAGATCCATAACGCCGCGATCGGGTACGCGATCTATCTGCCGCCAGGCTACGACAGCGGCGCCACGCGTTTTCCCGTCGTTTATTATCTTCACGGCGGCCGCTCGGGCAGCGAGTCGAAGAGCGTCGGCATGGCCGCTCATTTTGAAAAGTTCATCCACGAACGGCCGATGATCTACGTCTTTTCGAACGGCGGCGCCGTTAGCCACTACGACTATCCGGCGTACAAATCCTACGGCGAACGCACGCTGATCGAAGAGCTGATTCCACACATTGACAACACGTATCGAACCATCGCCAATTGGACCGGACGCGGCATCGAAGGCTTCTCCCAGGGCGGGCGCGGCTCCGCGCGCATCGCCTTCGCGCATCCCGAACTCTTCTGCTCCGCCGCCGCCTTCGGAGGCGGCCACCAATATGAACGCCACGCCTTTGAACACAACGGCCACGAAGGTCCGCCGTCAAACTATCTGTTCGCCCCGAAGTTCAATACCTATGACCTGGCCCGCCGCCATGCCGCCCGCCGCGAGCACAAGCCGAAGCTCATGATCGCCGTTGGCACGGAAGACCAAAACTATCAGCCCAACCTGCACTGGATGGCGTTCCTTGATTCGCTCTCGATTCCGTACGAGAAAACAATCGTCCCCGGCGTGAAGCACGATGCGCGCGGCGTCTACAATTTTCTGGGATCGAAAAGTATCGAGTTTCATGCGGCCTGCTTTGCCGCCCGCTCGAACGTGGCAAAATAGTTCATTGGGCTGGACTCTCTCCGCCCTCTCCCATCAAATGAAGTCTGGCGATACGCTTTCTCTCTCCTTTGGCCTGCAGTTTGAAGACCTCTACACGTCGGAGGGGCTGGCCAAGGTCGACGTAGCTTTTCAGCGGTACCTCGAAACCGGCGATGGGGCGTTGCCGCCGCAGTTGCTCGCCGCGCGGGTCGATCCGAAGGCGCTCGCCCGCAAGGCCGAGTCGGAACTTATCCTGGCCATCGCCCCGCATTTGGAAGACTTTCTGGGCGAGTTGTTTCAGATCCAGAAAGAGATCCGCGAACTGCAGCATCAGCACGAAGAACTGGCGCCGCTCTATTCGGTGAAGCGCAATTTCGTCCAACGCAAAGCATTGACGGCGATCAAGGAAGCCGACGCCCAGCACTTGCATGGCAAGACGCTGCGCGTCGAACTTGAAACTTACATGGGCGAGCCGCTTTCGGAACTGGCGTACGCGCGCGCCGTGACCAAGTGGCTCGACGATCCCGCCGGGCACGCCCATCACCTGGAAATCGCGGCGAAATACGCCGCTTGGGCGCACTATTCCAAGCCCGGGAAGGAACGGCACAAGTCCGGCATTTTGTTCAAGAAGCCGCACAAAATGGAGTTCGAGAATCTGATTTCGGTCGAGTCGATCACCGAGAACAACGCGCCGCGCTTCGCGTTTCATGAACACGAATGGCGGCACCGCGAAGGCTTCGGCCTCACCGATCCCGGTACCGATCTGACCGGCGCGCTCGACGAAGCCAACTACTGCATTCACTGCCACAATCAAGGCAAAGACTCCTGCTCCACCGGCCTCCGCGAAAAGACCGGCGAGTTCAAAAAATCGCATTTCGGCGTAACGCTCAACGGCTGCCCGCTGGAAGAGAAAATTTCCGAATTCCATGCGGCGATGACTAGGGGCCATACCGTCGGCGCGTTGGGAATTATCACCATCGATAACCCGATGTGCGCCGGTACCGGCCACCGCATTTGCAACGACTGCATGAAGTCCTGCATTTTCCAGAAACAGGAGCCGGTGAACATTCCGCAAGCCGAAACGCGGGCGCTGAAAGAAGTCTTGAACCTCACATGGGGCTTCGAAATCTACTCGCTGCTCACGCGTTGGAATCCGCTGAACTTTGTGCGTCCGCTGCCGTTAGCCGACACCGGTTACAAGATTTTGGTGGTTGGCCTGGGGCCTGCCGGTTACTCGCTGGCCCATCATTTGTTGAATGACGGGCATACGGTCTGCGCCATTGATGGTTTGAAAATCGAGCCGCTGCCTTCACACCTGTCCGGCGTTGACGCGCATGGCGGCCGCGTGCCCTTCCGCGCCATTCGCGAAATTCATGAAATCTATGAGTCGCTGGACGACCGCGTTATGGCGGGCTTCGGCGGCGTCGCCGAATACGGAATTACGGTCCGCTGGGACAAGAACTTCCTGAAGATCATTCGCTTGCTAATCGAGCGGCGCCGCCATTTCGCCATGTTTGGCGGCGTGCGATTCGGCGGGTCGATCACCGTTGATAGCGCGTTCGAGCTTGGTTTTGACCACATTGCGCTTTGCGCCGGCGCCGGCCGGCCGACCGTGATTCCGATGAAGAATGGCCTGGCGCGCGGCGTGCGGCAGGCTTCGGATTTCCTGATGGCGCTGCAGTTGACTGGCGCCGCGCGCGGGAATTCGATTGCAAATCTGCAGCTTCGTTTGCCCGCTGTCGTGATTGGCGGCGGTCTGACCGCGGTCGATACGGCCACGGAATCGCTGGCGTATTATCCGGTGCAGGTCCGCAAGTTTCTGGAGCGGTATGAGGCGTTGTCGGCTTTGAACGGCGAGGCCGCGGTTCGCGCGGTTTGGAACGAAGAAGAGAACCTGATCGCCGACGAGTTTCTCACCCACGCCCGCGCCATTCGCGCGGAGGATGAGGCAGCCGCGACCGAGGGCCGCAATCCGGTTTATCTGCGGCTGTTGCAGTCCTGGGGCGGCGTCACGTTGGCTTATCGCCGGCGCATGATCGATTCGCCGTCCTACACGCTGAACCACGAGGAAGTGGCCAAGGCGCTGGAAGAGGGCATCCATTTTGCCGAATGCCTCTCGCCCGAAGAAGTCGGCGTGGACCGCTTTGGTCATGCATTCTCGATCACGCTGTCAAAGCTGGCCTTCGACGTTGAAAAGCAGAAGCTGGTGAACACCGGCGAGACGGCCACGCTGCCCGCCAAGTCAATCCTGGTCGCCGCCGGTACACAGCCGAACACCGTGCTGGAACGCGAAGACAGCACCAATTTCATCTTGGACGGGAAGTACTTCCAGGCGCTGGATGACAACGGCGATCCAGTGAAGCCGGAGCGTGTCGCCAAACCGAATGAAACCCGCGTGCTGACCTCGCTGCGCGCCGATGGAAAGGCCATCAGCTTCTTCGGCGACCTGCATCCTTCGTTTAGCGGCAACGTGGTGAAAGCGATGGGCAGCGCCAAGCAGGGCTACCCCGTGGTGAGCCGCATCCTGGCTGCCCGGCGGAAGCCGGAAGGGATCACGGGCCTGGATCTGATCGAACGGTTGAACGGCGAAATGCGGGCTGTAGTGGCGGAGGTTATTCGCCTGACGCCGACGATTATTGAGATCGTTGTCAAAGCGCCGATGGCCGCGCGGGCCTTCCATCCCGGCCAGTTTTATCGCTTACAGAACTTTGAGACGATTGCCCCGCGGACGCCGGAAACGGTGTTGGCTATGGAGGGTTTGGCGCTCACCGGAGCATCGGTGGATCGGGAGGCGGGAACGCTATCAACCATCGTGCTGGAGATGGGCGGGTCGTCGGATCTGTGCTCGCTGCTGCGGGATGGCGAGCCGGTGGTGCTGATGGGGCCGACGGGGACGCCAACGGAGACGCCGGGCACGGAGACGGTGTTGCTGGCTGGCGGCGGTTTGGGCAATGCGGTGTTGTTCTCTATTGGCCAGACGCTGCGCGCCAACGGCAGCCATGTGATCTACTTCGCCGGGTACAAGAAAGTAGTTGACCGCTACAAGATCGAGGAGATCGAGCGCGCCGCGGACGTCATCGTGTGGTGCTGCGACGAGGCGCCGGGGTTTACTCCCACGCGCGCGCTGGACCGCGCCTTCGTCGGCAATATCGTTGCCGCCATGGAGGCTTACGGCAAAGGGGCGCTGCATGGGGAACTCGAGGATCCGCTGCTGCTGATGCAGGATGTGGACCGGGTAATCGCCATTGGTTCCGATGGCATGATGGCCGCCGTGGCCAGAGCCCGCCATACCGTTTTGGCGCCGTATCTCACCAAAAAGCCGCAGGGAATCGGGTCCATCAACTCGCCGATGCAGTGCATGATGAAGGAGATTTGCGCGCAGTGTCTCCAACTGCACCGCGATCCGGAGACGGGTAAAGAGACGGTGGTGTTCTCCTGTTTCAACCAGGATCAATCGCTCGATCACGTTGACTGGGCCAGCCTCCGCCAGCGGCTTTCGCAGAACTCCACCCAGGAAAAATTGACCAAGCTGTGGATTGACCGCTGCCTGAAGGAGCTTGGCATGCGGGCGAATTAACTGTCGGTTTCGCCGCCCGTCTCCATACCCATCTGTCCCAGCCGGTAGCGCAGCGCATTCCGCGTTAGACCCAGCAGCCGCGCCGCCTGGCTCTTGTTGCCTTGGGCCCGGCGCATTGCTTCCTTGATGATGGTCTCCTCGTACTGATCGAGCGTCATCCCGTCGGGCAGAAACAGCGTCTCGCCGCCAGCGGCGGCGCGCGACCGCGGCGCCATATCCAGCCGAATGTCCGCCGCTTCCAGCCGTCCGCCGTTCGCCAACACCAGCGAACGCTCAATCACATTCTCCAGCTCCCGGACGTTGCCCGGCCAATGATAGGCCATCAGCTTACCGGTGGCGTCGGCGCTTAATTCCAGCTCCGCCGCGCCCAACTCCGCCGCGTGCTTGCGGATGAAATGGTCGGCCAGATAAGGAATGTCGTCGCGCCGCTCGCGCAACGCCGGAATGTTGATGGGCAGCACGTTCAGCCGGTAGTAGAGGTCCTCGCGAAACGTGCCTTCCTCCAGCGCCCGGCGCAGATCGACATTGGTCGCCGCCACCACGCGGACATCAATGTGCCGCGTCTTGTTGCTGCCCAGCCGTTCAAACTCCCGCTCCTGCAGAATCCGCAGCAGCTTCACCTGAACCGCCATCGGCACGTCGCCGATCTCATCCAGGAAAACGGTGCCGGTATCGGCCAGTTCGAACTTGCCCGGCTTGGTCATATTGGCGCCGGTGAATGCGCCTTTTTCATAGCCGAAGAGTTCGCTCTCCATCAGATTTTCGGGAATCGCCGTACAGTTGATCTTGATAAACGGCTTGTCTTTCCGCGGCGAGTGATAGTGAATCGCCCGCGCGATCATGTCCTTGCCGACGCCGCTCTCACCGGCGAGCAGTACAGTTGCCCGTGTCGGCGCCGCGCGCAAAACCATGGCGAAAACATCCTGCATGGGGGAACTGCGGCCGATAATGCTGTCCAACTGGTAACGCCCGCCCAGCTCCGCTTTCAGCCGCTTGTTCTCTTCGCGCAGCGCCTGCAGTTCCAGTGCTTTGTCGACGACGGCGCTCAAATGGTCCAGCGAAAACGGCTTGACGAGGAAGTCCGCCGCGCCTTTTTTCATTGCTTCGACAGCCGTCTCGACGCTGCCGAACGCCGTCATCATTACCACCGGCAGACCGGGCCGCAGCGCGTGCATTTTCTCCAGAAAATCCAGTCCGCTCATACCGGGCAAACGCAGATCGGTCAGCACCAGATCGGCTCGCTCCACCGCGGACAGCCCCTCCTCCGCCGTCGCCGCCAGTTCCACTTCGTAGCCCGAGGCCCGCAGTTGCAATTGGACCACCCGCCGCAGTTTTTCTTCGTCCTCAATGACGAGGACTCGTCGACTCATTTCTACATGATCCCACTACACCGGCAACAACACCCGGAACACCGCGCCCTGCCCGGGCTCGCTCTCCACCGTGATTCGCCCGCCATGCTCATCGATAATCTTGGAGACGATGGCCAGCCCCAGCCCGACGCCGCTCGTCTTCGTGGTGAAGAACGGATTGAAAATACTCTCGCGGTGCTCGGGCGTAATGCCGCTGCCCCGGTCAATCACCGCCACCTCAACGTATCCCGCCACCGGCCGCGTCTTCACGGTGATGCTGCCGCCCGCCGGGCTCGCCTCGGCCGCGTTGCGCAACAGATTGTAGAACACCCGCTCCATCCATTCACCGTCGAGCGATACCGGCCGCACCGCCGGATCGTAGTTCTTGTAAACCCTGACTTCCGGCCGGTCGGCGCTGCGTTCATACTGCCCTACGGCGCGGTCAATCACTTCATGAACATCAGTCTCCGCCGGCTTCATGGGCAGCGGGCGCGCGAACTCCAGGAACCGCGTCACCAGGGAATTGGCCCGGTCCACTTCGGACGTAATGTACCCGGTCATTTCCTGGCCCACTTCGTTACCGGGGCCGGAAACCTTCTTCAACATCTCCGCCGACGCGCGAATGGTGCCCAGGGGGTTGCGCAACTCATGCGCCAATCCAGCCGTCAACTGGCCCAACGCCGCCAGCCGTTCCGACCGCCGTACCGCCGCCTCGGCCTTCACCAGTTCCGCGTTGGCGCGCGCTAACTCCTGCGCCGTTTCCCGGCTCTTTTGTGCCTCCAGCCGGTTATCCCGCGCCAATTGGAAGGCCGCCAGACCCACCACTGGCAAAAACAGTATGCGCAACGAAAACTCTTTCCAATCAAAGAGGTAGCGGCCCAAATCTTTCAGGTCCAAGAACAACAGAAGACTTATGTAGAAAGCGACCGCGAGCGCGGTCACGAGCAGCGTTCGCCATCCCCCCATCGTCGTAGCCGCACCCACCACCGGGAGGAGAAGAATCAAAAAGAAGGACGAGTTCAGCGCTCCGGTATAACCGATCAGCAGGTAACAGAGAATCAGCTTGATACCGGCCGCGGCCAACATCCCGCGCGGCGTCTGAAACACAGCGAGCCGGCGCTCCAGGAATTGAAAGATTCCCAGCCCGGTCAACATCGTGAGACTCGGCGCATCCTGCACCGGACTGGCGACTGCCATCGCGGCGAACAGCAACAGCCAGACAATACCCATTCCGCCCATACTAACGGGCTTTGTGCCACAATTGGGAAGGCCTCGCGTCTTGTCCTCATGAACCCAGTAAATCCAGTCGACGACCCCATTGAGGAGTCGGCATTACAGTCCACCGAATCCTCTTTCGGAGATATCCTTCGCCAGTTTGAGCAGGAGCAGCATGTCACTCCGGCCCCCCGGACGGCGGCCGCGCCGGGTCCGATTAAAGGCAAGGTGCTCGCGATCGCGGAAGATTCCATTTTTGTCGATATTAAAGGCAAAGCGGACGGGATTCTGCCGAAATCGGCCCTAACTCCGGAGATGTCCGATATCGCCGTGGGTGACATTGTGGAAGTCACCATTACCGGCAGGGGCGAGGAAGGGCAGGCGCTGCTCTCGGTAATCAAAGTAGAAAAGCCCAAGGATTGGAGCGCGCTGCTCGCCGCATTTGAGGAAAAGCGGAACATCGCCGGTAAAGTGACCGAGACCGTGAAGGGCGGCGTGCGCGTGGATATTGGCGGCCGGGCCTTTATGCCTGCATCCCGCTCCGGCACGCGCGATGCGTTTGAGCTGCAAAAGCTGGTTGGCCAGGACGTTGAAGTCCGTATTCTTTCGATTGATGTGGAGAAGGAAGACATCGTCGTCGACCGCCGCGTGGTGCTGGAAGAAGAGGGCGCGAAGAAGAAGGACGAGCGCTTCCAGTCGCTCAAAGAAGGCGACGTTCTGAAGGGCCGCGTGCGGAGCGTGACCGATTTCGGCGCGTTCCTCGATCTTGGCGGCGTGGACGGCCTCCTGCACGTCGCCGACATGAGCTGGCACCGCGTTGGCAAGCCCGCCGATGTCGTCAACATCGGCGATGAACTCGAAGTCAAAATCCTGAAACTGAACGCCAACACCCGCAAGGTGTCCCTGGGCCTGAAGCAGATGCAGCCGGATCCGTGGACCGTCGCTTCGCAACAGTTCCAGCCTGGCCAGAAAGTCATCGGCTCCGTTGCGCGCCTCACGGATTTCGGCGCCTTCGTGGAACTCTCTCCCGGCGTAGACGGCCTAGTGCATCTGTCCCAGATGTCCTGGTCGAAAAAGGTGCGCAAGCCGTCCGATCTGTTAAAAGTTGGCGACCGCGTGGAAGTGGTCGTGCTCGGCGTAAAGCTCGGCGATAAACGCATTGAACTGAGCCTGAAGAACGCGCTCGGCGATCCCTTTACCGAAGCAATGGAGAAGTACAAGCCCGGTACGGTGGTGGAAGCGCCGGTTACCTCGATTCAGGCCTTCGGCGCATTTGTCGATCTCGGTGACGGCATCGACGGCATGATCCACATCGGCGACATGGCCAACGACAAGCGCATCGATCATCCCCGCGATGTCGTTAAAGAAGGCGAAGTCGTCCGCGCCGTCGTACTCGATATCGATAAAGACCGCCGCCGGATTCGCATGGGTCTGAAGCAACTCCAGCCCACGAAGGTGGACAGCTTCATCACCGAGCATCAGGCGGGGGAGACCATCAGCGGCCTGCTCACCGAGATGCGCGGTAACAACTTGAAGTTCGAAGTAGCCGAAGGCGTGCTGGCCGAATGCAAGCTGGCCGAGCCGAAAAAAGAAGAGGCCAAGGCGGCCACCGCCGAGTCGGCCGGCTCAGCCGACATTGGTTCAATGGCGGCTTTGCTCAAAGGGCGTTGGAAGGAAGGCAAGGGCGTCGATCCCGCTCCGAAAGCCAATACGCTGAAGCCCGGCATGTTGCGGACTTTGAAAATTGTTTCGCTCGACGCGGAGCACAAGCGCATCACCGTGGAACTGCTCGGCTAGAGCCTTGACCGCGAAAAACGCTTTGTTACGGTCGCGGCACTAGAGCAATTCCCGGCAATCCGCGGGGGCTCAATTGCCGGTCGCGAGCCTCCTTGATATGTAATTTTCAAAGATCGATTCCGGACGGCTGACGATGGGATGAGCCAAGATCGGCGTCGCGGAGGAACTGCGGTTTTCCGTTTTTTGCGCCCGGGTTTAGCAGACAGGAGCCTTGGGGACGGCCTCCGGCGGCGAGATGATGATTGGGCTTTTCGGGTAGTACCGTCGATAGAAGGCTATCGTTTCGGGGCAGGAATCTTTGACGACGATAGGTTCTTCGGTTTCCCGGTTATTCTCGCCGTCGATGGTTGTGTCTTCGCCTCGTAGCGGGACTTCTTGGGCGAAATTGGCGCGAATGAATTTGAGGCGGCGTTCGAGACGGGCGATGCGGATGTTGAGCTGGTCGATTTGCCGGTTGAAACGGTTGATGGCGGCGAAGGCGGCGGGAGGGGGTTCGGCGGCGAGGGTCAGTTCCCACTGGCCGGCGACGAGGGCGTCAAAGCGGAGGATCTGCCAGCGGGCGGTCGCGATATCGCCAACAACGGAGTCGGCAACTGTGTTGAGGGGAAGGTAAACGGCGCGGAGATCATTGACAAGGCGGTCGAATGCGGCGGGATCTTCGTTCGAGAGGACCGCGTGGCGGGGGCGGGTGGATGCAGCGTTTTGTTCAGTGGTCATGTTCGATCCTTTCCGGGCTTAGAATGAGAAAGCCTCCGATTTAGCGGAGGCTTGGCGGCGCGGGTATTCCCGAGTCGATTTCACCCTAGCACACCCGGACCTAGCACTTTGGGGGTCCGATTCTGGAAGTTGTTGATTTGAAGCGAAATATAAATTTCAAAAAGCTGACAACGGCTTTACTTACAGCCGCCCGGCGCCCAGAATTGCTCCCTGCTCCGGTTCCTGGAGGAACGCCACCACCCGCCATGCGCCGCTCTCCATCGGCGGCAGGTTGAGGGTATGCGCCACGCCCTCCTCCCGCGTTGCCGTCCCGGCCTTGGCCAACGACCGGACAATCGCGACATGCCGCAATGTCCGTCCGGCGTTTTCGCCGCGCGGCACATGGGCCGCGCCTTCCGGCCTCACCAGGGCCACCCATAGTTCCGCGCTCTTCGCCTTCCCGCCGGCAGGCAGCTTTGGCGCTATCACGCGCACGTGATCCCCCTCTTTGACCAGCGTCACCGTCACCTTCACCATTCGCCCTGCTTGCACAATCGCCGCTCGCGCCTGCCGAGCGTCACTGCCCACAAACTGCGTTCGCCCATCCACCACCATCTGGGGCGTGTACGGCCCGTCTTGAGCAAAGCGCCGGGCATAGCGCTGCTGCCGCGCGCTGAACGCGTTCGACGAATAAGGGTCGCGCCAGCCGAGATGGTTCCAGTAGTCGACATGCTCACTTAAAACAAGAACGTTGGGATCCTTGTCCAACACCGCCAGCAGGGCGTCCGCCGGCGGGCAGCTACTGCACCCCTGCGACGTGAACAGTTCGACCACGACTAACGCCATCATCAGCATGACTCTGATTCTCCCTTGCAATCGCAGCCATGAGATCCCGCGGGGGAGCGGTATTATTCCCGGAGCTTTCGGCGGCGGACCGCAGGATCTCCGCCACGCTCCAGGCTTGCGCGAAACAGCCGCCGGGAGTAAAGGGCGGGTTGCCGTCGGCGATCTCCGACATCTGCCCCACGCCCGCCACGCGCAGCTGCCCTTGGAGTCCGTTCAACAGTTCCCGCGGCCGCGACGAGCCTGGATTGACCCGCTCGAATGCTGTGACGAACGGCCCCATCAGCCATAGCCAGACCGAGCCCTGATGATAGGCCGAATCGCGCTCATAAACGCCGCCAGAATAATGGCCGCGATATGCCGGATCTTCCGGCGAAAGGCTGCGCAGCCCAAGCGGCGTAAGCAAGTGGCGTTCAACGGTATCGACGACCGACGCCGCCTGTACCGCGTCGAGCATGGAATAGTGCAGGCTCACCGTGAAGATCTGGTTCGGGCGAATGGCCGCGTCGTCCGTATTGTCGAGCAGATAGCCGCGTTCGGCATCCCAGAACCGGGCGAGGAAATTCCGCCGCGCGCGCCCCGCCAGCTCTTCCATTTCCGCGGCCCGCGCCAAGTCGCCGAAGCTGGCGGCAAGTTCCTGCAGCGTCCGGATCGCGTTGTACCAAAGCGCCTGAATCTCCACCGGTTTCCCGTGGCGCGGCGTGACCACCCAGTCCCCGATCTTGGCGTCCATCCAGGTTAACTGCACCCCCGGCTCGCCGGACATCAGTAATCCGTCGGCATCCGCGCGGATGCCGTGGCGGGTGCCGCGCAGGTGCCAATCCATGGCCTCGACCAGCCGCGGATAAAGGACCTGCCGCACCAGCGTCTCGTCTTTCGTGTAGTGCCGATAGGCGCGGACGGCCTCGAAGAACCACAGCGTCGCGTCCACCGTGTTGTACTCCGGCGCTTCGCCCGCGCCGGGGAACCGGTTGGGCAGCATGCCCTGGTTCAGCGCCTTGGCGAACTCCTCAAGAATGCCGCGCGCCACGTCGAACCGTCCCGTAACCAGCGTCAGGCCCGGCAGGGCGATCATCGTGTCCCGCCCCCAATCGCCGAACCACGGATAACCCGCGATGATGGTATGCCCGTCGCCGCGGCGCACCACGAATTGGTCCGCCGCCTCGGTGAGATCTTCCAGAAAAGTTTCGGCCAGCGGTGAATGGCGGCGCAGCGCCATGCGCCGCTGGCGCTCCCGCTCACGCAGCGCGGTGGCCTCATGCGCCGGGATCGCCGCTCGGGAGACAATGACGACGGCCTTCGGTGAACGCGCCAGATCGAAGTGCAATACGAACGGCTGAAATAGATCCTCCTGAAAGTCGAGACCGCGAGCTTTCTCTTCGGCGTACTCAAAGCGGTTGTACCAATGACCGGTCGGCTCGCAAGTTGAATAGTCGGCGCCGAAGTAGACGCGCGGCAGACCGTCGTAGAGCTGCACCGAGACGAGACCTTCTTCCTCCCATTCAAAGCCGCTGTCAATGGCTTCATTCGAGTGCGTGGTCGCATGATGGTCGCGATAGGCGACGAGCGGCCGTACCTCTAAATGGCAGTTCTTGCAAAGGCCCTTGACTTCGTATTCGACAACCGTCGCGTCACTCCCGTGGACCATGAAAACGCGCTTCTCCACCTGCACATCCCCGATCTCGTAAACCCATGTAGGAAACGGGTCAAGGCGAAATTCGCGGAGGTACTCGTGACCCTGCGGATGCACGGCGCCATGGTAGCGATTGGCGGATAGTTCCACGCGCTGCCCATCGACGATCAGCGAGTCTTCAAACTTCGCCACCAGCAGCATCCGGCCGACGGGGGGATGGAGCGCGGCGGTTAGCAGCCCGTGATAGCGCCGCGTATGAATGCCGCTGACGGTTCCGCTGGCGAAGCCGCCAAGGCCATTCGTTTCCAGCCACTCCAGCCGGCTGCTCTGTTCCAGATCCTGGCAAATCGTTCCATCGAATTTGAGTTTCATGGCTCTCCTATTGCAAGCTCGAGACAAAATCGGCGCGACGGGAAGTGTTGTGTGCCGGGCATGTCATCGGCCCGCGATACCGAGCTTAAAGATACTCTCATTCGCCTCGCAATGAAACGGCCCCGAGTTCCGTTCTATGGCACGGGCGGTCCGGGCCGCTTGTTGACCAGGAACTTGATCCCTGGGGGCAAGTTGTGCCAGAGTATCGCCAGTGAACAAGGAAAACGTCATAGCCACTTTGCGGGCGCACGAAGCGGAGTTGAAAAACGCTGGTGTGTTGAGCCTGCGTCTGTTTGGGTCCGTGGCTCGCGGCGAGGCCCGGACGGATTCCGATGTCGATTTGATGGCTCGCTTCGATAAAGGGCGCTGCCGGACGCTGCTTGACTACGCGGGCGTGGAAGGGGGCATCGCCGAATTCCTGAACGTCCACATGGATCTGGCGCCGGAGGAGACGATGCATGAGCCTATAAGAGCCGAAGCCGAACGTGAGGCTGTGTTTGTCTTTTGAGCGTTCCTCCCTATTCGTGGGGCACATCGCCCAGGGCGTTCAGGCAATCGAGTCCTTCACGGCCGCAATGGATTTTGAGAAATTCCGCGACGATCGCAAAGCGGTCGCGGCGGTCGAACGGATGTTGCTCACCATCAGCGAGGCGGCGAAACGCATGAGGCCTGAAGTGGAAATTCTGTGCCCCGGCCAGCCTTGGCATAAGATTCGCGGGATGCGAAATTGGCTTCGACAGCAGTCGAACGGGGCTACAATGTAGTTTAATGGGAGATTAACGCCATGACCGGCAATGCCGTCGTTCGCGCCCGCATCGATGAGCGCACCAAGAGAGAAGCCGCCGCGGCGTTAAAGAAAATCGGACTCACCGTGTCCGATGCCTTTCGCCTGTTGCTTGTGCGCGTCGCGGCGGAAAAGGCCCTGCCATTCGAGCCACTCAATCCGAATGCCGAAACCGTGGCCGCGATGAAAGCCGCGCGCCGGGGCGAGCTCGTCAAGGCCGGCAAGCCGAGTAAACTGCTGCGAAGTCTGAATGAGGGAAGTTAAATACACCAACCGCTTTCAGCGTGACTACAGGCGCGAAAAATCCGGGCGGCACAGCAAGAAACTGGATATGATTCTGATGGAGGTCGTCAGCCTCCTCGCCGCCGACACTTCATTGCCGCGCCGAAATGTCGATCATCCACTGTCTGGCGAATGGGACGATCACCGAGACTGCCATATCAGGCCCGCTCTCATTCTGATTTACCGTAAGCCCGATGACGACAGCCTAGCTAGGCACCTGCGCCGAACGCGTCGCGCGGAACAGAAACAAACTCACAGTCGGGCTGGCGAACAGCCACGCGTAGCCCGGGTGGCACAGAGATCCGGCGGGTCAGAAGGTAAAGCGAAGCGCCATC
>Ga0163151_10001952_pt1 | contig 33440 bp, 32 predicted proteins | sample OliLakLV19MP5IB2_FD_145596 | JGI IMG/M metagenome (GOLD analysis project Ga0163151, IMG submission 145596) | Freshwater microbial mat bacterial communities from Lake Vanda, McMurdo Dry Valleys, Antarctica - Oligotrophic Lake LV.19.MP5.IB-2 | ecosystem: Environmental > Aquatic > Freshwater >... | reverse complement strand
CACCAGGGTCGCAAGGAAGGTGACGAGGGCGTTGTCGTTGAAGGCGGTGAGAACCAGAGCCCCGAAGAACAGCGGAGTCGTGCTGAGGCTCGCGAGCACGGGCTGAATCCACCAGCCCTGCAAGCCGCCGTGGACCACGAGCCCCCCGAGAAAGAAGGCGACGAGGAGAGGCGGCCTGAGGTCGATGAAGCCCTGGTGGGGGGAGGTGGCCTTGGCGAAGCCCAGGAAGAACAGGAAGCTGCCGATGAAAAGCGCCGGGTAGTGCGCGTTCGCCACCGTCCAGGCCATGAAGGCCACGTGCACGGCGACTACGATCCACGGCGCGCCGGGCTTCGAGACCACCCGCTCCGGCGGCGGCAGGGCCTGGAGGTCCTTTCTGAAAATCATCAGGTACACCAGGTTCGCCGCGAGTATGCCCAGGAACGCCTTGTACCCGAAGTTCGCGATCATGAAACCAAAATCCCAACCCCACGGCCGGGCCACCATGAGCACGGGCGGTGCGGCGAAGTGGGTCAGCGTGCCTCCGACGGAGATGTTCACGAAGAGCAGGCCGAGAGTGGCGTAACCGAGGCGGAGAGAAGGACCGAGGGCGAAGACCTGCTTCGACAACAGGAGGGCCGCGATGGTCATGGCCGCGGGTTCGGTGACGAACGAGCCCATCAGCGGGGCCACGGTCAGAATGGTCAGCCACCAGGCGGTGGGCGATCCGTTTCCGATGGCGGCGATCCGGCGAAGCACGCCCTCCGCCAGATCCAGGATGGGCTGCGTGGAAGCGAGGGCCATGATGACGAACACGAACAGGGGCTCGGTGTAGTTCACCGAGCTGTTCAGGTAGTGCTTGACCGTGTCGTACCCCCGCGCCCAGACGATCGCGGCGCCCAGGACCACCACCCAGAGGCCGAAGATCACTTCGATCTCGCCGAGGAAATGAAGAAACCCCGCCTTGATGCTGGGGGTCGGGAGAACGCCCTCTTTGGCCTGTCGCGCCGCGTGCTTCTCCTCAAGGTGATGGGCCATCACGGTCACCCGCTTCGCCGCGAAGGTGTGGGTGATCGCAAGCCCGAAGATCAGGGTGGCCACGAGATTGAACGGCTCGGCCTCGGCGCGTGAGCGCAGAATCTCGAAGAGGCCGGCGGCCTCCGGGGTCGCGGGGTAGGCGGAGAGGGGCAGTGGAAAGGGCGCATCCATCCAGGCGAGCATAAGACAGGGGGGCCCGCGGGCCGGCGACGTCGCAAGGATGCAGGCGGTAAACTCCGCACTCCAACATGACCAATATACCGATGGTGGATCTGCGGGCCCAATACCTGCGGATCAAGAACGACATCGACGCGGCGATCGCCCGCGTGGTGGACACGACGGCCTTCATCAAGGGCCCCGACTGCACCGCGTTCGAGAAGGAGTTCGCGGCCTTTTGCGGGGCGGAAGCCTGTGTGGGCGTCGCGAACGGGACGGACGCTCTGATCTACGCCCTGCGCGCGTACGGCGTGGGCCCGGGCGACGAGGTCGTCACCGTGGCCAACACCTTCATCGCGACGGGAGAGGCGATCTTCCTCAACGGAGCGAAGCCGGTGTTCGTGGACGTGGACGATGTCACCTACACGCTTGACCCGAACAAGCTCGCGGCCGCGATCACGAAGAAGACCAAAGTGATCATTCCCGTGCATCTGTACGGGCATCCGTGCGCGATGGACGCGATCAACAAAATCGCCTGCGATAACGGAATTCCCGTGCTCGAGGATTCGGCCCAGGGCCACGCCGCGACCCTGAACGGAAAGAAAGCAGGGACGCTCGGCCACGCCGCCTGTTTCAGCTTCTACCCCGGCAAGAACCTCGGCGCGTATGGCGATGCGGGTGCGGTGGTATCGAACGACAAGGAGTTCATCGCGAAGGTGCGCCAGATCGCGAACCACGGGGGCGGGACGAACAAGTACGACAACGTGATCGTGGGCACGAACTCCCGCCTCGACACCATGCAGGCGGCGATTCTTCGAGCCAAGCTGCCGCATCTTCAGCAGTGGACGGAGGAGAGAGCGGAGCGCGCCGCGCTCTACTCGAAGCTGCTCGAAGGCGTCCCCGGCCTGTTAACGCCGAAGGAAGCTCCTGGGGCGAAGTCGGCCTGGCACCTCTACACGGTCCGCACCGCGAAGCGGGACGGCCTCATCGAAGAGTTGAAGAAGAACGGCATCTCGACCGCAGTCCACTATCCGCGGCCCATCCACCTTCAGCCGGCCATGGCCCCGGCGGGCGGCAAGGTAGGCGATCTGCCCGTCTCCGAGGCGTTGTCGCACGAGGTCGTCTGCTTGCCCCTGTACCCCGAGCTTCCACTTGAAGAGGTTGAGCGCATCGCATCGCTGGTCAAGACGTTCCTCTCCGCCTGATTCGTTCCCGTCGTTCTTCAGCACAAACCGGAGCTGGTTCAATGAAAGTCGGTCTCGTCGGGTGCGGTTACTGGGGCAGGAACATCGCGCGGAATCTGCACCAGATGGGTTTGCTCGGGGCGGTGTGTGACCCGAGCACGAAGGTGCTCGAAAGCGTCCCGAAGCTCTATCCGGGTGCGACCGCCACGAAGTCGCTCGCCGATCTCCTGAAGTCTAAGGACATCGACGCCATAGCCATCGCGTCTCCGGCGGCCCAGCACGCGGCCACCGCGAAGGCCGCGCTGATGGCGGGCAAGGATGTCTTCGTGGAGAAACCGCTCGCCCTCGACGTGAAGGAGGCGAAGGCCCTTCTGGATCTCGCGAAGAAGAAGAAGCGGATCCTGATGGTGGGCCACATTCTTCAGTACCACCCGGCGATCCGGAAGCTCAAGGAGCTGGTGGACGCGGGCGACCTGGGCGATATCCAGTACGTCTATTCGAACCGTCTCAACCTCGGGAAAATCCGTCACGAGGAGAACATCTTGTGGAGCTTCGCGCCCCACGACATTTCCGTGATCCTGCTCCTGCTCGGCCGCCTTCCGAAGAGCGTCACGACGGCGGGGGAGAGCTGGCTTCGGAAAGGCGTGGCCGACGTGACCATGACCACGCTCGAGTTCACGGCGGGAGCACGCGCTCACATCTTCGTGAGCTGGCTGCATCCTTTCAAGGAGCAGAAGCTGGTGGTGGTGGGCAGCAAGCGGATGGCGGTTTTCGACGATGTCATCAAGGAAGGCAAGCTGCGGATCTTCGACAAGGGTGTGGATTGGGTGGACAGCCAGCCGGTGATCCGACAGACCTCGGAGTCGACGCTGTTCTTCCCGGATCTGGAACCGCTGCGCGAAGAACTGCTCCACTTCGCCGATTGCGTGCGCACGCGGAAGACTCCGCACACGGACGGCAAAAACGGCCTCGATGTGCTCCGGGTGCTCGACGCGGGACAGCGCTCGCTCGACGGTGGCGGGAAGCCCGTGGCCATCAAGGCCGTGAACTAGGAGGATGGCGAGCGTGACTGAAAAGAACTACTTCGTTCACGAATCGAGCTACATCGACGAGCCGTCCACGATCGGGGAAGGCACGAAGGTCTGGCACTTCTCGCACATTCTTAAAGGTGTTGTGGTCGGGAAGAAGTGCAATATCGGTCAGAACGTGGTGATCGGCCCGAACGTGAAGGTGGGCGACAACTGCAAGATCCAGAACAACGTGAGCGTGTACGAGGGTGTCGAGCTCGAAGACAGCGTCTTCTGTGGCCCGTCGATGGTGTTCACCAACGTGTTCAATCCGCGGAGTGAAGTGGTCCGCAAGGACGAGTACCGCAAGACCCTGGTGAAGAAGGGGGCTTCGATCGGGGCGAACGCGACGGTGGTGTGCGGTTCGACGATCGGCGAATACGCGTTTGTGGGAGCGGGTTCGGTGGTGACGAAAGACGTTGCCGCATACGCCCTGGTGATGGGCAACCCGGCCCGGCGCACCGCGTGGATGTGCCGGTGCGGCGAGAAACTCGGCAAGGCGGCCGCGGGCGAGGTGCTCGCGTGCCCGGCCTGCAAGGCCGGCTACGACGTCGCGGTGGACCGGATCACGCCCCGGGCCGAATAGGTTCTGGAGCCGTCTCGAACCACAACAACAACGTTCGCTGAATGGTGTTGAAGTTGTTGTCCGAGGCGAGCACGATCTGCGTCTTTCCCTGTTTATTGACGAAGGCTGAGATGCACTCGAAGTTCTCCGACGTGAGGGGCGCCGTCAGTTCGGCCATCACTTCGCCCTCAAGACGGGCGCCCGCCTTCACGGATTCACCCTTGACCCGGATGATCCGCGACCTCAGGCGCATCGGTGGAAGGGCGGAGAAGTAGCGCTCGAGGACGAGCAGGTCTCCGTTCGGGGCCACCGTGGCATCGGCGGGCTCGAAGCCTTCCTCGCTGGGCTTCCACTCGACTTCGGTCCAGACGCCGCCGGTCCAAAGAAAGGCGGCCATGGTGCGGCCAGCCCGTTCGAGGTGTTCGGTGATGGCGAGGATCCGACCATCCGGCCAGCTGGCGAGCGATTCGAGACCGCCGTTTGACGGCGCGCGTTGGAGGGCCTCGGGAGTCGCGAACGTCGTGACCGGACTGGTCAGGTCCGGGCCGTAAGCCCAGATGCGATGACGGCGTTCGAAGCCCACGAGAATCCGACCGTCGGGCAGCCGGGTGAGCGATTCGGCATCGCCCAGGGCCTTGCCGGCGATGGCGACGCCGCTCGGACTGAGCAACGGTTCGAGAGTGGCGGACTCCAGCCTTTTCAGCCGGCCCTCCTCCAGGGCCACCCGGGCGGTGAGCTTTTCACCCTGGTCCGTCACCGCGAGAATCCGCAGCGCCCCGGCCGCCTCGGAAACGACGAGACCCGACAGCCCCCCGAATCCAGGATCCTCCGATTGGAGCCACAGCCCACCCAGAAACCTCAAAGCGCCCACCTGATCGAGGGCGGGCTGCGAGGTCGAGAGCGGCACGCTCTGCGCGGACAGGGTAACCTCCCGCCCGGCCTTTGCCGCGGGCTGGGCGACCGCGAGACCGAGGATCCCGAGACCCACACCGGCGGAAACCACCGCCCCCCAAACCGTTCTGAAGATGAAACCGTGAAATCGCCCCACGACGCCCGCATCCATACCCCGCGCTCTTCGCATGAGCCACGGACCCTAGCGGACGCAAGGCCAGGAAGCGAAACGCCGCTCTCGGTCCTGCGCCTCTCCTGGTTCACCCTCGGGTGGAACATTCTCGTCATTCTTTGGGGCGCGGTCGTGCGGGCCACCGGATCGGGTGCGGGCTGCGGAGCTCATTGGCCCACCTGCAATGGCGAGGTCATTCCGCCCTCGCCCACCGTGGCGACGCTGATCGAGTTCTCGCATCGCGCCACCAGCGGGGTCGCTCTCCTGCTCGTGGCCGCACTCCTGTACCGGGTGTGGCGCTTCGTGGACCGGGGTCACCTGGCGCGATTCTGGGCGGTCGCATCCATGCTGCTCATTCTGAGCGAAGCCGCGATCGGCGCGGGCCTGGTCCTCTTCCAGAGAGTGGCGGGCGACACCTCGACCTCCCGCGGCTACTGGATCTCCGGTCACCTCATCAACACCTTCCTGCTCCTCGCCGCGCTGACTCTCACCGCCCGGTTTCTGGGCGCGGCGCGGTGGGCCGCGGGGCCGGGGCCGGTGGCGGCGCTGCGCGCCACGTTCAGCGGGTCACTCCCGCGCAGGCCGGCGATCCTCGCCGTCCTCGCGCTCCTCGCCACGGGGATTTCCGGAGCGATCGCCGCCCTGGGCGACACGCTCTTCAAGGCCACGTCGCTCGCCGAGGCGATCGCCCAGGATTTCTCGTCGGCCTCCCACATCTTCCTGAGGCTCCGGATCCTCCATCCCCTCATCGCGCTCATCGGCGGGGGATTGATCCTGTTCCTCGCGTATCGCATGGTCGTGACGAGTCCGGGGCGCGCCACCACCCGTCGTCGCGGCCAGTGGCTGGGCGCACTGGTGATATCCCAGTGGTTCCTGGGCCTCGTGAATCTCCTGCTCCTGGCGCCCACCTGGCTCCAGATCATTCACCTTCTGGTGGCCGACCTGATCTGGATGACCCTCATCCTGGCCCTGGCCGAGGACACCGCCTGAGGACGGATATCATCAAGGACGTGATCCCATCCCTGTTTCGTTCTCTCTCCCTTGTTGCGGCCATGGCCCCGGTGGCCATCGCCGGAGGTTCTCCCATGTCCGATTCGTTCTATTCGCTCAAGACCACGACCCTCCAGGGAAAGCCCGCGGACCTCGCCCAATACGCGGGCAAGGTCACCCTCGTGGTGAACGTGGCGAGTGCCTGCGGTTACACGCCGCAGTACAAGGGCCTCCAGGCTCTGCGCACCGAACTCGCGGCGAAGGGGTTCGAGGTGCTCGGTTTTCCGAGCAATGAGTTCGGCGGCCAGGAGCCGGGCTCGGCCGAGGAGATCCAGACCTTCTGCGAGCGGAACTACGGCGTCACGTTCCCGATGTTCTCGAAGCTCGTGACCAAGCCGGGCGATGGACAGTCGCCGGTTTATGCCTTCCTGACGAAGGACAAACCTGCGCCGAACTGGAACTTCTGCAAGTACCTCGTGGGGAAGGACGGCAAGGTAATCGCCTTCTTCCCGAGCAAAGTCGCACCCGACGCCACGGAGTTGCGCGAGGCCATCGAGAAGGCGCTGAAGTAAGGCGCCTTAGCTGTCCGTGGTGAAAGTGTGCCGCGGCACCGAGAGCGCGCAGCCTGGCCCTGGGCCAGCGCGGAGCCTCCCCTCGGGGGACGAGCGGTGCGCCCGCATGGCGATGAGCCGAAGGCCCCGAATATCGGGAATATTCGGGGTCCTGAGCGAAGAAGCCAGGCGGGATGCAGTGGCCAGGCTGCGCGCCGTTCGTCGAATGCCGGCAGACTTTCACCACGGACTGCTAGCTGCTAGCGCTAGCTGCTAGGCCGCGGGTGGGGCGGCGAGGGCTCGGCGCTCGCCCACCTGCTGGCGCCAGAGCGCGTAGTAGAGCCCCTTCATCGCCACCAGTTCATCGTGCGCGCCCGACTCGACCACGCGGCCGAGTTCGAGAACATGGATCATGTCGGCGTGCATGATGGTCGACAGCCGATGAGCGATCAGGACCGTCATCACATCCTTGTGCGTGGCCACGTCGCGGATGGTGGTCGTGATCTCTTCTTCCGTGATTGAGTCGAGCGATGATGTCGCCTCGTCGAAGACCAGAAGGCGCGGACGTCGGAGCAGGGCGCGGGCAATCGACAGGCGCTGGCGTTCACCGCCCGAGACCTTCACGCCTCCCTCGCCGATGACCGTGTCGAGCCCCTTCTCCGCGCGCGCCAGCAGGCTGTCGCAGGCCGCCCGCTTCAGGGAATCGAGGCACTCGGCGTCGGTCGCATCCGGCCGCACGAACTGAAGGTTCTCGCGGATCGTGCCCGAAAAGAGCTGCGTTTCCTGGGTCACAAAGCCGATCTGCGCCCGCAGGTGAGACAGATCGACATCCTTGCCGTCGTTCCCGTTGTAGAGAATCCGCCCGGTCTCCGGCCGATAGAGGCCCACCAGCAGCTTCACCAGCGTCGTCTTGCCCGATCCCGAAGGGCCCACGAACGCGATGGTCTTCCCCTTGGATAGACCGAACGACACTTCCGACAGGGCCGGCGAGGCCCCGGTCAGGTGAGTGAAGCTCACCTTCTCGAACTCCAGCCGGTCGAGCACGAAAGCAGCCACCGGATTGGCAGGCAACGGCTCGCCCGGCAGCTGCATGAGCTTCTCGAACCGCCCGAGCGACACTTCGGCGTCGCGATACGCCGTGATCACGTTCCCCAGTTCCTGAAGCGGCCCGAAGATGAAGAACGAATAGATCCACAAGGCGAAGAACTGTCCGACCGTGATGTCCCGCGAGTAGATGAGGTACAACATCAGGAAGAGAATGCTCGTGCGCAGGGCGTTCACCACCGTCCCCTGGATGAACGACAGGCTCCGCAGGTACCGGACCTTCTTCAGTTCGAGGACGAGGATCTTCGCGGTGGTCGAGTTCAGGCGGGAAATCTCCTGGGCGGCTAGACCAAGGCTCTTCACGAGCTCGATGTTGCGCAGCGATTCCGTGGTCGAACCCGCAAGCGCCGTGGTCTCGGCCACGATCTCCTTCTGGACCTCCTTGATCCGCTTCGAGAGGAGCGAGACCATGCCGGCCAGGATCGGGATGGTCATGAAATAGACGGGAGCGATCAGCCAATAGACGCTGAGTGCGTAGATCATCACGAAGACGACGCCGATCAGCGTCTGGTAGAGGATGTTGACCGCGGTGGAGATGAGCTTCTCGACATCCGTCCGCACTTTCTGCAAGACCCCCAGGGTTTCCCCGCTGCGCTGGTCCTCGAACAGCTGATACGGCAGGTTCAGCGAGTGCCTGACCCCGTCGGCGTAGATGGCGGCCCCCACCCGCTGCGTGATCACGCTGATGAAATAGTCCTGGAAGTTCTTGGCCACGCGCGAGATGAAGGCGACGCCCACGGCGGCCGCAAGGAGGGTCAAAACCCCTCGGAAAAAGGAGCGCCGATCGAGTTCCGCGTACCTGGTCGCGTACTCGTCGATCACGTGCCTGAAGATCAGCGGATCGAGCAGCGAGAAGATCTGGTTGATGGCCGCGAGGAAGAGGGCGAAGGCGACCAGGCCGCGGTGGGGCTTCAGGTACGTCCAGAGAATCTTCAATGTGCGGGGATTGTAACGTCGCGCACCCGCGCGGCCCCCCGGCTGGCGTAGGCTTCGCGCCGCATGAGATTCGCGGTGGTGGGTTCGGGCGGGGTCGGCGGCTACTTCGGGGGCCGGCTCGCGGAGGCGGGGCATGACGTCACCTTTCTGGCTCGCGGGGCGCATCTCACGGCAATCCGCGAGCGGGGGCTGCGCGTCGAGAGCACCGAAGGGGACTTCATCGTCGCCCCGGCACCCGCGGCCGAGGACCCAGCGCTTGTGGAGCCCGTGGACATTGTCCTGCTCGCGGTGAAGACCTGGCAAGTCAAGGATGCCGCGGCCCGACTCCTGCCCATGTTGCGCGACGACAGCGCCGTCCTGACCCTCCAGAACGGCGTCGAGGCCCCCGACGAGGCCGCCGCCGCGTGTGGATCAGGCCGGGTGATCCCCGGAGTCTGCCGGCTGATGAGCTATGTGGCCGAACCTGGTCTTATCCACCACGCGGGCGTTACTCCGCGGGTCGAGTTTGGAGAAACCGACGGCCAAAGGTCGAAGCGCGTCGAGGCGCTTCACACAGCCCTCGACGGCTGCAGGGGCGTAGCCGCGACGATTTCGGCCGACATTCAGACCGCTTTGTGGGACAAGTTCCTCTTCATCGCGCCCTTCAGCGCCGTGGGGGCGGTGACCCGAAGCCCGGCTGGCGTCTGGCGAAGCGTCCCCGAAACGCGAGCGCTCCTGAGCGCAGCCATGAGCGAAGTGGCGGCGCTCGCCCGCTGCCGCGGCGTGAACCTTCCCGAAGGCTCCATCGAGAGGACTCTCGGATTCACCGACCGGCTTCCCGCCGAGGCCACCGCCTCGATGCAGCGTGACCTCCTTGACGGCAAGCCCTCCGAACTCGAGGCCCAGACCGGCGGAATCGTGCGTCTGGCCGCGCGGGCCGGCCTGAGCGTACCCGCCAACGCGTTCCTGTATGCCGCTCTTCTGCCCGCCGAGCGCCGCGCGCGGGGTGCCTGACCAAACGCCCCCAAAGGCCTTATCATTCGCACTTCCCCAGAGTCGTTCGAGATAACTGATTCGTCCGTCCGTCCAAGCAAGCGAGGACTCCGTCCGTGAGGATCAAGGGCACATCGATCGCGTCGTTCCTGAGCTTTCTCGAGGCCGAATACGGCCCGGCGAGAGTGAAGGGATTCGTCGCCTCTCTCGACTCGAACCTGAAGAAGCGGTGCGAGGGTCTGGTGCTTGCCTCCGCCTTCTACCCTGTGGAGGAACTCGAGTCGCTGGCCCGCCTGGCGCGGGCGCACTTCGGGGCGGACGGGAGTTTCTACGAGAAGTCCGGCGCCCACAACGCGGTTTTCGGCCTGGGCGGGGTGCACAAAGCCCTGCTCGCCCGGCCCACCCCCCTCGACTTCCTGAGGGCGGCCGAGCGTTCGTGGAGTCAGTTCATTGACGAAGGCGGGGTCGACGCCACCGTGGTTGGCGACGGGAAGGTCCGGCTGAGATTCGAGCGAGTTCGGGGCTCGGATGTCCGCTGCGCCCGCGCCACCGGGTTCCTTCATCGCTCGCTTGAGCTTGCGGGCGCTCGGGCTTTGGTGGTGCGGAAAGTCGCGTGCACACAGAGAGCCGAGCCGTTCTGCGAGTGGCAGATCGCCTGGGATGCGCTTCTCTCGCCCGCGCCGATGAGTCAGACCACCACGATAAGACGTCCGATCGCGATCTGAGCGATCCTCAGGGCTTCTCCTTCGGCTCCTCGAACTTGAGCGACGCGGAGTTGATGCAGTAGCGCATTCCACCTTTCTCCCTCGGGCCATCCGGGAAGAGGTGTCCGAGGTGGGTGTCGCACCGGGCGCAGTGAACCTCGGTTCGCGTCATCAAGAACTTGCGGTCGGTCTCCGTCTCAACAATTTCCGGATCGGCGGGTCTGGTGAAACTCGGCCACCCCGTGCCCGAGTCGAACTTGTCGTCCGAGGCGAAGAGTTCCGCCCCGCATCCGACGCAGCGGTACATCCCCTTGTCGTGGTTGTCCCAATAAGCGCCGGTGAAGGCGCGTTCGGTTCCCTTCTCCCTCGCGACGTGAAACTGCTGGGGGCTCAGCAGAGCCGCCCACTCTTCCGGCGTACGGGTGATCTTCTTTTCCTGTGACATTTGGGCTGAGATTAAACCTCCGCGGCAGAAGCAGCCGAACCCTCCGCCGGCGCAAAGACCACCAGCACCTCGTGGGGCGGGACTTCGCGGTCGGAAACGGGAGTTCGCGCTGCGCCCCGGCTTAGGCCGGGGTGACGTGAGTGGCCAAAGGGCTTTGCAGCAGGGCGGTTCGCGGTGGGTGGAACGGGCTGCTGCCTGCGACGAGGGTGGGGCCCTCGCTACTCCTTCGGGCGCAGCTTCGACAGCCTTCGTTCCGCTTCATCGAAGGTTTCCTTCTTCTTCGAGAACGCGAAGCGGATCTGGGTGCGGCCCTTTTCCGGGTCCTGGTAGAAGGACGACCCCGGAACCACCGCGACGCCGATCTCCTTCACGAGGTACTTCGCGAACTCGACGTCGTGCGTGTAACCAAGGGGCCGTGTGTCGACCATCGTGTAGTAGGCGCCGCCGGGTTTGTAGACCGTGAAACCGCAGGCCTCGAGGATCCTAAGCATCCGGGTCCGGCGCTCCGCGTACCGGGCGCCGAGGTCGTCGTAGTACGACTGCGGCAGGGCGAGGGCCAGGGCTCCCGCGTCCTGCAACGGCGCGGCCGCGCCCACGGTCAGAAAGTCGTGGACCTTCCGGATCCCTCCGGTGATCCACTCGGGCGCGATCGTCCAGCCCACGCGCCAGCCCGTGACGCTGTACGTCTTGCTCATGCTGTTGATGGTGATGGTCCGGTCCTTCATCCCCGGCAGGGTCGCCATCGGAATGTGGACGTTCCCGTCGTAGAGGATGTGCTCGTAGATCTCGTCGGTGACCGCCACGACGTCGAATTCCTGGCACAGCCCGGCGATGAGGTCGAGCTCCTCGCGCGAGAAGACCTTTCCCGTCGGGTTGTGCGGCGAGTTCATGATGATCGCGCGCGTCCTGCTGCTGAACGCGGCCCGCAGTTCGGCCGGATCGAAGGACCAGTCCGGCGTCCGCAGAGTGACGAACTTCGGAATCGCCCCCGCCAGGATCGCATCAGGGCCGTAGTTTTCGTAGAAGGGCTCGAATGTGACGACTTCATCGCCCGGATTGAGCAAGGCCATCATCGAGGCGACCATCGCCTCGGTGCCCCCGCAGCAGACCGTTACTTCCCGGTCCGGATCGACCGGAACACCGTAGGTTCGCTCGAACTTCGCGGCGATGGCCTGTCGGAGGTTCGGCGCCCCCCAGGTCACGGCGTACTGGTTGATGTCCGCGGCGATGGCACGAGCCGCGGCCTCCTTCAGCTCCTCGGGTGCCGGAAAGTCCGGAAATCCCTGGGAGAGATTCACCGCGCCATGCGTGTTCGCGAGGCGAGTCATTTCACGAATCACCGACTCGGTGAATCGTGCCGCCTTCAACGATGTGGACCGGTTCATGGGGCGTTTGGGTCTTCCTTTGCGTGAGCTACTTCCGAGTCGCGACCGGCGATGCCGGGGGCGGTGCTGCGGGAGGCGGGGCGGGTGCTGCTTGGGCCGCGGCCGGGGCCGGCGTGTCCTCGACCGTGGATGGCGCGTCCGCGACAAAGAGCGGATCGTCGAGCCGGAAGGGGCGCGAGAGATCGAGGTGGCCGACCCCGGGCGTCTTTCCCTCGACGAGGATAACGACCCGGCGTACCGCCGAGAAGTTGTCTATGACGGTTGTCGCGATGCCCTGAATGAGCATCGTCTCTTCAGCGGCGCCTATGCCGCGGCCCGCCTCCAGTTCGGCGGAAAAGTCGAGGTACACGGTGCCAGAGGACGTGTAGGCCGCATCCAGAACCCGCGTTCCGGGCGGGAGGAGGGGTAAAACCTCGGGCGTGCCCACCCCAAGTTCGGCGGCGGCGGCCATGACCTGGGCCAGGAATCCGCGGACGTAGGGCACCTCACGCTCGACCGCCCGCAACTCCGCTCCGCCGAGCCCGGGGAGATGGAGCGTCAGCTTGAGAGTCGCGCCGGGGACAACGGCCTCGGCCGGAGGAGTGTCGGGATTCGACGCGAAGCCCGGAGCCTCCTCCTCCTCGTCCGCAGTCCCCGTCACCTCCCTGCGCAGGATCGTCGACCACCACGGTGAGGTCAGAGGAGCCGCGAAGAGGAGGATCGAGAGAAGCACCGTCCACCAGGCCCACCGCGGAAAACCCCGCGGGGGCGGAGTGTCGGCGGTCGCCACCACGCGACGGATTTTCACGGGTTCGCACGAAGGGCGGCGATGAACCGACCGAGGCCCTGGATGATCGCGTTGGTGATGCGCACCTGATGGGCCTCGGAGAAGAGAAGTTTCTCCTCTTCAGGGTTGGTAATGAAGCCAACCTCCACGAGGGCCGCGGGCATCGTGGCCCCGACGAGCACCCGGAAAGGCGCCTGCTTGACGCCGCGCGACCTCGAGAGTGCGGCCGCCGCGATCTCCGTGTGGAGATTCGAGGCCAGTCTCGAAGAGTTCTCGAGCTGGGCCGCCTGCGCCATGTCCCACAGGATCAGGCCCACGTCCTTGTCGGCGGATGGGGCGCGGTCGAGAATCGCTCCCTCCTGGATCGCGATGCGGCGAGCCTCGTCGTCAACCGCGGTATAAGAGAGGAAGAACACCTCGGTGCCTTTGGCCGAGGCCACCCGCGAGCCGTTCGCGTGGAGTGAGATGAAGATGTCGGCGTTGAAGTTGTTCGCGATCGCCGCGCGTTCGTCGAGGGGAACTTCGGTGTCGCCGTCGCGGGTGAGGTACGCCTGGATCGACAGGGAGTCGAGCGCGGTTGCGCGCAGCCTGCGCGCGAGGGCCAGGGTCACGTCCTTCTCGAACCGCCCGCCCGGGCCCTGTGCGCCCACATCGCCCCCGCCGTGGCCCGGATCGATCACGAGAACGATAGGCCGGTTGAACCCGGTGACCGGCGAAACCGACGGGCGGGGCAGGGGCGTGATTGACGCACCCGGGCTACCCGGAACCGGAGAGGGGGTCGCGGCCAGAGCGCTGTCGAAAGTGAGGGTCAGATGCTGCGAATCGCGCTCGGAGGTCCTCACCGAAGCGAAGCGATCCCCGAGGTCGAAGATGAGGCGGGGCGGGATCGCGCGCTCGAATCGGGCCGCGGCCACGATCCGTCCCGGAAGGGCCTCGGCGATGAACTCCGTCTCCATCACATCGGCCTGGAACGTCACCACCACCCGGTTTTGTTCCTTGCGAATATCGTAGGGAACGGGCTTGCTGAGTTCGACCGTACTCTCCACCGTGGCGGCCTGAACGACATTCGCGAGTTTCAGTCGGGGGGCCTCGTACGAACCGATGACGATGGCGCGATACGCGGCGCGGTAGCTCGCGGTCTGCCCGAGAGCGGCCCCGAGCACGGTGGCGGCGGAGGGCGGGGTGAGGTAGGTCCGCTCACCCACCACCCGAACCGGATCCGCCAGCGCGCGCAACTGACCGTCGGTACTGAAGAGGCTCCGGCCGTTTTCAAGCGTCACCTCACGCCCGCGCGACCTCAGCGTGACTTTGCCCTCGCGGCCGTCTCGGGAGAACGAGACATCGAGCCCCCGCGTCGCATCCTCCAGGGCGATCTCCGCGCCCCGCGGACCGTCGATGATGAGGACCGCCGTGCGGAGGGCGCCGCCGCCGGAGAGGACGACCACCTCATCGGCCGCAAGTGCGCCTACGGCCCGAAGCGCCAGGATCATCGTCGCGAGAAACGCGAACCGGGCGGGGTGTTTCAAGGCGTTTGGGGCAGGGGCAATGGCGATCAGTCGTGCCGGTGCACGGTCTCGGGACTGAAGGCAGGCAGGCAAACCGCGATGTACTCGGCCCCGTCTTTACCGGGCGACGAGTAACGCACCCATTCGCCGCCCTCGGTGATCACCGCCTGCCCGGCGGCAACGTCGATCGATCCGCCGGCGTGTTCGACCCGCAAAACGCCGCTCAGCACCACCGTGTACTCACAGAACTCGGGCGTCTGCTTCGGCTCGCTCCAGCCGGAAGGCGACTTCATGTGGGCGACACTCGCGGCGGACGTTCCCGAGTTCACCCGGCCTATGTATTCACGGATGATCTTGGGCGGCGTACCGGCGGCTTCAATCTGCGTGGGCTTTTCGATGAGTCGGGGCATGGTGGCTCGGTTACTCTATCGAAGTTCGCCCGCCGGGCCGCGGCCTCACGCCTCGGTTTCGACCGACGCGCCCAGCGACTTGAGCCGCTCCACGAGGCCCTCGTACCCCCGTTCCACGGTCTCAAGGGGGGCGATGCGGCTCTCCCCCGAAGCGGCCAGGGCGGCGGTGATGAGGGCCATGCCGGAGCGGATGTCGCGGCTATCGAGGGACCGGCCGCGAAGCATGCGCGGCCCGTTGATCAGGATCCGGTGCGGGTCGCAAAGGAAAAGATCGGCGCCCATGCCGGAGAGTTGATCGAGCGCGAAGAGACGAAGCTCGTACAGCCAGTCGTGGATGAGGGTGGCGCCCGAGGCCTGGGTCGCAAGCACCGTCACGAGGCTCACCATGTCGCTCGGGAATCCAGGCCACAGGCCCGTGGTCACCCGGTGGGCGGCGCGAAGTTGACTCGGCCGAACCTCGAGCTCGTCTCCGTTGGTGCGGCAGTTGAGGCCAAACTGGCGCAGGACCGCCACGACCGGCTCCAGATCTATCTCGGAAGCGCCCTGGATGAGGACGTGGCCGCGGGTCATCGCCCCCACCACCGCGAAGCTCCCCGCTTCGATGAAGTCGCCCGAGATCCGGTGGGTGATACCGCGGAGTTTCGTAACGCCGGTGATCCGCAGGGTCGGCGAGCCGATGCCCGAAACTTCCGCGCCCATCTTCGAGAGGAAGCGCGCGAGTTCGCTCACGTGCGGTTCGCAGGCGGCGTGACGGATCTCGGTGGTTCCTTTCGCGAGCGCGGCGGCGAGGAGTGCCGTCTCGGTGGCTGTGACCGAGGCTTCGAGCATGTAGAAGGACGACGCCCGCAAACCCTCAGGCGATTCGAAGCCGCCGGCCTCGCGGGCACGCGCGCCCAGGGCCTTCAAGGCCGCGTGATGCTGATTCAGGTTGCGCCGCGACGGGAAATCGCCGCCCGGCGCGCCGAGGATCGCTTCACCCTTGCGGGCGAGCAGCGGGCCGAGGAGGAGGACGGAACCGCGAAGTTTCGCCACGAGCTCGGTCCGCGGTTCGGTGGACGAGATCTCGAGGGCGCGGATCCGCAGGGTCGACGTCCCTTCCCATTTCACCGTGGCGCCGAGGCCGCGCAGGAGTTCGGCCATCACCTCGACATCGCGAATGCGCGGCACGTTCTCGAGAACGCACTCTTCGTCGGTGAGCAGGCATGCCGCGATCACCGGCAGGGCCGCGTTCTTGTTGCCCCCCACCCGCACGCGCCCGTTAAGCGGCTTGCCGCCCGTCACCACCAGGGTTGTCATGTCGCCCCACCATTCTCCCGGTCGCCGGTGAAATCCCCAAGGCGCACGATTTCCTCGCGCAACTCGATGCCCAGGGCATCCCTGACGCGCCGCCGCGCCTCATCGATCAGAGCGACCACATCGGCCGCGGTGGCGCCGCCCTCGTTCACGATGAAGTTGGCATGCACCGGGGAAATGCGGGCTCCCCCGCGCTTCTCGCCCTTGAGGCCCACCCGGTCGATCAGCGCGCCGGCCGAACACGGCACGGCGTCGGGAAGGCGGTCGCGCTGGTCTTCAGGGTTCTGGAAGATGCAGCCGGCGCTCGGCAGGGCCAGGGGCTGGGTTCGCTTTCGGAAGGTCAGCGACTCCTTCGCGGTGGTTCGAAGCGCCGCCCTATCGGCCTCGTGAACGCGGATCTCCACCCACAAGAGCGCCTCGCCCGTGGTCTGAAGCCGGCTCATGTCGTACCCGAAGCCCAGGCCCTCCACGGGATCGATCACCAGGTCGCCCGTGCGACTCAACAGGCAGGCGCGCGTGACCACCTCGGACATCAGTCGTCCCTGGAAGTGCGCGTTGCCGTAGACCGCTCCCCCGAGTGTTCCAGGCGTCCCCGCCCAGGCTTCGAAGCCGCCGAGACCGTGGCCGATGCACCATCGAACCAGGCCGTTCACCGTGACTCCCCCTTCGACGCGAACGACCTCCGGCCCTTCCCGGGAAATCTGACCGCCATGAAAGCGGATGACCGCGCCGCGCACGCCGCGGTCGCTCACCAGGACATTGGACCCGCCCCCGAGGAACGTCATGGGCGTTCCCTCGAGCCGAAGCCGCGCGCACGCTGCTGCTGCCGCGTCGGCGCCCGAGACTTCGACCACCTCATCCGCGGGCCCGCCGATCCCGAACGTGGTGAGGCCGGCGAGCGAGGGTACCGCACCGAGCGAGGTTTTCTGAGCCAAGATCGGGAATTCTAGGGAAACGCCGGCCCGGCCCGTGAAATACTTCCGGGAAATTCTGGCCTGCTGTCGAATTCCAGATTGCTGCTTCGTCGGTGGATAGAGCGACGCTCCGAGACAATCCGGCCGCGGGGTGGAAAGCTCGAAGAACACAGCTATTTAGAGGTCATAGTCATGCGAGTCAGGGTTTTAGTCAAAGCCACCAGGGAAAGTGAAGCCGGTGAAATGCCGAGCGAGAAGCTCCTCACCGAGATGGGCAAATTCAATGAGGATCTCGGGAAGGCCGGTGTGATGCTCGCAGGCGAGCGGCTCCATCCAAGTTCGAAGGCGGCGCGGGTGGTCTTCTCTGGCCCCAAGCGCACCGTGGTCGACCGGCCGTTCTCCGAGACGAAGGAACTTGTCGCCGGCTTTTGGCTCTGGCAGGTGAAATCGATGGAGGAAGCGATCGAGTGGGTGAAGCGCTGCCCCAACCCGATGAACGACGACTCCGTCATCGAAATCCGCCAAGTATTCGACGCCGAGGACTTCGGCGAGGCCTACACCCCCGAGCTGCGGGCCCAGGAAGAGCGGCTCCGCGCCGAAACCGAACGACTCGCCGCCGCGGGCCGAAAGTAGCGCGATCATGTTCCAGAAACCCTATTCGGAATACCTCCGTTTCCAGGCCCCGATCCTCATCGTCATGGCGATCGTGGGCTTGCTCCGGCTCGGCCTGTCGATCGCCGGCCAGCCCGATTCGATCGTGCGTTTCGTCTCGGTGTCCGCCGTGGGCTTCGCGGGCATCGTGTATTACGGCGTCCGCGTGAGGCCGAGCGGCTTCGGCACCTACCGTCACCTTCTGCCCCTTGTCTTCAATCAGGGTCTGGTCGCGAACGGGACCGCCATTCTGGGCATCGGTCTCGCGGTGATGGGCATGCCGAACATCTACGACGTGACGGAGTTCCGCGGTCCGTTCGCGACCCCGCAAACCACGCCCACCCAGCACGCCCTGGCCCACATGTTCATCGGAACCACGGTCGGGGTGCTCCTGGGCTGGCTCATGAGCTCGATCGTCATGGCGATCTTCGGCCGCCCACGCCGATAGCCGATCGCCGGTTTTTCGATCCTCCGTTTCGACACCCTGGCCGAGATCGTGGAGTGGGCGGGGAAATTCGGCCGGCGGTCCCCCGAGGTGCTGGTGGACATCCGCCCGCTTTAAGAGCCCGCCGGTCTCACGTAGTCTTAAGCCCATTGAACGAGGAACTCCCATGCTGCTGACAATCCTTGGCGTCATCGCACTCATCATCCTGATGGTGCTGGTGGTCGCCGCCACGAAGCCCGACACCTTCCGCGTGGAGCGGTCCGGTTCCATGCAGGCCCCACCTCAGAAGGTCTTCGCGCTCATTGAGAACTTTCACGAATGGACGTCGTGGTCCCCGTGGGAGCACCTCGATCCCAACCTCAAGCGAACCTACGGCGGTGCGGAGAAGGGAAAGGGAGCGACGTACGCCTGGCAGGGCAACGCGCAGGCGGGCGAGGGCCGGATGGAAATACTCGAAGCCACTCCCGTCTCCCGCGTGCTGATCAAAATCGACTTCTTCAAGCCCTTCGAGGCCCACAACCAGGTGGAGTTCGCAATCACCGGCGACGGTGGCCTCACTCGCGTCGTCTGGTCGATGACCGGGCCGCAGGCGTTCATGATGAAGGTGATGTGCCTGTTCATGAGCATGGACAAAATGGTCGGCAAGGATTTCGAGAAGGGCCTCATCAGCCTCAAAGCAGTCGCCGAACGGACTTAGTGCTTGCGATCCGCGCCCATGGCGGGTGCGGACGTTCACCAGGCGTCGGTCCCGTTCGAAGTACGCGCGGGAAAGACCTTTTGCTCGACCAGGACGAGCTCGGATCACTCCCGATGCGTATGAATCAGCTTCGGGCCCGGGGTGGATAGCAGCGACAACTCCCGGCATCTGCGAGACTCCGTCAGGCATGATCCCTTCCGCCCTTCTCGCCGTCCTTGCGGCGGCCCTCCAGACGTCCGGCCCTTCTCCCACGCCCGCCCCAGGCGCGCCGCTGCGCATCGCGGCGGCCTCCGATCTGCGCTTCGCGCTCGACGAGGTTTTGACCGGCTTCCGGGTTGCGAATCCCGGCCTCAAGGTCGAGGCGGTGTACGGATCATCGGGCAACTTCTTCGCGCAGATCCGGGAGGGCGCGCCGTTCGATGTGTTCCTCTCCGCGGACTCTGAATACGCGCGGCGGCTTGCCGGAGAAGGCTTCTGCGAAACGCCCTTCCCCTACGCCATCGGTCGGCTGGCCCTGGTCGTGCGCAAGGAGACGGGGCTTGATCCGAAAGGCTTCGGCGATCTCTTGAAGAGTCCCACGATCCGGCGCATCGCCATCGCGAACCCGGCCCACGCGCCCTACGGCCGGGCCGCCGAGGCGGCCTTGCGAACGTGGAGGATTTACGAAGCGATTTCGAGGAAGCTGGTGCTCGGCGACAGCGTGTCCCAGGCCGTCCAGTTCATGGACACGGGCGCTGCGCAAGCCGGCCTCGTGGCCCTTTCTCTCGCGCGCGCAAAGGCTAAGGATCTCGCCTTCGCCGAAGTTCCGGAGAGCGCTCACCCGCCGCTCGATCAGACGGGCGTGATTCTCAAGCGGACGACCTCACTCGAAGCCGCTCGACTGTTCCAGAGGTATCTGACCGGCGCTCCGGGGCGCGCGGTCCTCAGCCGTCACGGCTTCGGCCTGCCGAAGTCCTGAGCCGCAGGTGGACCTTGAAGCCCTTCGCGTCAGCCTTGTCCTCGCCGCGGCCACGTCGGTCTGCCTGCTCGTCATCGGCCTGCCCCTTGGATACTGGCTCGCTTTCACCCGCTCGCGCCTTCGCGTCATCGTCGAACCCATCGTCGCCCTGCCCCTTGTCCTGCCCCCGACCGTCCTTGGGTTCTGCGTCCTCCTGGCCCTCGGCCCCCGCTCGCCCTTCGGCCAGACCCTCGAGCGCCTGACCGGACATAGCTTCGCGTTCACTTTCGAAGGGCTCCTTCTCGCCTCGATCCTCTACAGCCTGCCCTTCGCGGTTCAGCCTTTTGCCACCGCCTTCGCCTCGGTGGACATTCGGCTGCGCGAAGCGGCGGCCTGCCTCGGGTCAACGGCGGCCGGAGTCTTCTTCCGCGTGGTTTTGCCCCTGTCACGACGCGGCGTCCTCGCCGGAGTGATCCTGAGCTTCGCGCATACCCTCGGCGAGTTCGGGGTGGTGCTGATGGTCGGAGGCAACATCCCCGGGGTCACGCGAACCGCGTCGATCGCGATCTACGACAGCGTTCAGGCGCTTGACTACACCGCCGCCTTAAGGACCTCGGCGGTTCTGGTCCTGCTCTCGCTGGCCATTCTCGCCGCCACGTCGCACCTCCTCGGCGGCCTGGTTCTTCCCGGAGCGAAACGCCGTTGATCGACGTCACGAAGTCCTTCCCCGGCGGACCGTCCTTCCGCTTCGAGCTGAACCTGCGCGACACCGGAACCACGGTGTTGTTCGGCCCCTCGGGCTCCGGGAAAACCACCCTCTTGAGGATGCTCGCGGGGCTCGATCGACCCCATCTCGGAAGAATCCAGATCGGCGATGACGTGTGGTTCGACGGCGAGCGCGGCATCGATGTGGCGACGCGGCTTCGGCGCGTGGGTTACGTGACCCAGGAGTCGGCCCTCTTCCCGCACCTCAACGTTTCCGACAACGTCGCCTTCGGCGTTGGCGCGGAGGAACGAGTCACTCGCGTGGGCGAGATGCTGAAGCTGGTCGGGGTCGCGGATCTTGCGGAGCGGCGGCCCCACGAACTCTCCGGAGGCCAGAAGCAGCGGGTGTCGCTCGCGCGGGCGGTTGCGGCAAAACCGCGGATCCTGCTCCTCGACGAGCCTCTCTCGGCTCTCGATGCCGCGGCGCGCGACTCGCTGCGTCGCGACCTCGGCCGCTTTCTCCGCGCGGTATCCCTTCCCGCGGTCCTCGTGACTCATGATCGCGCGGAGGCCCTGGCTCTCGGGGATGACGTCGCCCTCATCGGCGAAGGACGAGTCCTCCAGCAAGGCCCTATCGCCGATGTGTTCTCGCGGCCGGATTCGGTTGCGGCGGCGCGCGTCGTCGGCATCGAGGCGGTGATCCCGGCCCGAGTCACGTCGCGGACCCCTGAGGGGCTCGTGACCCTGGACGCGAGCGGGGTGTCGCTCACCGCCCTCGACCCGGGCGCGGCCATCACCCTCGTCTTCGCCTGCATCCGCGCCGACGAGGTCATTCTCGAACCAGGCGCTGCACCCTCGAGCGCCCGCAACCGCCTCGCCGCGACGGTGAAGGCCATTCATCAGGAAGGCGCTCTGGTGCGCATCGATCTCGACTGCGGTTTCGCGTTCTCCGCCTCCATCACTCGTGCGGCGGAGCGGGAATTGAATCTGAGCGAGGGATCGCTCGTGTGCGCCGTCATCAAGGCGCCCGCGATCCATCTGGTCCCGCGCGAGGCCTGAGGCCCGCGCACCCGGGTATGCTCATCACACTTCTGAACCGCCCCGGAACGGGGGGCTCACCTTCCACGCATTGATCATCGTTCAAGGAGCCTTAGACCCATGAAGTCCAGCCGCATCCTGCTTACCCTGGCCACGGCCTGCCTGCTGAGCTACGCCACCGACGTTCTCGCCCAGGCCCGACCGGGCGCCGCCCCCGCCGCCCCTGCCGCACCGGGCGCCTCGGGCGGACAAAAGGCCGGCAAGGAAGCCGACCTCCTGCCCGCCGAACCGGTCGTCGTGAAGAAGACGGGCACCTTCAACGGCGTTTCCGTGAACTACACCACCGAACTCGGCTGGATCCCGATCCGCGAGGACGGGAAGGTGGTCGCGAAGATGTTCTACATGTACTACTTTAAGAACGACGTCACGGACACCGGCAAGCGCCCGCTGATGCTTTCGTTCAACGGCGGTCCCGGCACCGCGTCGGTGTGGATGCACCTCGGCTTCACCGGTCCGCGCCACGTGACCTATGACGACGACGGTTTCCAGCAGAAGCCGCCCGCGGGCCTCGAGGACAATCCGCACTCCATCCTCGATGTCGCCGACATCGTCTACATCGACACCATCGGCACCGGTTTCAGCCGGATGGTCGAAGGCGAGGACCTGCACAAGTTCCACGGCAAGCTCTCCGACATCCAGTCGGTCGGCGACTTCTTCCACACCTTCGTGAACAAGAAGGACCGCTGGTCGTCGCCCAAATACATCATCGGAGAAAGCTACGGCACCGTGCGCGCCTCCGGCCTCGTGGCCTCGCTCCAGCAGCGGTTCCAGATGTGGATCAACGGCGTGATCCTCGTTTCCGCCACCGACTTGAACCTCGAACGCGGTCCCGACGTGTCGCACGCCACCGGCCTTCCCACGAAGACCGCTACCGCGTGGTACCACAAGCAGCTTCCCGCCGATCTCCAGTCGAAACCCCTTCGGGACGTCCTCGCGGAAGCCGAGAAGTTCGCGATGAACGAGTATCTCGTGGCCCTCGGCAAGGGCGACCAGCTCACCTCCACCGAGCGGGACAGTGTCGCCGCGAAATTCGCGCGCTACTCCGGCCTGAGCAAGGACTACGTCCTCCAGGCGAACCTCCGCGTCGACTTCGCCCGCCACTGGAAGGAACTCCTCCGCGATCAGCGCTACACCGTGGGCCGGCTCGACACCCGCTACATCGGCATCGACAAGGACGCCGCGGGCGAGCGCCCCGAGTACTCGCCCGAGCTCGCCGACTGGAACGGCCCCTTCGGCGCCGCGATCAACAAGTACCTCCGCTCCGAGCTCAAGTACAACCCCGACATCCAGTACAACGTCTGGGGCAACGTGCGTCCCTGGCAGCAGGACGACACCGTGAGCGTGGCCGAGATGCTCCGCGGCGCAATGCGCGACAACCCGTATCTCAAGGTCCTCGTCACCGGCGGCTACTACGATGCCGCGTGCGACTACTTCAACGCCATCTACACCATGAACCATCTCCAGCCCGGCGGCGAACTCAAGGACCGGTACCGCTTCGCCTGGTACGAGTCGGGCCACATGATGTACCTGCGCAAGCCCGACCTCAAGGCTTCAAACGACGACCTCCGCACCTTCATCAAGTGGTCGCTCGAGGACATCAAGGACTACCCGCGCAAGGCCAAGCCCCGTCAATAACGCGGTCGTCGCACCCTACGGCGGATCAGCTCGCACTGGTGATCCGCCGTTCGTGTTCGTACCTGCTCGCGCACGGTGTGACAACGCGCCTCACCACTTCGACCGGGCGAAACCCGCGTGGAGTGGTTCGACGAGGCGACGACCGGAGTGCGAGCGGCGAGTCAGCCTGCGACCGCCCTCGCCTCCGCGAGGCTCACGGTCCCTTCAGGAGGCCGGATGTGTTGGAGATAGACCCGGTCGTCCTTCATAGAGCGGCGGCTTCGGCCAGAATCCGCTGCCGCAGATAAGGACTCAGGCCGCCGTCGGTCAACACTTCGACGGAGCGTCCAAGCAGCGCTTCGCTACCCTGCTCCAGTGCGATCACGTCAAGCAACGTTCGTCCCGGTTCGATGTCGACCAGTCGATCGACGTCGCTGTCCGGCCCGGCCTCGCTCAGCACCGGGGAGCGGGGGACGAGCGGCGGTTCGACAGAGGGCTCAAGCAACCGCGGGCCGCGGCTTCAGTAGACGCCGACATCATCAATCCACACGCGGCCTCGCGCCCCTGGCGTCGCCGCGCCGCGGTCGATCAGGAAGACGATTGCGCGCACTTTATCGAGGTCGAGCTTGCCGTCCGTCCGGGGATTGATCGAACGCAGACGCTCGAACGGAAGTGCCAGGCGACGCCACTCGGTAGTCGTCCGCATCGAGCCGAACCACCATTCCGTTCCTTCGTCGGTGGATGCCTTGTTCTCGTCGCGCACCTGAACGGTAATCCGGTAGACCCCGTCGCCTTTGACGGACAACACGAGTCCCTTCTTCCCGGTCAGGTCACGGTGGGTCCAGTCAACCGTGGCGGCGAAGACATTCGGATTCGATTCCGTTCCCTGCCCGATTCGATAGCCCAGGCGGAGCGCCTGGCCACCCTGGACGCCCGCCTTCGGGTCGAGCGCCTGCTCTACCGTGGACGTCGGGTCGGAGGCGGCCTGGAACTTCGTGGCCGCGTTGAAATCGTCCAGGACCTGGATCGCGGGCGGGGCCTCCTTCGGCTCGGGCCAGGCGGCCCTGGCCTCGCGGGCGCTCGAAGTAGCCTCGTCGAAGACGTAGATGGGATTGCTGATGATCCAGGGCAGCCTCCAGCCTGGAACCCGGACTTCCACGCGATAAACACCCGCTCCCGGCGCCGCGGCCTCGAGAGGTCCTGGCCACGAGCCCACCAGCACGCCGTTCCGCAAAAGGGAGATCACCGCACCACGAGGAAGCGCCCCTCCGGCCTCAATCCGGAGATTCCCAGAGGGAGTGAGCGTCTCCCCCATCGTGGCGCGGGCGGTGTCCGAAGAAGCGGTGAACGAGAACCGATCCGCGGGAGCGATGGCATCGATCCCCACGTAGAGCCTGCCCCTCCGGATCGCCTCCAGCACCCGGTCGCGATCGGCGGCAAAGACGCCCGAGAGCGGTTCCTTCAAAAGCACGTAGTTCCGCAGGAGGGCGAACATCGATTCGTACGAGGGAAACCGGGGCGCGAATCGCTTCGACACCGGCAGGCGGCTATGCGCGTCGGCCCCCGCGATGCCGGACACATCGCGCTCGGCGAGAAGCCGGTCCCAGCGGGACAAGGCTTCATCGGGCGAATTGAGCAGCCCGAGAAGAGCGCGGCGGCGGTTGAGGCCATACAGGAACGCCGCCGAGACCACACGCAGTCCAGCACTCCGCCACTCGCTGTCGCCATTGATCAGTTCGAGTCCCCAGGGCCCCGGCAGGTCCCATCCCGTGAACCGGAGATCGTCCCGCGCGCTGAATGGATGTGCGGCGAAGGCGGCTCCGCCGAGATCGCGGATGTCCTCGAGGCCGTCCCGTCCGTCTCCGGAAAAGCGATACGTGGGCGCCTCCATCCCGATGCCGACGATGTGCCCGGCGGTGGTGGAAAGCTCGGAGCCCACGATCACCAGGACGCCGTCACGGTATCCCTCGAACGCCTTCGCGTCGAGGTTGTTGTGATCGGTGAGGATCAGGAAACGCGCGCCGGTCTTTTTCGCCGCGGCCACGACCTCGGCCGGCGTCCCCCCGCCATCCGAATGCGTCGTATGGACGTGGATGATTCCGCTCACGCGGAGAAAACCGTCCTTCGGTTCCTCGCCTTCGACCTTTGCGGGCCGGCTCAGGGCGTACCCGCCTGCGAAGACAACCAGCGCCATGAGGGCGACCCGGATGACGATTCGACGCGCGGCCCCGCGCGGCCTGGGATCCTTCGAAGTCGCCATCAAGAGCCTTCTTAACTCAGGGGAACGACCGGGAGTTCGATGAAGCTCGAAGCGCCCTGGGCGTGGTAGATGCGCTGGGTCGCGGTCACGTAGTCGGACGGTTTCGCGAAGAAGATGTTCGGAACGAAGGTCTGGGGATTGCGGTCGTATAGCGGGAACTGGCTCGACTGGATCTGCACCATGATCCGGTGACCGGGTTGGAAGACATGGTTCGCGGTGGGCAGCGCAAACCGGTACGCGAGGGGCGCGTTGGCGGTGAGGGCCTTCGGGAACTCGAAGCTCTCCCGGTACCGGCCGCGGAAGATGTCCTGCGCAATCGGGAACTGATAGCCGCCCATCTCGGGCTGGCTTGGGACCGTGTCGGGGTAGACGTCGATCAACTTCACCACCCAGTCGCTGTCGGTGCCGCTCGTCGCCGCCACGAGGTTCACCACCGGCACGCCTGCGATCTGCACCGCTTCGGTGAGCGGCGGGGTCTGGTAGCTCAACACGTCGGGGCGGTCGGCGATGAAGCGCTGGTCGGTGAGAAGCCATCGACGCCACGCGTCGCCGTCGGCGAACCGGACCGGCCGCGGCAGGTACGGCACGGGCTTGGCCGGATCGGAGACGTACTCGTCCAGGGCCGCGCGTGACTTCAGGTCACGCTCGACGGGGGCGGTGAAGCTGAGACCGAAGCCTGACGTCAGGTAGATGGGCTTCGACACCGCGGCGCAACCCCGTTCACACGAGGCCGGCCAGGACCTCAACCGATCCCAGCGGTTCCATCCGGTGTTGTAGATGAAGACGGGCGGGGTCTCCGGGCGGGGCGCGCCGGGTTTGAGGTACTGATCGAAGAAGGGCTTCAGCACATCGCGACGGAACTGGAGTGCCGTGTCGCCCTCCCACTTGAACGGACCAAGGGTCGAACCGTCGTAGTTCATGCCGCTGTGACGCCACGGGCCGAGCACGAGAAAGTTCTTGTCGTTGGCGCCGTCCTTCGGCTCCACCGCGGCCCAGGCATGGACCCCGCCCCACATGTCTTCCTGATCGAAGATGCCCTGGATCCACATGGTGGGCACGGTGAGCGGCTGAGCGCCCATGATCTTGTCAAGAGCCTGACCCTGCCAGAACGAGTCGTAGGCGGGATGTTCCGAAACCTTTCGCCAATACGGCAACTGGTCAAGGCCGGCGGCCTTCGCATAGTCGCCCGCGGAACCCGCCCGGCGGAAGTTCTCATAGTCATCGTAGCCCTGGCGCACCACGTCGCCGGTCCCTCCGCCCCGCGCGGTGTTCTGGCCGGTGAAAAAGTCGAAGTTAGTCTGGCGGAAGGCGCCGTAGTGAAACCAGTCATCGCCCATCCAGCCGTCGATCATCGGGCTCATGGGCGCTGCGACCTTGAGCGCCGGATGGGGATTCACAAGCCCCATCACCACGGTAAAGCCCTCGTAGGAGCTTCCGAGCATGCCGATCCGGCCATTCGATTCGGGGAGATTCTTCAGCAGCCATTCGATCGTGTCGTAGGCGTCGGTGGAGTGATCGACGGCCGTGGGATTGAGCGGTCCGCGCAGGGGCCGTGTCATCAGGTACTCCCCTTCCGACCCGTACTTGCCGCGCACGTCCTGGAAGATGCGGATGTAGCCATCGGCGACAAAGACCTCGTCGCCTTGCGGAAGCGTGTCGAGCATCCGGGTCGAGCGGTTTCGCGTGGTGCGGCCCGCCGCGTTGTAGGGCGTGCGGGTCATGATGACGGGAGCCTGGCCCGCGCCTTTGGGAATCACGATCGACGTGAAGAGCTTCACTCCGTCGCGCATGGGAATCATCACTTCGCGCTTTTCGTAGTCGTCGGCCGCGGTGGGCCGGATGAATTTGGCACCCGTAATGTCGGGGGTGGCGACGGGCGTCTGCGCGATCGCCGATGAGAACGCGCATGCGGTGAGCAGGACGGCGAGCAGGATCTTCATGTTCACTCCGGAGGCTTTGGCGGTGGCAACCGCGGTGGTGCAGGCAGCATACGGGAGGCGCTCTCGCGCCCCTCCAATTTCAAGCTCCGGGACGAGTTTCAGCGGGACCCTCGGTCATGGCCGACCGCAGCATGGCGACCGCGGCATAGACCACGACCGCCACCACCATCCACCTCAGAACATACAGCGGCAGGGACCTGACGATGTAGGCCGCGATCAGGACCGCTGGAATCCCACCCAGGGTGAGGCCTATGGCCGCCCGCAGATCGTAGCGCCCCGACTTGAGGAACCGCACCGCACCAGCGGGCCCGACAAAGCCACCCGAGCCCATCATGATCGGAAACGCGGCCCGCGGGTCCATTCCGAGCAGGCTGTAGAGCACCAGGCTGGGACCATAGTGGCCAATGCCCAGCATCAGCATCCCGCCCAGGAAGAAGGTGACGACGATCGCTATAGCCAGCCGAAGGCCGGAAAGGCCAAGCGCCTCGCCGCCGCCCGGGAACAACTCGAGCTGACTCATCGCCATGAAGAGCGCGGCCAGGAGGAGGGCCACGCCCATGCCGACCTGGACACCGCGTCTTGGAAGTCTCGACACCACGCCCGCTCCCAACCAGCCGCCCGCGATGGTGGAAACGATGATGGAGAGCAGGGTGACGGATTCGACCGGCACCACCGCGATGAAGATGAGGGCCTGAGCCACCACCGGCAGCGAGTGACCAACAATCATGGTTCCCGGAATCTGCTCGTCGGGAACGAGCCGCATCATCTTGAACGCGGTGGTCGTCGGAGCGAACGATCCGATACCCAGGGTGTCGAAGAAGTTCGTGACGAAGCCGAGGGCCAGCAGCATGGGCGAAGGTGCGCTCAGTCGGGACCAGGTGACGCGCGCCCACCACATCGCGTAGGCGAGGCCCGAGACGGCGAGAAGGCTTAAAAGCAGGGTCCTGACGGTCATGGCCCCTACTCTGCCACGATCCCAAGGAGAGCGCGGCCTACCCCCGCTCAGGGCCTGGACGATGTGCACCGCGTCGTCCGGGCGCAACTCGCGGCTCAGCTCATGATCGACGGAACGCGCGGGTGCCATCGAACCTTCTGCGGGCTTCGCGCACGCGGGCGGCTTGGCGGCTTCCTTCCAGGCGCGGCCGTCAGGAGTTTTTGAGGGGCAAGTAAACTGAGACGACTCTCACCTTGGAAGCCTTTCTCATCTCGACGGGCATCGTGGCGCTCGCGGAAATCGGCGACAAGACCCAGCTGCTCGCGTTCCTGCTGGCCGCGAAGTTCCGCAAGCCGTGGCCGATCATCCTCGGCATCCTGCTGGCAACCCTCGCGAATCACGCGTTCGCGGGTGCGGTCGGATCGTGGATCACCTCGGTGGTGGGGCCGGAGGCTCTCCGTTGGATCCTCGGGGTGTCGTTTCTCGGCATGGCGATCTGGACCCTGATTCCCGACCGGTTCGAGGAGAAGGACGCAAAGATCGGCCAGTCTTCGGTGTTCGGAACAACCTTCGTGGCGTTCTTCCTCGCCGAGATGGGCGACAAGACCCAGATCGCCACGATTGCCCTGGCCGCGCAGTACGGGGCGTTTGGGTCGGTGGTGGCGGGTACAACCCTCGGCATGATGATCGCGAACGTGCCGGCGGTTCTTCTGGGCGACCGCCTCGCGCATCGGATGCCGGTGAAGATGGTCCACCGCATCGCCGCCCTTATCTTCGCCCTGCTCGGCCTCGCCACCCTGCTCGGCGCAGGCGAGCGCTGGGGCTTTTGATGGTCCCGAGGCACGGCCCGGGGGTAACCACCCCGGGCCGGTCAGGACCGCCTTGATGGACTACTCGACGATCTTCACCACCACGCGGCGGTTCTGAGCGCGCCCGTCGCGCTTCTTGTTGTCGGCCACCGGCTTCGACTCGCCGTAGGAGATGACCTCCATCCGCGAGAGCGCGATGTTGTGCTTGTCATACAGATACGCGCGCACCGCCATGGCCCGCTCCTCACCCAGCTTGTGGTTGTGGAGCTCGGGACCCGTGGCGTCGGTGTGACCTTCGATCTCGAAGAACACGCCCTGGTTCGCGGCCACGATCGGCGCGATCGCTTCGTCGAGCATCGTCTTCGCTTCGTCGCTGATCTCCGCCCGGTTCAACGGGAAGGTGACCTTGTCGTTCGAGAGCGTCACGGTGTAGAGCAACTTGCCCTTGGCCGCGCGCTCGGCTTCCTCGGCCCTGGTCAGAGCGGTGGCTGCGGAACCCTTGGCGGCCGCCGCATCGCCCTTCGCGGAGGCAATCCCCGCCTGGGACTGCTTGTCCACGGCGTCGATACGCGCCTCGTTTCCTTTGACCCGCTCCTGGGTCTTCTCGACCTCGCCCGAGAGGTTCTCGACCTTCTCGTTCACCTCTCCGACATTGCGCGTCACATACTTCTTCGTCGCACAACCGCTCGCGACGAGGCTCAAAACGGCGACCGACATGATCATTCTCTTCATACAGGACCTCCTTTGGGTCAATTCAAAAACGTCACTAACGGGCTTACGATGGAGGGATGTAGCCGCTCCGTGTGCGAACCACCACACCTTTACGCGTCGTTCTCACTTCCACCGAGCGAAATCGAGCGGGACCTTCGGGGGCGGGGTAACCCAGGCGATACTGGTGCTTGAGTTCGAGGGCGATCCGATCGGCCGCCTTCTTGAGCCCCGCGAAGTCCGACGCCACGAAAGCGGCGCCCCCTGACATCGATGAGTATCTCTCGAGAAGGGCGCTGCCCGCGGCGACGCTAGTGATTCTACCGCTGCCACCGACGTAAACACCAGACCGGGGATCGTCGAGGGGCGAGACAACACTGAGCGCGTAAATCGGCACATCGAGCGCCTTCGAACGGGCGATCACCGCGGCCGGCGTCTCGCTGCTGGATGTATCCACGCCATCGGTGATCACCACGATGGCGCGCCGACCCTCGCCGTGACTCGCCAGGTCGCGGGCCGCGCGATCGAGCGCATCATGGAGGGCCGTCGATCCGAAGGGTTTGAGGCCCACGAGTCCCTCCTCGATCTTTTGCCGGTCCCTCGTCCAGGCGACGATGCCCCAGTAACTGCTGTCGAAGCCGGCCAGTGCGGCCTGATCCTCGGACGCGAGCGCGGCCAGAACCTGGGTGGCGGCCATCCGGGTGGACGTGGACTTGAGTTCGGCGTTCATGCTGCCCGACGCGTCGACCAGCAGCAGGATGCGCGCCGGGGCCGCAGTCCCAGAGGCGAAATGGGCGAGGGCCTGCGGTCTCCCCTCTTCGAGAATCCGAAACTCCTCTCGCTTGAGATTCGTGACCGGCCGTCCCTGAACGTCGATAGCGCTCGCCGAGAGCACGACTAGTTCGGAGCGCACGCCAAAACTTTGAACCTGCGCTTCGGCGGAACCTGCCACGGCCGCCAGCAAGGCCGCCACACACAAGGCAAGGTGTCGCAGCCCCATCCACATCAGCCTAACGCGGGCCTGCCCTCATCCGGGCGTGACCGGAGTCACGCCCGAACGCTACTTCTGCAGGGGCTTCACCTGCTCGACGAGCTGACTGACCCGGGCTCTGGCTCCGGCGCGAGATCCGCCTCATCTGCGAACCTGGGCCGCGAGGTGCGCGGGATAGCGGTCGCCCTCGACATGAACCTTCGCGAGGGTCTCGTCGATCCGCTGCAGGTCGGTCTCGGTCAGATCCAGGACCGCGGCGCCCACGTTCTCTTTCAGGCGGTGCAGCTTTGTGGTGCCCGGGATCGGCACGATCCACGGCTTCCGCGCGAGGAGCCACGAGAGGGCGATCTGCGCGGAGGTGGCGGCCTTCGCCGACGCGATCGTCGCGAGCAGATCGACGAGCGCCTGATTCGCCTTGCGGGCCTCGGGCGCGAATCGCGGCAGACCGGCGCGGAAATCGTCTTTGGCGAACAGAGTGCTTTCATCGATCTTCCCGGTCAGGAAGCCTCGGCCAAGCGGACTGAAGGGCACGAAGCCAATGCCCAGTTCCTCGCATAGAGGCAGCAGTTCCGTTTCCGGCTCACGCCACCAAAGCGAATACTCGCTCTGAAGTGCCGTGACCGGTTCCACGGCATGCGCGCGGCGGATCGACGACACCCCTGCTTCCGACAGCCCGAAGTGTTTGACCTTGCCCTCACGAATCAGTTCCTTGACCGCGCCGGCGACGTCTTCCATGGGCACGTTCGGGTCGACGCGGTGCTGATAGAAGAGGTCGATGTGATCGGTGCGAAGGCGCTTCAGTGACGCCTCGGCAACCTCACGGATGCGTTCGGGGCGGCTGTCCATTCCAAGCGATGACCTCCCTTCCTTGAAACCGAACTTGGTGGCGATCACCACCTGGTCGCGGATCGCAGCCAGGCCCTCGCCCACCAGCTCTTCGTTGGTGAGCGGCCCATACGCTTCGGCGGTATCGAAAAAGGTCACGCCGCTCTCGAAAGCATCTCGAATCAACGCAATCGCGTCGGGCCTTTCCAAGGGTGCGCCGTACGCGAAATTCAACCCCATGCACCCGAAGCCGATGGCCGAGACCTCGAGCCCGCGGCTCCCCAGTTTTCGTTTCTTCATTTCCGGTGTCGCTCCTGCTCTATGGCCTCTTTTCGGTCCTCTGTCCAACGGGGAAAGCCTCAATCGTCCGCCCAGGGAGAACGCAGCCAGCCAGGAATGTCACGCCCGCCGTGCAGCACGCGCCAAACGTCGACGTGGTCGGTTCGATCGACGTAGAAGACGATGTGAGGGAAGTGCTTGAGCTGCCAGGACCGCAGCCCCGGCAGATCTAGTTCGTGCGAATAACGCGGTGACCCAGATGAGGGAGCCCGTCCAATGTGTGCAAACGCCTGCTCAAGGGCCTCAATGAACCCCAGGGCCGCCTCCCCGGACGCGGCCGCGACGTAGTAGGACAAGGCATCGCGAACGTCGCGATTGGCCGCCTCGCGGGGGACTACCGGCTTGCCTTTCATGCACGGGCGCGTGATTTCGAAGGCCGGCCCACGCTCCGCCGCAGCCTCGCAAAGTACGCAGGCGCCACGGCCTCGGCCGCACGAGACGAAGCGCCTTCAAGCAGAAGGCCGCGCAGCCGAAGGCGATCCTGGTCCCTTCGAATCAGCTCCCGAACGTACTCGCTGGAAGTCCCATAACCACGCTCAGAAACCTGCTCATCAACGAAGGACTTGAGAAGCTCGGGTAACGAAATGTTCATGGTGCTCATTGGTAGATCCTACTTTCCTGATCCGCGAGCGTCCGCGGCCATTTCCGTAGGACCCCCTTTCAAACCGTGCGTGCCGATTTCCGGCACACGGCTTACCGGTAGTCTTTCACGTGGCCGCATTACGCAACCTCCGGGTACGCGACGGTGCCGCGCAGGCCGTGCAACCTCATGGCATGGAAGAAGGCGCGGTCCCATTGCGGGGCTTCACCGGCGCGGAGGTTTCGACCCTTACGCTTCACCATGAAGCGATGGAGCCGTCGCCACACGTAGGTGTCGACCTGCTTGAACTTATGGGCCGCGTTCCCGGTGCGGAAGTAGTTGCCCCAACCTCGGAGCACGGGATTCAAATCGCCGATGATGTCTCGCACGTCCTTTACCCCGTACCGGTTTCGACCGGTCTTCTCCTTCACGCGCTGCCGAACCCGCGTCATGCTGCGCTGAGAGGGCCAGCGCTGGAGGAAATAGACCCTGCGGCCTTGCTTCTCCCAGATTGGACCGCTCAGCCGCTTCCGCAAGTGACAGCCAAGGAAATCGAATCCCCCATGACCCCACGAGAGATCGACTCGCCTTGTTTTCTCCGGATGCAGTTCCAGCTCAAGCCGGTTCAGGATCTTGCGGACCCTGCTCTCGGCCTCCTCGCACGACTTCGCCGTGCCGCACAGCACGACAAAGTCGTCCGCGTAACGAACCAATGTGCCCAGATGGGAACACTGCTTCGTCCACACGGTGTCGAGGACGTGCAAGTAGATGTTCGACAAAAGCGGTGAGATGACTCCACCCTGCGGGGTTCCCGAGAGTAGCGCCACTTCACGCCCGTCTTCCATCACACCCGCACCGAGCCACTGCCTCAGCAGCTTCA
>Ga0163151_10001945_pt1 | contig 33499 bp, 36 predicted proteins | sample OliLakLV19MP5IB2_FD_145596 | JGI IMG/M metagenome (GOLD analysis project Ga0163151, IMG submission 145596) | Freshwater microbial mat bacterial communities from Lake Vanda, McMurdo Dry Valleys, Antarctica - Oligotrophic Lake LV.19.MP5.IB-2 | ecosystem: Environmental > Aquatic > Freshwater >... | reverse complement strand
TGTGTTTTTGGGCATCGGTTCAAAAATATTTTGGCTAGTAGGAATTCCTAAATTAACATTTAATTGATTTACAGGTTCATGAATACTTTTGGTCGCTATAACCCAGGGATTACCCAGCGCTCTTGTTCGTTTGAGAGTGAGCGCTTGCAGAGACTCATCTAGAATCTGACAAAACTGTTTGGGGAGAATGGTATTTGAAACTGGCCAGAGGCGCCGACCCTCTCCCCCAGAAAGCAGAACTGGAATCATCGCGAAATCCTATTACGTGGGGCTTCTTTAATTTGTCGACCCCGCTCCCACAATTCTTTTTGCTCATTGGTTTTAACTTCGAGTTTTGGCACCGGACTGGGTTTACCATTTTCATCGACACAGACAAAAACCGTGTACCCAGATGTGGCTTTTGTTAACTTTCCGCTCGACTTTATATCACTGTGATAGACATCGACCTTGATAACGAGGCTAGTTTTTCCGGTGTAGATAATGCGGCCCTCTAGCTCGAGAATGTCGGCTAGATGTATCGGCTCTAAAAAATCGATTCGCTCAAAACTGGCGGTAACGACTTGCTTTCCACAAAACCTAAAGGCAGTTATGGCGGCACATTTATCGATGTACTCTAAGAGTTTGCCACCAAACATTGTGCCAAAATTGTTGGCATCTTGAGGCATGACTAACTCAACCATTTTTACTTCAGGCGAAGGTTTTGTTTCCATAGTTCAAAATTGTACAAGAGAAAATTTGAAAGCGCTACTTTACAGTTTCAAAAATGGCGTCAGCCACGCGCACACCATCTATCGCAGCGCTTGTAATGCCACCCGCATAACCGGCGCCTTCTCCACAGGGATAAAGTCCTTTGTGTGAAAGAGATTCAAGGGTGGTTTTATCACGAGTTATGCGAATGGGACATGAGGTGCGAGATTCGATACCGTGAAGTTGTGATTGTTCTGTAACATAACCTTTAATAGTTTGATTGAAAGCCTTAAATCCTTCGCAGAGTTTATCACGAATTTGTTTTGGTAGAATCTCATCGAGGCGAACCGCAACTACGCCTGAGGGACTTGATGAGGGGAGTGCTAGACTTGGCTTTTGTGCGATAAAGGCCAGGGTGTTTTGCACGGGAAGTTGCTTGGTGCCGCCATTTTTTTTCACGGCCAAGAAGTTTGCTTTTTCGAGCTCTCTTCTAAATTCCAAACCTCCAAAGGGATTCCGTCCAAAGAATTTTTCGTGATCCACGCTGACTACAACAGCTGAATTTGCAAAAAGTCCATTCCTGGCATAGTTGCTCATGCCATTGCAAACTACGCCTTCGCTATCGGTAGTGCTCGAAATTGTGTAACCACCGGGGCACATACAAAACGAGTAGACCCCGATACCGGACTTGTGATCATGATGGGCCAGGCGATAATTGGCGGCTCCTAGTTTTTTGTTCTCAGCGTGCTCACGATACTGAATAGCATTAATAAATTTTTGCGTGTGTTCGATGCGAAGACCGATGGCAAAGGATTTTCCTTCCATTTGTACGCCGAGGTCTTTCAAATGACGAAACACATCTTCTGCCGAGTGACCTGTGGATAGTACCACATGTTTGCTCTCGAACATCTTGCCATTTTCCACTCTAACGCCGGTAACATTACAGCCGCTAGCTAAGATGGCGGTGACTTTAGAGTTAAAATATATTTCACAGCCCTTTGAGATCAAAAATTCACGAATGTGAGGTATGACTCGACGAATACGATCAGAACCTACGTGGGGGTTGCTCAAGTACTCAATTTCGGGAGGTGCGCCAAACTTGACCAAGCGATTCATGATATAGCCAATGTGTGGCGATTTAATGCGCGTAATGAGTTTGCCGTCTGAATACAGCCCAGCACCACCTTCGCCGAAGCAGACATTGCTTTCGGGATTGAGTTCGCCATAACGCCAATGGCGATTTATATGTTGAATACGAGTTTTGGCGTCAGCCCCTCGTTCAAATATTATAGAGGGAATTCCGCGTTCAATAAGCCTTACTGCCGCAAAGAGACCGGCAGGACCTGCACCAATGATAATAGGTTTGGGACCACGATAGGATTTTTTCGTAAGCTCAATGGCGTTTCTCTCCTTATAATCATCGGGCTCGCCATGAGCAAAGGCCTCGACAGAATAAATAAACTGAGGGGAGCTGCCTCTACGGGCATCGACCGACTTTCGGGTGATATAGAAGTGATCAAGGTTGGGCATTAGAAGTTTGAGTTTTTCTTCTAAATCGTCATCGACGTCCACGTGTATATTTTTAAAAACCTGGCTCATTTAATTTCCTGGCTTATTTTTATTAAGCAAAGCAAATATTTATACTGACTTTTCGTTCCAGTTTACTAACATAATTCAATCTTATGTACCAGAGCCTGCTTCCATTATTATTGCGTTTTGTTCCTAAAAACTATCTCAGTTATTTTTTAGGACGTCTGGCGGCAATTAGATGGCCGTTTGCTTGGAACAAAAAACTTATTTTATGGTTTTCTAATCGTTATGGGATCAACCTGGACGAGGTGGAGAAGGACGTGAGCCAATATCCCTCACTGTCTGATTTCTTTGTCAGGCGTCTTAAGTCAGGTGTGCGACCGATTGCTAACGGCATTGTTCACCCTGCAGATTCTACAATTACCACTTTCGGACCTATTGATAACCAAACTTTGATTCAAGCGAAAGGCTTGAATTATGATTTGAGCGAATTTGTTCACGACCTAAATTTAGCGGCAGCCCTCGAGGGTGGCACTTATATTACTTACTATCTCTGCCCTGCGGATTATCATTGTGTGCATTCGCCGATTGATGGAAAAGTGATTAAGGCCACACATATTCCTGGAGAACTTTGGCCGGTGAATACGTGGAGTGTAAAGAGCATTAAGAATTTGTTTCCCCGTAACGAGCGTCTCGTGGTTGAAATGGATTATGAGGGTAAGCGTGCTGTATTAGTGATGGTGGGCGCGACTAATGTTGGTAAAATTACTCTGGCTTTTGATGATACTCTTGTCACCAACGATTTAAGTCACCGTAAACCTCGTACGCGATTTTATAATCCCTCAATTGGCATCAAGCGTGGCGACCTGTTTGGTAAATTTCATTTAGGCAGTACCGTCATTATGCTCTATCAAGAGGGGATTTTACCGACAGGTAAAGTGATTAGTTCTGTCGCTGTTAAGTATGGTGAGAGTTTGTGAAAGTTTTAATCATCGGCGGTAACCGCTACTTTGGTCTAAGGCTAGCAAAAAAAATCACTGAAGCGGGTCATCAACTAACTCTTCTAAATCGTGGAAATCTCAAAGATGATTTGGGTCGGGGAGTTGAGAGAATTGTTTGCGACAGATCTAGCGAGCCTGATTTCAGGCGAGCTTTGACAGGCCGCGAGTTTGATATAGTCTACGATCAGATTTGCTATAACTCGAAGGACGCCGTGGTCGCCTGCGAGGTTTTTTCTGACAAAATCAAAAGGTATATTTTTACTTCCACCATGAGTGTCTATGATGGTGGCCGCAGTATTAAGGAAGCTGAATATGATCCTTTTACTTATCCTGTTTGCATCGAAGCTAAACCCAGTGATTATCAACTGGGCAAGCGCCAAGCTGAAAGTGTTTTTCATCAGAAGGCAACATTCCCCGTTTTGAGCGTGCGCTTTCCGGTAGTTTTGGGTCCTGATGACTACACCAAACGCTTTATTTGGCATGTAGAAAAAATAAAAAAGGGCGAGGAGATTTACTTTCCTGATATGAATGTCAGTATTTCTCTTATCCATGCTCAGGACGCTGCTGATTTTTTATATTTTAATTTAGAAAAAAATAGCGTAGGTCCCGTTAATGTGGCCTCAAGTGAGCCAGTAAAGTTAAGTACACTAATGTCTCTGATTGAAGTCGCTTGCGACAAGAAGTTAATTCTAGCTAAGACTGAAATCGCTGACAATGGATCGCCCGTTGGCCCTGCCAGCGATTTTTGGCTGAATGTTGAAAAAATGCAGAGTATGGGTTTTCAAACTCAGCCTATTTTGGATTGGGTTTCTGAGCTTCTTATGCCTGCCTTTGGCTGAGATGCCTATCTATTATTTGTAAGGGTATAACCTTACAAATCCGAGAGTGCTGTTTGAGGGCCGTGGGTAGGAGTTTAACCCCGACCAGCAATCAGCTGTTCCACCACGCTCGGGTCAGCTAAAGTTGAAGTATCACCCAAGTTACTCAAATCATTGACGGCTATTTTTCTTAAAATTCGCCGCATGATTTTACCAGATCTGGTTTTAGGGAGTTGTGGCGCCCAATGAATATGTTCGGGCGCAGCAAAAGCGCCTAAATCAGTTCGCACTTGTTGAACCAAATCTTTTTTTAATTGCTCAGTACCTGTAATACCCGAGCGTAAAGTCACATAGGCGTAGATCGCCTGACCCTTAATCGCGTGAGGCACGCCCACGACGGCACTCTCCGCAACAGATTTATGAGACACCAACGAGCCTTCAACTTCTGCCGTACCGATGCGGTGGCCTGAGACTTTTAACACATCGTCAGTGCGGCCTGTGATCCAGTAATAGCCGTCCTCGTCTCTAATCGCGGCATCGCCGGTAAAATAGTATCCTGGATAGTCTGTAAAATAAGTTGTTTCAAAGCGTTTGTGGTCACCGTAAACGGAACGCATTTGACCTGGCCAGGAGCCTTGAAGTGCCAGCACCCCTGTGGCAGCACGGTCTGTTAATTCTTCTTTGCTTTCGGGATCCAAAATGACGGGCCTTACGCCAAAAAAAGGTAGTGTTGCCGAGCCCGGCTTCGTGGGAATGGCGCCAGGTATGGGACTAATTAGAATGCCACCAGTTTCTGTTTGCCACCAAGTATCGACAATGGGGCAGCGACTCTCGCCAATCACTTCATAGTACCACTTCCAGGCTTCAGGATTTATTTGGTTCCCCAACGGAGCCCAAAAGTCTTAAACTTTTACGGCTGGTCTTAGTAACAAACTGGTCGCCAAAGGCGTGGAGTGCACGAATGGCGGTGGGGGCGGTGTATAAGATACTGACTTTATATTTATCGACCATTTGCCAAAAGCAAGAAGCATCAGGGTAGGTGGGAATTCCTTCGAACAAAACTTGCGTGGCACCATTTAGCATGGGTCCATAAACTATATATGAGTGTCCTGTAATCCAGCCAATATCGGCGGTACACCAAAAGATATCATTTTCTTGATAATCAAAAATGTATTTAAAAGTTGTGGCCACATAAATCATATAACCCGCTATTGTGTGCAAAGCACCTTTAGGCTTTCCGGTTGAACCTGAAGTGTATAAAATAAAAAGCGGGTCTTCAGCGTCCATCCATTCTGGTTCACAGCTGTCACTCATCTGGGCGATAACTTCATGCCACCACACATCCTGTGCGGAATTAAAATTCACCTTCTGGGGCATTTCTTTGCCGAGGCGTTCGACAACTAAACAGTGATTAATTACAAAGCCTTTGGCTTTGCAGGATTCCAGCGCTTGATCGGCAATGTCCTTAATAGGAATCACCTTGGTTCCTCTAAAACATCCGTCAGCGGTAATAAGTACCTTACAGCGAGAGTCAATCATACGGTCGGAGAGGGATTCGGCTGATAATCCACCAAAGACAACTGAGTGGATAGCCCCGATGCGAGCACAAGCTAATACGGCAATTGGCAATTCCGGAATCATGGGCATATAGATATGAACACAATCACCTTTCTCTACTCCGAGAGATTTTAGGGCATTGGCCGCCTGACAAACTTTTTTATGAATTTCTTTGTATGTGAGGGAAATGGCGCTGTCGTGTTTTTTGGTGGTGTCATTGGGCTCCCAGTAAAAAGCTATTTTGTTACCTGAGTTTTCGAGATGTCGATCGAGGGCATTGTAACAAATGTTTGTTTTACCGCCTTCAAACCATTTGATACTTACAGGGCCCTTGCGAATATCTAAATTGAAGTTCGAAACCCTCTGCCATTTAGTTTTCCAAAAAAAGGATTCGGCGATCTGACCCCAAAATTTTTCAGGATTGTTGAGTGATTCATTATAAAGAGTTTGATAATCGCGTAAGCTCTTGAGATGAGAATTTTTGACAAAATCCACTGAGGGTTTAAAAAGGTGATGCTTTTCTTGTTCAAGGCTTGGCATAAGATCCCCCGTCGATTTTGCCATACTAGATTAGTAAAGGCATAAGGGGGCGTCAACTCTAAGTTAACCGAAAGTTAAGACCGCGCAACTTTCTTTTGAGTTTTTCGGATGCGCTTTTCAGTTTGGTCTAAGTTTTTCTCAAGCTTTTTATTTTTTTGAGCCAATTTACGATTCTTGAGACTCAAATCTTTAGCTCTTTTTTTCGCTAATGCCAAAGTTTTATTAGCAGCTTTAAGATTGGCTAATAGCTGGTCTTGTTGACGCTTTGCCGCTTTAATTTCACGATTTCGATCGGCTATCTCTTGGTTCATTTTTGAAACACGCGTGCGTGTTTCAAGTAGCTGTTGACGCTTGCCTTCGGCGCGTGTTTTTGCTGCCTGTGATTTCTGACGAACCTGATTTAATTCCCATTCTAGCCGAGTTTGCTCGCGAGAAAGTTTGCTGAGATTGGTATTAGATTTTTCGGTCTGTGTTTTGATGCCCATGAGTTTGAGTTTTTCGTTGAGCGCAGCTTTTTTGGTTTTTTCTTTTTGTGTAGTGATGGATTGAATTTTGGATCTAATCTGCTGCTCTTCTCGATTCAAACGAGACTGTTCTGCCTTAGAAAACTCAATGTCCTCTTTATGATCTTCGACATCTAGCTCTTCAACTTCTTCAGAAATATCAAGTTCGCTAACCTGATCTTCTAAAGTCAAATTATCCGCATCTGGATTCGGCGTTGCCCAAATAGTCATGGGTGACGACATCAAAACTATGGTCATAAGACGAAAAAATACATTGGCGCCCATTTTTAAATCTCCCTATAAAGTATTCGAAGTCAGATTAGTGCAATCCTTATTCCATACTTAGATTAGCACTGGCCCGTTTTAAGGACATTTGTCTGTAAAAGTTTTAATATCCGGCCCAAAATTGTCTGAATAAACCAGTATCTGGGCGATTAACAAATCTAATACAGCCCATAGCACAAGGTTGTGGACCAACTCTTGCTCTTTAACCGCACGGAGGTTTTAATTGGTGCACATTTGGCCCCAATAACCAATATATGTTAGCTAAACTGTTAAATTCACTTGAGCACACCCAAAAATTGGCTATATCTGCCATTTTTTGTGTAGGGGCTTTGCTACCTTTGAATTCACAGGCTGTAGCTAAGACTAAGGCTAAAGCGCCCGAATGGAAAACATCTCTTACAAGTTCCAATTACACAAATACCATTCAAAACTCCTACGAACAGATTCACGTTTCGGGAATGTATTTGTTAGGGGTAACGCGAACCTTGCCGTCCCTAAACAGTTTAATAAATTTTAATGGTGGCTACACACTTGAGTATACCCACAAAGTTGAGGACACCAACCGTAATGGAGATTGGAATAATCCCAGTTTTTCTTATCGATATATTTTTGGCGATGGGCGAATCTTCAAGAGAGTTACAACAGGCTTTGACAGCGTAATACCAGTCTCTCGCGGAGCCCGTGGCCGATCCATGATATTTGGAATGGGGCCAATGTTAGGCTGGGGATTTGACATGGGAAGATTTTCTTTAAATCAAAAATTGAATTACATTTATACAGCCTTTACCTACGATACCAGTCTTGACGGCCGAATGAATTCTCCACATACAGCGAGTTTTAGTAATAATTTGGGGCTTAAGTTTAGTAAATATTGGTCAGCGGCATTAGTTTTTGTTTATGTTTACGCCGCTGATTACGAGGGCATTGCGACGACTTCCACAAATACAGCTGGCAGCATTAGTTGGACAATCGCCAAAAATTTTTCAGCTAGCTTAGGGCTGGCCACTACCTCGGGCACACTCACCGCGATGGGCGATTACCACCGACTAAACATTTACGACGCAAATAAGGCAAATGCATTTATGGATTTAACATTAACTTTTTAAGGGGCGAATTTATGAGTCAGAGTTCACGTTTATTGATGCTAGCAATGGTTATAGGGGCGGGAGTGGCGCTTTCGGGTTGCGGCAAAAAGCGCGCGATTAAAGAGGAATTTAAACCTCATAATCTAGAAAAGAGCTTGATATCAACTAGCGAGGATTACATTTACCTCATTAGTGTGAGTGATTCTGATCCACGCTCTGACAGCACGCGACCCCACTGGCAAAGTTATCCAAAGATTGTGAGAATGAAATTCACTGATAATTCCTTAGAGGTTTTTCAAGTGAATCGCGATAAAGCAACTAATGAGAATAAAGTCTCGGCAAAACCGGTTATTTCGATTCCGGTGAAGCACATCGACTATCGTTGTAAACAAAACGATTTTAATGAGTGCACGGGTAGCGAAGAAGAAAATAAACAGATTTTGGAAAGCCAAAGAAGATTCTTTTTACCTGACTTAGAGAAAACAGATATTATAGAAAAAAGTTTTTTACCAATAGCACTTGACGGAATAGACGACAAGTGTTTCACCAAAAAGAAACAAACTGTCGTGGGTGGCAAGCTGGAGAAAGACGCATTAAGTATCGAGCTAGAAGCGACCTATGAAACCAAACCCGAATGCGTAAACGTCAGTAACGTCGAGGGTATTGAGGATCTACTGGAACGCATGACATTCCGAGTTCGTTACTACGTATCTATAGTCAAATCGAAAAGCTTAGCTGATCCTGAATATAAGGAAATACTCTACTCGGGTCGAGATCAAAGCACCTTTGGCTTTTTTACGACCGAAGAGTCAGTTTTGGATGTGGATAATCGCAACACAGAGACCAGTCGAATTGTAAAGCTTAATCGTTGGAGTCCCAATAAGAAAAAACTTATTTATTACTTAAATCATGAGTTTGAAAAGCCTGAATATGCACAGTTAAAAACCCTTTCTTTTAAGGCAGGCGAGGCCGTCGCACAGGCACTAAAGACAGCGGGAGCAAACATCGATTTTGAAATACAAATGGGCCAAAAGGAAATGGTCCCCGAGAACTTACGAAATACCATGATCGTATTGGTGCCAGAACCGCTAGACTCTGGACTTCTAGGGTATGGACCGTCGTCCGCCAATCCAGCTACGGGTGAGATTCTGCATGCGGGTGTGATTATGTATGCTGGCAATATGAAGCAATATATAAATAGAACTTGGGATGAGGTTGTGCGCGCCTATATTGAAAGTCAGATGCCCCAAGTGCCTCTAGCTGAAAAAGAACCCGAAAAAAAGGAGCAACCTTCGAATAGCCGTGCTGCGGTTTCTCGACAAAACCTCGAAAATCAAAAGACTAAAATTCCGGGTATAAATATTGAAAAAACTATAAGTGACACTATTAAATACAGTAACCACTCTTATATGCCCAAGGAACGAATTTTGGGTATTAGTCAAAAAAAGGAATCAGAGTTAAAGTCAATCAACGAGGCGCTCACTTACGGCTCACTCATGGATTACTATTCTCGCAATAACTACTACCACAGCGATGTTTTTAATTTCGGTGGTGCTATTCTTGGAGCTTTTAAAGGCAAAATTCCTGGTGACCTCTTAAAGCCATGGTCTCAATTGACAGCGTCCGAGAGGCAAAGTGTTATTGACTTAACACTTCCTCACGTTTGGTCAGTCACTTTGATTCATGAGATTGGACATACTTTAGGATTACGTCATAACTTTGCGGGTTCTGAAGATGACAAGAATTTCTATGATAAAAAGGAATTAGAGAAAAACGGGATTGACTATGCGATACCCTTTTCATCAGTAATGGAATACCCTTTTTCTGACATAGGCGCCTTACCTATCATGGGTAAGTACGACGTCGCGGCATTGGCTTTCGGATACAGCAGAAAACTATTTACAAAAAGTGGAAAATTAGTCGACGTGACCGGGGGCGGAGTTATGGCCACCAAAACTCGTCTGAAAGCAGAGTTTGAAAAGCTACCGCAAGAAAAACAAACACAAAAAGAGAAAGATAACTTTGAGTTGAGTGATTTTGAATTTTGCACTGACGAACATGTTGAAGTGAATCCGGGATGTAAACGATTTGACACGGGTACCAACTTGCCTGAGATCGCACAACATTTGATAAATACCTACGAGAGTTTTTATGAGTATCGTAATAAACGAAATGGCCGTAGAAATTTTAGCGCCACAAATGATGGCGCCTATGCCATTGGCATGGCTCAAAATTTTCGCTATATGCGCATGTTCTTCGAGCGTTACGAAGACTTCGCAGAACAGCTGCCGATGGTCGACAATTGGTCCGATCCCACATATATTGCTAATGCGAACTCACGAAAGTATCTTACAGAATTGAAAGAAAGCGTAATTTTGATCGGCAAGCATTTCATGGATGTATTAACGGAACCTGATCAAACTTGCGTACTTCACGACTCTGAGACTAATGAAACTGTGGCTTTGCCGCTTGTCACTTGGATGGATCGACGAGCAGCCGGCTTGAAGAAAGTTGATCCCGATTTGTTTTCGTGCTCAGAGCTCAGTTTTTCTAAGGATTCAGGCGAAATGCTGGCAGAAATTGGCAAACCATTTTCTAACAGAAAATCGCCTGACAATGCAAACAATTATGCCGATCAAATTGATACCCGAGGTATTTGGTCAGACAAACTGTTGGCTGCTTACTTTTTGCTGACACGTAAGATTGGGCTCGGAACAGTGGATAACTTTTCGGCCAACTTTTTAGATGTGCCAGAGCTGCAAGGTCGGTTGATAGTATTGCTCAAAACGATTATTCTCGACGAAGTCGCGCGCGAATTTAAAATTTCAACTCCTAAAGGAGTTGTCAGTGTAGAGGCTCATACTCCAATGGATATTTCACACTTGATTCGTCCTTCTATGTCAGGATTAGCAAATCGCATGTTTGGAATCAGTGGTGAATTTCGTTTTTCAAAAGCGATTCTCAACACAATTAAGTTGCGCGTGCCGAGCGTCGTCGATCGACCACTGGCAGACTCCATTTTAGAAAATTTTGTAATCTATACTCGCTTGACAGAAGACGAAATAAGACATGGTGGCTTTCAAACGATTGTGACTTCTGATGGAAAGCGCTATTATTTTAGAGCAGAAAAAAACTCCTTAGCAAAAGACATCAATACTCGCATTACAATTAGAGATAATTTACAAGGGCTCTCTAAAGATTCAGTGACCAAGATTGTCGCGGCGCTAACTGAGTTGGATAAAATAGAGAAGACAGAAGAAAGACCGGCGAAGATCGAAGAACTCAAGAAGTCGTTGATAGAATCTGAAGCCAAAAGTTTTGATTATTTTGCTAAGTTGCCAAACGGCCAAATTGCTATCCAGAGATTCTTAGGTGGCGCATTCAAAGAACGGGCCTACTATGAAGACGTTCTCGAATCGATGATCGAAAGAACCGACGTTAACGTAAATGTAAGCGTTAGGGTTAAAGTTGATGATTAAGCAGCAGTCACTCTAAAGAATTGGCTTAAGGTGTATTGCTGCTGTCGATTTAGATTTTCGAACTTGATGCCAATTCCGTCAGGATATGCTCCCTTTGCCTTTTGATGGCGAACTACTCGTGCATCACAACGTAATGTTCTAAAGGCACCGAGTTTAAAACTCAAGCTTAGACTTTCACCTTCAGAGAGTTGTGTGGCCATTGCTGACTTTAACGGAATAAAAGTGCCGCCAGTAGAAATATCAAAAGTATCAGTACTAAAACCCTCGCTACGCTGGGGACTGATAAAGACGGGCACATTAACTTTAATCCTCGGAGAATTTAGCCACCAACGCTTGTGGGGTGCGGCCATTAGCAACTGAATCTCTGTCTGAAAAAATACCATATTACTGCTGGCGAAAATAACAGTGGCCATGAGAGTCGTTGCCACATTGTAGTCATAGCCCACGTAACTTACGATTGTGTTGTTCCAGGCGACCAAGACCGTTAGAAGTGGTAGCGCTATTTTAAATTGAGGAGCGGCAGCAAAAGAGCAATAGGCCGTATAGCCACAGCCAATCATCGTTAGCCAATTCAGAATTGAAAGCTTGGCGAGAATGGGCATTACCTCCCACGGATAATGTCCGTAGAGAAACATAACCTGTACCGGAAACGCCACAAGCAATACCAATAGCAGGACGGTAATAGTGTTAAATAGTTTTGGCTTCTTGACCATAGCTACTTACCTTTCGGCAAAATGATAGCAGTAACTTGAGATGCGATTTACATATTTTCGAGCTTCACCTAACTTATCGTCGTTAATCCAATCATATCCTCTGGTCTCAAGGGCAGTTTTCACTCGCGATGAACCCGAATTATAGCTCGCCAAGATAACTTGACTTAGGCCAAGCTCCAGGTCCTGAAATGTATTTTTGACCATTTCTAGGTTTACTGGTTTTCGCCAATAGTCATCGAGATATTTTAAGTAGGCAATGCCGCCCTTAATGGAAGACTCTGGATTTAAGCGCCACTCGTTTTTCTCATTTAGCGTTCCCATTAGAATCATAGTTTTTAATAAGGGGAGACTCATATCATTGATTTTTAGATTTCTTGGAAAGGTTGGAAAGTCACTGATAATTTCTTCCTCAGCCACGCGAGTGACCTGAGTTAGTCCGATGGCCTTGGCCCAGCTGACGGCCTTGGGGTCAAACCGTGATTCCTGAGCAACTAGTCCTGCAAAAAGCGAAGGATTAACCTTACCTTGCAAACTATATTTATTAATATACTCAAGGTAAGATTCGGGAATTTGAAACCGTGAATCAAGCACTGGGATTTTGTTGTCAAACATACTACAGGTGGGGCGTTCAAATTCTGCCATGACTGGCGTTGAGGTCTTTGAGTGGGCGTAAACAAACTGAATATTATTTTCTCGATCTGCCGGAAGCCTCAAACGTGGAATTGAAATAAATAATTGATTTTTACTTTTAATAACTGTGTCTTGCCGTTGTACTGAAACCGAATTTGTAATGTCATAACCGTCATAGAAGACAAAGGTTTTATAATCCGGGCTAATGCCTTTGGGGTCGTGAATCTGAATATTGAGATCATTGACCTGATGGAGGACCTGTTTGCCAGGATAAAAATAAATTTTTGGTTTGTCATCTTGAGCCAAAGACCGGGCCGGTGCTTGCGACAACTCCGGAAATTCTTCGGACTTTTGTGTTTTTATTTTGGCAAAGTTTTTCTTGTTAGGTTTTCCTAACGAATGAATGGCGCCTAGGGGAGTGGTGGGACCGGCACAACCCACAAGGATTGTGAGCAGCAAGGTGTTAAGAGTGATGACTTTGGCGTTTACCATATTACTTTATCGGCACCTAGACCAAAGGCCTTAACGTTTTAAGCGCTTGAAAGTTCGATTATTATCTTTGATTTTTTGGCTATCTTTTTGACAGTGTATTTTTGAGATTTTTGACGGCAACTTTGAACTTCAGTGTTAATAAGTCCTGCTCAAGTGGTCGTTGGCTTGACTAAAAATAGAGTCCAACATGGGCTCTGTGAGTCGTTTAGTGAAAGTGTTTTGTTGGCTGGGATGGTAACTCGCCAAAATTAACGGCCCTCCTGCCACCTGGATTTTCGCGCCATGAGAAAATTGGGGAACCTCTTCTAGACTAAAAAATCGCAACGTGTTGACCCAGGCAATTTGTCCCAGTGCTACGATAATTTTTGGATTTAAATCCTTAAGAAGTTGCTTTAGATATCTAGCGCAATGATTTATTTCTATAGGCATTGGCTTATTGTCAGGTGGCGCGCAATGTGCAATGGCTGTTATAAGTGCACCCGAAAGCTTCAAGCCGTCATTAGCAGACTCGCTCACAGGCTGGTTGGCAAACCCCGCACGATGTAAAGCACGATAGAGCCATAAGCCGCTCTGATCGCCAGTAAACATGCGACCGGTTCGGTTAGCACCATGAGCCGCAGGCGCCAATCCAACGATGAGGAGCTGGGCCTCGGGATCCCCAAAGTTTGGTACGGGCTTTCCCCAGTAGTTCCAGGTCGAAAACGCTTTACGTTTTTCTTTGGCAATTTTTTTGCAATGCCCCCGTAAGCGAGGACATTTATTACACTTTATGATTTGAGAATTTAAAATATTATATTTGTTTGTTGGGCTCATTGCTTTTTCACACGTATCTTAAGTTTTCACGTCTTTGCTCGATGAGTTTTGATAATAAGTTGGCCTCATCGCTCCCTTTAAAATATTCTTCTGATTCGGTAGCTACTCCCTGCCACTGCGGCTTCTTGTCTTTGTCAACTAAGAGGGCGCGTACACCTTCCGGAAAGTCATGTCGGTTTGAAAATTCAATGGCAAGATGCCATTCACGTGCGAAGGCCTCTTCGAGGGTGCTTGTTTTGCCAAGATCTAAGAGTTTTTTAACGACTGCGACAGAAAGAGGAGCCGCTGCATTACCCATTTTTTTTTCTTCAATCGGCAGGACAATGCCTTTTTCTTTGGGTTTCATATGAAAACTATAAAGTGCGGACTGAATGTCCTCGCGAGTATTGGCTTTAAGAAGCTTGTTTAATACCTCCTTTTTTTTGGAATATAAAATGGTGTAATCAGTCATGTGTAATTTGAGGGCGTCAGTGGCATTCAAGCGAGACCCCGTAAGGCCCAAATAATGACCCATAGGGTAGGGGACTTGATTTAAAAAATAGGACGCCCCCACATCACAAAAAAAGCCAATAAAAACTTCAGGCATACTTAAAATTGCGGGGGGACTTAAAATTCGATAGTGCCCAGAAAGAAAAAGTCCCAGCCCTGCTCCCATGGTAATTCCCTGGGCCCATGTCACAACAGGTTTTTTGTAAGTTCTTAAGAGGTAATTGGTAAAGTACTCATACAAGAAAAAATCCTTAACCTTTGAAAAGGAAGCGGAATTTGATTTTGATTCTAGAATCGATTGGCGAACTTCTTTGACATCCCCACCCGCACAAAATGCCGCTTCTGTTTCAGAATGAATAAATACCATCTTAATCTGCGGGTCACGTTCCCATTCGCCTAGACGAAAAGCCAGAGATGAAACCATATCTAAATTTAATGAGTGATGAACTTTAGGCCTATTAAGGCAAATTACTGCGATTTTTCCAAGCGTTGTACCTAAAAACCCATACTTGATGAAGTCGTTATCTTGTCTCATTTTCAGGCTTTATATATATCATAAAATCTTTGTATGGTTCAACGGCTTATACCTTGTGATAAAATTAAAACTGGATCCGAGAGGGTCTTGTAAGGAGGTGATGCCCATGATTAATGAATATCGCATAACCTGGGCGGGGGTGAGCTCCTCTTAAAAATTAATATACTAAAATATATTAATGGAGGAATTCATTTTCGCCATAAGTGTTGGGGGGCAATAATCAGCCCCCTTTTTTCGTGACAAGTACAATCTAGTTCACATTAACAGTTTCGCTGTGATAGATTCCCTCAAAGAGTAAATAATATGAACACAATTCCTATTATCGGGTTTAGCGAACCTGTCAGTTGTCTATCACACCTCATAGCGGCGCTGTTCGCGTTTATCGGGACCTTTTTTCTATGTCACCGAGGGCGCGGCAATAGTTCGCGAATTTTTGCGTTAGCGGTCTATTCCTTCTCGGTGGTCTTTTTATTATCTATGAGCGGAGTGTATCATTTGTTAGATCCGGGCGGTGTTGCTCGCGTGGTATTGCGTCGACTAGATCACGCAGGTATTTGGGTTTTAATCGCAGGGACATTTACACCTATTCATCTTATTTTATTTCGTGGAATTTGGCGTTGGGGGATATTGCTTTTTGTGTGGACGATCGCCATTACTGGATTGGTTCTTGAAGTTGTTTTTTTTGAGTCATTTCCAGAAGTAATATCCCTGTGCTTGTTTTTAGGACTTGGTTGGGTCGGTGGCTTAACGGGTTATAAATTCCGCAATTCATTTCGCGATAATAGTTTACGATTTTTGGTCGGTGGCGGAGTCTTTTATTCTGTGGGCGCCGTTATTGATTATTTAAATAGGCCAGTTCTGATTGTTGGTATAGTTGGTCCACATGAAATATTTCATTTCTTTGTGATCTTTGGCTGTCTCTCGCATTGGTATTTTATTTATCGCTGGGCAAATCACCCCATCGCAAATAGAATTGTATTTCATATCCATGTTTTCCCGAGCGGTCGGTATTTTGCCAAGGCGGTCGGCGAACCGATTTCATTAGAGTCAGACTCGCTAGAGAACCTAAAAACGATAATTAGAGAAAAAGTGAATCAGGCTTACCATAAGAGTATCGTGCCTACAGTGCATCTTAAGTATTTTCAAGAAGAGCATCTTTAACTAACTATTTCAGGGGCCCTTCGAGAATAACAGATAATGTAACATAATATAACTTATCAGACATTTCTTGGGGCATTATTCAGGCTTTTTAGCTTTTGGCGGATTTGCGTAGTCAGTTGGTCGAGGTAAGTCTTTTCCCGATTCTTGTAGAACTTTGTTGTACTCATCCATTTTTTTTATGTCTTCTTCTGATGGCACTTGCGGATTCGCTGCAGAATCAGAGGCAGATGGGTTTGGCTTAGGGGTTTGCGCTGGCGCCATTTGTTTTTTGTATTCGTCATAATAGGCGGGTTTTTGGGGCGGCTTTTTGGCACTTTCGTCTTTAGGTTTATCTTTATTTTCTGAATCTATGTAACGAAACTTAGGTTCTGCAATTGTTGTAGGACTAAACCCAACTATTGTTATTAAAATTAGCAATAAATGTTTCATCCTAAGCTCCTCTACTATGAATTTATATTTTAGCGCAGTTTTTGTGTTTGAAACAATAGGTCTTATTTCTTATAGTCGCTCTCAATGTTTAAGATACTTGCATTTCTAACTTTTTCAATCGGACTTTCGTCCCAAGTTTTAGCAGGATTAGACCTAGGAATGGGGCCCATATCAGGTAACTCTTCTCGGTTAGTGATGGGTGGTAACGTAGCGTGGAATACGCCGGGCTATTCGGTAAGTGCACATAGTACCGGGGTGCAGACGAATTTATATTACGATTCATCATATTATGTTTCATTGACGTGGTCGAGCGTCAGAAGCCAATTTTGGTGGGGTGCAATCCATGGTGGATTTGGATTGGGCGCCTATTTTACGGAACGCGGTTACCGCGAAACCACTGCTAGCTCACTAGAGAGAGCCTCTGACTTAGCTCTGGGACCCTCAATTCGCATTGTTTGGGACGTTTTGGGTCCCGTGTATATATCTCTTGAAGGCATGTATGGACTGCGCAATCCGTTGGCCCACCTATTCTTGAGTTTTCAAGATGTGGAACTTATTTCAGTCGGATTTCATCTGTGATAAAAATTATATTGCTCGCGGTTTTACTGAATAGTTCGACCCCAGCTTCCGCCTCTTGGAGTTTTTTTTATGCGGTAGGCCCAAATTTTGAGAGTCCGGGTTCCGTTCGTTTGAGGAATAACGACTGGGAAGTGGGTATGCTTTCAAGTTCGGGGTATGGTTTTGATAAAATTTTTCCAATAAGTGAGGCCTCGTACATGGCATTCGGACCCGTTCTCACCGTAAATTCTTTGGGATTTTATGGCAGCGTCGGGCGCAAAGGCAAAATGTTTTGGCTGATTAGTTACCGTATGGAACTCCAATCGATTGTGGGACTTAACGGCTACGCCCAAGGCAGCGGTCTTTTGGGTCTGACAATAGATTTTTAGAGGAAAATATGAAAAAGAAAACTCTAGTTATTGTATTTCTGGCTTGGATTATGGTGGGGTTTCGCATTTATTCCAGCAGCAACCCCTGGAATATTTCAGTCTCCGCTCCCCGACTATGGGTTAAGTGGTGTGCGACTTATCCCGTTGGCACAAATGATTTAGACAGCAGTGACCCCCTCTTTAGCCAGGCTCCCACTTTTCAACAGGTGGTGGATTCCATCTACAATGATTATAATCAAGTACCTGGTTCGTACGTAGAACTTTACGATGCTGCGACGGATCCGACTTACAACGCCTCAGCAGGCGCCGAACATACGATTGATATTTGCCTCGCCAGTTTAACTGTGCTGGGAGGAAAGGCTCGCCCCACATTTAATGGAGGTAAGATCGTAGCTTGTGATATCGTTTTGTCTCCAAAGACTATTGAAAAGCTAAGTGGATTTGTCCGCACTGTGACCCATGAGATAGGGCACTGTCTGGGGTTCGATCATCCCCAAGAAATTACTCATTCCGTAATGTCTTATTTTGCTCCCTCAAGTTTTAGGCGTCTGCAAGTCGATGACAAAATGGGGCTAGTCTATTTATATCCCGTTGATCCCAATAGTGGAAAAGAAAAATCCACCTTCGGGCTGAGCTGTTCTCCCTCCGAATAAAAATTCCGAAATAGAGATTTTAATCCTTTTAAATCCCCTATAGAGAGTTTTCCCTTTGATCCTCACATTGCATGATGAATTCTCTATGGACTTTAAAGACTTATTAGCCGCACTTTCTTGCTTTTATCCCTTAGACTATGCTCGCTTTTGTCACCTAGTTAATAGGGATGAAGAAAAAATTTCTAAACTTATTCCTAATTATCCTATTTTCATCGAAAAAGCCAAGGTGGCTCTCGAGTCCTTGAGTCAAAGAGGGATCTCATGGATGCACCCGTTTTCAGTTCAGTATCCCCACTATTTATTGTACATAAATGAGCCGCCCGTTTTCTTAACCTACCGTGGAAGTCCCACTTGGCTTAAGTTTAAAACACTATCAGTCGTCGGCAGTCGTCAGCCCAGCACCATTGGAATTTCGTGGTTAGAAGAACACTTAAGTTCCTTCGTAAAAAAAACACCCCGAGTAATCGTAAGTGGGGCCGCTCGGGGAATTGATCAGGTGGCGCACTCAGTGGCGCTGAGAAATGGTATTCCTACTATTGCATTTCTGCCTTCGGGCATTGATAATTTTTATCCTCGTGATTTTAAGTACTGGTTACCTGAAATTATTGAAACAGGTGGGGCCGTTATCTCAGAATATTTGCCCGATCAACCAATGTTCTCCCGTCACTTCCATCGACGAAACAGATTGATTGTTGGACTCTCTCAACTTCTTCTGGTGGTAGAAGCTAAGCGCCGAAGCGGCTCTAGAATGAGCGCTGGGCTTGCATTGAGCTCGGGTCGTGATGTGGCAGTAGTGCCAGGCTCTCCGCTTGATCCTCAATATGGCGGAAACCTCGATCTGCTTTATGATGGCGCCCATCTCGTACGCGATGCCGAGGATCTCAGTTTCTTAGTAAATAATAAGATTTACGAATTTGAGCGCCAAAAATCGTTTCCTCTAATGTAATTATTTCTTGATAGGGGACCTTTACTAAATTCAGGTGCATCTGATACCTGGCCAAGATCTTGCTCAGGTAGGCATTGGATTGTTTTGTTTGGGGGATCCTATGAAAATTAAAAATCTATTGGTATTGGTGTTGGCACTTAGTTTATTGTCCGCATGTACTCGATCAAAACGACATGGGCCAGCAGCAAGTCCCAAATCAAATCCCAAAGCTACTCCTGCTTATCAGGATCCTAACATTCAGCCCAACCAAAGAAATACAACCATATCTAAGAATCCCTATGCTGATTTTACTGAACGCGAAAAGACAATTGAAAGTATTGAACAACTGCTTCGCGATATGAGTTGTCAAATTACAGATACCAATCTGGCTTGTCACATACCCGATAACCAATCTAAATCTAATGATTTAGCAAAATTACTTGATACCTATAATCAAGTTTTAAGTCTTCAAATTAATTCGGGCATGTTGCCTCAAGATAAACAAACCGCTTATCAAACTCGCCAGGCACCTATAACTGGGTACATAGGTGAACTCAGGTATAATGGTATACGTTTGTACAGTCGGGATGAAACAGAAGTTTACCTAGCAACTCAAAGACTCGAGGCACTTGAGATAAGATTTGTTCAAGATAATAATGATAAAACTCGCGATGGAATCAGCGACGGAAAATGGCGAATGGCTGTGCCGAGTACATTGCTCGCCTATAAAACTCCCACTCAGGTTTTAAAAGAAATTAACTATTATCTAGACACCATTGAGTGGTTTTTAAGTATTTACTCTGGCAGTAAACATTTACCGAGCACCCAGCACAGCGGCTACCTTCAAAAGATCGCCCAGTTAGAAGAGCTCGCGGCCAGAATTCAAAAGATAGGCTCTAAAAACTAGGGTCTTCAAAAGTAGAAACGGGCGCCAATGCCAGCACCAATATCAGTTGAAGTATTGGGATAAATGCGAAGGCCCGGAACTAATTCTGCAAAGAGTCCAACCGGAAATTCTCGGGGTAGCCACTCAATTCCTACAGGAACTCTGAAAACTAAGCGCATCGAATTGTCGTCATTGCTTCTTCGCTTGTCATTTTCATCTGAGTACAATTTAATGAGTCCACCTAAACCGATATAGGGCATTAACTTGGCGCCATGTCCGACGTTAGCCAGCCACTCTGGGTAATGAAAGAGATAGTCGGCAAAAACTAAGAGATTGCTGCCGGAATCCCAACCCAAACCCATATCGATTGCCCTTTTACTTTCAAGCCAATATTTCCCGCTAATAGCAGAAGGATCTCCCAAAACAATACCTGCACCAAAAGTGCTAGAGGCCGATTTTGCAGAGACAGAACTTAAAATAAAAAATAAAAATATGATATTTCTTTTCATGCCATAAAATCGTGTTTGCGAACAGTTTTTCGACCGTTTACTTTAGCGCGAGTAGCTGCCTGGTCCAGTAACCAGTATACGAAATCGTTTAATCCCTTCAAAGCATCTCCGGCAGTATTGCAGCCACTTTTTTTGAGCTTCGCTTTTATTTTGCTGCTGATAACTAACATATCACCTGATTTTTTGCTTTTTTGGTTTTTTTTCTGCGCCATCTTTTGCTCCCTTGTTATTTATGGAATCTTAACAATATAGAATTACTTTTTTTCTGTAAACCCTAATTTTATTGCCTTACTTAAATCTTTTTGGCTAATTTCAAAGACATTTAGACGTCCAGTTTTGCCTCCACAAACAGCAGCATACATCTTGCCGTCGTCCTGTTTACTTTTCGAATAAATCTTTATCCCCAGAAGTTCCTTCGCAGTCTGATCTAATGAGATCCCTGAATTATTTTCGCACTGTTTGCTATTGTCTGGTTTAAAAATAAGTACGTTCGGATCTGTCCCGCCAGCAAACCCTAGCGAACTCGAAAGAATAGATATGGCTAGAATTTTAATCATGAATATTTACCGCAAAAAGATTGGCTTCATTCGAAATAAAATAAACTCGATTTTTCTTCTCATTTACTAAAGGAGTAGCAATTATTCCTCTTCCCGAAAAAAACCGGGTTAACAACTTTCCATCAGACGACCGACGAAGCTCCAAAGGACCATCTGAGATCCCTATTACTAAGTTTCCTTTGTAGAGCACAGGTTGCGTGGCGATTCCGTCGCCCATCTCCACTTGCCAAATTAATTTTCCTGAATTTAAATCTAAGGCTACAGTTTTTCGGGTCGTCGTCGAATACAACACAGTATTGTCAATTACCGTGGGCGGCAAATAGCCTCCCTCTTCAAATTTCCACAACGATTGGCCAGATTTAATATCAAGACAGTAAAGATTTCCATCAAAGCTCGATACTAAAACCTTTTCTCCGACTATTAAGGGTGTCGAGTCGACATCCTTAAACCGTTTATTAGTATTGAGCAATTTTTCCCAAATGAGTGTGCCATCAGAAACATTAAGCGCAACTAAATACCCGTCAGCTGTGCCCACATACAATTGTTTTCCAACAATCACTGGGGTCGAGGAACCTCGAACCGAGAAAAAAGAAGGGGCCTGGCGACTGTAGGACCAAATGAGATTTCCTTTTTCTTTCCCTAGTGAATAGAGGACGTTATTGCCAGCCAAAAAATAAATTCGATCTTGCGCCACTAAAGGCGCCGAAAACACCTCTGATGGCAGGGTGAAACTCCAAATTAATTTGCCGTTTTCCGCCTGAACGGCATAAAATTTACCGTCATTACCTCCGAAGTAGGCCACATCCTTTTCAACAGCAACGCCGCCCTCAACTCCACCACTAACCAAGAACTTCCAGATGACTTGGCCATCTTCAGTATTATAAGCAGTGAGACTATCAATGCCATTGCCCTGAAGTAGAATTGTCTTGTAAAGTGCCGGTTGCATGCGGTTAGCTAATCTTTGCTTAAAGTAGCCTTCTGTTTGAGTGGATCTTACCCAATAAGCCGACATAGTGGGCTCCGTTTTAGGTGGCTGCACCTTTAACATGGCACAACCGAGAAACAAGAATAAACTACTCAAGAAAAACGCTTTTTGCATAAACTTTCTCCGTTCTAATCCTCTACCCTGCTAACCATTAGGCTGAGACTTTCCTAACGACAGAATTCGCTTAAATTTATCGGCATTCTTGACGGCACTAGACGATTTTTTTTCTCTGGTTGCCTGTTCGATTTTATCCAACTCGGACTGCGCTGCTTTATCGACAAGACTAACCGAACGCAAATCTTCACTTGTTAGCTTGTTAAGAACGGTCTCTGTAATATCCGCGTGTTTGGGAACAAGAACTTCTCCAGTGCTAGAGCTAACTATGTTGGCGGCAACTCTTTTCTTCAAGATAAGTCTTTTTATCTTTTTAATACGCTCATCTTCAATGCCTTCGGAACCGTTCTTAGAATAGATATCTAGAGCCTTGTCTGGCATCGACAGCGTTTCATAACAAACAGCCATTTTTAAATTGGCATCCCCGTGAAGAAATCCCAGTTTTTCGTCTTGAATAATTTTCTGCCAAGTCTCAACGGCTTTACTGCAATCTTGGGCGTCTGCATATATTTGTCCCAGTCGCATTTGATAGAGGCCCGACAATAAATTATCCTTTTTGGTATCAAGCCCTGATTGAGTCAAAATTATTAGGGCTTCTTCTGGCTTCTTAGCCTCAGAAAGTATTTTGGAGAGATAAAGTGACGACATGAGCGCCGCATTTGATTTGGGATATTTTACAATTACGGATTTAAATTCAATCACATTTTTACCATGGTCTTTTTCAAAATCACCCGTTGGCAGCTTGGCCCGTTCAGCTTCTAGCTCTTTTTGCTTTTCAGTAACTTGCTTAAGCGCATTATTTTTTTTATCTTTTTTAATGCTTTCAATGGACGATTCCAGAGTTTTTATCTTCGCTTTGGCTTTTTCAGTTTCTTCTTGGGACTTAACATAACTCCGCTCAGCAACGAAATAAGATTCCTGGGCTGTTTGCTCCATTTTTTGCCGCTGCCAATTCATTAAGGTCCATGCTAAACCGACACCAAACGTCAATACTCCAAGAGCATATATGGCTTTCATATAGGGTTTCATAGATAAAAGAATTTTATCAACTACCTGAATGAATAAATCCGGTTTTCTCGCTTCTTTGTGCATTTGTTTATCTTGCTTAGACATAATTTATCTCCCTATCAATTACCGATTATCAATAGCTTTGATTGTAGTAAATAAGCGCGAGGCCCGGCCTTGGTGCTTTTGTTTAAGCCCGCCAATCACTCGAACTCTTTGTTCAGCCATGCGGTTGGCCGCCACATAAGTTGGAATATTCTCTGCCTTTGCAATTTTAAATACGTCCATGAGGTTATCATAAACCTGACGGGTTTTATCAAAGGCGCGCTCGGGAGAGTAGCCTTCAAGTTCCACGAACACATTCATTAGCCCTCCCGAATTAATTACATAGTCGGGAGCGTAAAGAATATTTTTTTCTTTGAGCATGTCGCCGTGGCGATTCTCTGCCAACTGATTATTGGCACCACCCGCGACGATTTTACATTTCAATTTGTGAATCGTCTCATCATTAATCACCGCGCCAAGTGCACACGGCGCAAAAACGTCGCAATCAGTAATAACAATTTCTGCAGGGCTAATCGATTTAATGTTAAACTTATCACAAATTATTTTTACTTTATCTTTATCGATGTCAGAAACAATGACAATAGCGCCTTCGTCTAATAAAAACTTCACTAAATTACTTCCCACATTTCCCAGACCCTGTACGGCAACCTTTAAGCCTTTTAATGCCACCGCGCCCAAGTGGAAACTGACTGCTGCTTTTATTCCGCAAAGAACCCCATGCGCCGTATAAGGGCTCGGATCACCTGAGCCCCCGAAGGCTTTGGGTATTCCCGTGACCCAAAGAGTCTCCATAAACATATATTCCATATCTCTCACCGAGGTACCCACATCTTCGGCAGTGATAAATCGACCATTGAGAGAGTTTATAAATATTCCAAACGCGCGAAATAGCGATTCTGATTTCTGTGTTTTAGGATCACCAATGATCACTGCCTTACCGCCGCCTAAATTCAAGCCTGCCATAGCCGCTTTGTAGGTCATGCCTTTTGAAAGACGGAGCACATCGACTAAGGCTTCGTGTTCGCTCGTATACGGCCACATTCGTGTTCCACCTAGTGCGGGACCTAGAGCGGTATTATGAATAGCTATGATGGCTTTAAGACCGACGTCTTTGTTATGACAATAAATAACTTCTTCGTGCTCGCCATGCTTATCGATGAGCTCAAACGTGTTCATTAATGAGATCTCCCATTTTTTTAGGCGTCAGTTCTGTGTTTATTCTGGTGTCAGTAACCACTACATTTGCCAACTCTTAGACACCCTATAAAAAAATAAACCTTTCAATGACTTAGACCTACAAATAAAAGCTTCTAAATAGATTTTAGTCAATAATAATTTATAAGGGACTTTGTAGGGGATCCCCTGTAGTGGTCCGTTTCTTGAAGTAAGGTACTACATCGGGGGGCACAATGATTACAGGTAGGTCATATTCAGAGCGTCGCAAAGCGGGACGGTACCTACCCGCGGATCAAAAAAACTATGACTTATTCATTGACGGTAAAAAAATAGGCTCAGAAAAAATGATTGATATCGGGCCCGATGGACTCAAGGTCTTCAGCCCCAGATTTAATGCCTTTAAAGACAACATCAGGTATAAAGTTGAATTTAAAAGCGGCACTAAAGTACACTTTGAAACAGTTGCCATCGTCAGCTGGAGGCTTAATTTAAAATTTCCGATAAATACTTGTCTCATTGGATTTCAAATTCAAGATATCAATCATGAGGTAGCCAAATTTTGGGTTGGAAAAGGTTATCGAAAAGGTTTTGCAATGGCTTTAGAGAACAATCTTGGGCGCTTCAAAATTTTTCATAACCTTCTAATGAGCATTAGTACCAGAAGGAAATTTAAGCAGTTCATGGCCACCTACTTTCCCATTTAAGGCTTTTTAGCTCACTGCCAGTTGGTTAGCTGACTAGTTAGTTGACATATCCCATTATATCATCTGAATATTAACTATTCTAATGGGAGGACATCATGGCATTAGCATCTTTTGAAGGTTTAATTTTCTCACTTCGTTGGTTTCATTTCTTGTCTGGCGTCGTTTGGATAGGGCTCCTTTACTACTTTAATTTTGTGCAAGGCTCATTTTTCGCAGAGGCTGATGCCAATACCAAATCCGTCTGCACCCAAAAATTAGTACCTCGAGCACTTTGGTGGTTTCGCTGGGGCGCTATGATTACCTTTCTGACAGGATTTACTATTTATGCATTAGAGGCTCCGCGCACGGGAATGAATACGGTCTGGGGACTCCTCATAACTATCGGTGTTGTTCTAGGCACACTTATGTGGTTCAACGTTTGGTTTGTCATTTGGCCCAATCAAAAAGTAGTGATTAAGTCAGCAGTCCAGGCAGCAACAGGCGGTCAGGCCATACCTGATGCAGCCGCTCGCGCTGGCCGGGCACTTGTGGCGTCACGCACAAACGTTTTATTTTCAATTCCTATGCTTTTCTTTATGGGTGCCGCTCGCCATTTACCCATGCAGAAATTTGATGTCAGTTTGTTTCCCACTCTGTGGATTGTGTTCGCCATTGTTGGTGCTTTAGAAATTAATGCCCTTTGGGGCAAAACAGGTCCAATGACGACAGTCAAGGGAGTGATCACCTCAGGCTTTGCCCTGGCTGCCGCACTTTACCTCGTGGTTGAGTTTGTTGCGTAGAGGGTTTCTCACATTGGTTTGTGGTGGGTATTTGGCAGCTTGTGATGCCAATCCGCCCCCCGGTAAGAATAATTTAGAAAACGAATCTCTGTCGTCTCGCGGAAAAAATGTATACATGGCAAACTGTGTTGCTTGCCACCATTCCAACCCAAAACTGATGGGCAACATTGGCCCCGAAGTCTGGGGTTCCAGTTTAGAGTTACTCGAAGCCCGAATTTTGAAAGCTGAGTACCCTAGCGGCTATAAGCCAAAACGCAAAACGAAGGCCATGACTCCACTGCTCCAATTAAAAAATGAAATCCCAGCTCTGCACGCCTATTTAAACGCGCTTTGATAAGGCTCACTTTAGCAGCCTGAACCCTCTTTAGCGAACACATAAACAGTACCAGTGTAGGGATCAATGATCGCAAGTGCGGCGAAAGTCACACCACATTGGACGGCGCCCATTGGCGCGACACCAAACTTAACTCCTGTATTTAAGAGATATTTAAAATGATCTTTAGCCTTTTTAACATGACTCATAACTTTGGCTTTTTCTTTTTCGTTACCCTCTTCGTTAAGCACTTCTAAATAGCTTTCATCTATCTCGGTAATATAGTCGTAAGCTTCTTTCATCGAGGCTTCGCCCCAAGTAGAGGTATCAGCGTCCCAGGCTTCAGACGAAGTACCCACCCAAGTAAAATCTGACTCATTCTCAATGCCTTTTGATTTAAAAGCGAGGGCCAACATCATATCTCTTACTGATTTTGCCGGTTTTAATTTAAATTTCTCAACCCCAGACTGAGCCAAGGGCGAAAACATTTTAACTGCTTTTGCGATATCCGTTGTGGCGCTAGGCGCAGCAAATGACCAAGAACTTAAAGCCAGAAAAAAATTCAGACAAATAAAATACGAAGCAATAGTTTTCATAATTCTCCTCCAAAAGCATCAGCAATAGCGGAGGACCTTTATTAAAACAAGATCCAAAGTCTTGTGGGTAATTTTTTCAGAAATTTAGCGTGCGCTACGCTCGCCAAATAATTTTGCATCCACTGAGAACTTACCCGGTCCAAGTGCCATGAACAAAAGCGCTATGGCCAAGTAGCCCAAAGCTAGTTCGTATGACGAACCCCCTGTCATGTTCACAAAAGGATCCTTAAGTATAATCGCATGAAAAAAGACAGCTACCGCCATGGTAAAAGCAAGTCCCATTGAGGCCAGGCACGTTAAGAGTCCCAGAACTAAGGCAATTCCTCCACCAAACTCGGAAAGTGCTGCTAAAAATTGAAAAAAACCAGGAATTTGAATGGGAGCTTGAGGCGGCGCCCAACTAAATGGCGTCTGAATTTTACCTGCCCCATGGAGAATAAATGCAACACCAACAACCAACCGAAGTAGTAACAGTGCCCACGAGGCGCATTTTGGCTGAGAAATAACTTGAAAACAGTTCTTACATTTCGTGGAAAACATTTAAAGTCCTCTCTAAAGGTGTTTTTAATAATTTAAATTAGTGCCAGTAACTCCATGGCTAATGCTATACCTACATGAACTAAAATACCACCCCAAATTTGTCGGGTCTGATAGGCAATAGCGCCCAGAACTAGACCCCCAAAAAGAGAGCCCACGCTTTCCATCATTGGTTTTGCTTCAAGGTGAATTAACACGTAGAGTGTCACCATTAAAAAGACCGAATACTTGCCAATAAATTCTTTACCCTTTAACACCATAAAACCGCGAAAAAATATTTCGAGCATTACAAATTGCACAACATAAAAAAACTGGAAGAGAAAAAAAGCTTGAAGAAAGGAATAGCGAGACAAAATATCGGGACTCCCAGTTAGGAATAGCGGATAGACTGCTCGAAAGTGAGAACCGGTTGATGCTAGCCATAGAAATGGCAACACACCTATGAGAATGAGGGCGTAGGGCTTTAGGAGCGGTTTTTTAAAACTAAGTCCCCAAAAATTCTCTAAAGGCTTCTTAGAGAAAAAATAAAATATTAGGGGGATCAACAAGTAACTAAGCGAGCACTGAACATTATAAAAAAGTCTCAAAAAATAAGTGGCTGTGCCTCGTAAAAATGTGTCTGTAAAGTAAAAATCATACGCCCTGACAAAATGATTGACCTGAACAACCGCTACAACACTGAGGCCAAAGAACCAAAACTTCAAACCTCCCTTACTTATGAAGGCATTTTTTTTAAAAAGGCTGACTCCTAGAACGGTCAGCATAAACGGACCTAGATAATAGATTGCAAAATAGGTTTGCTGGAATTCGCGCCATTGCCACGGAGTGAATAGTTGATAGCGCAAAAGGATCAGGACCAAAAGCGCGGGTATGTAAAAATTGAGAAATCTCCTAATTTCCTTTTCCCAGAAAAAATCCTTGAGTGCCGAAAAAACATAAGCCATGTGGCTATCGTCTCACATTTCGTGTCTTTCGCTAACCGATTTCGGAAGTCTGCACTCGCTAGCAGAGTCTTACGAGTGGCAGCACTCTAAAAGAAATACAGGGTAATAGTTTATATAAACCAATAGCTTTGACCAAATACTTGAACTTGTTTATACACATTTATCAATGGTAATAGTTAGGCAATAAATAGCCTATTGGCCACAAAACTTAGACAAGAAGGGAAGCCCCATGAAATCTTTATTAGTATTGACTTTAAGTCTGTTCTTTTTTTTACCCACGGGTCACACAAAAGTGACGACTGACTATTCCGATGACTTCATCGTGGATTTTCTCCGTCATTCACCCGAGTTTGCTACCGTCAAAAAACAAAACAGGGACCTATTTAAAAAAGCGAAATATCTAGGCGCAGAGATTACTCGCACACCCATGGCAGATGGTTTACTTAGTTATGAAGTCAATCTTCAGTTTAGCACTGAAGTTGTTTACCGCGGTAAAAAACACGCTGTACCCATGTCGTTAATTGCCCATACTCATATTGAAAGATACATTGTTCCTAATCGTAGAATTGTTGCTTCTAAGTTGTCGGACCCGGTCTTTCAAAAACCACAGACGCCAGCACTTTCTGGCCCCAACGATTAAGTGTTGGTTAACTCCATAAACCTCAACGTGCTCCGCGTGTTTGAAACCGTTTACAACACGCGCAGTATGACCAAGGCCGCTCAAATTTTGTTTCTCACGCAGTCAGGAGTGAGTCAGCATATTAAATGCCTTGAAGAAACCTTAGAATTTACGTTGTTTGATCGATTGCAAAAAAAACTATTACCAACGGCAAAGGCACATGAACTTTTTAAAGTTTGTGCGTTGAGCTTTTCTAATATTGAGCAAGAGCTCGTGCGGCTTAAAGGGACAAAAACCAAAATTCAAGGTCAAATCAATATCGGGATGCCGACTGAATTTGGACAAAATATATTGCTGCCACTCCTAACTAAATTTGGCGAAGCCAACACGGGTATCACTTTTAACATTATTTTAGAATATGCTCCCATTATGAATAAACTACTCTTGGGGGGCGAAGTCGATTTTGCCTTTGTCGATGAATTTACCTTTGATGCGCGAATTAAATTAGAAAACGTTTACGATGAAGTTCTCGATATGTGTATTAGTAGTAAAAACCTAAAAAAATGGGGACCGGCTGAAAATTCCAGAAACTTTTACGAGTCTCTCGACTACATAGATTACTTAGAGGGTGCTCCTCTAGTAAAAAAGTGGCTATCCACTCACGCAAAAATCAAAGCTCCCCATGTCAAACTGCGAGCCTTTGTCGCGAGTCCGGTAATGCTAGCGCGGTTTATTATAAATGATATGGGGGCAGGGATTTTACCCGATCACGTTTATCGTAAGTTTAAAGCTGAAGGACATAAAATTGAATGTCTAGAAGGCTCCGGTCGTGACATCAAAAACACCATAAGTATCGCCTATTTAAATCAAAGAACTCTGTCGCCCCAGGCCTGCGAGCTCCGCGACTGGTTGCAAAAAAACATCATTAGATTAAATAATTAATCAATATTATTATCAATAATTTGAATTAATATACTCAGATTGTTATAAGTGGCTCGTTCCGTAAACGAACATTAACAATCAAATCTTTTAAAAGGAGATATAACATGAAAAAAATAATTTTTATAATGACAATGTTAGCTGTTGCTAACACTCAAGCCCGAAGCTTGAGACCTGTAAAAGCTTATCGAACGGCTTCCATGGAAGTCACCCAAGCAAGTGGCGAGTTTTCTAAAAACGATAGAGTAATCCTCACCGAGTGGTCCAACCCGAAGCAAGGTCAATCTTTAGCCTTAAACAAAGGAAACCTTTTGGTTCTAGACGTTAACGGTAAAGAGACTAGTCTTATTATTACTTCCATTAAAGACGCAGGTTGCGGTTCAAAATTGGCGACGGCAGTTAACTTAAAAGTCACACGAGACTATGCCGGAAAAGATGAAACGGAAATTAAACTTACCGATCACACAACTCGCACATGTAAAGATGCGCGACCCAACAGATGGGAAGCCACGGTAACGCAGTCACCACTCTTGACGGATCGCCTTGTAAGCCACATGCACATTCAAGGAAATCCCCAAAATGTTTTAGGAAGTATCTCACCAGTTTTGACTTCCGATTTAGAAAAATTCCTTGTCGATCCAAAGGTTTGGTTTGCAAACGATAAATTTTCTCACGCAACTATTACTATAAACTTAGAAAAGAAAACAATAGTGCTTTTTATGGCTCGAAGGTTTTATTGTCCTCCCGGTCAATTCTGTCCGATGGGAATGCCTGCACCAATTACTATTTCGTTGCCAATCACCGAAATTAAGGGCGGCGAATGTAATACCACGATTTATGTTGCACAAAAAGACCAGCGCTTTGCTGATGGGAGCCTTCAGCGCTTAGAAGTGCAGGACAACCGTGAATTTTATAAAAACTGTCGAAGCATATTAGCTGTTCCCGGAGTTAAGGTTTCTTATGATACGATTTCCAGCAGAATGAGTTCTGAGGAGATGACAACCCATTCTGAATTTACCGGCGATTACCTGCACCATCCGATTGCCAAATAGGACTTCTATACATTGACACTATTCTAATTTGAGGGCCCTGTGCAGACAGGGCCTTTTTTTTATTCGTCGCAATCTGCAGTAGACCTTCGCCCAGGGCCTGGCTTGCGGGTTCGTCTTGCTAAAGCGGAGTAATGTACTAATATTAATAATAGCGAGGCGACATGACAAAACAATTTTTTATCCTATATCTTTTTATTCTGACATCAACCCCTGCCTTTGCCGGGTGGATGGCCAATGCTGATTTTAGCTCTTGTCCCAGAAAATACATTCCCAATTCCACAGGATCTGAAGGGCCCTTTAATTCTGAGTCCGACTGTCTCTCGCGAGTAAATCAAGTTAAACGCGAAATGACTCTCGACTGCGCTCGTTATTCTTGTGTGAACCAAGCAGGAACAACCAATGATGCCACGCCTGCGGCCGCTGGTCACCAGTTGGATAAAAATATTGGCGACGCCGTGTCTGCGGGAATCAGCGGTCAGATCTCTGGTGCAGATGCCGTTGGATTAGTAGGTCTGGGACTTATGGGAAATGCCCTACTCGCTCCAAAGGCGGTAGAGACGCCACAGCAGAGAGCTGATCGCATCGCCGCCGAACTCTGGGCTCAGGAAGATTCTAAAAACAGAGCAGAACAGGCGCGACTAACGGAAGAGACCTACCAAAATAATCAAGATCAAAATGCGCTTCGCTTTCTCGATTCGATGTCGGCTGCTGTTACGGCTCCCATTTTTTCTAAGCCACAAGGACAAAACTTTCGTGGCAAAATTCTTTGTAAGGGAGGCGAGCCGGGACTTCACACTTGTTATGTTTTTGTTTGTGGAGGGGCCTATGGCGGAGATCCCATTTGCTGTCCCGAGGGCTTTCCCAAGTTAAATGAATGCGATTGTAACTGTTATCCAGCTAATGCCGAGTTTGAATGTAAACGGTACGCCGCTTGCCAGCACTCATATAAACAGCCTGAGTTCAAAGCAGGCACTCCATGAAAACTTTAAATTTTAGTCTTTTTATTTGCACACTGGCTTTATTTTTTAATTCTGTTTTTGCGCAAACGACGGCACCGGCCATTCCCGACTCTTCATTCAAGGCCTATAAACTCATTAAAGAAAAAAAATGGCGAGAGGCCAATGCGGTGGCCAAAAATGCGACGGTAGCGCAACCTAACGACGCCGAGGCTTGGTTTGTCTTAGGTTTGACAGAAGAGAGGCTAGAGAATTTAGAAGACGCTATAAAAGCCTATGAAAAATATCTTGAGTTAATCCCGGCTCCTGCCGCTGCAGAAATTGTTGTTGCCAGAATTGCAGAACTAAAACCCCGCGCCAGTCATCAACAACAGGATAAATATGGTGCTTCTTCTAACGGATTTTTTATTGAAAAGCAGCTAAGTTATAAGCCCAATTTTATTACTGAAATCAATGGCGAAATGAATACCCCTTTTTCTTTTGGATTTAGTTTTGGAATGGTGAATGTGGGTTACCGAAGAGCCAGTGGCACTTTCAAGGAAAACATTAAAGAACCGGCCAGCCACCAAGCAAGTCCTGCCTATACAACAATAACTGGCGGAGGGGCAATTACTCATCAAGATCTTTTTGCCAATATTTACTTCAGTCTTATTGATCCCTATACTTCAATGGGCGACATGCAATTGGCTATGCCATTTACGGCGGGATTAGTTTCTAATACGCTGGAAGCCACAGGTAATGGTAAGCGGTACGGAAATGTCACTTATGATTTTGGTTTAGGATTGGCCCTTCGTGGATTTACTCGCTCGCCACTATCTTGGTATGCGCAAGGAATTTACCATGTCGGCATTCCCTTCTGGGGAATTCGCGAGTCGGGCTATGACAAGGGTATTAAAAACGCTCAGGGTGATGACATCAAAGGTAATATTCATAATTTTGAAATCTCAGCAGGCATCACTTTTCTCTTTGGTGAAGATCTGTTGAAGCATTATTAGCGAGGACATTTCTCAATAGTAGGACGACTACATGTCGTAGGCCTGTCGAAGTTATAGTCGAAAAAAGGGTAAGCCATCTTATTTACTAAATTTAATATCATTTTTATTTAAAAATACCGCAACGATTTTAAATTTGTACATAGCAAGGGTGACGGATACGATGTCTATACTGCCTCCATTAAGCGCCTTCAGTATTGGACATGAGACCGCTCACTTTTTTCTAAGGCTTTTGATTATCGAGAAGACAAACCGTAGCGGGTTTGTCTTCTTTTATTAGTGGATATAACTGTCTCCCATTCTAATTGTTAAACTGTCAATCCGCTCGCATCCGGCCTCCGTGTTTTTGTTTCCCTTGCTTTGAATTTACCCCCTCGCCCCACTTGAGACTTCTTTTGCAGTTATCTCCCTCTACTATGAAACAACAAAATCTTTTTAAAATTCCCAGTCACAAAAAAATTTTTGGCGGCTCTCTCTTAAATGGACGACGTAAGGGGG
>Ga0163151_10001942_pt1 | contig 33608 bp, 25 predicted proteins | sample OliLakLV19MP5IB2_FD_145596 | JGI IMG/M metagenome (GOLD analysis project Ga0163151, IMG submission 145596) | Freshwater microbial mat bacterial communities from Lake Vanda, McMurdo Dry Valleys, Antarctica - Oligotrophic Lake LV.19.MP5.IB-2 | ecosystem: Environmental > Aquatic > Freshwater >... | reverse complement strand
AATTATGGCTATGCGTTACTGTTCAAAATGTGTTTATCCACAGATCTCAGTCAACTTAAATCTTGACCAGGATGGCGTATGCTCAAGCTGTCGAACATTCGAGCGATTCGAAGCACTTGCCCCGGAGTTCTGGGAGCTACGCTGTCAGAAATTTGAGAGCTTACTCAATCAGCAGCTTGCTAATAATAAAAGCAATTACGACTGCGTTATTCCGGTCAGCGGTGGCAAGGACAGCTACTATCAAGCTCATGTGATCTGCAAAAAATACGGGCTTAAACCCCTACTCGTCACCTATCACGGCAACAACTATCTACCTGAGGGAGATTATAATCGCGATCGTATGCGCGAAGTGTTCGATGCGGATCACATCGTCTGGGGGCCATCAGTCTCGGTTCTAAAGAAGCTAAATCGTCTCTGCTTTCGAAAGATGGGTGACATGAACTGGCATGCTCACTGTGGGATCAATACTGCTCCTATCGTTGTAGCTGCAAAGTTTGATATCCCCTTAATAATTTGGGGTGAGATCGCCTGGGATATTTCAGGAATGTATGATCCCGACGATTTTGTTGAGTTTAGCGCTCGCGTGCGTCATGAGCATGGGCTACGCGGCTTTGAGTGGTACAACATGCTCGAAGATCCGATTGAAAAGCTGAGCGAGAAGGACTTCGCCTGGGCCAAGTATCCGAGCGATGAGGAGATCCTGAAAACTGGTGTGCGCGGGCTATTTATTGGTAATTTCTTTAAGTGGGATCCGAATCAGCATACCCAAATGGTGATAGATAACTACGGGTGGCAACCAGCCCAACAGCCGTTTGAACGCACCTATCGGATGTTTTCGAACCTTGATGATCGCTATGAGAACGGCATTCACGATCTACTAAAATTCGTTAAATTCGGCTACGGACGCGCTTCAGATCACGCCTCGAAGGATATTCGCACTGGATACATGACGCGTGAGCAGGGGATAGAGATGGTTCGTAAGTATGACCATGTTGTCTCTAGCGATCTTGAATACTGGCTCAACTACGTTGAGCTCACCAAGTCTGAGTTTTGGAAGATTGCAGATGGCTTTCGCGATTCGCGGGTATGGCGGGTAGAGAACGGCGAGTGGGTTAAGGATAATATCTGGGGGGGTAGTGCAAGCTATGGTCCCAGCAATTCGTCGGGACGTTAGACCCTAAGCGATTATCCTGCTTGCGACTTTTGTAGTAACCGTTCAGACCCTCTGCGTACCTCAGCGTCCTCCGTGGTTAAAATGCACCCTAAGCAATTTTGTAAAGTTTAGTTTTTTTTACCGCAGAGGACGCAGGGGTACGCAGAGAGAAGACCAACTATAGCGATTATCAAAAGTCGTTGCCAATAAAATTGGCAAGCCTTTTGAAATTAATCGCTATAGGTTGCTGTTTTGATTCGCTTTCGCGAATCTATAGCGGTTTGCAAAAGCTATTATTTCGCTCGCGACTTTTGCAAACCGCTATATGCCCGTGAACGGTTACCTTTTGTAAGCTGCCACCGGGCAACTATCTGGTAATACTTGATAATTAGGGCATTACTGAGGATGTTTGAATAATCGATTTATAATCGATCGAATCGAAGTGATACCCATCACGGGAGTGTCCGATACATTTACCTCAGCGAACCTGATCGATCGGCAGCCTAATTATAATCCAATAATTGCTATAGGCTGCGCCCCGCTTCCCCCCTCACACACTCAGCGCCGCTTCAACTTTAACGATCGCAGCGATTATATCGTCGATCTCCTCTGGGCCGAAGGCCTCGTGAAACAGCAGGTTAAAGCTGCGATCGCGCAGGCTAATGGCATTATGCGGAACAACCTGGTCGCCTAAATATGGCTGTGCCCAGGGCCACTCGCTAACTATCGTTCGGTAGTGCGGATTGATCGGGATCCCCTCGGCTAAAACGGCCTCAGCAAATTCGCGTTTGCTACACCTCAGCATATCGACGTTCACCATTACTGGTAGAAAGAATGGCGCAGCATCATCACTGACTGGATAGGCACGGCAACTTTTTGTTTCACTATTGAGTCGCGCTTCGATCTTATGAATTAACGCTAATCGTTGCAGTCTTACTGCCTCCACTCGCGCAAGAGTGCTCGTACCGATCGCACTAGAGATCTCGTCAGTATTCCAATTCAACGCTGGGAACAGGTAACTCGCGGGTTCCTTATCATTAAAGTCAGACCGCCATGAGGGCTTTCCGCGATCGGAATGGGCGCGCATTAGCCTGAAGCGCTCCTCACTCTTCGAGTAAACTACCCCGCCACATCCTCCCGTTGCATGATTTTTGCGACTCATCGTCGAAAAGGCTGCGACATCACCAAATGTCCCCACCCGTTGCCCGCGATAGAGCGCCCCGTGGGCCTGCGAACAGTCCTCCAACACCAACAGATTATGTTGAGCTGCGATCGCCATAATCTCGGTCATCGGAGCGCTTATCCCCCCGGTATGCACAATAAATAGAGCTTTAGTTTGCGGCGAGATACGTTGCGCCACGGTTTCTGCATCAACGGTATAGATATCTTTGCCGCAATCAATTAAGCGCGGAACTAGTCCCTGAAGAATTATTGAACTAACAGTACCGGGGTCACCTGCTAGCGCAGAGATCAGTACTTCGCTCCCCTTAGCCAAGGAAAGACTGGCGAGCGCGACGTAGAGTGCGCCAGTGCCGGTTGCGATGCCATCAGCATATCCGGAAACACCCAGGTATTTGACGAAGGCGTCAGTATACTCATTTTCAAAAAACCCCTGGTAACTGAAATCAATTCCGTGCGCTTCATAGTAATCGAATACCCGTGTGACCGCCTCGCGCTCAGCAGCACCGAATAATCGTCGCGGTGGCATAGCCCGCTCGCGAACCTTTGGGCCGCCGTTGATTGCGAGTTGTTTTTTAGGATTTGGCTCCATAATCCTTAACTGTACCAGTTAGAATTCAATCTGGCAGTACAGATTGACGAGAACTTTTTTCACCACGAAGGCCACGAAGGAGATCCCCTTCGTGGCCTTCGTGATCTTCGTGGTAAATATGAATCGCGCATTCTACCGCATCATCTGACATTTTAAGTAAATTTCGTTGTTGAATCGCCCCGCTAAGGTACTACCGATTGATCGCTATAGAGGCCCCTAAGCAGCTAGCTGCGTGTCATCGCAAAGGTTTCATTCTTGTCGCGGCTAAACATTCGCCCGAACAGTCGCATTACACCGTCGACAGTATCCTTGGAAACGTGGCGCTGATCGGCCTGCCAGGGATTTTTAGTGCAGTACATCACCGTCTCATAGGAAGGAAAGTAGAAAACGTCCTTATTTCTCGAAACGAACTCCTCCGCTGCAACCCGCAATACCGATTTGGCGTGACAGTTTGCGGCGATGACGTGTTGCTTGTCGCCGCGGAAGGTTCCATGCAGCGGGATCGGCGACACTGTAAGAATCAGTTTTAGTCCTGGATTATAGCTGCGCCAGAGGTCAAGCATCGTTTGTAGCTCGGCAACGTTCTCCTGCACTGTTAAGGTCTTCTTCTCTACCAACGCGGCCGAGAAGCTCCATGGACAACGCGAGAATATTGAGCCATCGGACTTCAAAGTCCAGATCTCATTCAGCCCCAGGGTCATAACAAATGCCTGACAGTTCAAGAATACCCGTCGACATGCAGCTAGATGCTCATCGTACTCGACCTCAAACTCCTCAATGGAAGCAAACTCGATATCCTCCCGAAATGGGTCACGGTAATGAAGTTTGCCGTTACGCTCCATCTTCCAGAGTAGCTTGGGGAGCTTGCGCTTACCAAACGATTTCTCAACTAGTTGGCGCAACGCTGGAATATTGAAGATGATCCCCCAGGCGGCGCTGGCATCGGCGTAGTTCGTATTTACCTGAGGTTCTGCTGTTTGATGCTGCTCGATCACATAGTTGTATCCATTGGCCTGGAATCTGTGCGCAATCTCCATCGCGAAACAGCTACCGGCGGAACCAAGCGCTGTCGTCCGATCAATGATTCCATAGGTCTCAGCAAACGGCAGCTCATTGAATAGATCGCGCGGCTCAGTAGCATGAATAGGGTTTGGCCAAAATACAGCGTTAGGATTGAGCTTGCCTTGCGGCAAGTAAGCCCGCCGATTGCTTAACGTATCTTGAACATGTGCGGCTAATGTATGCATCCCCTTCAGCAGATGTGGTGTCCAGATCGGGGATTTATTCATCTTCTCAGCAAAGTACTGCTGAAGAAGGGCGAATATTGCATCCTGAGTAGCGAGTAGGTTCTTATGATTTGCAAGATAGAGAACCATTTCCTCGATATCGGGGAGGAACTCCTCTTGATGAAAGATCGCCTTGACGTACAGCCGTAGTGTTTCGAGATCGGGAATTCCGTCGCCCTCAGTTACAACTAAGGTTTTGCTGTATTCGTCCATAGCTGTTTTGATTCAGGTGGGGGATTGGGGGGTTCGGGGAATTTCAATCCGTTTAGCTTCCGAATTGTCCGTCTAACGGTGTGAGATGATTCCAAGAATTGTGTGGACCTTAACTCATTTCTAGTACATCGTACTTCAGATGATAGTCCTCGGTCTTCATGGCGGTGTTACCCTGGGTCAGCATGAGCCAGCGGCCGCGCTTATTGTAAATGGTCGTCCAGTCGCGGTGTGCGAAGAGGAGCGCTACCTAAGGATAAAGAGCTGCTACGGCTACCTGCCGGTAAAGTCGATTGAGGCCTGCCTGTCGATCGCCGGGGTATCAATGGAAGATGTAGACCTAATCGTAACGCCCGGATCGTCTTACGATGACTTTGCACAGCGTTGGCGACACCATATCACGCACCTTTATGGTAGCTGCCCAAAAATTGAGTGTGTGCACCATCAAAGGGCCCATCTAGCAGCTGCTTTTTACGGGGCTGGATACGAAGAATCGTTGGTCCTCTCATTGGATGCCAGCGGTGACGGACTAAGTGGCATGGTAGCCATCGCCTCAAGGGATAACGGGATCGCTGAATTCATCTCAATACCAACAGATAACTCGCTGGGCTACTTTTATACCGCGATGACCTATTACCTGGGCTTCGGTGATGGCGATGAATACAAGGTGATGGGTCTCGCGCCGTACGGACGGAATGAAATTGATCTTAGCTCGATTATTGAACCGGCTACTGACGGTTGGCGCTTTAGATGGGAAACCATTCGCAGCGATCCTTCACCCCGCTCACCATTTGAACCATCGTATTCGACTACTTTAAATTCAATCCTTGAGATCGCGCCTCGAAAGCAGAGTGATCCGATCTCGCAGATTCATAAAGATCTGGCGCGCTGTACGCAGGTGATGCTTGAGGAGTGCATTCTTAGTTTGCTAAGGGCCGCAAAAGCGCAGCGACCGGAGCTCAAGTCCCTTTGCTACGCCGGAGGCATCGCACTAAATTGCTCTGCAAATCAACGCATTCTGCGTGAAGCTGGATTTCAGAACCTGTATGTCTCACCAGTTTCGTCTGATCGTGGACTTGCCCTTGGGTGCGCGTATCTTGGGGCGGTTACGCTCGGGGATAGGCCTTGGCAGTTGTGGAACGCATATCAGGGGTCAAGCTATAGCGATAGTCAGATAGCGGCTGAGCTAGTCGGCAATGGATTACAATATTCTGAGATAGAAGATCCATCACAATGTGCAGCGGAGCTAATTAATCGCGGCAAAGTTATCGGCTGGTTTCAGGGACGCTCTGAAGCTGGCGCACGTTCGCTAGGTAACCGCTCTATTCTTGCAAGTGCTGCAACTGTCGAGATGCGTGATCTTGTGAACCGCCGAATCAAGTATCGCGAAGAATTTCGACCATTCGCTCCCTCGGTCACGCAGGAGAATGCCGCCGATCTATTCGATACCTTCGGCGTCTCTGATCTTCCCTTTATGACGATAACCTTACCGGTGCTTGAACATCAGCGTCACAGATTACAAGCAATTACCCATGTTGATGGCACGGCGAGAGTGCAGACCGTTCGGAGCTCAGACAATGAACTTTACTACGAGCTAATTAGGAATTATGGAAAGCTGTCGGGAACTCCGGCGATACTGAATACCACCTTTAACCTCAAGGGCCAGCCAATTGTCGAAACGCCACGCGATGCAATAATGACATTTTATGGATGCGGCCTAGATGCCCTGATCGTTGGCAACTTTCTCTTGGAGAAGAGGGACTAGATAGTAAATCCCATGGTTACCAGTCGACGAGATTTAGGATCACTACTACGCCGCTTTGAAATTCCTCAAAATGGGGTCCTGTTTGTTCACAGCGCGTTTAAACAGCTTGCACATTGCGGGCACGAACCACACGCAATTATCGATTCGATAATAGATTATATGAAGGATGGGACCGTGCTGATGCCGACGATGTCGTGGCGAACCGTGAACCTAAATAATCCAGTATTTGATGAGATCATAACCCCTTCGAATACTGGAATTCTGACCGAGATATTTCGTACTGCGTATGCAACAGCCCGAAGCATACACCCTACACATTCCGTTTCTGGTTTAGGCCCATTAGCAAAAGAGATCCTCGCGACACACCACGTTGATTACACTCCCTGCTCTATTCATAGCCCGTTTGGTATGCTGCCGGAGCGTAATGCCTGGATTATTATGCTTGGCGTTTCCGTGGACTGCTTAACCCTAGTGCATCATTATGAAGAGCTAGTTGCGCCGGATCTTTATCTCCATCCGGCAAACAAGGCCGAAGCATCTATCTGTAGATTGCGGGATGGATCGGAGCATACCGTACGACTCCGTCGGCACCTTACATTGGCGCGGGATTTTTGGCAGTTTCAGGATCGCTTGGCACAAACCGGAGATCTTAAAGTTGGTGCTTTGGACTCGGTCATTGTGCGTGCATTTTCAGCTCGAAAGATCGGATCGATCATCTATGATGTTCTTAAGCATGACCCAAGCGCCATTATCGCCCAGAATGGGCAGCGGTATCGCGTAATGTAGCTACTTTGTAACCGTTCAGGGGGGTTACAAGAATCATCGCAAACTAATAAATTAGGTGCATTTTTATCCGCTGGAAGCGGCCCCCGGATGGGCGGGCAGCCGCGCGCAGCGCAATAGTCCCGAAATTGCTGACGCGAGCTAGCGAGTGTCTGACCATATGTTTAACCGTTCACAAAAGATGCCCCGTTTAGGGGCGAGAAGAAAGGATAATAGGTATTGAAATGTCAAAAAATGAGACAATTCTCCAAAAGTTTTTAAATATACCACCCCCCGTGAACGGTTACGCTATATTATCGTTGGTGTATAGCCCTCTCAGTTGAGTTTTACGTTTTGACAAGTAGGTATCTTAGAGGGCTATATTGTGAGCCGGATGGCGAACCAATGATACATATGCCACTCCGAAAAAATAGGGCTCGAAGAGCGACAAGAAAGTATTCGCCTTGAATTTCCTTTCTTGAAAGCACCTGCGGCGCTTACTGTATCTTTAAAGAGGGGGCTATATTTGTTGTTGGTTCGGCTCCGCCTCACTATATGCCACTCGTGACAAAATTCAGTGGTAAAAACATAAATCTCAATCACGAGTGGCATATAGCCCTCTCAGTTGAAATTTACGCATTTAATAAGTTTCCATTAGATGGGTATATCGTGAGGCGCAAGCCGAACCAACAATAAATATACTGCTCCCAAATTAGATAGCGCTTGTTAGAGCGACAAGAAACACAAGAAACACCCTTGTTTCCTTTCTTGAAAGCCCCTGTGGGGCAGCTAATAATCTTCAAAGAGGGCTATATTTGTTGTTGGTTCGGCTCCGCCTCACTATATGCCACTCGTGACAAAATTAAGTGGTAAAAACGTAAATCTCAATCACGAGTGGCATATAAATATACACGAGTTAAGCAATGGATGAGCTGCCTGCAACCGCTTTGCGATTGCCTCACCCTGCAGCGGAACAAACGGCATCAAGATAATACTTCCATTGGGGACGCTGGATGGCGCTACGATCTCGATCTGATCGAATAGCTGCCCGTGCCGTGCCACATCCTCATCTATGAATCCCACAGGACGTCTATCGAGCAAGCCATACAGCCAGCCAGCCGCGGTGCCTACGCCAAAGATATAGAGCGGTGCGGTCTGGGCCGCGATACTTTGCTAAAAGAAAGATCCTGCTTGGTTCACCCAATTAAGCTGCGACCGCGCGCACGAATCATCAACAACACCCACCTGGCGATCCGTAATGGAGATCTGCTCACATTTTCTGAAGACGACTGTACTACAGTTGTAAATCCACTCCCGGCCATTGACAACCAATTCAAAACCTATTGAGCATACATACGAAACCAACCCAGCATCTTGAAAATGGGACCAATGCTCAAAGACCGAAAGATCAAATGGCATTCGTGAAAGATCGGGCACCTGAATTAGTAGCAGACCATTCGGTCGTAGTAGGTTGTGAATCGTCCGTAAATACTCTCCTGGAGACTCAAGGTGCTCCAGGCATTGCCAGAGTGCGATGAAATCATACGTGTTATGCGGCAATTCGATTATTTTGCCACTAGAGAACGATTTGACATTTGGAATCGCCAATAGTTGCTCTTTGAGCGCTTCGGTAACTTCATATGCATGCAGTCTAGTCGATGGAAATCGTGCTGAGATCAACTGTAAGAAGGATCCCGTTCCGCAACCGATATCGAGAATGTCCGTGGCATTAGCGAGTAGAGCGGCACATCTATCAACCACGTACTCCTCACGCGTGGCCGTACTGACCTGTCCGGTGGTGCCGGTAGATGAGAACAGCGATTGGGTTACCGATAACGAGAAATTTCCTACGGTATAGTTGTCATAAAGAATCTTGAGTAACGCAAGCTCCGTAGCGTTGTGATACTTCTGGGTATGGCCACAATTGCCACACCAGTATATCTGCGAAGTGCGCGGGATTTGGCTATGAATGGGGAGATTATGAAAGCGACGATTTCCTACTGAACCCAAGGCACGCAGTGAGTTATCAGAACATAAGATGCAGCAATGATTAGAGGGGTCAGATTTCATGTAAAATTACCGATAGCCAAGACACTCATGATGACCGCTCGCAACTTTTGCAAATCGCTATAGACGTGCTTTTCTTCCTATGCGAAAGAAAAGCACGCCTGAACTTAACTTTTCCCAATACCTAGCGTACGCAGCGGAATGCGTAGGAGTATGCCGAAGCGGTGCCACCAAATACCTCCCCTACAACAGAATGTCGGCAATTATTATACCCCGACACCATCACATGCAATCCATTTCCGCCTGCTGTTGCGTCAGAAATACCAAACGTAAAATTGGAAGACCACTTCCAGTCCCCCGTCATGTCAACCAGACCCGATGGCGCCTTTAAACATGCTTGGGTCCACTCGACGGTTTCAGGCAATCGCATTCCCAACGCCGCGCACGTCTGGCGAGCAACATTAAACTCTGCCGCCGAACGCTCGGCCTTCTCAATGCAGAAACCAAGATCCACCGAGAGTCCCATCGGAATAAAAACCTCCGATGATGTACAGTTATCAATGTGCGGCTTAAACAGTGCTTGAGTCTCAAAGGAGCCAGTCCACATATCATGGCCCACGCCCTGAGCACAGGGCGTTAGCGTAAAACTTCCAACCCATTGGTATGCTTTAGGAAAAAGAATTTACCACCGAGAACACAGAGAAAAGCGAAAAGGACCAATAAAATCAGCCTTTCTCAGTGGGCTCGGTGTTCTCAGTGGTGAAAATAATTCTTACGCCCTACCCTGAGCATACACTGCTTGCGTACCGATCACTCCAGCAATTACAGACGAAACGAGCACGGCTAAAAATGTTCTCATAAGTTTCTCTCTTATATAGAAGATTAACTGCTTGTTACACGAGTACTGAGAGGCCAGTAACCACCCCCGTCGGTGCAAGCAAAGCAAGTTAAAAATGCGTTATCGAAGCGCGCATTCTCAGGATGCTCACAGCAACGTCGCATACCGCGCTAAAAAACTCCGCCCAACTCTACACAGCATAACACCGTATTCGGGGGGGATTAGGGCGCGAAATCGCTCCTGTAGCGCATCGTCATCACTGCGGTAAGTAAGTCGTCCTTCAACGCGGTCCAGCATCTCTTTTGTAACTTCGAGGATCTCTTCAGCAGTATTATTCACAATCACTACCTGTTCACGGTCAAATATTTCGTGCCACTCAGTGAAGATGAATGGTGGTTGCATTAACTCTTTAAAGGTTAGTAGTCGTTCATACTTCTTAGAGTAAAGTAACTTCGGTGTAAATATATCGCATGCGTTCATCAGATTGGGACAGATTGGGGGAAAATCGGTTGCGATTAGCGGCACATGATAGGCCTGTGGCACACCTACGATACCGCCCGACCCTCCGAGAAAGAAACGACACTGCGAGGCTAAGAATACATCCATCCAATCGCTTTTGAACTCGCTGTGAGCGTAGTCGATCACTCGCGGCAGATCTGGCGTAGGCGACGATTGGGGCTCGCCTAGCCGGATCACCCAACCGTCTGAATCGGTGAGCATCTGTGCTGCCGCGATGTAATTATGAATGTCTGCATTTCGAAGGCGATCGATAATCTGGCCCTTCGCTTCGCCCTTATAGCCGGTATCACGGGCGTGAAGGGCGACAAACCATGACCCTTTGGGAACACCCAGTTTAGCTAGCGTATCCCACCCACGTTTCTTCTGTTCGTCGGAAAGTTTTAAGAGTGGCTCGCGTCCCTGGCGATCCCATTCGCGTTGAATGTATGACAGGGCAAGATTGGATGTAGCATAGGTGCCATCGGGCATCGGACCGAGCCATGCGGGAACTTCTAGATCCTTCTTCAAAGTCCGCAGCCGACGAACCTGCTCGGGATCTGTTACAACTGTAATATAGCGCTCCCATTCCTTTAATAACGCCGGATTCGCAACTATGCATCGATCAACTGCAAGTACAAACTTGTGGTTTGGTCTGAGCCCAAGCAGCTGCGATTTGATCAGTAGATCAGGTGTCTGCCCCATGTGGCCGATTGCCGTTACCATATCCTCACTTACAAATCGGATTCCCAGCTTGCCTAGTGGATGCTGCTCTGAACGTTCCTCAAGCTGTCGGTAGTAGGTAGTGAAGGATTTAAAACTCTCACCAACTTGGCCCTTCCAACAGAGGTGCATTCCAAGCGCATGATGAAAGCGCGGCGAGGTTGGGTCGAGCTGCACCGCTAGTCTCAGGCAATCGATCGGTTCGATCCCTCTGCGCTGGTCGTCGGGCAGTCTGAATGCGCAGATTCCCAGATTCATCTGCGCATCGGCCCACTCAGGCTGTTTCTGAGTTGCCTCGATAAATGCAGCCATCGCGCTCTCATTCAGCTCCCAACGTCCTGAGACTGACGCAAGCGACATCGTAACCAAGCCCAAATTAAAATGCGCTTCGGCTGATCCATTATCCGATTTCGCAATACCCTCAAATCCTGTGATTGCACCGCAAAGGTCGCCGAGTAATGCAATGTTACTAGTTCGACTTAGCTCACTGTTAGTAGATGACCTAACCAGTCCGTCTGCTAGATCACCTAACACACTATGAAGTTGCCAATCCTTGTAGGGATATCCTTGACGGTAGAAGACCTTATTAGTCGATTCCCAAAGTTGGGGTTGACGATCTTTGAGGGTCTGAAGAGCTGCTTGTGCGAGATCCCATCTTCCCAACTTAATGGAATAATCAATCACTTTTTTTAAGGCATCCGAGGAAGTTGGCTCTAACTCATACGCCTTACTGGCGAACTCAAGGGCGGTGGCGTGCCAGTTGAACTGCGACACTGCATCGCTAACGGAGAGATAATCGGCGGAAGTCAAAATTGAGGGACGTGTGCGTGCGGCGCAGATCAGATGCTCCAGTGCAACCGGCCACTGATTGGCGCTCTGAAAGATCTGGTAGAGCGCCAGATGCGCCTCTACGTTATCGGGTACTTCGCGAAGAATCTCGTTGAATACTCTGATCGCCTGCTCTGAGTCACCCTGCCGCAGAAGCGATACTCCCTGGTTAAACGCTGATTCCTCAGCAGGCGTGTTTGGAGTTGAATTCATTGCTAATAATCCTAGGCTCTAGCCGACTTGGATAATCCAATATAGATGCAACTTATCGAGTTTTTGGTTCTTTTTAGGGAGCACGACATCTAAGCTACTATGGGCTACGTTGGAGCCTGTCTTGGCACATCATGGGTCATGCAATTGATTTATTGCATAGATCCGGTGAATAACTCTGGCTCGCTACTAGGCAATATTTTATTGATAGACCGCAGCAATTACTGTTTTTCAATGCCTGACCGAGGATAATGTAAAAATGAGCAAGCCATTTGTCGACTTCTACAAAGCCAATAACATCTCACCTGTTGCCCAGGATATAAGCGACCTACAAGCACACTTCGATCGCCGGGGTGCACTATTTCGGCAGATGGGGATCGTTCCCTCCTCAATTAGGGGCAAAAGTGTTATTGAATTTGGTCCCGGTAGCGGCTTCAATTCCATATTCACAAACAGTCTAGGACCCTCGCGGTATCTCCTTGTTGACGGCAATCCCACTGGCGTTGCGCGAACGCGTGAATTGCTTCAACAGTATGCTGGCACAAACTGCAATTTTGTCGTTGTTGAATCCCTAATTGAAGAGTTTCAGTCAGCGGAAAGATCTGATTTCGTCTTTTGTGAAGGGGTCATTCCAAACCAATCCAACCCGATAAACTTTCTTCGGCACGTAGCCTCATTCGTAGCGCCCGGCGGTGTTTTGTTTGTGTCCTGTGCCGATAGTATTTCCTGCTTGGCAGATTATCTCAGACGAATACTAGCACTGCTAGTTGGCTCTGGCGTCACTGACCTGAAGGATCGCGTCACATTGTTAACGGAATATTTCCGTCCGCATCTTTTATCGATGAAGGGCATGAGTAGAAAGCATGAAGATTGGGTTTGGGATAATATTGCACACCCCTTGAATAATCTTGGCCCATTAATGTCGGTCAAGGATGCAATCACTGGACTTGCGAGTGAATTTGATTTCTATGGGGGTTCACCGGATTATTTCGTGGATTGGCGCTGGTATAAGGATTTAGTCGGTGCAGATCGCCAGTTTAATGAACGTGCTATTAGCTCCTATCAATCGAATCTTCATAATTTCCTCGACTATCGTCATATAGCGGCACCTCGGCCATTAGAAACTAATATGGAGCTTCGAAAGTATTGTGATCAAGTACGCGTGTTATTAATGCAGTATGAAAGGGACACCTCGCCGGAAAGTCTCAGTGAAATTGTTAGAGTTTTGGCAGCCGTTTCTGCTTCGATTGAAGGGATATTACCGGCAACCGGAGCTGCAATCGAAGACTTCTGCTCTGCAGTTAAGGCATTTAAATACGGGTCTAAGGTTCCAGACGTACCAAACTTTTCCCCGTGGTTTGGTCGTGCGCAGCAGTGCATTAGTTTTATTCGAAAATAGCAGCAAAGGCTCGCTATTTGTAAACGTTCTTATGGCCACCTCCTATGAACGCCGACGACCTTGCACTAACATTAAGAGATTTTGAAGTTAACGAACATCCTGTTGTGGTGCACGCTTCGCTGCGAAGCTTTGGTCATTTTCAGGGGGGCGCCGAAGGTGTCGTTAGCGTGCTTAAACGGGATCTGAAAACTGTCTTGATGCCAGCATTCTCGACTGACTCAGTTACTCTGCCTCCGCTAGATGACAGGCCAATGCAAAATGGTTGTGATTACGGTGATACAAGCTTCTGGAAGCTGAATAGCAGTAAGCCATTTAACATTGAGCTTCAATCTGTTGATCCCCGAATGGGACGAATCGCGCAGGTATTTGCCACAAGTGCTGGAGTGCGACGAAGCCCTCATCCATGGCATTCCTGGGCGGCCTTTGGTGATGGCTCCGAATCCATAGTCGGCAAGCACAGTTGGGAGTGTCCTCATGAGCCGTTGCAACGGCTACTTGACCGTAGAGCATCGGTGCTCCTGATCGGCGTTGACCTGACCTCCTGTACGGCAATTCATCTGGCTGAAGATCGCGCAGGCCGAAGACCCTTCGTTCGATGGGCGCTTGACACAGATAGCAGTGTTCGGCGAATAGCCGTGGCGGGATGCGCCGCTGGATTTGGCAACCTAATGCCGCACCTTGAGGATCTATTCGTGCAAAAGAGATTGGGCCCATGTCGTTTGATGGTGGCACCACTTGACGCGCTGGTTACCCGTGCAGCTGCCGTAATTGGTTCCGAGCCTGAGATTACGCGGTGCAGTTCAGATTGCCTGCGTTGTAATGATGCAATTTTAGGCGGTCCTAAGGAGTAGAATGTGAAACCGTGCTCTGTCAATTTCTTAAGCTATGAATCAGCAATCGCGGGATATCTCAACGCTGGTCTAAATGTTCGGTTTCAAGAGGGCTACGTCACCTTTAATGACCGCATACTTCAACTGAGGTGCGCCTCCAACTTCAAGCAGTCCAAAGATGTTCTAGTCTTAGGTTCGAGTACAACCTTACAGATTCGGCAGCACCATTTTATCGGCCAAAGTATCTTCAATCACTCCTTAAGGCGTGGGGTGCTTGAAGATATAATCGCTGTGTATCAGATCCATCGCGCCCTAGGGTTTAAACCCAAATTTGTAATTATTGGCGTTGATAGTTGGATATTTGATCCCAATCACTGGAAAAGTTACTGGCCGTCACTCTTTAAGCAATTTTTTCGTATCACATCGGATTGGAATATTAATCTTCGCCAGGACGAGTACTGGCACACGGCTGCCAACCGCTGGCGCAGCATTTTGCACGCACCACTGGAGAAAGCATTCTGGAAAAGTCTGGTGAGCCTCGGTTCCCGATATACCTCAACACCGAGATTTAGTCCTACCTGTGATGACTTCACTGATGATTATACCAAGCGAGCCGATGGCTCAGTGGGCTATCACCTAAGCTTTAGGGGAGCGTCCGCCGATGAGATCTCGGCTAAAATTCGCGGATCTATTGCACTACCGCGATTCCACGTTTCAAGGTTATATCAACAGGCCCTTGAGACATTCACATGTCGACTGCTAGATGAGGGGGTTCGTGTCGCATTTTTTGTTCCACCGCACCACCCAGCTGTGTTTGAGTTGTATAGCGGCAATACGCAAGGGAATCCCGTTGGGGGTTTGGTTGATTACATTGCGAATTTGGAGCAGGTCGAAACATTTGTAAGAACTGAGCTAGGTGGCCGCGGCGCAACAGTTTTAGGGTCATTTCGACCGAGCAATTTCGACCTGGGAAGTGATGATTTCTATGATTGGATTCACCCTAAGGAGGGGCTTGTAGACCGGCTGCTCGAATCGATTCGCAGTTAACTATCATCGTAACTAGTCAGTAAGCAGAGCAGAATCAGTAAGCAACAACCACCCCTCAGGGGTCGATTTGCGAGGCAAATCGGGGGTGACAACAAGTAACTGGTCACAAAAGGGCCTGCCCCGATTAGGGGCTGACAAGAAAGGACTCCAAGTAAGCGAAGTATCGATTAATATTGTAAAATGCGCGAAATAGTCAAATTAGACCAAACTCCTGGTGACCAGTTAACTATCATCTAAAATAACTACTTGGTTTTATTCAGATCGAGGGCAAGGTGGCTGACGAAAAGAGAGACGAGACTATTGCAGGCAGCTCGCAGCAAGCCCCGCTACCTGTGCCTGAACTTCCAACTAGAATGTTAATCGACCTCCAGGGCGGCTACTGCAACTTAAAGTGCCCAAAGTGCTATGTTCACGGCCCGGATGATTCTGAAAGCTTGAAGAAACTACGCGGACGGATGGCGCTGGAGAATGCCAAGAAGATTCTTGATGAGGTCTCCCAAGCCCGGCCGTTGATTCAACCCTGTCTATGGACTGAGCCGTTGATGGCAAAAGAGTTCCGCGAGCATGTTACTGCAATAAAGGCGCAAGGGTTTCCGCTTACTCTCAACACAAACGGACTGCTCTTAAACGATGAGATGGCGCAGTTCTTTGTCGATATTAAGATCGAGTCAGTTTCAATTAGTATCGATGCAACAACCAAAGAATCGCTATTGAAGACTCGCGGCACCGACAAGTTACAGGAGATTCAGGAGTCGGTCTTTCGCATGCTCAGAGTGCGCGGCGATTCAGAGTATCCTCGCGTCGGTGTTTCATTCACAACTGAAGAGGCCAATCGCCACGAGCGTGACGAGTTCGTCAAGTATTGGATTCAGCACGTAGATGTCGTCCGGGTTGGTGAACGATACGATACCGATGGCAGTGTCGAGAAGTTCCAAACTACTAAACGTGTACCGTGCGGCCATCTATACCACACCATGCCGATCCATTTTAACGGCAATGTCTCAATGTGCTGCCTTGATGGTTTTCAATCCACCAAGATGGGGAATGTATTCACTGATGGCGGAGTGCGCGCCGTTTGGCACGGCGAGAAGTTTACTGAGGCGCGGCGTCTGCATGAGACCGGGCAGTATGACAAGCTCCCCTTCTGTGCGAACTGCGACGTTTGGGCAAGTCACACATTTACAGACTCTGTCGAGGGCGATCTACTAGTTCGTCGCGCCCCATTAATGACCTATTATAATAGGCTCGATCGGGCAAAGAACTGGAATATAAAGCACAATGCGCAGACCAAGAAGTGGGAGATTCAGACGCCGACGTCTTAATGTGGTCAAATATTAGGTAAGCGTTCACGGGGGATCGTCAAATACATTTTTACAAAGAGGCCAGCGAGTACAGTGAGGGGGTATTACTCGCCGCTCTCACTGAATTCTTTGTGAAGCTATAGCGATTATCAAAAGTCGGTGCCAATAAAATTGGCAAGCCTTTTGGGAACCGTTCACGGGGGTGGGTAATTTTAGACACATTTGGTTAATTGATTCATTGTTAGAAAATTCAAGACTTATTTATCCTTTCTTGTCGCCCCTAAACGGGGCATTTTTTGTGAACGGTTACTTGTTGTCCCTCTCCGCCGTCGTTCTTCGAACTATGGCGGGACTTATGTATAAGGGACTCCGCCGAAGCTTTAGCGAAGGCGAGCGGGGACCGCCTCCAGCGGATGGAAATGCACCCAATGTGTTAGTTTGCTGTGATTTCGCACCCCCGTGAACGGTTAGGCCTTTTGAACTTAATCGCTATAGGTTGTTGATTTGATTCGCTTCCAACGAATCTATAGCGGTTTGCGAAAGCTATTATATCGCTCGCGACTTTTGCAAACCGCTATAATCAGTTATCCTAGATTCCGCAGTAGAATCGTAGCGAGAAGGACGAGATGGTTGATTATATTGACGTTCTTCGACGAAATTGGAACGGAACCCTAGCACCGCTATCGGGAGGCGCGGGGAAGTGAACATCATGAGCGACCGTAAGCGCCTAATGTAACAAAAAAAGCGCGAGCCATTTTACAACTAGTACCAATTTCTAGAAAACGGCAATAGAATCAATCAGATCGTCCTTCGTAGCAGATTCTACTGCGGATTCTAGGGTTATAAATCCTGAATTGTCATAGGCGTGAACGGTTACGATATTAGAAAAACATCTCCCCCGTTGTAATCAACCTAACACCTTGCTCCCGTGACTTTTTGACTAAGCCTTCCCCCACATTGCAATTTGTAATAACTATTCTCTCGACCGGGAACAAATTATCTGGGGCTTGGAATTTCAAAGCCTGTTCTATGCCTTCCTTCACTACATCCAGGTGCTTTGTCCATTTGCATTCGATCACGAAGTAGGTCCGGAGCTTTTTATGCAACAGAATTAGATCCCCGTGAGGTTCATTTGCTAGTGAGTCGTATAACTCATAGTCTCTATCTACCACACCCATAAGATCGAGAAAAACGTTTTGCTGCTCCGTTAGATCTGCTGATAGAAGGTTTCTTATATAAACCTCAAAGGCTCTTCCGGAAAAATTCGCAATATAAAGTGATTTCTCAGAACCGATTAGGTTGGAGATCAATAACTGCCGATCGTTCTCTTTGATGCTTGTCCGCATCGGCTCAAGACAGGCAAAGTAGAATAGCAGGTAAGGATCGTCGTAGAAGTATACCGTACTTACCTTCTTTCTATTCTTTAGCGGAATACATTTCTTCTCTTTTAGTAGAGAATAGTCCACCAGCTTGCCAACCGCCTCAAAGATTCCGGAGGCTGCCATCTCTAGCTTGTCCGCCACAACCGCAAAGGTTCCGCCAAGCACCCCCAGAGTGGCAAGAATTTTTTTCGTTGTGACTATGCCAGCGCGGTTGAATTCGACATTTAATACCTCATCAACCTCCGCAAGAAATATGGTGCTCCTTGTGAAAAAAGCTTCGTTGGCGGCCCTAACAAAGCCTACTCGTCGTGACACTTGGTTGAGATAGTATGGAATCCCACCGATCATCATGTAGAGCATCAAAACCTCGTCAACGCCCCAGTCAGGAAAATAGTGCTCTCGCACCTCTTGCGCGGTTAACGGCGCAAGCACAATGTCAGCATTAGTCTTCAACCCCCGCAGTATCTTTTCTTCTCCACCAGTTTGCTTAATAAAAAATCGATTTGATGATCCACAGATGATCAATTTAATATTATTTGTCTTCTCCCAATCGATCCATTTATCTTTTACGGTACCAACAAACCCGGAGCGACTTTTTGCGATCCATTGTATTTCGTCGAAAATAATAGTTAGTAGCTTGCTTGGGTTGTTAGCAGCATAGCTGGATACATTATCAAAGCAGAGCGACCAATCTAACTCTGTATTTTTAAATTTTGTTAGAGTTGGTTTGCCAGTAAAATCGTCCCAGGATTTAGCAAATCGAATGAGGCTGCTTTTGTTTGGCTCATCCGCTACCCCAATAAAATAGAATATATTCAAGCTCTCTGCTTGAAGCTTTTTTAGGAGCGTAGTCTTGCCGACCCTGCGACGACCGCGCAAATAGACTAGGCCGGATTTCCCTTTTTTGGTGATAAACTGCTTCAATGCCAGCTCAGCCTTGGGGCGCGGAACATTGATGGTGATAGTGTCGTCCATACTATGATTAAAACCGAAGTTAAGGATATCGACAAGAGATTTCGATAAATATTCTAACTAGCCGATTTTAAGCCTTATCTAGATTCGGTTTATATAGCTAGCAATGAAAACCGAAGTGATGATTGAAGCGTTGGCATGGTAGTCAAGCAGCGGGAGCGTAAGAGCGTCCCCGGTATCTTTCTGAAATACTTAAGAATTAGTTTGCCACGGGACATGGGGAAGTACTTGCAACGCTCTGATTCCAATGACTTCCGCCGTGTCCTCCGTGAACTTCGTGGTGAAAACATTCGAACGCCCTGACACTATCGACGCCTAGCACGCGACGCCTAGCACGCGCAGCCCAAAAATCGCATAATTCCATCATGTTGGAGGTTTAGCCGAGTTGGGGGTCCACAAAGGCTCTCATATTACATATTCTCCTCCCTCCTCGACCCTCATTTCTGACTTTTCGGACCTAAAGGTCATTTTAGTCTTGGCTTTTTGGTACTATAGCGATTATCAAAAGTCGGTGCCAATAAAATTGGCAAGCCTTTTGATATTAATCGCTATAGGTTGTTGATTTGATTCGCTTTCAGCGATTCTATAGCGGTTTGCAAAAGCTATTATATCGCTCGCGACTTTTGCAAACCGCTATAGAGGTCAAAATAGTCGAATGCGATATCTGAAAGATGCGGTTCAAAGAGATCTCAAGCGCAAGCTAATCCTACTCAGTGGTGCACGTCAGTCGGGCAAAACAACCTTTGCCAAGGAACTTTCAGAATCGGTCTCATATTTAAACTTCGACGTCACGAGCGATCGACTCCTAATTCACCAACAGGCCTGGGATCGATCTCGGAAGCTGTTAATTCTTGATGAACTGAACAAGCTCAAAAAGTGGAAGCTCTTCTTAAACCTAGAATCCGCAGTAGAATCTGCTACGGAGGCCGATCTGTCTGATATTTTTGACGTTTTCTAGAAATTGGTACTCACCCTAACGGTGCTAGGGTTCCGTTCCAATTTCGTCGAAAACCTCAAAAATATCAGACACCTCGACCTCCTCGCTACGATTCTACAGCGGAATCTAGGTTAAAGGGATTTGTCGACGCAGAGAGTCATAAGATGCAAACAATTGTGACAGGGAGCACACGCTTGGATATCGCCAAGAAGGTCGGAGATTCGCTGGCGGGTCGTTTCTTCGCATATCGTTTACATCCTATTGATGTGAAGGAGGCCGTTCGTCACTTTGGTCTTGGTGCTCAGGAATCACTTGAACGAATAATGAGAATTGACGGATTTCCAGAACCATTTTTGCTAGATGATGTTGGTAAGTATCGGCGATGGAAGAGGTCGCACCTCGATGTAATCTTAAGGCAAGATCTAATTCAACTTGAAACCGTTGAGCAGCTATCCCAGATAGAGGCCTTGGTTGAACTATTGAGAAGTAGGGTTGGCAGTACCGTGGCCTACTCCAATCTCGCGCAAGATCTTGGTTGCGCTCCAAAGTCTGTGAAGCGATGGATTCAATTATTGGAGAACCTATATGTAATTTTTCGGATTACTCCGTATTACCATAAACTCAGCAGAGCCATATTAAAGGCGCCCAAATTTTACTTCTTTGATTGTGGACATGTTCTTGGTGATGATGGGGCCAGATTTGAGAATTTGGTGGCACTGTCTTTAAAGAAGGAGATTGAGTTCCGACAAGATGCTGAAGGCGCAGATCTATAGCGGTTTGCAAAAGTCGCGAGCGATATAATAGCTTTTGCAAACCGCTATATAATCCGCAGTTGACTAGAAAGCATGATTAGATTCCCGCACCACATCGTCCTTGCCAGGGCGTAAGAATGACCCGCCTCACTCATTTTCCTCTATCAGATTGGAATATTCTATATGCTCCGCACTTACTCATTTAGTTTGACTCGCAACTTAATACAGCTTGCAATAATCTCTTGTATTGCAATTTCCGCTGGCGCCAACACCACGCCACTTTTCGCTCAACCACCACGCCACTTTTCGCTCAACCGCTAAGCACTACTACTTCTTCTTCTAATTTTCCGGTGCGGATCACCCTAAAGCTAAAAGCTAACGCAGCCCAGGGATTAACAATTCCCCAGGCCAATAGCATTCATAACCACCAGCTCTCTACGGTGTTACCTAACGCCTCTCGGCTTCGATCCGTAATCGGTGCCTATGGTGTAACAAGGATAAAGCCATCGCTTCCGATTCTTACAGCGACAGTAGTGAATTCAAGTGGAATACAAGTTGGTAGAGTTTTTAGATCCCTCGCTTCGGCTACCAGCGATATAATGCGTAAGCGCTCAAAGGCTCATAGTCCATTGGGTGTACAATCAGCCCTGCAAAAATTGCAGCATGTTGTACGCCTAGATTTTCCGAGCAACATAAACGGTCCTGCATTATTGGCCTCAATATCGGCCATTAAGGATGAAGTTGAATGGGCTAATATTGATCCGATAGCATCCATATCTGTTACTCCAAACGATCCATACTTTCACTCCTATGGGGGATTTCGTCCGACGCTGTCTTGGGAAGATCAGATTTTTGATGATTTATGGGCTCTAAAATCAGGGTATCTAGGCGCTGAAACAGCTTGGGAGAAGAGCTTGGGTGAGGGTGTGGTTGTAGCGGTAGTAGATTCAGGCGTTGATTACAATCATAGAGAGATAAAGGAACGAATCTGGGTTAATCACGGAGAGATCCCAGATAATGGAATTGACGATGATCGAAACGGCTATATAGACGATGTGCTCGGTTGGGATGTTATCGATCTGGACAACGATCCTTTCGACCGCAACGGCCACGGCACACACTGCGCTGGTACTATCGCCGCAACGGCCAATAACAATTTCGGAATTGTTGGAGCTGCTCCGCATTGTTGGAGCTGCTCCGCATTGTTGGAGCTGCTCCGCTTGCACAGATTATGCCGCTACGCGCTCTGGATGAGAATGGCTTTGGGTCTTCCAGTGGTCTTTTTGAGATGATCGCGCTAGCAGCGATTAATGGCGCAGATGTCATTAGCAACTCTTGGATAGTAACAGGAAGCGCCGAGGCCTTACCAAATGAGACGGCATTGTTGGAGTTAGCGTATAGTCTTGGTAGCCTAATTGTCTTTGCTGCTGGCAATGGCTCATCAGATTTAGTTAATACCTTCCCTCAAAACCGCCCAGAGGTAATGTCGATTGCGGCTAGTACTACCGAGGACAAGTTGGCATTTTTTTCCAACTTCGGAGAGCTTGTGTCAGTTGCCGCTCCAGGCACTGAGATCCTTTCGTTAAAAGCTGCAAGATCGACTATGAATAATGCCAGCAATTCTTTTAACGGTGGATTAAGAGTTGCAAACGGTACCAGCATGGCTGCGCCACATGTTGCGGGAGTGGCGGCACTTGTTAAATCATACTCCCCGGAGCTTACGCATGACCAGATTCGTGCTGTTATCGAAGATACTGCGGAAGTTCCGGTTTATTCCGAGTTCTGGGTGGATACTGGAGATATTAAACGCATCGATGCTGCCGCTGCGCTAAACAGCTTGCAAGCCCCTGCCCCCAAACTTACCATCACTGGATTTAAGCCAGATCGATCAGGCATTGAGGTACTTGGTGTAAACACGGGCCTAATCGGCCAAGCATACGTTCTAGAGTTCAAAGCTGTCTCAGGAAACGAATGGACACAACTGGAAAGCGGGATGCTTAGCAGTTGGGAGCTTGGCTCTGAACAGAGTCTGGGTCACTCTCCGCAGCTAGGGGAGCTTGCGCCGGGAACCTACCTCTTCAGAGCAAAGACAACGTTAATCGATGGGCGTTTAGAGATCTCTGATGAGCGGGCTTTTTCTTTTAAGCGAGCGGCTATTTTAGGGATCGAGGATGCTCTCGGAAACGAGGACGTCCGGGTTTATAAAGATATGCCCTTCTCGGTGCGCGCCGATCTTCTGGGAATTGATAGTTTCTCTATTGAACTAAAGAGTAGCGATAGCTCCGAGTGGAGTAGCGATCGCGTGAGCTATCTGATTCCAACTACCGCCACGCCTGTGGCTTACAACGCTAGTATTGCAACACTAAGCTTCGCAGAACTTGAAGCTGGCAGCTACGATCTCAGACTTACAGCTCAGAAAGGTTCTGAGCTTTTCCAACAGAGCGTAGCGGTCACACTGGATCAGGCCTCAGCCTCGGTGGTTGTTCATGGACAGTTTCGCGGTGATAAATTATTGACAGCAGATATTGATGGAGATGGGGTTAAGGAGATAATTACCGCTTCGACTTCGGGAACCTATGGAGAAATAGCTGTTATTAGAGCTGATTCAACTCTGCAATACTTCGGTGATAAATCGGAATCCTATGCTGCTAGTATCCTAGCAGCTGGCAACCTAGATGAGTTCCCAGGCGAAGAGCTATTCGTAGTTACGCAGCTTGGCTCTCAGTTCTCAATTAGCGTAGTAAAGCTAGCCGACGGTTCCCTTCAGCACTTACCAGGATGGCCACAAACGCTCCCCGAGGGACATTTCCTCAAGAACGATTATACTCGCCTAACAGCTCCCATCATCGCTGATTTAGATCAAGATGGCGTGAACGAGATCCTTGTTGCGACTCACTCAGCTCCATCCAATCTACACATCTGGGTTATGAATGCTGATGGCTCTCCGAAATCAAGTCTTATCCCATTTCAGGTACCCAACTCTGATTCCTCTGTGGCAGGAATGGTGGATCTACTGCCATTTGATGTCGATCACGACGGATTTATGGAGATCTTAGTCGGGGCCCGTTCTGGAAACCTCAGTTCTGGAACCTCATACCTGCGGGCGTATAGCTTAGATGGCACAGAATACCTTAATAGCACCTGGCCAATTGATATTAGAGCTCAAAGTGCACTGACACTTTCATCTGCAAATTCGTTTTTCCCAGTTGAACTGCTCAGCGGTGACACCCAGGAGGACGCTGAACCTGAGATACTAGTTCGTACACAGTGGGGCGAAGTTATCCAATTTAGAGCTGACGGATCCAAGCTTTCAAACCATATTGAGGCTGTTGGCGGCAACGGTGCTTCAAAGTTTTTTGCACTTGCCGACCTAAACGGCGATCAGAAGTTAGATATTGTAGCCACAGATAACACATCGATTTTTATAATTGGTGTATCCAATGATGCTTACCCCAAGAATTTAAGCGGTTACTTGGGAGGCATAGACACATCTGTTGGTTCGCCTGTAATTGGAGATGTAGATGGGGATGGTTATCCGGATATCATTTTGACCTACCAGCATCAAGAACCTCCATCAAACGACCTGCAGACAGGGGTAATCGCTTTTAATCTAGCGGGAGAAGAGATCTTTAACTATAAAACTTTTGGATTTGGACTAAGCGATAGCCGTGGAGACAGCGCGGTCCTCTCAGATTTTGACAACGATGGCTCACTAGATCTTTTAGTGGCGACAGATTATCGGTTATCGAATACCGCTGTAACACGCTTTCGTTTGCCAAGCCCGGTAAGTGAATGTACAACTCATTTTCCGATCTTTAAGTATAATACTTCACGAACCGGCGCTGTCCTTGCGGCTCCACTCTGCAGGATAGCGCGCTCTTGCATAGGCGATCTGAATGGTGACGGGACAGTCGACGGCCCCGACCTCGGCATCATATTGGGCTATTTTGGTTCGACTAATGTTTCATCAGATTTGAATAGTGATGGGCAAGTCGATTCGGCCGATCTCGGCCTGTTGTTGGGCAATTGGGGGGAGTGTTGAGAAAAGTTCTTGTATCTTACTGCGGTTTGGAAAGGTTGCGAGCGTCTTTTAGCTTTTGCTGGCCGCTATAGGTTGTTGTTTTGATTCGCTTTCGCGAATCTATAGCGGTTTGAAAAAGGGATTAATTTCGCTCGGGACTTTTGTAAATCGCTATATAGAATGCAAAAAATATCTAGAAAAAAGTAACGATAGTGCGACCCATCTGACATTAGTCATGCAGCAAAGAGCATCTCCGATGCTAGCATGCGCGCGCATTCAATGGACTTGGTGCTGTTCAATCAAGCCTAGTGGGTGTTTGGTAGAACTGAGACATTAGCGCAACTTAACTAACATCAAACGGAGAACCAAGAAGATGACTAACTACACGAATTCTAATCCTAACTTCGATTCCTCCTCCACGAGGGGCGGCGACCCGCGCAGAGCTTCCCGAGGGCGTAGACAACAACAGAATGAGAGACGAGGTGAGTACCAACCGGACCAATGGAAGCGTAATCAGACTCGTTGGGAGTCAGAAGGTACCGGGAGGGACTTTTCAGACTTTAACGGTGACTACAGCGGCGGAAATGACGCTAATGGTAACTGGGGCGAGAGGCAGGCATACCGGTACGGTGACGACAGCTCAGACTTTGGCGGCCAGACCCGTGATTTTGGTATGAACAACTTTGATGACTCTTCTGATTTCAGAACTTGGGAAGAGAGTTCAGGTAGACGCGGAGGATATCAGGAACCACGGGGCGATGACCTCCGCAGTGACTTCCGGGTTAGCCAAAGCGGATCGCGATGGGGCGATTCAGGTTTTGATCCGCGGACCTCAGATCGTGTGGAAGGTTTGCCGAGGTACCGCAGCGGTGGATCCTTCTCAGATTCCAATTCAGGAGGGTCAAGAAGTTGGGGTTCAGGATCGCGCAGCTTTGGAAGAGGCTTGACTGGATCTGATTCTAGATTCATGGGCTCAGGTTCCTTATCAGGACAGTACAGAGGTACCGAGCGAGGGACGGGCTTACCGAATTCCGGAAATCTTGGCCAAGGTTGGGATCAACAAGGACGGGATACTGAGTTTGAAAGTTGGCGGCGAGCAGGTGAATCCGACAATGGATCCAACTTCACAGGCCGTTCTAACTCTCAGAGTCAGAGCGGACGGTTCTTCGGTGTAGGTCCAAAAGGTTACACTCGCTCTGACGAACGAATTAAAGAGGATATCAATGAGCGCCTAGCAAGTGATTGGCAGATCGATGCATCGGATATTACGGTAGCAGTTAAATCTGGTGAGGTTACCCTTACCGGCAATGTGGATTCTAGGGAAACTAAGAATCAAGTTGAGGATGTAGCTGAGTGTCTCATGGGAGTCACGGAGGTCAACAACCAACTGCGAGTAAAGCGTAATAGTTCGGGCCAACAACGTGACTCCGAGCAGAGCAGGGAGCGGAGTAAGGAACAGAACCAAGACACAACGCAGAGAGACAGCAGCGGTAAAGCAAAATCGACTGGGAGTAACGCACAGCACTAACTCAAGCTAGAAACTTTGCGCGGGGCCGGTCGTTACAATCAACCGGCCCCGCCTTTGGTATTGTTGAAAAAGCCTCAATTCAAGATTTTGATCCACCCGACTACCAATCGCCAATTTTGGCGTCCGATGGTGAAGTACCTGAGCATCTTTAACTAGAATTGAGCATGGATCTTCTGACTGGTTCATTCCTCTGGTCGTCCGAGCAGCAGCACGGTCGCGGGAGTAGTCCCTGTAAAAGTATTGGGAAAAGAATAAATGACAGCACTCCTACACCGCCATCGGAAGCACAGATTGTTATACTAGGAGGGGGAATCAGCGGAGCAATTTCAGCTTTTCATCTGACCGAGGCTGGGTATCAGGTAGTAGTCCTTGAGAAAAGGGGAGATATAGCGGAAGGAAGTACTCTAGCGAGCACTGCGATTCTACAGTATGAGCTTGACCTCTCATTGACAGATCTCAGCAACCTTATCGGCAAAGCGCAGGCGAGCTTAGTTTACCGCGCCAGTTTCCGGGCTTTACAAGGCCTCTGCAAACTTGCCGAATCAACACAGATCGACTGCGATTTCTCTAGGCGTCCAGCAATATGTCTTGCTAACAGCAGCCAGGATGCCGCTGCACTCGAAATAGAGTTACGCCATCTGATAGCACTCGGTTTTGAGGGCGAGTATATAAAGGCGCGGGAGATATCTAGCCGATTTCCATTCAGTTCGGTTGGAGCGCTGTTTCATAAAAACGCCGCTCAGCTCAATCCAGTCAAGCTTTGCAGGCAGCTACTGAGTTCGGCCCGCGCTAAGGGTGCAATAATCTGCACCGGCGCTCAAGTTTCAAAATTACTTCCCACCAAAGCGGGAGCTGTAAACATAGTATTAGAAAACGGTGGGCGAATTGAAGCTCAAAAAGTCATTCTGGCCACGGGATATGAATCCGGCAGATTCTTTCGCCCAAAGCATGCGAAATTGACCAGCACTTATGCAGCTGCAACCTATGAATGCGACAAGGCAGATTTATGGGAAGGTGAGGCGGTGATTTGGGAAACTGCTCGACCATATCACTATCTTCGAACAGCTCCGGGTCCTCGGATTATCATCGGTGGAGGGGATGCGCCGTTTCGCAATTCATTTTTGAGGGATCTGCTGATTCCTTATAAACGTTACCGATTGGCTAAGAAACTAGAGTCCCTTAATCCTAAGAAGAGCAGTAGAAACGTAGCGAGAAGGATGAGATGGTTGATTATACGAGATTTTTCGACGAAAAAGGCTCGCAACCGTACTCACCAGTACGGTGAGAACCTTTTTCTAGAAAAATCTTGTAGAATCAATCAGATCAGCCTTCGTAGTAGTTTCTAATGCTCTTTTTAGGTTTAACGAGGAGTTTCTATGAAAATTGTACTGCTAGGATTAGTTGCACTTTTGGCAACCGGGTGTATCCACAAGCCACCAACTCCAACTGCGACGCCGATGCAGGTGCGCGCAATTCAGAGTCGAGAGTTCTCAACCACTGATGACCGGATGGTGATGAAGGCGGTGCTGAATGTCTTGCAAGATGAAGGGTTCATCGCAAAGAATGCCGTCACTGACCTTGGCTTGATTAGCGCAATGAAGGAGACCGATGTTAGCAAGCGGTCCGACCAGATCTGGGGATCGATATTCGCTGGACCTGATGCGCGCTGGCCAATGATGGACGTGATTGAAGCAACAGCAAATATCTCCCCTTTTGGTAAGAGCACACGGGTGCGGATCTCCTTTCACCAACGGGTATTGGATAATCGCGGGGCAACGATGAGTACGTTTGAGATCACAGACGCGTTAATCTATCGCGATTTCTTCGCCAAGGTCGATAAGGGGTTGTTTATTGAGAAACAGAGAATCTAAGGGATTGGATGCGCTGCAATATTGCTTGCTACAAGTTGATGGCCCTTTTCACTTAGGTGCAGGTCATTTTTGTCATAGAGCTCAGCGAAGCTCGGAACTAGAAATTGAGCGCTGAGATCGATAATTGGGACCTCGAGTTCGGTACTAACTAAGCTAGCTAACTGCTCGTTCGCAAGTTCAATTGAGTGAACGCCATTATTGGTAGGACTCTGCATAGCCGCCTCAATCGCTCGTAGCCCTGGGACAACTACAACTAGGAATGGAATCCTTGCCGAATTTAGCTGGCGTTTATACTCCCGGAGGACTCCGTGCAAAAGGTTTCGTCCACTTATCGCGGCAGGGGCCACAGGATCACTGAGCAGCTCGCCACGATCACGGAAAAGCACCTGATCGAGGTCCGATTCATTCTTCGATTCTAGAAATCGTCCGGTGAATGCAAGTCGCATTAACATTGCAAGTCGCATCCACGGAATACGCTGAGCGACTACATTCTGATCAATCCAATTTAACTCGCCGCTATCGGATACCTGAACCATGCGGTTGCGGATCAGATCGCTAAAGTCGTTTTCCGGATAGAGCACCAAAACTACTAGGTCAGGATGTTTGGGTATAACATCATCCTCTAGTACTCGCAGACTCTGATCTGGGCCGTAACCCTGAATCCCAAAGTTGTAGCCACATACTTTGTGGTTAGATATTGCCGAAAGCTGCTTGGCTATCGTCATGGCACTATCAACCGCCATCCCCATCACAATTGAATCACCGAGTATGGCAACCCGATCGCAAGTTGGTGGTGTCCCCAAACTTAGTATCTCTGGGTCACGAAATCCTGCGGCATTAATTCCAATGTGCGGGTCCGGTAGAAGCCGGAATAGTCGCTCGGGATCGAGCTCAACACTTAAAGTACCAACCGTTGATTCCCGACCCGCAAGCTGGACGGCATAGCGCGGCAGAAAATGCGAGAGGCGCAGAGTTACTTCACAAGCGAAAACTACTAGAGCAGTGATTGCTAGGGTGCTTACTAGGCGCTTTTTGAAATTATCTGATTTCACGGATTCAGAGGTCGAGGCATTGAATGACGTCGCACGCCAATAATAAAGCAGGCGACGTCACTTGCCCAGATTCGAATCCATATGAAACGAGTAGTCTAAATTCTAGAACTCGTCTTCCTTATCTTCGCCACCTAGGCAAAAATCAGCATAATCTAAGTTCGCCTCGGCAATCGCCGTTGAAAGGGCCTTACGACTGAGCCCCACGTACTTTCCGCCATCAGCAAAGGCCTTAAGGGCTTTCTTTGCTTCGCGCTTCAGAATCTTAGAAATGTCAGCGCCATCCTCATCGCACGGCACATTATCGGCGACACTCTGGGCGATCGTTTCAACTAGTAATAGTTGGGTATCATTTAGCTCAGCAGCTACCGCCGAAGGTGGTGAATAGCAGAATGTAGACATTAGTACCGAAAGTCCAAGTCCCAGGGTGAGATTCTTCGCCATTTAAGTCGCTCCTAATGATGTTGTTGGCAGTGAGGCCAGCTCTCTAAACTAGATAGGTCAGTCGAGCGTAACACGCCAAAGGTTTAGATATTGGAGCGCAACTTATTAGTCCAGCTAAGATTGAGGTAAACGTGCTATTTCTCTCAGTTTCCTGTAAGCTGGCGCAGTCTTGGTAACCGTTCAGACCCTCTGCGTACCTCAGCGTGCTCTGTGGTTAAAATGCGCCCTAAGCAATTGCGTAAAGTTTGGTTTTACCACAGTGGACGCAGGGGTACGCAGAGGGGAGACCAACTATGCCCGTGAACGCTTACCAGTCTTGGCTTGTAACTTCTACCCTCCATGTTTACGCTCCGTTTCTTTGGTGGCTTTGCCACCCAGTATCGCTGTTTACTGCTCGGTAACGATGTTGCTCCGCCCGCCCTGCATCCCCGATTTGAGTCGATACTGTCAGGGTTAAGTCAACCCAGATCATTTGTTGTACCACACTCTGTCGCTCGATTGTGGGGGCTCTGTTTAGGCGAACTATTGCCATTTATCAAACGCAGCGTTTCTCTCAACGTCGCCAGTGCACTAACCTTACTCTGTGGCGTAATGATTAGTCGTACACTTTTGACCCCCAACTCCGAGCTGGTAGAGATGCTCGCCTTATGTGGGCTATTTTTCTGTACAAATATCTTCTCCGATACGCTGCGCTATTTCGATCAGCGCACTCGCGGCCAGATGGTCTATGCCTTGCAAGGGTACCTGATATCGCTTGTTAGTCATGCGATCTCGGGGCTCGACCCACGCACACGCCATCACTTTACGAGTGGAAATCTCAAAACCTTAGTCGGATCTGATATAGATAGTATAGTGAACTTCGTTGGAAGAGCCTCCTGGAGCTGGCCCGGAATGCTCGCTCTACTCTTAGTAATGGTTCCCTGGATCTCGGTATCGTTGGGTAAGATAGGATTAATCGCTATCGGCGTTCTACTATTGCAGATTCCAATTGCGATTGTGCTTGCCCGAATAACAGAACGCTATCAAATACGAGTTCAACGCAACGCTGATTCTATCTCAACAATCTTAGGCGAGTGGCTGCGGAATATTCGGTTGGTCAGATTCCTAGGATATCAGCCTGCAATCAATCGCGAGATCGGTCAACAGTTTCGCAGCTACAGCGTTGAGTTCGCCAAACGCCACATGCTCATGTGCATAGTATATGGCACAAGCTTCTGTTGGTGGATGCTGCCATTGCTTACTATTTTGTGGCTATCAAGGGAGTGGAACGAGCCATTTACCATCGCTCAGTTCTTCGGTGGTTGGTGGCTTATTTCCTACTTAGCAGATCGTGTACGACACTTTCCACATTCACTCAGTCGCTATGCAGCAGCAGCAGCGGGGATGCAACGGATTCTAGCGCTGCTACAGGCACCACAACGCAACGCGTCGTTCCTTGAGAACGTCGCGCCGATCGATCCTGACGATCGTCCAATTACAATTGAGCTGAGGGATCTTAAAGTTAACTTTGACTCTCAAACCACCCTTGACATTGAAACGTTGCGAATTCAACTGCGCGATCGCACCGCAATAGTTGGCTCTGTTGGCAGTGGAAAGACAACCTTACTACGAGTACTAGCCGGAGAGCTTGCACCCAGTGAGGGCCTAGTAACGATAACGCTGCAATCCGGTCGCACTGAGAATTTGTGGCACGCCAACGTTCATGCCCACCTTCAAGCTAATCTTGGATTGGTGCCTCAGGAGCCGTTCCTATCAAATTCAACATTTACCAGCAATATTTCGTTAGATGATACAACCGACCCCCAAATCATCGAGGGCGTAGTATCGCGGGCTCAGATGGCCCACGATGTTGCACAGTTTGCATCTGGATTGCGACAGGAGGTTGGCGAAACAGGCATCAATCTATCAGGAGGACAGAAGCAGCGGGTCAGTTTCGCTAGGGCGTTACATTTTGACCGCCCCGCTCTATTTCTTGACGATCCGCTCTCCGCTGTTGATGCCAAGACGGAGCAGGCGCTTATGGCGGAGCTTGTGCATTGGAGTAGCAATGCTAACTCCGCGATCGAACGGGGATTCGTGCTTGTCTCGCACCGCTTACAGGAGTTGACTCACTGCGATCGCCTATTGGTGCTTGAATCCGGCAAGGTTATCGAGGATGGGACACCAACATCATTGCTTGCCGATCCAGATTCTCATTTCAATCGCTTTCTACAGCGCCAAGAACATAGTTCGGACGGTGCGACATGAGTGATCAGAATTTCACTGCAATTGAAGCTGTAACGCGCAGATCTTTGCGCCAAGGTGTCGCGGTTATGTGGCGCTTCATCACTGGGTTGCCGTCTGTGCGTTATACTGTGCTGCCAGTCCTCTGTTTTATGCTTCTGGCTTCAGCCATTCCGCCATTCTTTCTATGGCTGATCGGTCAATTCTACTCCTGCGATCTTCAGACTAGTCGGACACACGGTTGTAGCGTTCAGATTCTGGATCTCTTCTCTATCAATGTTACATTTCAATTTTTAGGGATCATCGCGCTGTGTGCGGCGCTTGCGAGATTTTCTTGCTGGGTTTTCTTCGAGATTCCTGGCCAATGGAGCGCGCAGGCGCTACACACACGCTTGATCGCTGGCCTTGCTCGTACACGAACAACATACTTCGACCAACACCCCTCCGGACGGATCATCAATCGAATTACTAGTGACTTCGGCAGTCTACGAGATTCTGGTCTAATCGCTGTCGGGGATAGCATGAATGCCATGATCGATGTTGCCTGCATTATGGTGTTAGTCACCTTAGCTCATCCAGTCGGCACAATCCTTGCGCTGCCTACGCTCTGTCTATTCTTCTATACTCAATACTATCTCTCGCTCATGGCCCAACATGCTCGTGCCATGAAGGGCGCGCGAATGGGCGAAGTCATCCACCGTCTCACCGATCTAATTGATGGCGGCGCAATATTTGAGCGTTATGGTCAGCTTGAGAAGCTTCAACAGCGACTTGGCCGTGCGGTCAGGCGAATGCTTGAGATGTCGGTATTTAAGGAGAATCTAGACGCCTGGGGCCGATTCTGGATGACAGCAATTACAACCTCTTACCTCTTTACGGGATTTGTTTTTGTAACAGTTGCAATGCACCAAGAGTCGATCTCTATCGCGCTAGGTGCTGTAATCATGACAGCACTAATGCAGCTTGCTCCAAGTTTTGGATGGCTTGCATATAGTACTGGCGAACTAAACGAATCCGTCGCTCACGCCCAGCGCGTTTTTGAGATCGTCGATCTGCCCGACGAGGTGTCGCAGGAACGCCGCGATGCAAGAGTTGTTGACACGGCAAGATTGCCGACCGAACCGCTGGCGATTGAGTTCAGGAATTTTGCTATGTCCTATCGTCAAGATACGACACCGATATTTACAGATCTCTCGCTTACAATCCCAGCTGGCAAAAGTGTCGGAATAGTAGGTCGAACAGGATCAGGTAAAACTAGTTTGATGCAGAGCCTATTTCGCATGGTGTATGTGAGAGGTGGTCAAATAGCGATCGGTGGCACTTCGATTCATGACGCCCCCATTGATTCAGTTCGCGCTCTGTTTGGAGTTGTTCCGCAAGATCCCTATCTGTTTGAGGGAACTGTACGGACAAATCTCGACCGTGATTGTACGATCGCTCCCGAGCGACTTCAGGCTGTCTGTGCCCGAGTTGGCTTCCCCTACCCGATTGATAATGAGGTCCACGAAGGGGGCAAGAATTTCTCAGTTGGTGAGCGCCAACTACTCTGTCTAGCCCGTATAATGCTGCATAACCATCCGTATTTAATTATGGACGAACCGACCAGCTCTGTTGATACAATCACCGATACCAAAATTCAGCGATGGATAATGATGGATAATGGATAGGAAAATCAATTAATTCAATGGATAGATGGATATGGATAGGAAAATCAATTAATTCAGCAAGGATATTAGCGAGTTAGTTGCCATAGAACAAGCTCTAGTGCGGCTTTCTGGGATTTTTGCATAGTAGCATAGTAGCT
>Ga0163151_10001939_pt1 | contig 33623 bp, 32 predicted proteins | sample OliLakLV19MP5IB2_FD_145596 | JGI IMG/M metagenome (GOLD analysis project Ga0163151, IMG submission 145596) | Freshwater microbial mat bacterial communities from Lake Vanda, McMurdo Dry Valleys, Antarctica - Oligotrophic Lake LV.19.MP5.IB-2 | ecosystem: Environmental > Aquatic > Freshwater >... | reverse complement strand
GGTAGGGGTGCCGGTACGGACGGTTCGGGAATGACGACCGCAGGCTGGACCGGAACGGCCGGCACTGTTTCCGCAGTTGGCGTGGCAGGCGGACTGTTGGGTACACTCGCACAACTGCTGGCGAGAATGGCGAGTGCGCAGATTACGATCGCCAGCGGGACTCTGATTTGCATTTGAAGAGGTTCTGAACGAAGCTGCGGGCGCGGGCTCAACAACGCGGCCCCGCGAAACCGGCTTCCGAATCCACGGCATTCCAATCCATCGTTTTGTAAATAATGATCTGGTTCATTCTCGAAGGGTCTTTCGCGCTTTTATTGTTCGTGCTCATCATTTGGTGGACGCTGCCTCGCAAGCGCGACGTCGACAAGAAGTCCAACGGCCAGGACTCTAACCCAACTCTCAACGCGGACAAGGGCACACTTGAAGCGCAGCAGGACGCGGAGGAGAAGCAAAAGAGAGGAAAGGAATTCGAAAGTTGACCCCGTCAATTGCAGGGCCTCCGAAATAAAATTTAGCGGTAGCCTGGGCGTCCTTGACCTGCTTTTGCCCCCAAGTTGTCCCTTCCTCGTTCTTGTTTTTCTCCGCGTCCTAAAAGGGTACTCCGACGTGCTACGCCCGTAGGGTATCTGCGTCCTGCTGCGCTTCAAGTGTGCCCTTGTCCGCGTTGGGAGTTTGCCCTAGGTACCCAAGTTTAGTGCAGTACCCGAGGCACGCTGAGAGTGAACTCGGGGATCGGAGCATCGAATACCACCCCGTCCTCGGCCACCATCTGGTAGCTGCCGCGCATGGTTCCCACGGGCGTGGCGATTGCCGTGCCGCTGGTGTATTCGTAGCTCTCGCCCGGCTGCAGGCGCGGTTGCTGTCCGACCACGCCAAGGCCGCGGACTTCCTGGACCCGGCTGTCGGCATCGGTGATGATCCAGTGTCGGCTGATCAGTTGAGCGGCAACGCTGCCGGAATTGAGGATGCTGACGCTGTAAGAGAAAACAAAGCGACCGGCGGCCTCATCCGATTGCTGCGGAATGTAAGTCATCCTGACGGTGACGGTTACCGTGTATTTTTCCTGGCCGGCCATTGTGGTATTTGATATCAAGGGCAGGGCGGGGGCAAGCCGTTTGCTACAATGAATCGCATGTATCGAATTGCTCCCAGCATCCTGTCCGCGAATTTCGCCAAGCTCGGCGAAGAAGTCCAGGCGGTGGTCGCCGCGGGCGCCGACATCATTCACTTCGACGTGATGGACAACCATTACGTTCCCAACCTGACGATCGGGCCGCTGGTCTGCGAAGCCCTGCGCCCGCTCACCCAGGCGGTGATCGACGTCCACCTCATGGTGAAGCCGGTCGACCGCATCGTTCCGGATTTCGCCAGGGCCGGCGCCAATATCATCAGCTTTCACCCCGAGGCGTCGGAACACGTGGACCGGACCATCGGCCTGATCAAGGAATCGGGATGCAGGGCCGGCCTGGTGCTGAATCCCGCTACCCCCCTGTCCTGGCTCGACCACACGCTGGACAAAATCGACCTGGTCCTGGTCATGTCGGTCAATCCCGGCTTCGGCGGCCAGAAGTTCATTCCCGCCGCGCTGGAGAAATTGCGCAGGGTGCGCAAGCTCATACAGGATTCCGGCCGGGATATCTGGCTGGAGGTGGACGGCGGCGTGAAAGTGGACAACATCGCGGAAATCGCAAAAGCCGGCGCCGATACCTTCGTGTCCGGCTCGGCGATTTTCGGCAGCAAGGACTACAAGGCGACCATCGCTGCCATGCGGGCTCAGCTTGCTGGCGTAAAGAATTAACCACGGAGGGCACGGAGTACACGGAGGAAAGCGAAAGAGGAATTCAGAAGTTAACGTCCCCTTTTAGCGAACGGCTGGCGATATCAGTAGCTGGCGACTGCGGAGCGCTGATGCTTAAAGCCCTTTAATTCCGCATTCCTCGACTTGGTTCTTTCTCCGTGCTCTCCGTGTCCTCCGTGGTGAAAACGTCTTGAATTTCCCGATCCAGATTAAGGCGATAGCTTTCGACCTCGACGGCACGCTGGTCGATACGCTCCCGGACCTGCACGAGGCGGGCAGCCGGATGCTGGCCGCGATGGGATTAGAGCCGGTTCCGGCGGAACAGGTGCGCGCATTCATCGGAGACGGGGTCGATCGACTGATCAAGAGGCTGCTGACCGGGCAGGTCGAAGGCGAGCCGGAGCCCGGCCTGTTTGGCAGGGCGCGGGAATCGTTCACCAGCCACTATGCGCAGGGTTTGACCCGCGCTTCGCGGCCTTATCCCGGCGTGAAGGAAACCTTGGACGCGATGCGCCGCCGCGGCTTCCGGCTCGCTTGCGTGACCAACAAACCCGAGGCCTTCACGCAGCCACTGCTGCGGGAGCTTGGCCTCGCGGGCAGGCTCGATCTGATCCTCGGCGGCGACAGCCTGCCGCGCAAGAAGCCCGACCCCCTGCCGCTGGTGCATTGCGCCGCTGCACTCGGCGTAAGTCCCGCGCGGCTGCTGATGATCGGGGATTCGGCCAACGACTGCCTGGCGGCGCGCGCCGCCGGATGCCCGGTGTTCTGCGTGCCCTATGGCTACCGGGGCAGCCTCGGGGTGCACGAACTGGATTGCGATGCTATAGTGCCGTCGCTTTCCGAAGCTTTGGAACTGATCACTTTCTCACAGTCATGAAACCGGAAAACCTGAGGTTGGAACAGTGGGCCGGCTGGCGCTGGTGGCGCCCGTCCGCATCCTGGCGCTGCATTTAAGCGTCTCGTTTCACCCTCGTCGTTTTTTCGTTTTCCGGAGTTCGCCATGACTGAGCAGGAATTCAACCAGCTTGCCGCGCAGGGTTACAACCGCATCCCGGTTGTCCTCGAAACCTTCGCCGACCTCGATACCCCCCTTTCCGTTTACCTGAAGCTGGCCAACAAGCCGTATTCCTATCTGCTCGAATCGGTGCAGGGGGGCGAACGCTTCGGCCGCTATTCTTTCATCGGACTGCCCGCGGAAACGCGCTTCGAAGTGCGTGGCCGCGAATGCGTGGAGTACCGGCGCGACACGCTGGTCAGCCGGGCCGAATACGGCAATCCGCTGGACTTCGTGTCTGCCTGCCACGCCCGCGTCAAGGCCGCCAGCCTACCGGGCCTGCCCCGGTTTCTCGGTGGCCTCGTCGGATGCTTCGGTTACGACACGGTCCGCTACATCGAGAAGAAACTCGATGTAGCGGCGAACGCCGACTCGCTGGCGACGCCGGACATCCTGCTGCTGCTGTCCGAACAACTGGTGGTCCTCGACAACCTTTCCGGCAAGCTCTATCTGGTCGTGTATGCCGATCCAGTCGAAAAGGACGCTTACGCGAGAGCACAGAAAAGGCTGCAGGAACTGCTTTGGATGCTGAGGCAGCCGGTGGTGGCGCCGTCCGAGGTGCCGACCGTGCCGGTCGCGCCACAATCGGAATTCAGCGAGGCGAAGTTCATCGCGGCCGTGGAACGCGCCAAGCGCTACATATTCGACGGCGACATCATGCAGGTGGTGTTGTCCCAGCGCATGAGCGCCCCGTTTGCCGCAACGCCCCTCTCCCTGTATCGCGCGCTGCGCGCGCTCAACCCTTCGCCTTACATGTTCTATTTCGACATGGCCGACTTCCATGTCGTCGGCGCCTCGCCGGAAATCCTGGTGCGCCTGGAAAGCGGCGTGGTAACCGTCCGGCCCATCGCCGGCACGCGCCCACGCGGCGCGGGGCGCGAGCAGGACGTCGCGCTCGAACAGGAACTGCTCGCCGATCCCAAGGAACGCGCCGAGCACGTCATGCTGATGGACCTCGGCCGCAACGACGTGGGCAGAGTCGCGGAAGTGGGCAGCGTCAAGGTGACGGAAAACATGAACATCGAGCGCTACTCGCATGTGATGCACATCGTCTCCAATGTCGAAGGCCGGCTCCTGCCGGGGCTGGATGCGATGGCTGTACTCAAGGCAACCTTCCCGGCCGGCACGGTGAGCGGGGCACCCAAGGTTCGCGCGATGGAGATCATCGACGAACTGGAACCAACCAAGCGCGGCATCTATGCCGGCGCGGTCGGCTACCTGGGCTTCAACGGCGACATGGATCTGGCCATTGCCATCCGCACGGCCGTGATCAAGAACGGAATCCTGTACGTGCAGGCGGGCGCCGGCATCGTCGCCGACTCGGTCCCGCGCAATGAATGGATCGAGACCCAGAACAAGGCCCGGGCGCTGCTTCGCGCCGCGGAAATGGCTCAGGCCGGACTCAACAGCGGCATTCGCCAGGAGTGACAACCCTGCTGCCGGACCTCTCGTCCATTCAATCCCGACCGGCATGTTGTACACCAGGCAGCGATAGCGCTACCTAGAGCGTTCCCGGACCCGCTTTCTCCAACTGTACCCCCGGAAACCCAACTCTCACCGCTGAGAACGCAGATACCCGACGTGCTACGCCCGTAGGGTATCTGCGTCCTCCGCGGTGAGTGCTGGTCTTGGAGTTCTAAAATCTGACAGCCTCAGTCAGGTCAAATCGCAACTAGTACAACTCAAGCCGTTTTACCGGGCGAATCCGGTTCACGTTTTGAAAAGCGGCCCAGCATCGTCGTCAGTGCAGTGTATTCCACAGGCTTGACCAGGTGGCCGTCGAAGACGGCCTCGGCCGCTTTCTGGCGGTCCTCCTCCTGGCCCAGTCCGGTCAGGGCCACCAGCGTGATTCCCGTTCCCCACGGCTGTTCCCGTATCTGGCGCGCCGCGCCATAGCCATTCAACCTCGGCATGCCGATGTCCATCAGGACCACGTCCGGCCTGAGCTTCGCCGCCGCTCCCACCGCCTCCACGCCGTCGAAGGCCAGATAGGTCTCGTTGCCGGACAAGGTCAACAGCATCGACAGCGCATTTGCGGCGTCGTGATTGTCATCGACCACGAGGATGCGCTGGGCAGGCAGAGCGGCGGGCTCGGTGGTCGCCGGAGCCGGCGGCAGCGCCGCGGGCTTTTCGATCAGGGGCAGCCGCACCACGATCTGGCTGCCCTGGCCCAACCCCGCACTGAATGCCTGCACCGAACCGCCGTGCAGCGTGACCAGGCGGCGCACCAGCGTAAGACCGATGCCGAGTCCGCCCTGGGACCGCTCCAGCGTCTGATCGCCCTGCGTGAACATCTCGAAGATTTTCGGCAACATCTCGGGCGCGATGCCGATGCCTGAATCCCTGACAGTAATCACGACGTTGTCCCCCTTCCGCTCGGCGTCCAGCGAGACACGGCCGCCCGGTCTGGTGAACTTGCAGGCGTTCTGCAGGAGGTTGCCGAACACTTGCGTCAGCCGGGCCGAGTCCGCATGCAAGTACACAGGCTGCGGCGGCAGGGAAATCGACAACTCGAGTTGAGCCGACTCGCACACTGAGCGGTAGCTATCGACTACATCGCGAATGACAGGCGCGAGATCGATGTCCTCCTGGAGAAGGGGGAGCTTGTCCCGGGTGATGCGGCTCACGTCGAGCAGGTCATCGATGAGCCGGGTCATCTGTCGTACTTGCCGGTCGATCATCCAGCGCGGGTTTGACCAGATCGCCTGTGTTGTCGGCGCGTTTCATGAGGTCGAGCGCCAGGCGGATTGGAGTGAGAGGATTGCGCAGTTCGTGAGCCAGCATCGCCAGAAACTGGTTCTTCTGGATGTCGGCTTCCTGGCGGCAGAACGCGGGATTGGCGGTGCGCACGATGTGGCTCACGCCGTTCACCATGGCCATCGGCAAAGGTGCATGCTCGATGGCTGCCTGATAGAGGCTCTGCGGGCCGGTGTGCCTCTCTGTCTCCAAAAGTTCCACCGTCACTTCGTTGCCTTGGGCTCCGGCGCTGGCTCTTCTTCCTGCGCTCTGCGCGGGCCGGCTCGCTGGGGGATTCCCGTTGTCAACCCGACGTAGTCTGTGCGTCGCGGATGGATGACCACCACGCCTTTGTCCGTGATGACGTATTCCCGGATGTCTTTGCTGTGATTGCCGCCGCGCATTTTGATGACGACCATCATCTTGCGAAGCTGGCCGTCGATTTCCACATAACGCATGCGGACAATGTCATCGGTGAGGAATGAAATCGCGTAATGACTGAACTGCAGCGAGGTAAATGAATCCTCCACTTCGACCGTGCTGAGGATGGTGACCCCGGCGCCGGTCAGCGCCCCGATCATGCGATAGAGCGACTCGCGAAAGTCGGCCCGGAAACCTGGCGCCAGCGCCATCTCGAAACCGACCAGAGAATCGATCACCAGCCGTTTTGCCCCGACCCTTTTGATGGCATCCAGTATCGCCTGCATCGTTTCGTCGACCGAAAGGTCGAGCGGACGAAGGTACAGGGTTTCCAGCATTCCCTTTTGTTCCGCAGCCTTTAAATTGAGGCCGAAGTTGCCCGCCCTCTGGGTGTAGCCGTCCGGGCGCTCTTCGAAGATCGCCATGATTCCCGGTTCCCGGTTGCGCAATCCCTCCGCGATGAATTGCGTGGCCAATGCCGATTTGCCGGTCCCGGAAGGGCCGGCCACCAGCAGGCTGTCGCCTTCGAGGATGCCGCCGCCCAGCATTTTGTCCAGTTCGGGAATGCCGCTGGATAGCTTCCGGCGCTGCACCGGTTTGGTCTTGCTGGGGACCAATCCCAGCGTGCGCGAGTAGGCTTGCAGTCCCTCGGCCCCTATGCGCACGGTGTGCAATCCCGGTACTGTTGCCTGACCGCGCAGCTTGATGATTTGCAGCTTGCGCACCACGGAATTCCTCTCCGTCACCTGCGAGAGCCAGAGAATGCCATCCACCATGGTGAACAGCGGGTTGTCCCTGATCTCCTCCTCGACATATTCGCCAACCAGAAACGTCGTGGCTTCGCAACTGGTCAGAAACTGGGCGAGGCGATGGATGAAGGCTTGCACCTCCACGTTCCCCACATCGCTGGTCGCTTTGCGTGCCAAGGTGCGAAAGGAATCCACCACCACGACGCCGGCGTTGGCGGCCGTGACTTGCCGGATGATTTCCTCCAGCACCGAGCTCAAATTCTCCTCGAGCGCTATGTCGGTCAGATTGACAAAGCGGACAGCCTTGCCCACCTTCGATTCGTCAAAGAAGGAAAACTGCTGCTGATAGCGCAACATCTTCAGCACGGGTTCGCCGAGTACGGTGAAATAAAGCGCCGGTTTCTTCGGCGTTCCATTGCTGAAAGCCAATTGATGAGCCATCGTGGTTTTGCCGCAACCCGGCGTGCCCGCGATGATGTTGAAGGAAAATTCCGAAATACCGCCACCGAGGATGTCGTCGAGGCCGGGGACGCCGGTCGGAAGCTTATGGATGGTGACTTTCGCCGGTTTGGTCAAGGCTTTTGCTTGCGCGGTGCGCCTGGCCTTGTTAATGGGCTTTTTCATCGCTATCTCCTGCCAAAATTCAAACCGTCAAATGACAGTTTCGGCCATACCTCGCGCGTCAATCGCATCGTCAAATCATCGCCGATGAAAGCGACCAGGAGGCCCAGCAATTGCGCGAGCAGAACAACCCGTCCCTCGGCAATTTCCGCCGGATCAAGTTGCATGCTGAGTTCGCCCAGCCCCTCCAAAGCGCCATCCCTGTTGACATGCACTGCGCCGAGCCAGCGGACCTCCGCGGTGGCCAGAACGAGCGCGCGCGACAGCAGCGCGCCATACCCCGCGTTTCCCATCAGGGTCGCCAATGGAGGACGCAACTTCTCGCAGACATAGAAGCCCGCCAGTGGCCTTGGCTCGGAAGTCGGATGCCCCTTCTGCTCAAGAGCGATGAGACGCTTGGCGAGGTGGCGCGTTTGCGGCGTGGCGCGTTTCATCTGGATGCTTCGTCGCGGTTCCTGGGCATCGGGGCGCGGGGAGATCGCGAATGATGCGCTCGCATCCGCCCCGCCGCGGTGTTGCAGATTGCTGTTGACGATAACCTCCGGTAGTTGGGACACCGCCGCGGGCGGTCGACAGCAGATCATGCGTACGGGGCTTCCCGAGTGTCCTTGGAATGGTAGGGGCGCTCTGTGCCTTGACGCACATAAGCGGCTTCCCCAGGTGAATCCCCTCCTAAAAAAAGAGACGCCGGAAGGCAAAGGTGCGGGCGTAGCGGGCTCCCGGGGGGTTGACAGGACTGGCGGACCCTTCCGATAATGAGAACCATTCCTACCTAGCCAGCCACGCCGAGTGCTAAGCCAGCCAAGGTCGCGTCGTCAGACTGAGGCGGTTCTATGGCCAGTGCCCGATTCCTGATACATCTGCCCGAGATCCATCCCGAAAACGCGGTTGCGCGACTGCCGTTCGCTGCATGGAACGACTCATGAAGGCCGTTCCCCGTCAAAGACTTATCAGCCAGCCCGTTTGAGGAAGAAAACCCTATGTTCAAGCTTCGTGCACTAGCGCCTGCCGCGCTGGCGTTAGCCCTTTCCGTGGGAACGGCCTTTGCCGCGCCAGTCAGTTTCGACCAGCCCGCGCAGCCGCTGGGCGACGCACTCAAGCAGTTTGCCCGCACGGCCGGGATTACGCTTTCGGTCGACTCCTCGCTGGTGGCGGGCAGGATGGCGCCGGCAATCCAGCAAACCGCCGAGCCTGAGCGAGCTTTGCAGCAACTCTTGCGAGGCAGTGGCCTTGAAGCCGCGCCATCGCCTTCTGGCGGCTTCGTGGTGAAACGCGGCGCAACGGATCAAGAGCTGCCCGTTGTGCAGGTGGAAGGCCAGCATGTTTCCGATCCCTCTGTCGATCCGGTGCAGGGCTATGAATCCAGACGCACCATCTCGGCCACCAGGACCGACACGCCGCTGAAGGACGTTCCGCAGTCGGTCACCGTCATCACCAAGGATGCCATCCAGGACCAGGGCATGCGAGGCATGGCCGACGCCGTTCGCTACATTCCCGGCATGAACATGGCGCAGGGCGAGGGCAACCGCGACCAGCTCACCATCCGCGGCCAGAACACCACCGCGGACTTTTTCGTAGACGGCGTGCGCGACGACGTGCAGTACTTTCGCGACCTCTACAACATCGAGCGCGTGGAGGGATTGAAAGGTCCGAATGCCATGATCTTCGGACGGGGCGGCGGTGGAGGCGTTATTAACCGCGTGGGAAAAACCGCGGGTTGGACACCGGTTCGCGAGGCGTCTCTTACCCTCGGCTCATTCGAGACCAGGCGGGTCGCCGTCGACGTCGGCCAGGGTGTAAACGACACCGCGGCCATTCGCCTCAATGCAATGTACGAGGACTCCGGCAGTTTTCGCGACCACGTCGAACTGGAACGCTACGGGATCAATCCGACAATCACCCTGGCTCTTGGGCCGCAGACAATGCTCAAGGTGAGTTACGAATACTTTCACGACGAGCGCACCGCCGACCGCGGTATTCCGTCGTTCCAGGGCCGTCCGTTCGAAACGGATCCCGGCACGTTCTTCGGTAATCCGGACCTCAGCACGTCGGACGCAACGAACAATATCGTCAACGTATTGCTGGAACACAGGTTCGACAACGAACTGACGCTTCGCAACCGGACCCGCTATGGCGACTACGACAAGTTTTATCAGAACGTATTTGCGTCTGGCGCCGTCACCGGTGGCGGAACTGTTCCATTGCAGGCGTACAACGACGATACCCAGCGCCAGAATTTCTTCAATCAGACCGATCTGACCTACGAACTTGTGACCGGCCCTATCAAGCACAAACTGCTTGGGGGCGCCGAACTCGGGCGCCAGAAGTCCACCAATTTCCGCGCGACCGGCACGTTCCAGCCCGGTGGTACCACGCTTGCCGGCACGCCCGCCGGCAGCCCGACAATTTTCACGCCCCCGATCCTGTTCGCTAACAACGGCGGTTCCAATGCCAACAACAGCGGCACCACCGATGTCTTTGCACTGTATGTGCAAGACCAGATCGAGCTGAATCCGCAGTGGGAAGTCATCGCGGGCGTGCGCTTCGACCGGTTCTCCATGGAGTTCCACAACAACCAGGGCGCAGGCTCGGATTTCAGCCGCGACGACAATCTCGTATCGCCGCGCCTCGGGTTGATCTTCAAGCCTTTCCAACCGCTGTCCCTGTATGCGAGCTACAGCGTGTCCTACCTGCCGAGTTCGGGAGACCAGTTCAATTCGTTGACGCTGTCGACGCAGACTCTGGAGCCGGAGGAGTTCACGAACTATGAGATTGGCGCAAAGTGGGACGTGGTGGGCGATCTTGCATTGACCGCGGCGGTGTTCCGGCTGGAACGCAGCAACACCTCGGCACCGGACCCGAACAATGGCGCGCTTATTGTGCAAACCGGTGAGCAGCGTTCCGAAGGTTTCGAGCTGGGATTGAACGGCAATATCACCGGCGCGTGGCAGGTTATGGGGGGCTACTCCTATCAGGACGCCATTATCACGAGCCGTACCTCTGCCGCAGCGCCGGGCCAGCGGGTCGCGAATGTGCCGCGCCATACGTTTTCGCTGTGGAACAGGTACGACTTCGCGCCGATGTGGGGCGCGGGGGTGGGCGTGATATATCAAAGCGAAATGTATGCAGCGATCGACAATGCTGTCGAGTTGCCGGACTTCACGCGGGTCGACGCCGCTGTGTTCTTCACCTTGAACAGGAGTTTGCGTGCGCAATTGAACGTGGTGAACCTGTTCGATGAGAAGCACTACACAACTGCGCACAACAACAACAATATTTCACCGGGAACCACGCGCGGAGCGTTTGTCACTCTCATTGCCGACTTCTAGATCGTTGTGGGGGCTCAACGCAGGGTTGCCCGGTTAGCGGCCGGAGGGTCTGATGAGCGCCAGGCTGACTCTGCCGCATACAAGGCCGGGAGCCGATGCGCTTCCGGTTTGGCGCTCAGGTCTGAAACTCCAAGACCGGGAGTTGGGCTTCAGGGTGGTCAGTTGCTGTCCGATTAAGTGCCGACTACTGCAGTTCAGTGGTACCCAGGCGCTTCTCTGCGCGAATCAGCCCGCATATAATCCGCAGCGTGAACATCTGTCCCACTGTTTTTCCCCTCCTCCTTTGGCGCTGGCGTAAGCCTGCCGCCTGAACCGGTCGCGCCATTGAATTGGCGCACTGCACGGGAATAAGCCGCCGCCAAAAGCGGGTAGTCGTAGGGAATCGTTCCCTGTTTCCGGATAATAAATCAAGCCAGATCAGTGAGATAGGACCATCATGCTGCTGATGATCGACAACTACGACTCCTTTACCTACAACCTGGTGCAATACCTGGGCGAGCTCGGCGAAACGGTGCAGGTATTCCGCAACGACGAGATTTCGCTGGAACAGATCGAAGCTCTCGCTCCCGACCGGCTCGTCATTTCTCCGGGGCCCTGCACGCCGAACGAGGCCGGCATTTCAGTCGCCGCGATCCAGCGCTTCGCCGGGAAGATTCCGATACTCGGCGTCTGCCTCGGGCACCAGAGCATCGGCCAGGCCTACGGCGGGAAAATCGTGCACGCCTCGCAACTAATGCACGGCAAGACTTCGGATATCCGCCACACCGGTTCCGGCGTGTTCAGGGGACTGCCCGATCCCCTTACGGCGACGCGCTATCATTCCCTGGTGATAGAAAAGAAGACGCTGCCCGCCTGCCTGGAAGTCACGGCATGGAGCGAGGACGGCGAAATCATGGGCGTGCGTCACAGGGAACTGAAAGTGGAGGGGGTGCAGTTCCATCCCGAGTCCATCCTTACCCAGCGCGGCCATGACCTGCTGGCGAATTTCCTTAAAGTCACTTAAAAAAGCGTAGTGCAAGCGCTCATCGCAGAGGACGCGGAGGACGCAGAGGGAAAACAAGAACGAGGAAGAGCAATTCCGGACCAATGTGACCGCTGAGAATTAACGTTTGCCGATTCAGCACCCATGGATAATTCAGCAAAAGCTGTGTATTCATTCCTTCTCTGCGTTGCTTTTCCTCCGCGTCCTCTGCGTCCTCTGCGGTGAGAGTTGGGGTAGAGAACCAGGTGAGAGTTGAGGTAGGGAGATATAAGGAGTACCTATGACGCCGCAAGACGCACTGGTCAGGATCATCGAACACCGCGAGATCTTCCACGACGAGATGCTGGCGCTGATGCGCCAGATCATGAGCGGGGAGATGTCGCCGACCCTGATTGCCGCGATCATCATCGGCCTGCGTGTGAAGAAGGAAAGCATCGGCGAAATCGCCGCGGCGGCACAGGTCATGCGGGAATTCTCCACGAAGGTCGACGTCGGCGATGAATCGCATCTGCTCGATACCTGCGGCACTGGCGGCGACAGCGCCCACACCTTCAACATCTCCACGGCGGCGGCATTTGTTGCGGCGGCGGCGGGGGCGAAGGTGGCAAAGCATGGCGGGCGTTCGGTATCCAGTACATCTGGAAGCGCCGACGTGCTCGAAGCCCTGGGCGCCAACCTCAACCTGACGCCAGAACAGGTAGCGCAATCGATCAGGCAGACTGGGCTTGGCTTCATGTTCGCTCCCAGCCACCACGCAGCGATGAAACACGCCGCGCCCGTGCGCCGTGAACTGGGTGTACGCACGTTGTTCAATATCCTGGGCCCCCTGACCAATCCCGCGGGTGCGAAGAATCAGGTGATGGGTGTGTTTCACCCCGATCTTGTGGGCATCCAGGCACGGGTTCTGGAGCGTCTTGGCAGCCGGCACGTGATGGTGGTGCACGGCATGGAAGGACTGGACGAAATTTCCGTCTCCGGCGACACCCTGGTCGGCGAGCTCAGGAACGGCGAAGTCCGCGAATACCTCATCCATCCGCGGCAGTTCGGCCTGCCGCTCAGCGACCTGAAAGAGATCCAGGTCGGCGACGGCGCCGAATCGCGGGACATGCTGCTCTCTGTGCTCGCCAACAAAGCGGGCCCCGCCCGGGACATTGTCGCGCTCAATGCAGGCGCGGCGATCTACACCGCCGGCCTGGCGGACAGCCACCCGGCGGGGGTGAACAAGGCTTTCGAGGTGATTGCGAGCGGCGCGGCCAGGTCCAGGCTGGACCAGTTCGTCTCTTTTACCCAAAAACTGAAAACGTGAACTCTCAACGCGGAGGACGCAAAGGGCGCGGAGCAAGGCATGAGAGAGAATGAAATAGGGGAGGGAATTCTCGGCTGTGCTATCAAGGTTCACATAGCTCTGGGTCCAGGGTTACTTGAAAGCACTTATGAAGCCTGCCTTATTTATGAGCTCGCCAAGGCGGGTCTCAAGGCTGAAAGGCAAGTTTCGCTGCCAGTTGTATATGACGGAATAACACTGGATGCTGGATATCGAATAGATGTTCTTGTGGAAAATTTGGTTATTGTGGAATTGAAGGTTGTAGAAAAACTATTACCTCTCCATGGTGCTCAAGTACTCAGTTACCTGAGACTGAGTAACAAGAAACTAGGGTATTTGCTAAATTTCAATGTTGTACAAATGCGGCAGGGGATCAAGCGTGTGGTCAACAACCTTTGAGATTCTCCTCTGCGTCCTCTGCGATTAGCGCTGCCCTGGAAAATGTCCGACATTCTTGAAAAAATTCTCGCGGTGAAGCGCGAGGAAGTCGCGACCGCGAAGCAGCGGCTGCCCCTTGCGCGGCTACGCGAGCAGGCGGAAGCGGTCGGGGGCGTTCGAGATTTCGTCGGCGCCCTGCGCGGCAACATCGCGTCCGGACGGCCCGCCGTGATCGCCGAGGTCAAGAAGGCCAGTCCCAGCCGCGGTGTGCTGCGCGCCGATTTTGATCCGCAGGCCATCGCGGCCTCCTATGCGAACCATGGCGCGGCCTGCCTTTCGGTCCTGACCGACGAGCAGTTTTTCCAGGGCAGCCCGGACTACCTGCGCCAGGCGCGCGCGGCAAGCGGGCTGCCCGCGCTGCGCAAGGACTTCATGCTGGACGTGTACCAGGTGCATGAAGCGCGCGCCTGGGGAGCGGATTGCATCCTGCTGATCGTCGCCGCGCTCGGCGACAGTCTCATGGCGGAACTGGAGCAGGCGGCGCTCGATCTGGGCATGGCGGTGCTGGTCGAAGTGCATGACGCCCACGAACTGGAGCGCGCCCTGCGCCTGAAGACCCCACTGGTCGGGATCAACAACCGCAATCTCCGCACTTTCGAAACCAGCCTGACTACGACCCTGGATCTGCTCGACCGCATCCCCGAGGAGCGGATTGTCGTAACCGAAAGCGGCATTCTTGTTCCCGCCGATGTGCAGCGCATGCAGGCTGCCGGGGTGCATGCCTTCCTGGTGGGGGAAGCCTTCATGCGCGCGCCCGATCCGGGCCAGGCGCTTAGCGCGCTCTTCTCCACCCACGCCACGCGCGTTTGATGCTCCCGGCATAAATGCCGTAGGCGCGATCCAGAAACAACTTCAGCATCCATTCATAAGCCCCTGTTCTTCATAAAAAACAGCCAAAGAGCTCAAAATCCCCGTTTTGCTGCGCTGCGGTGTTGCATCCGCGCAACAAAACACCCGGAATTTCGCATCCTCAGAGGGGAAACCGCTTGCCGCGGGGTGTTGCACTTTGGCAAAATCGCGGCAACTTCTTTCCTTCCCGGGAGAGGTTGAATCGTGCGGGGGCATTGGGCCCCGTCAGGGCAGGGCGAGTTAACGCGCCCTGCCGGATCAAGCAAATCAAATCAAATAAGGAGATCGCATGAAGAAGAGTCTTATTGCAGTCGCGGTGGCCGGCCTGTTCGCCGCCCCGGTCGCGATGGCCGATGTGACCATCAGCGGCGCCATCAATATCGGTATCCAATTAGGCAAGTCGAGCAGCAGCACCGCGGGCGCTCCCGGACTGACCACTAACCAGTTGCACGCCGCCTATTCCAACATCAACATCTCGTCCACCGACGACATCGGCAACGGCAACAAGGTTATCTTCAACTACCAGTTGAATGTTGACCCTTCCTCGTTCGGCAACCCGACAAACCGTAACAGCTACCTCGGATTCGCCGGTACTTGGGGCGCCTTCAAGATGGGCTCCAACGAAAACGTGTACGAACGCCACATGTACCAGGCCGATACGCTTGACGGCGCTGTTGGCCCGGGCGGCAACCTGAATATCCTGGGCACCCCTGGTGTGCAGACGGTGTTCGACGTAGATCAACTTGGTGCTTCGTCTGGTGCTGGTCAAGTAGGATTCTATCGCCGGTCCGGCCAAACCATCTGGTACGAGTCGCCGAACTTCAACGGCTTCACGTTCGAAGTGGACTACACCCTGAGCGCACGCAAGACGGCCGGGCCCGCCAGCACGGATCCGAAACTGATCTCCATCGGCGCCAAGTACGCTCCGGAAGGCATGCCCTTCTATGTCGACGTTGCTTACGAAAAGCATGACGACATGTTCGGCGCCAACCGTTTGGGCGCATTGGGCGGCACGGGTTCGAGCGACGATGGCTTTCAGATCGGCGGCGGCTGGATGCTAGGCGACCTCGGCTTGCATCTGCGTTATGAAATGCTGAGCTATGAAACCGACGGCTCCTCGACCGCAATCAACTCCTACGAGCGGGACGCCATCTGGTTTGGCGTGAAGTACAACCTGCCGTCCGGCTACGTCGGCGCGCAACTGGGCATCGCCAAGGAAGGCGAAACCAATCTCGGCACCGCCAACGACACCGGTGCCAAGATGTTAGGCGTCGGCTATTTCCACAACCTGTCGAAGCAGTCGCAACTGCAGTTCATTTATGGCCGCACCGACAACGATGCAGCCGCCACCTACGCCCAGATCGGGGCAGCAGGCGGAGTTGGGACAAGCGGAGCCGGGGCGGACCACCAAGTCTTCGACGTCCGCCTCAAGCACACCTTCTAATTTGGCGTAAGCCAGTTTTGGCAAGTGTGTTGAACGGGCGCCTTCGGGCGCCCGTTTTTTTATCTTGGCTCAAGCAAGCGCTTATCGCAGATACCCTCGCGTAGCGTGGAGTACCCTTTTAGGACGCAAAGGACGCGGAGGAAAGACCGCAGAGAGAGAACCGATGCTATGCGGCTGTGGGTAGTCCATTGCTCATTGTGCCCAGTCGCATCGCCCACACCGGGCTCGGCGCCGCGATGTCCAACCCGAATGCCTGCTTTCCTCTGCGTTTTTCCTCCGCGTCCTTTGCGTCCTCTGCGGTGAGAGTTAAGATTTACGAGAGCGAAGCGAGCTGTGACTTGACCTTGTCAAGTGTTGCGACGAAACCCGCAAGCCGTTCCCGCTCCTGCGCAACGACATTCGCCGGTGCCCTATCCACAAAGCCCGCATTGGCAAGCTTGGCCTGAGCCCGGGATATTTCTCCCTCGAGCCTGCCGGCTTCCTTCGACAGGCGCTCGCGCTCGGCGCCCACGTCCACTTCGATTTTCAGCATCAGCCGGTAATCGCCGACGATCTGCACCGGCGCCGCGGCGGCGCCTTTGGCCGGATCGAAGCTGTCGACGATCTGGACATCCGAAAGCTTGCCCAGCACCTTCAGGCTGGGCGCGAACTCGCCCAGCTTCTGCGCATCTCCGGCGGCAACGAGCGGAACGCGCAGTGCGGGCGACACGTTCATTTCCCCCCGCAACGCGCGGCAGGCGTCGACCAGGGCTTTGAGTTGACCGACCCAGGCTTCGGCTTGCTCGTCGATTTTTTCAGGCTGTGACACCGGGTACTCTTGCAGCATGATCGACGCCTCGCCGCCCGGATGGCGGCCGGCGAGCGGCGCGACTTTCTGCCAGAGTTCCTCGGTGATGAACGGAATGATCGGATGCGCCAGGCGCAACGTCACTTCCAGCACGCGCAGGAGCGTGCGGCGGGTGGCACGCTGTTGGCCCTCGCTGCCGGTTTGTATCTGCACCTTGGCGATCTCGAGGTACCAGTCGCAATACTCGTCCCAGACGAACTTGTAGATCGCGCCGGCGGCGTTATCGAAACGGTACTCGGCGAAACCCTTCGCCACGTCGGCTTCCGCCCTTTGCAGCAGGCTGACGATCCAGCGGTCGGCCGGTGAGAAATCGAACTCGCCCTCATCCCCGGCCCTTCCCCCGGAGGGGGAAGGGAGCGGTTGCCCCTCTCCCTTCGGGATACCCTGGCGAAGCCCGGAGTACCCTGTTAGAGGGGATGGGGTGAGGGAAGAACCGCAGTCCTTGCCTTCGCAGTTCATCAGCACGAAGCGGGTCGCGTTCCACAGCTTGTTGCAGAAGTTGCGGTAGCCTTCGCAGCGACTGAGGTCGAAATTGAGCGTGCGCGCGAACGTGGCCAGCGACGAGAAGGTGAACCGCAGCGCGTCCACGCCGTAAGCGGCAATCCCGGCCGGATAGTTCTTGCGCACGTACTTTTCGATCTTCTGCTTGTGTTCCGCGCGCAGCAGGCCGACGGTGGACTTGCTCACCAGTTCTTCGAGGCTAATGCCGTCGATGAGATCCAGCGGGTCGAGGGTGTTGCCCTTCGACTTGGACATTTTCTGTCCCTCGGCATCCCTGACCAGCGCATTGATGTAAACGTCGCGGAAGGGCGCCTTGCCGGTGAAGTGCTTCGTCATCATCACCATCCGGGCGACCCAGAAGAAAATGATGTCGAAGCCGGTGACCAGGACCGACGACGGAAGGAACAGGTCGAGGTCACGGGACTTTTCCGGCCAACCCAGGGAGGTGAACGGGACCAGGGCGGAGGAGAACCAAGTGTCGAGGACGTCGCTGTCGCGGCGCAGGGAGGCGTAAGGAGCGATCTGTGAGGAAAACTTCTGCCGGACTTCCTGTTCGCTGCGGCCGACGTAAATATTCCCGGCATCGTCGTACCACGCTGGAATCTGATGTCCCCACCAGAGCTGGCGCGAGATGCACCAGTCCTGGATGTTTTCCAGCCAGTGGTTGTAGGTGCTGGTCCAGTGTTCGGGATGGAACTTCACTTCGCCGCTGGCGACCGCATCGAGCCCCTGCCGCGCCAGGCCGTCCATTTTCACGAACCATTGGTCCGTGAGCATCGGTTCGACGATCACGCCGGTGCGGCCGGAGCGCGGCACCTTGAGCTTGTGCGGCTTTACGGAGACGAGCAGGCCCAGCGCCTCCAGGTCCGCGAGCACGCGCTTGCGTGCTTCGAACCGGTCCAGGCCGCGATAGGGCGCCGGCGCCTGGTCGCTGATTTTAGCGTCCAGGGTCATCACGTTGATCAACGGCAACGAGTGGCGCTGGCCCATCGCGTAGTCGTTGAAATCGTGCGCCGGCGTAATCTTGACGCAACCGGTCCCGAACTCCGGATCCACATAGTCGTCGGCGATGACCGGGATGCTGCGGCCGGTCAGAGGCAAATGCAGGGGCTTGCCTACCAGCGCTGTGTAGCGCTCGTCGCCAGGATGCACCGCGACGGCGGCGTCGCCGAGCATGGTTTCCGGCCGGGTGGTCGCCACCACCAGGCTGCCGTTGCCATCGGCGAAGGGATAGCGGATTTCCCAGATCCGGCCATCCTCTTCCTCGCTGTCGACTTCGAGGTCCGAGACCGCCGTGCCGAGTACCGGGTCCCAGTTCACCAGGCGCTTGCCACGGTAGATCAACCCTTCTTCGTGCAGGCGAACGAACACTTCGACCACGGCCTGCGACATGCGCGCGTCCATGGTGAAATACCCGGCCTTGTGCCCCTCGGTGTCAGCATAGCTCCAGTTGGCGGACGTACCGAGTCTCCGCATCTGCCGGGTGATGGTGGAGCCGGACTCCTGCTTCCATTGCCACACGCGCTCGACGAATTTCTCGCGCCCGAGGTCGTGCCGGGATTTGCCTTCCATCTCCAACTGGAGCTCGACCACGATCTGCGTGGCGATGCCCGCATGGTCGGTGCCAACGACCCAGTTCGTATCGAATCCGCGCATCCTGTGATAGCGAATCAGCGCATCCATCAGGGTCTGCTGAAAGGCGTGGCCCATGTGCAGCGTGCCGGTGACGTTTGGCGGCGGCAACTGGATGCAATACGGCGGCAGGTTGCCGCCACGCCCGGCTTTAAAATAGCCGCGCGACTCCCAGACGGGATACCAGCGGCGCTCGATGTCCTGGGGCTCGAAGCTCTTGGCAAGTTCGCTCTTGGCGAGTTCCATATTGGGGTGAGACCAAATTGGGGTGAGACCTAAGCGGCGGGACGGGCGCGGGCGGATCGATGGAGGCGCGGGATTATAGCCTAGCGATTCTCGTCCTCCGGCCCGGACTGGTGCGCTCTGGGCGTGGACTTGCGCTCCACGCGGCTGAGCGCCACGTCGACGATGTCGGGCAGGGATTCCCGCAGCCGGTCGACCAGTTCGTCGAGGATTTCGGCACGGGCAGCGTTGCCGCCGGCCTCGCCGAGCAGGCGTGCACGCTCCACCTCGAGCCGCATGGCAAGTCTTTGCACCAACGCGCCCTGGACGCCGCTTTCGCCTCGTGCAGCCGGCGCCGGCATGTCGGGCCGGGAAACGATGTCGGTAAGCGTTGGAATGCCGGACCTGTCCTCTTCGGGGCGCGCATCGGTCAGGACCGGAACCGGTTCGCCTTTCGGGTCACGCGGTTTGGGTTTGTGCCTGTTGAGCAGTTCGTCGAGCTTGCCGAGGACATCGGTTTCCGCGTCTTCCGCACCGGGTGGGACGTACGGCGTGTCCTCGGCCATCAGGAGCCTGATCCGCCGAGCTGATGGGTGCGTATCTCATAGCCGCGGTCGCGATAGAAGCGGAAGCGCGTGCGCGCCGCTTCGCGGTCGGCTTCTTCGAGGCTGACGATCTCCACCAACCGCTGGAAGCGGCTGAAAAACGACGGTGTCTCCCCGCACAGGTTGATCAGCACCTGGTCATGGACCAGAGGCTCCGCGCGGTGATCGAGGATCACCGGAGTGACCGGCGCCAGGCGGTCTTCGCTCCGGCAGTGCGGCGTGAAGCCGGTGGACGGCACGCTCCACAACAAGCTGCTCAGGCGATCGGTCGCCGCCGGGTCCGCCGTGAACAGCATGACGCGCATCTTGCGCGCCAGGGCCTTGGCCGTCAGCGTACACGCCGTCTGCAACTTGTCGTTGGCGTGGGTGTAGAACAGGACTTCGGTCATTTTCGTTTGAACCATTCGGGCAACCCCAAGCGCGAAACGCAGAGGACGCAGAGGACGCAGAGGAAGGGCAAGGACGAGGAAGAAACTGGAATCAATTGCGGGCGCGGTAGTCGTGGCTTTACATGGCCAATATACATCGAGGTGGGCAGCAGGTTCATCAACTCGCCAGGCAATCCCTTGTTGCTGTTTCTCTCCTCGTGTTTCCTCTGCGTCCTAAAAGGGTACTCCACGCTGCGCGAGGGTATCTGCGGTGAGTGCTGGTCTTGAAGTCAGAGATTTACCAGCCGGCGCGCTTCATCAAAAACTGCGTCAGCAGCGGCACGGGACGGCCGGTGGAGCCTTTCTCGCGGCCCGACTTCCAGGCGGTGCCGGCGATATCCAGGTGCGCCCATTTGAACTTGTGCGCGAAGCGCGCCAGAAAACAGGCCGCCGTCACGCTGCCCGCCGGGCGGCCGCCGATGTTGGCCATGTCGGCAAAGTTGCTCTTGAGCTGTTCCTGGTAGTCGTCCCAGAGGGGCATGTGCCAGGCACGGTCGGCCGCCGACTGGCCGGCCGCAAGCACTTCCGCGGCAAGCTTGTCGTCGTTGGAAAACAGCCCGGAGGCGACGTGGCCCAATGCGATCACGCAGGCGCCGGTCAGGGTCGCGATGTCGATCACGGCGGCCGGATCGAAACGCTCGGCGTAAGTCAGCGCATCGCACAGGATCAGCCTGCCCTCCGCATCCGTGTTCAGGATTTCGATGGTCTGGCCCGACATGCTGGTGACGATGTCCCCGGGCCGGGTGGCGTTGCCGCCGGGCATGTTCTCGGTTGTGGGAATCAAGCCGATCACATTCAGCGGCAGCTTCATCTGCGCCGCGGCGCGCAGGGTGCCAAACACGCTTCCTGCGCCGGACATGTCGTACTTCATCTCGTCCATTTCCGCAGCCGGCTTCAGCGAGATGCCCCCGGTGTCGAACGTGACGCCCTTGCCGATGAGCACCACCGGCTTCTGTTTCCTGGGTCCGCCGTGATGCTCGATGATAATAAGCTTGGGCGGCTGGCGGCTGCCGTCGGCGACGGACAGCAGCGAGCCCATGCCAAGCTTCTCCATGTCCTTGCGCTCGAGCACATCGACTTTGAGCTTGTGGCTGCGCGCGAGCGCACGGGCCTGGTCCGCCAGATAGGTCGGCGTGCAGATGTTCGGCGGCAGGTTGCCGAGGTCACGGGCGAAATTGATGCCTTCGCCGATCGCCACGCCTTTTGCCAGCGCTGCTTCCAGCCCGGTGGATTTTTCGCTGAGTCCGAACACCAGGCGATGCAGGGATTTCTTGCGGTCCTTGCTGCTTTTCAGGCGGTCGAAGCGGTAAGCCGTTTCGAGCGCCACCTGCGCGGCTTGCGCGACCGCCCATGCCGTATCGTGTTGCGGCACCTCTACTTGTGCGACGTAGAGGGCCGCATCACTGGCGCCCGCATCGGCGAGCGCCCGTACTGCGCCGCGTACCCCGTCACGGAATTCCTTCGGGCCGGTCGACTGCTGCTTGCCGAAACCGGCAAGCAGGACGCGCTTGCTGGCAACGCCGGGCAGGTCGAAAAGCATGACGGTTGTGCCCGGCTTCGCGTCGAAGCCGCTGTGCTTGAACACCGCGGAGACGCGGCCGCCCGAGGCGCGGTCCAACGCTTTCGCGGCCTGCGACAGTTTGCCGGAGGCAAACACGGGAACCACGATGCAGCCGCTCGATAGTTTCTCCGGCGCTGTGCCTTTTATGCTAAATTCCACGGGAATTCCTCCATTGCTGTTTGTCATTCAATCACTTACGGCCAACCCCGATTATCCCTTCCACGCCGAGAAAAAGTCAAAGCAGCAGATGATCTTCCAACGCTCCCTGCTGCGGGAGTTTGCCATCATGGGGATAGCCACTTTCATCGTCCTGCTGGCGATCACCATCACCACGCAGTTGATCCGGTTCCTGGGCTACGCCGCCCGTGGCAACATTGCCACCGACGCAGTCCTCACTTTCCTCGGCTTCGCCAGCCTGCGTTACCTCCCGATACTTTTGTCGCTGACCCTGTTCATCTCGGTGCTGATGACGCTCACGCGCAGTTACCGCGATTCGGAAATGGTGGTGTGGTTCACTTCGGGCCAGGGGCTCAATGCCTGGATCCGGCCGGTGCTGATTTACGCCGCGCCACTGGTATTCGTGATCGCCGTGCTGAGCCTGCTTCTGTCTCCCTGGTCGATGGGCAAAACGGAGGAGTACCGCCGCCAGCTCGAAAGCCGGGATGAAGTCGCCGCGATCTCGCCGGGGGTGTTCAAGGAATCGCGCAATGCAGAGCGGGTCTATTTTGTCGAAAAGCTGGCGGCCAACCTGACGACCGTGGCGAATATTTTTGTCCACTCGGAAGAGGACGGCCAGATCGGCACCACGGTTGCCAAGCGCGGATATCAGGAGACCGCGCCCAACGGCGACCGCTTCCTGGTCCTGCAGAACGGACGGCGCTACATCGGTCCTCCGGGTTCCGCGGAGTTTCGCATCATCGAGTTCGAGAAATACTCCCTGCGCATTGAATCCAGTGAAGCCGGGGAATCCCTGCCTTCCGTGAAGTCGAGGTCGACCGCCGACCTCATGAAGGAGAAATCGGCTGAGGCGACCGCCGAACTGATCTGGCGCACCGGCCTGCCGATCAGCGCTTTCGTGCTCTGCCTTCTGGCGATCCCCATGAGCTTCGTCAATCCCCGTGCCGGCCGCTCGCTGAACCTGATGCTGGCGGCGCTGTTGTACATGGTCTACAGCAATCTGCTTTCCATCTTCCAGGCCTGGGTCGCGCAACAGCGGATCAGTCCCTTCCTCGGCATGTGGTCGGTCCACGTGGTGATGCTGGCGGCAGTCGTCGCCCTGTTCTATATGCGCTTGTCGGTGCGCCCGTTGCGCATGCTGCGCCGATGAGGACACCGCACCAATGAGAACGCAGCAAGAATGAGGACGCCGCATCCATGAAGGCGCCGCATTCATGAAGACCCTGCGCCGCTACATTGCAACCCAGATCTTCTGGAGCACCGCGCTGGTCTTCGCGGCGCTGCTGCTGCTGTTCGGCTTCTTCGATTTTATCCAGGAACTCGGCGACCTCGGGCGTGGCAGCTACCGGCTGCAGCTTGCCGCGGTCTACGTCGTCCTGAGCCTGCCGGGCCGGGCTTACGAAATCCTTCCCGTCGCGGCCCTGATCGGCACCCTGTTCGCGCTGGCGCAGATGGCGGCGCATTCCGAGTACACGGTGATGCGCGTGTCGGGTGTCTCGATCCTCAGCATGGCGCTGACGCTGGTGCAGATCGGCGCGGCGCTGTCGATTGTCACCTTCCTGGTCGGGGAGTTCGTTGCACCCGCGAGCGAACAGGCGGCACAGAAACTGCGATTGAAAGCCACCAGCAGCAACGTGATCGCGCAGGCGTTCCGTTCCGGCTTGTGGATCAAGGACGACACCAGCTTCGTCAACGTGGCCCGCATATTCCCGGAAACGGTGATCCACGATGTCAAGATCTACGAGTTCGATTCCGATTACCGGTTGCGCGCCATCAGCCGCGCCAAGTCGGGCGAGTTTCAGCGCGAAAACCTGTGGCGCCTGCAGGACGTGGTGCAGACCCGTTTCGAGGAGAACCGCACCACAGTCAGCCGGATCCCGGAAGCTTTCTGGCGCTCCGTCCTGAATCCCGCCGTACTCAATGTCCTGATGGTCGTGCCGGAACAGATGTCCCTGTGGGACCTGTGGTCCTACATCGGCCATTTGTCGGAGAATCACCAGGAGACAGCCCGCTACCGGATCGTGCTGTGGTCGAAAATCATCTATCCGTTCGCGGTGCTGGTGATGATGGTGCTGGCGCTGCCGTTCGCCTATTTTCAGGTGCGGGAGGGTGGGGTTAGCGGCAAGATTTTCACCGGCATCATGCTCGGCCTGGGCTTCCATCTTTCCAACCGGCTGTTCGGCCATCTTGGCCTGCTCAATGCCTGGCCGCCATTCTTCACAGCCATATTTCCAACTGTCGCCTTCCTCGGCGCGGCGGTATGGATGATGTGGCGCGTCGAAAGACGGTGAACAACGGGCAGCGAACAGTGAACGGTGAACGGCGAACAAGGATCAGTAAACTGTAAACAGGAATAGGCCGAAACCGTTCACTGTTCGCTGCTCACCCGCACAATGCGGGTGCCCGCAATCCGGTCCTGCAAAAACAGGCGTTCCCGGTCGAGCAGGGCCCACAGGATCCCGATGCCGGAAAGCATGGCGGGAACTGCAATCAGGTAACGCCTGCATGCGGTGGCAATGGGGACGGCGTCGCCCGAGTTCGTGACCAGGCGCAGGCGCCAGGTTTTCATCGGCAGCGTCTGTCCGCTGCGCACCCAGCAGACCATGAAATAGGCGCCGCAGACCGCGAGCAGGTAGACCTGAAATATGAACCGTGGCAGGCCGGACTGGGCATCCCGCGCCAGGCTGACGAACAGGTAGGATGCCACGAAGACGATGGCGAACAGCAGCACCGCTTCGTAGAACAGGCTGAGCAGTCTGACGCGCAAGGGGGCGAGCGGCAGGGCCGCGCCGGGCACCATCGTGGCGGTTGCCGGGATGTCAGCGCGGCGGCTGCGAGTCGCCCTTGCCGTCCGGCGCCGGCGGGCGCTGCTCCCGCAACCGCTGGCGCTTTTCTTCCGGCAACTGCTGGTACTCGTGCCAGCGTTGCCGCAATTCCTGGCGCCGTTCCGGAGGCAGATTTTTCAACTGGTTGTAGCGCTCGCGCGCCTGGCCGCGTTGCTCGGGCGTGAGCTTGGACCATTCCTGGATGCGTTGGTGGAAACGGTGCTGCTGGTCGGGACTGAATTTGGGGTACCGTGCGGCCAGGCCGAGCCAGCGCTTGCGCCTTTCCGGCTCCAGCGTGTCCCATTCCCTTTCCAGGGGGGCGAGGAGGGTTTTGTGCTCCGGCGGCAGTTGCGCCCAGGCCGGAACCGCGGCCTGGGCCTGCGCCTGCGCCGCTACCGCAGGCGCGCCCGACGCGAGCATGACGGCCAGCGCTATTGCTGCGGCGTATGCGACGTGTTCTTTAGCCAAGTGTCGAAACCCGGATCGATATAGGCGTGAATCGGCAGTTCGCCGGCAAGCATGCCGGAATCGAGTTCATCCTCGTGTGGAGCCGACATTTGCCAGAACAGCAGGCCGGTAATGCTGGCGAAGACGATGGCCACGGGTAGCACCAGGCGCATCGTGAGGCGCCGGCCGGAACTCCAGCCCGGCAGCGCGAACGCCCGCGAGCGACCCTGCGGGGAATCGCCGCGATAATGCGCCAGGGCGGCCATTCTGGCCGCCTGCAGTTTCCGGGTCGTGAGCGCCGGCAGCTCGTCCAGGCTGCGGTTGAGCTGCCCAACGATCCGCCTGGCCAGATCGTCTTCATTCATGGTTCGATACCTTTCTGCTTCAGGAATGCAGCAAGCGCGTGGTTGGCGCGTGAACAGTGGGTTTTGACGCTGCCTTGGGAACAACCCATGGCCGCAGCGGTCTCCGCCACGTCAAACTCTTCCCAGTAACGCAGTATGAACGCCTCACGTTGACGGGGCGGCAACTGCTTCAAACCCTGCTCGATCAGGCCCGCGACCTGGGACCGCTCGAGCCGGTCGGCAGGGCTGTCGCCCTTGCCGCCGGGCCCTTCGGTCTGCATGGTCTCCAGCGGGTCATAGTCTTCGCCCGCGTCCTGCGGCTGGAAGGACGAGAACAGGGTCGTCCACAGCGACCTCACTTTCTGCCGCCGGTAGAAGTCGCGGATCGTATTCTGCAATATGCGCTGGAACAGCAGCGGCAATTCGGCGGCGGGGCGCCCGGAGTACTTGTCCGTGAGCTTCAGCATGGCATCCTGGACGACATCGAGGGCAACATGCTGGTCGCGCACCGCGAACATCGCCTGCTTGAACGCACGCCGCTCCACCTCGGCGAGGAAAGCCGCCAGTTCCTGTTGGGTTGCCAGATGAAGCCTCTCGATTTGCGCTGCGGGTCGGGGCCCGCGCCCGCGCCTGCGTGGATGGCCTGCGGGGTGCAAGACCGGTCCGGACATCGCCGGCCGCAGCTTTCCCGGGCCGGTTCCCGAGGCGGATTATACGGGGAGGCCACCAGCTTTGTTTGTGGCCCGGGCACCGTCGCGGTTAAAATGGCGAAGGCGAATCGATGCAAAGCGTGAATCTCACTAATCACTTCCTGATCGCCATGCCCAACATGGCCGACCCGCATTTTTCCAGGTCGCTGACTTTCATCTGTGAACACAACGACCAGGGGGCACTGGGAGTGGTGGTCAACCGCCCCACCGACATGACGCTGGGCGCCCTGTTCGAGCAGATCGAGATTCCCCTGCAGGACCAGATCGTCGGCAAGCTGCCGGTCTACTTTGGCGGCCCGGTGCAGGTCGACCGCGGATTCGTCCTGCATCGCCCGATAGGCGGCTGGCAGTCGACGCTCTCGGTCAACGGCGAAGTCGGCCTGACGACGTCCCGGGACATCCTCCAGGCGCTGGGCAGCGGCGATGGCCCCGGTCCCGGCAATATCCTGGTTTCGCTGGGCTATGCCGGCTGGGCTCCGGGGCAGCTCGAACAGGAACTGGGGCAGAACGCCTGGCTGACCGTGGAGGCCACCCCTTCCGTGATATTCGAACGTCCGGCCGCGCAACGCTTCGATGCCGCAATGGAGCTGCTGGGTGTCGACCCGGCCAGCCTGTCCGAGCAAGCCGGTCATGCCTGAGCGGGGCCGTTGAGTGACTCGCATACAAAGCCCGGACGCCCTTCCGCAAGCTTCAGGCAGCATCGACCCTTTGAAATCCGGCACCGTGCTTGCCTTCGACTTCGGCGAGCGCCGCATCGGCGTGGCCGTTGGCGAAATGGGGCTGGGCATCGCGCACCCGCTGGAGACCATCGATGCCATTGCCAACGAAGTCCGTTTCGAGCGGATTTCGGCGTTGATCGAGGAATGGCATCCGGTCGTGCTGGTGGTCGGCTTGCCGCTGGCGCTGGACGGAACGGAGCACCGCCTGAGCGAACTGGCGCGCAAATTTTCCCAGCGGCTCAACGGGCGGTTCGGCCTGCCAGTCCGCCTGGTGGACGAACGGCTGACCTCGGTGGAAGCGCAGCACGCGGCGCACGAAAGCGGGCTGGATGGCCGCGAAGCGAAGAAGCACGTGGACGCCCTCGCCGCAAAACTTATCCTGGAAACTTTCTTTGACGAAAATGCCATTGCCTGATGCCGAAGTCCTGCTTGCCGCGCTGACCGAACAGATGCGGCCGGCAGTCAGTTCCGACACCCTGCTGGTCGGCATTCATACCGGTGGGGTGTGGCTGGCGCAGCGGCTGCACGAGTCCCTGGGCCTGAGCCAGCCCCTGGGAACGATCGACGTGTCGTTCTACCGCGACGACTACAGCAGCCGCGGCCTGCATCCACGGGTCAAACCTTCCGAGATTCCTTTTGAAATCGCCGATGCGGACGTGGTCCTGGTGGATGACGTCCTGTTCACGGGCCGCACCATCCGCGCGGCACTGAACGAGTTGTTCGACTATGGCAGGCCGCGCCGGGTGAGGCTCGCCGCCCTGGTGGATCGCGGGGGCAGGGAATTGCCGATGGCAGCGCAGTTCGTCGGCGCCGAGGTCAGCGTGCGCGAGGACGAGCAGATCGAATTGAGGAAAGCCGCCGACGGCCGGCTGAACCTGGTCGTGACTCCGTCGCCGGGGGCCGGCTGATGGCCTACAACCCGCAGCTCAACGCCAACGGCGAACTGCAGCATCTGCTGACCATTGAAGGCCTGCCGCGCGAAATCATAGTCAGCATCCTCGACACGGCTCACTCTTTCCTCTCCGTCGCGGAGCGCGAGGTCAAGAAGGTTCCCCTGCTCCGGGGCAAATCGGTTTTCAACCTGTTCTTCGAGTCTTCGACGCGCACCCGCACGACATTCGAGATCGCGGCCAAGCGCCTTTCCGCCGACGTGATAAACCTCAACGTTGGCACGTCCTCGCAGAGCAAGGGCGAAACCCTGCTCGACACCGTTGCGAATCTTTCGGCAATGCATGCCGACATGTTCGTGGTCCGGCATGCGCAAAGCGGCGCCGCCCACCTCATTGCCCGGCACGTCGCGCCTTACATCCACGTGATCAATGCCGGCGACGGCCGCCATGCACATCCGACGCAGGGCCTGCTCGACATGTTCACCATCCGCCACTACAAGAAGGAATTCTCGAACCTCCGCGTTGCGGTGGTCGGCGACGTCCTGCATTCCCGTGTCGCGCGCTCGCAGATCCACGCGCTGACCACGCTCGGCGTGCCGGAAGTACGGGTCATCGGGCCGCGCACATTGCTGCCGACAAACGTTTCCGAGCTCGGCGTGCAGGTCTACCACGACATGGCGCAGGGGCTGAAGGACGTGGACGTGGTCATCATGCTGCGCCTGCAGAATGAGCGCATGAACGGTGCCCTGCTGCCGTCCGCGCAGGAGTTCTTCAAGTACTACGGCTTGACGCCGGAAAAACTGGCGCTGGCCAAACCGGGGGCGATCGTCATGCATCCCGGGCCGATGAACCGGGGCGTTGAAATCGATTCCAGCGTGGCCGACGGACGGCAGTCGGTGATACTGCCCCAAGTCACTTTCGGCATCGCGGTGCGCATGGCGGTGATGTCGATCCTGGCGGGCAACACATGAAAATCCAGATCAAGGGCGGCCGGGTGGTCGATCCCGCAAGCGGCACCGACAAGGTCCAGGATGTGTTCATCACCGCCGGCAAAGTTGCCGCAGTCGGCAAGGCGCCCGAAGGGTTTCACGCCAACCGCGTCATCGACGCAGCCGGCATGGTTGTCTGCCCGGGGCTGGTGGACCTCTCGGTGCGCTTGCGCGAACCCGGCTACGAGTACAAGGCCACCCTGGAAAGCGAGATGGCCGCTGCGGTGGCCGGTGGCGTGACTTCCCTGGTATGTCCGCCGGATACGGATCCGCCGCTGGACGAACCGGGCCTGGTGGAAATGCTCAAGCACCGGGCGCGCAACCTCAACCAGGCGCATGTATATCCGCTCGGCGCGCTGACCCAGGGCCTCAAGGGCGAGCGCCTGACGGAAATGGCCGAGCTGTTCGACGCCGGCTGCGTGGCTTTTTCCCAGGCGGATGTCCCCCTCAACGACAATCAGGTGTTGTTCCGGGCGCTTCAGTACGCGACGACTTTCGGCTATCCCGTCTGGCTGCGTCCTCGGGACGCCGGCCTGGCCGGCGGCGGCGTTGCGCACGATGGTCAGGTCGCGACGCGCCTGGGCCTGCCACCGATCCCGGTTGTCGCCGAAACGGTAGCCCTGTCGACCATCCTTTTGCTTGCCCGCGAAACGGGCGCCCGCGTCCACCTGTGCCGGCTGTCGAGCGCGGAAGGTGTGGAAATGGTCCGCCAGGCCAAGTCGTTCGGTATCAACGTGACCTGCGACGTCTCGGCCAATCACGTTCACCTGAGCGAAACCGACATCGGCTATTTCGATTCCAACTGCCACCTCGTCCCGCCGTTGCGCAGCCAGCGCGATCGCGACGGACTCAGGCGCGGCATCGAGGACGGTACCATCGATGCCATTTGCTCCGACCATACGCCCGTCGACGACGACGCCAAGCAGCTCCCGTTCGGCGAATCCGAAGCGGGCGCGACCGGACTGGAACTCCTGCTCGCTCTGATCCTGAAATGGGCGGACGAGAGCCGCGTGCCACTGCAGGCGGCGCTGGCGAGGGTTACCAGCGCGCCGGCCCGCATACTCGGCATCGATACCGGCAGGATGGCTGCAGGCGACGATGCCGATATCTGCATATTCGATCCCGGCCTGCGCTGGAAGGTGGAGCCGGCCAAGTTGAAGAGTCAGGGCCGGAACACGCCATTCTCGGGCTACGAACTCAAGGGCCGGGTGCGTTACACCCTGGTCGGAGGCCACGTCGTCTTCGAGGGTTGAAAATCCGGCGGCTTGCCACCAAGTGCAGGATCAGGCAGACCCTCCGATCTGATTCCTGACCAATCACCAACTAGCGATCACCGATCACTGATTTTATGAATCCCCTACTAGATTTTTCCGGATTGCCGCGCTTCGCGGAATTCACACCGGAGTACGTCGCGCCGGCGCTCGATCAGTTGCTGGACGAAAACCGGACGCTGATCGCACGACTTGAATCGGCTACGGATGCACCCGACTGGGACAACTTCGTGGCGCCGCTGGATGATGCCAACGAACGGTTGCGCCGCGCGTGGGGGCAGGTCTCCCACATGAACGCCGTGATGAACAGCCCGCTGTTGCGCGAGGCCTACAACGGCAACCTGCCGCGCATCACGGAGTACTTCACCGGGCTATCGCAGAACGAGGCCCTGTTCCGCAAGTTCAAGGCGATCAAGGCGGGTGCCGGTTTCGCGCGCCTGTCCGCGGCGCAGAAGAAGGTGATCGAAAACGAGCTGCGCGACTTTCGCCTCGGCGGCGCCGAGCTTCCCGAGGACAAGAAGAAGCGCTTCAAGGAGGTCAGCGAACAGCTCGCAAAGTTGTCTTCGAAGTTCAACGACAACGTGCTCGATGCCACCAACGCCTTCGAACATATCGTGGAGGATGGCGCGCGTCTCGCGGGTATTCCGGAAGATGTGCTGCAGGCGGCGCAGCAGGCCGCCGGCGAAGCCGGCAAGTCCGGCTGGAAGTTCACGCTGCACATGCCTTCCTATCTGCCATTGATGCAGTACGTCGAAGACCGCGAATTGCGCGAGCAGATGTATCACGCGTATGCCACCCGCGCGGCGGAGTTCGGCGAATCGAAATGGGATAACACCGCAGTCATCCGCGAGATCCTGGCGCTGCGCCGCGAACTGGCCCGCCTTCTGGGCCTGGGCAGTTTCGCCGAATTGTCGCTGCAACCGAAGATGGCGGATTCGCCGACGCAGGTGCTGGCCTTCCTGCAGGAACTGGCAGTCAAAGCCACGCCTTACGCCGAACGCGACCTGGTCGAACTGAAGCAGTTTGCCCGGCAGCAGTTGGGGATCGCCGATCTCCAGCTTTGGGATGCGGCGTTTGTATCGGAAAAACTGCGGGTCGCGCGCTATGCGTTCTCCGACCTGGAGGTCAAGCAGTACTTTCCCGAGGACGTGGTGCTTTCGGGCATGTTCCGGGTGGTCGAGACGCTCTATGGATTGAACATCCGGCCCGACGAGGCGCCATGCTGGAACGACGACGTGCGCTTTTTCTCGATCCGCAACAAAGACAATGCGCTGGTGGGTCAGTTCTATCTGGACCTGTACGCGCGGCCGTCCAAACGCGGCGGTGCGTGGATGGATGACGCCGTCACCCGGCGCCGCAAGGGCCGTAATCTGCAGACGCCCGTTGCCTATCTTAACTGCAACTTCTCGGCGCCGATCGGCGGCAAGCCCGCCCTGTTCACACACGATGAGGTGATCACGCTGTTCCATGAGTTCGGCCACGGCCTGCATCACTTGCTCACCCAGGTCGAGGTGCTGGGAGTCTCCGGCATCAATGGCGTCGAATGGGACGCCGTCGAATTGCCCAGCCAGTTCATGGAAAATTTCTGCTGGGAATGGGATGTCCTGAAGGACATGACGCGGCATGTCGAATCCCGCAAGGCGATTCCCCGCGAGCTGTTCGACAAGATGGTGGCGGCGAAGAATTTCCAGAGTGGCATGCAGACGGTGCGGCAGATCGAGTTCGCAATGTTCGACATGCACCTGCACCACGACTTCGATCCCGCGGGCAGCGCGACGCCGCTGGACCTGCTGGCGCAAGTGCGCGACCGCGTTGCCGTGCTGATCCCGCCCGCCTACAACCGTTTTCCAAACAGCTTCTCTCATATATTCGGCGGCGGTTACGCGGCCGGGTATTACAGCTACAAATGGGCGGAAGTCCTGTCAGCCGACGCCTACAGCATGTTCGAGGAGAATGGCGTGCTTAATCCCGAGGTCGGGGACCGTTTCCGCGCTCAGATTCTTGCGGCGGGCGGCAGCCGGCCGGCGCTCGAATCCTTTGTTGCTTTCCGCGGCCGGGAACCCCGGATCGACGCGCTCCTGCGCCATAACGGGATGGCCGTGGCATGATTGCGGTTCAATGCAGGAGGACATCTCCATGATTCGCTGGATTCTGATGCTGATTGCCACCCTCGCCTTCGCGCCGGCGGGCGCAGAGCTCTACAAATGGACCGATGCCGAAGGCAAGGTCCACTACAGCGACAAGCCGCCGCCCGCCAACGCCAGGAAAACGGAAAAAAAGAAGCTGACGGACAAGCCCTCGGCTCCGTCCCTGCCGTACTCGTTGCAGCAGGCCATGAAGAATTTTCCGGTCACGCTGTTTTCCTACGATTGCGGGGATGGATGCATCAGGGCGGCGGCGTTACTGGCCAAGCGGGGTATTCCGCACTCGGCCAAGGATCCGCTGGATGCGGCGATCCGCGAAGAACTGAAGAAGGCCACCGGCGACGACGAAGTGGCGCCCGTGCTCCTGGTCGGACGGCGGGTTCTGAAAGGTTTCGAGGAAGGCGCCTGGAATGGCGCACTCGATGCCGCCGGTTATCCTTCAACCCCGATCGCTCCGCTGCTGCCGGCGAAGAAACCCAAGCCTGCCGCGGAAGCCGCCGCGCCTGCCGCGGATCCTGAACAACCACCCCCCCAAAACTAGAAGTGCTTTTCGAAGCACAGGGGAAAGAAAGTAGAGGGTCAGTTCTTTAGAGGAAAGTAGAGGAAAGTAGAGGGTCAGGAGGAAAGTAGAGGGTCAGTTCTTTACTTTATGGAGGAAAGTAGAGGGTCAGGAAAGTAGAGAGGAAAGTAGAGGGTCAGTTCTTTACTTTATAGTCTTGGCCTTAATTACTATCCGCACGAACTGTCTGAGACGATGTCCCGCTCACAGTTGAAGGTTTGAGCCGGTGGCGGAAATGATTATGCTGGGCGCGCTCAAAAACCAAGTGCAACATTTGTGGGAGAAAATGTTGCATGGGAAAACGCTACAATCAGTTGAGTATTGAAGAGCGAAGAGAAAGTAGAGGGTCAGTTCTTTACTTTATAGAGGGAAAGTAGAGGGTCAGTTCTTTACTTTATAGTCTTGGCCTTAATTACTATCCGCACGAACTGTCTGAGACGATGTCCCGCTCACAGTTGAAGGTTTGAGCCGGTGGCGGAAATGATTATGCTGGGCGCGCTCAAAAACCAAGTGCAACATTTGTGGGAGAAAATGTTGCATGGGAAAACGCTACAATCAGTTGAGTATTGAAGAGCGAAGAGAAAGTAGAGGGTCAGTTCTTTACTTTATAGAGGGAAAGTAGAGGGTCAGTTCTTTACTTTATAGTCTTGGCCTTAATTACTATCCGCACGAACTGTCTGAGACGATGTCCCGCTCACAGTTGAAGGTTTGAGCCGGTGGCGGAAATGATTATGCTGGGCGCGCTCAAAAACCAAGTGCAACATTTGTGGGAGAAAATGTTGCATGGGAAAACGCTACAATCAGTTGAGTATTGAAGAGCGAAAGAGAAAGTAGAGGGTCAGTTCTTTACTTTATAGTTCCGCAGAGGTGAGCAGAGGTGAGGGTCAGTTCTTTACTTTATAGCTCCGCTGGCGTAGGGTGATTTCATGGCCCGACCGCTACGCTTGGAATTCCCCGGTGCCGTCTATCACGTCACTGCCCGCGGCGATCGGCGCGAGCCCATCTTCC
>Ga0163151_10001936_pt1 | contig 33640 bp, 32 predicted proteins | sample OliLakLV19MP5IB2_FD_145596 | JGI IMG/M metagenome (GOLD analysis project Ga0163151, IMG submission 145596) | Freshwater microbial mat bacterial communities from Lake Vanda, McMurdo Dry Valleys, Antarctica - Oligotrophic Lake LV.19.MP5.IB-2 | ecosystem: Environmental > Aquatic > Freshwater >... | reverse complement strand
ATCGTCATGATGGTTGATGCCATGCCCCAGTTCGATGTCTCTGAGCAACTGACGCAGAGGATTCTCACTTCACTACCGCGTCAATCTCCCTCGATGATCAGCTCCACCTTTCTCATTCCAGCTGCAGTCGTCGGCGCAGCAGCGCTTGGTGCTGTGATGCCGTTTGAATCTATCGAAGGACTGGCCTCGTCGGCAGTCAGCCTATTAGCCTTGTTCATGATTCATTTGCTGATCAAATCGGCGCGGACTGAGGAGATGGTTGCTTAGATGAAAAAGGCATTGTGCCGAGTTCTATTTTTTCTGTTGGTGCCACTAATGATGGTGCTGTCGACTTCATCTGCGCAGGCACAGAGTGACAACGAAACAGGTGTGACAGCTTCGAGCAAGATCGAAGCTGACGCCGAGGAAATGAAGATGTATGCCATGTTGGACCTGCATGCCGTACCGGAGGCTGGTCCAATTGCTCAGTATGTTCAGAAGTTCGCGCCTTACGCGAATCCAAAAGTCGGCATTCGACCGATGCTGTTGTGGTTTCACTGGGCGAATCTTCCAAAGCCATTCGTACCGTGCTTTCTCTTTATTTTGTTCTTTTCAATCACTATCACTTCCGTGATGCCAGTCTGGGTGAAGAATTCTGGAACATTGTGCAAGCAGCGATTCTGGCGAACGTTTTTTGTGGGATGTTTGATAGCGGTGCTGACGATTACTACGATACGCGGCGGGCTGCTATCGATGTTCGGGTGGCCGATGGCTGTCTTTGTGACGGGAGCCTTTCAGCTCTCCTTGCTGGTTGGTCTGTGCGTCATGGTGTTGCTGATCGGTGAGTCGGTTGGCTATTACCTGAAACTGGATCGTTGGATCAAGCGCCCGGATGTGAGAAGGCTCGCTTGCCTGCTTCTTGGCACGTTGATCTGTGTTCTGCTATTGCAGATTCCAGGTGTCGGAATTCTGCCGAAGATAGGCACTCGGCTCGTAGCTATGCTTGCCTTAGTTGGACTCGGCGGGCTGTATCGATCTCGTCGCGCGGAATCGACTGTGACCTAAGTCGGTGCCGTGGGACTTGAAAGGTTACTCCGTGTCTACTTTGGTGCGTCGGTGCCCGTCGGAATCGTGGGTCTCAGGGACGTTTTAAGGACGCCGACATAGCTGTCAGCGGCCCCGTAGTATAAAAGGAACCCGTCGCCGTGTGGGATAAGTCCCTCGGCAAACACCACATTTGGTGCCTGTCTCACTGTCGCGGAAGCCACCTTCTTTTCCCAGCTCATCTGCGGCTCGTAGATCGATTGATCTGAGCGAGCCAGAAGGCGAGTGGGATCAGTTTTATCGAATAAGGCCCAACCGATGCGGTACTCTAGATTGGCGTTGGCGCCGTTGTATAGAAGAAGAATGCCGTCTTTGGTTATGATCGGTGCTGGACCTGGTTCGACCACATGTGAATCGAACTTACCAGGCCGTCTAGCTAGAATTGGCCCGTCTACGGCATCCCGCCACTGAATTCCATCGGAAGACCAGGCGATGCCCGTCTGATCTTTTTGACCGTCAGGGTGCATTTTTGCTTGCGCGGCCGCGTCTCCCATGTAGTACATCCAATATTTGCCATTGATTTTCTCCGGCACGATAGCGCCGGATTTCGTCCAGTGTACATTCCACGCGTCGGAAGCTCTTGCCGGCGGAAGCATGAATCCAACTCGATCCCAGTCTTTCAAATTGTAGGATCTGTAGAGGGTCAGCCGAGCCTCGGTATTATAAGCGGTTGCAGTCATATCCCATGCCCCTGGATGAGCCAGACTTGGCGTTACCCGCGGGTCTTCGATGCCGTTTTTTTCGTCAGCGAATCGAGGCTTCATTATTGGCTCATCGAAGCGCGTGAAGTGTATGCCATCTTTACTTTCGGCGTAACCGACAGTTGACACTCCTTTGTCGTCCTGAGCTCTATACAGCAATACAATTCGACCATCGGGCAATTTAACGGCAGCAGGATTGAAAGCCCCAGCAGAATCAAATTTGCCCGGCCGTGGTGCCAATACAGGCTCTTCCGATAGGCGTATGAACGGCGTGAACATTTCGGTGAGCGCTACGGGCGCCTTTTCCAATGGTTGCTCAGCGACGCGCTCAACAGGAGGAGTTGCAGTGCGCACTATTGGAGGTTCGCCGGCCACCACAGGCTTGGCTGTAGTTTCGACGACCATCATAGTGGCAGGCTGCTTCAACATTTGAGGCCTCTGCCTGCCGCTGATCATGGCAGCTAATGTGTCAACGCCACCTTGAGTCGCTCCACGGAATGCAACCTTTTGCCAATTGAACTCTTCGCCTTGTTGCTCTTGTCGGATAACTTCGTTGCTGGCCCCGCTAACGAGCCCAAATGAAGTCCCAGTCAATGTGTGCGTCAGGAAGGGGCTGCGGGCGATGGCATTATTGAATCCCAGATTAGCACCACCAATCAACGCCGTGGCGGCCCCGGCCGTAAGCAAATCAGTGCAGATAGCTCGCTTGTCAAACGTTGTTGCAAGCGCATTCTTAATTCCGGGCACGACACCATCCTGATAATTTTGTCTTGTGAAAGATGCATCTAGCGATCTTGAAGCCGAACCCAATGCAAATGCTTTCACGCCGATATCGATCTTTGAGCCGCCAACTACGGAGAACACTCCTTTCGTCAAAGCGCCTTTGGCACCACCTAAAGCTCCATCGAAGATCTTAGTTTGCAAATTGTCTTGCGGGTTAATCTGATCTAGTCCGGAAAATGCCGCGGCTCCAACGACTGACAGTCTGCCTCGGGCAAACAAGCACGCAGTCTTGAGTCCCTGCGCAGTGTATGTATTGACCTCGTCTCTAGTTTCCTTGGACGAAACAAACGTGGACGTCAGGTTATCGACGATTGCAGTTAACTGAGTTTCTTTCGGCTTTTCAAAGGCTTCGGCCGTTCGATCTTGATCGAAATTTGCTCCAAGCAAGACAGGTCGTTGACGAAAATCATCACCATCACCCATGTCATGAAGTACTCCTGCCGGCACAGACACCGCCAGACGCTGTTATCAAGAAGGATAGTCGAAAACGCCCAGTTGTTGCGGGTCGATTTGTTAGATTGATTTAACGAGGGCGCGAAACAGCGTTCAGTTGCCGATTTTGACGACCATCGGCAAGCAGTGGTTGATCATGTAATCGCCTCGGTCCGGATCGTGCTTTATGGCTTGGGTGTTGCCTTTATCGTCCGTGGCGCGTGCCATAATCTTGCACGTTTGCGGGCTTGATGGTGTTTGCCAGTCGAACTCCCAGAGGCGCCAGGCATTGCGAATTGCTTCTCCGAGAAGGCGAGCCTCGGACCAACTATGTCCGTCGTCCGTACTGACTTCAACTCTTGCCAGATTGGCTTCACCGACCCAGCCTGCACCGAAAATGCGATACGTCGTATTTTGCGGTATGACCTCGTTCATCTGAGGACGGGCGATCTCGGCTTTAACCAGAGCGTTGGAAATTGGGACTCTCACCGGTTGTCCGTCCCGGTGCTCCCAAAAAGCATAGTCAGTCGTTTGAAAATATCCGTTGAACGGGCGATCGCTGACTATGATTCGGTTGAGCCATTTCACTGAGGCCATTGCATACCAGCCTGGGACAATGACACGCAGTGGGAAACCGTGTGAAACCGAGAGTTCCTCACCGTTCATTTGAAAAACCAACAGCACGTCCGGATCAAGTGCCTTCGACACTGGTAGGCTTCTAGCGTAGTAGATGTCTCCAATTGGTTTTGGCTCTAATTCCACCGGTCCGCAGTCGGCCCCTTCGAACATCACGTCCACTGCCTCAGGCTTTAGCCCGGCCTGATTTAAAACGTCCGCCAGGCAAACGCCAGTCCATTCAGCAGTGGATGCTCCACCGAGTGCCCACTGGACACCTTTTGCCGGCGGATTCAGAAAAATTCGATTGTTCCCTGCGCATTCAAGCGTGGCTTTCACTGTTGCATGGGGCATCTTCAACAGAGCTTCGTAGTTCAATTCCAATGGATTTGCGATCGCGCCTTCAACGCGAAGGACCCAGGAGTCTCTGGAAATATTCGGCTCCGGGAAGTGGTTGCGAATGTAGAACTTATCGTTGGGAGTAATGACGCCATCCAACGCTTCGAACTCAAACTCTTCAACTTGCGGATCTTTTGACCGAATGATCACACGAGAACTCCCAGATGCCGTTTTTGGTAGGGGAGGGGCTTGTCCCCTCCCGTGCAGTTAGAGCTTAGATTCTACAAGTTCAAGAGGTGTCTGCACGCAGCCCCTACGGGCCTAAATTTTCAGATGTGCGTTTGGCGGCCTTGAATTGAGCTTCGATGACGTCCATTTGTCCGCCGTCAATCGCGTTGCGCATTACCCGAAGTCGTCCTTCAAGAGATAGCAGCGCCGTGCAGATAGGTTCGTTATTCTGTTCCAGAATTTCTGACCACATCTGGTATGGACTGGCCATCAAACGGGCGACTGATAACAACCCTGGTCCCGACATGTGAAGCCGTTCTTGCAACTCGCGGTCAGCGACTCCGTTTGCCAGCATGGAACCTAGTGCAACTGACAGCAGTTGAATCAGATGGCTGGTACTGGCTACGGTATCATCGTGCAGCTGTGGGTCACACTGTTGCACGCGCATGCCTAGTTGCTCTAACCAGTGCGTGATACGCCTTGTTGTCATTTCAGTCGATTTTGACGTCGGTGTGATGACAAAACTCTTGCCGTCGATTTGAATATCGCCGCTGTTTTCGAAGCCTGAATTTTGGCTGCCAAAAAATGGATGGCCTCCGACGAAATCGGCTTTGAGGCTAAGTTCTGTCGCCACCTGACAGATTTTCAACTTAGTTGAAGTGACGTCTACAATCACTTGTCGTCGCTTGGTCGCCGGTGCAATTTTGCGCAGAATGGCGATGTTTTGCCGTGGTCCGGCTGCCAAAATGATAAGGCTGGCTTTCTTGATTGCTTCGACACAGTCAAATTCCGCTTCGTCAATTACTCCGGCGGACATTGCCTGGTCTAGCACCGCTGCGGTGTCGGAACCGATCACAATCGTATTCGGTGACTTCCGTTTGATCTGCCGTGCCAGTGCACCACCGATCAGTCCACAGCCGATAATAAGAACTCGGGGAAAGTAAAGTTTGGAGTTAGGCACTTGCTGAGTGTCTTCTTTGACCTGCAGTTCACGACTTTCATTCAACAACTGCTGATAGACGCGCGCCACAGCATCCGACAAAATCGGATCCTCCACCACTGAACGCACGTGATCCAGAACAATTTGCTCTCGCCCACTGTCTTTGACCGGTATATTCCGCTGCGCTTTGACCTGCCCAATTTCTTGCGCCAGCTCAAGCCGCTGCTTCAGCAATGCGGCAATTGTTTGATCGAGGCTATCGATCTTGTCTCGTTTTGCAGCCAGGGCTGATTCTTCAGATTCTTCCGACGTGCGTCGCCAACCAACCTCCTCCATGATTCCTCCTAAATGCAGCTAGCTTTTACTTCTTTTTGAATGACACGCTTGAGAGCGTGAGCATTCAAATCAGCAATTTTGCTGTTGTGCGTTGGTACGATGCGGCCCACTGCCTGGGCAATTGGGCGCAAGGAGTTTACGAGGTCGATCATGTCTTGCAGTGATAGTGCCTGACGAGCATCGGAAACCGATCTTTCTGGGTCGGGGTGACATTCGATCATGATTCCGTCGGCTCCGCAGGCAATGGATGCGCGGGCTAGGTCCGCGACCAGTTCTCGTTTTCCAGCTGCGTGACTGGGGTCTGCAATGACTGGAAGGTGAGTGATCTGTTTGAGTGCAACGACTGCGCCGAGATCAAGGACGTTGCGAGTGTAGTTATCGAAGCTGCGGATGCCGCGTTCGCAAAGAATGACATTCGGGTTGCCGTGGGCAAGAATGTATTCGGCAGCCATCACGAATTCTTCAATAGTTGCAGATAGTCCGCGTTTCAGCATTACCGGTTTGTTTACCTTACCGACTGCTTTCAACAGCTCGAAGTTTTGCATATTGCGGCTGCCAATTTGTAGCATGTCTGCATGCTCGACCACGTGCGGTAATTGCTCGACTGACATGACTTCGGTCACGACAGGAACATGGTGGCGTTCGCGAATGTCCGCAAGAATTTTTAGACCGTCGACGCCCATCCCTTGGAAGGAGTATGGCGAAGTGCGTGGTTTGTAGACGCCTCCGCGAATCATTTGCACGGGACCCTGAGAAAGGGTTGTCGCGACTTGCTCCATCTGCTCGGCACTTTCCACCGTGCAGGGTCCGCCGATGATCAACAGATTCTTCCCGCCGACGGAGACGTTTTCTCCAAGCTGAATAATGGTCTGCTGGTTAGATTCGCTCTTTGCGACTAATTTTGCTTCTAACATTGTGGCTCCTAAAATTGAATGACAAAAGAAAACCGGACCCTCTTCTTGAGGTTGGAGTCCGGTTGAGTGTGCTTGCAAGTGCGGCTACTCTACCTAAGGACTCCCTCGGGCGTAAAAGAAATAAAAGCCGTAAAACCAGTTCTTCGCGAGCATTGTGTGTCCTTACCTATCCAAGTCCCTTTAAACGAAAAGACCGCAGCTGCTTTAGCATGCGGTCCACCTTGCGTATACGAACGAGCTGTTAACTCACGCCAGGTGAACCTCCATAAACCAAAAATAGTAAAAGCTGCGCGACATGGATTGCTCCGAATTGATATTGCTATGTTAGCCCAGGCATGGAAGGCGGTCAAGGGGAAGTTTAGTACAAGTTACAAAGCCAAAAAAATGCGCCCAGCTGACGCTAAGCGCGATTTTACGTCGATCTGAAGCAGTAAATTCCGGTCCTTTCTATGGGATGGACGGGCTTACTTCGATGTGTCTTCGAACGCTTCGTAATCCCAAAAAATCTTTGAAGCGCCGATATACCACACTGCTATGGACCAGCTGATGAATACGCTGATGACGAGAAGCGCATGGTTCCAAGCGTCGTTCATTCGCAATTCCTTCTCTTATATAGGTTGCCGATGGATTTAATTATAGACATACCGCAAGTTGCGCTGCGTAGCAAGGGTGGGAAAAGGGCTGCCTTGCAACACTCTGACACCAAATGCCCAACTAGCTGAGCTTTTACGGCCAAATTACCTTGGCAAATATGTTCCCGATCCAGACTAAAGCTACACCGAAGGAACATTGTAGGAACACATTCAAGAGGGCAAGGTTGATACTTCCGCCTCGGATGAGTTCGAATGTCTCAAACCCGAAGGTGGAGAAAGTGGTGAACCCTCCGAGGAATCCGACCACTATTAGGAGTCGCAACTGCTCTGGCAGGCCCTTGTCGTGAAAACCAAAATATAGGCCGATCAGCAGGCATCCGACCAGGTTGATGACGACAGTCCCCAGAGGGAAGCCGGCGGCCTTGGATAAATCGTGAATGGCTGTGCCCACCCAGTATCGGGATAATGCTCCGAGGGCGCCACCGGCAGCAATAAGTAGCCAATCCAATTGCAGGACCTTCCTGAAAGACGGTTTTTTGATATTCGACGGAGGATATCACATGCTTTGAGCAGTTCAGCGAAGCGTGGTGGGGTTGATGCGGGTCAACCGATATATGTATTGCCAAGCAATCAATGTGAAATTGAAACCGTCCGTTTTGCCATTGCCGCTTTTAGCGATCGTCAGTTGTATATAGAAGACTGTTCAATGGTGGCAGTCTGATGGTTGCAAAAGGTCCGTTTGAGACCGTGAATGTATATGCGCGAGCTTGAAAAAGTGGTGGCAGATAAAGCGCTTAAGGCAAGTAATTTGCAAGGCGGTTTTTTAGATATGTTTTGTCTCGCTAGACGAGCCGTGTGTGCAGGTCAATTGACTACCTTGCATATATCGAACGCATTGAGTCCGAAGGATTAATCCCTTCGGTCAAAAAATACAACGATGCATTATCTAATGACAGCCTGTGAAAGGCACAACTCTTCTCTGTTTAGGAGGCATGCTTAACTTTGGCTGCGTCCTTTTTCGTGGATCGAAACCGAGGGATCGACAAAATTTTCAATAATGTCTGGAAACTCGTAACCAAGCACCCAGTACAGTGCAGCGACCATTCCACGGGTTGAGTGGTGTTCGACAAGCCTTGCTTGCAGCGCAATCTTGTCGCCTCGGTCCAGCGCCTTGATCTGCTCTGACCGCTGGTCACCTTCCAACTGAAGCAGCTCAACGAGCTTTACTTTGATTTCCGTATCGCTTCTCATGTTCATTCCTTTGAATCTGCACTTATTCTATTAGCTTGAGTAGCGACCGAGTATGGTGGCAGATGAAAAACATTTGAACTGGCGCCCGGACGACCTCCTGGCTGTACTTAACAACTTGCTCAACCGCAGGGAGGGATAGGTTTGGTGTGCTATAACAGGGTCAGATTCGCATGATTGAATGGAGAATACCGTCAATGAAAGTCGCTCAATTTAGCCTGCCGCTGTTAGCCATGCTGGTAATCGGCCTAAACCAAAGCGCTCTGGCTGGTCCTCAGTCATTGCTCGATCCATATTCCACTATCAAAGCGCCGGCGCGCAAAACAGCTCCAAAAACTGCTGTTCCTGCGCGCGACATTCCGACTTCCGTCACAGTCGGTGATGGGCCAGCTTCGGTGGCGCCAAACGCTGTTGCCACTACCAAAATTGTCGCGCCGAAAGGTGGTGGCATTTTAGCCGGAACGAAGAATATGTTTAGTGGTATCGCCGCCGCCACCATGGGTGCTGGCGCAGGAATCGCCTCCGGAACTAAGAAACTTGGCTCCAGTGTCGCCGGTGGTGCTAAAGGTTCCGGCGGATTTCTAGCCAAAGGTGCAAGCTCAGTCGGCGATGGTGTCAAATCCGTCGGTGGTAAGTTAAAAGGTGGCACAGGCTCGCTCGGCGAGAAAATGGCTGTAGTCCCTAAGAAGATGGGCGAAGGCTTGAAAGCAACCGGTGGCAAGATCAAGGATGGCTCAGTAGCTGTAGGACATGCATTGGCTGCTGCTCCGAAAGTGATCGGAATTGGATCCAAAGAAAAGGTTGCCACTGCACCTAACGTCTCGGGCGAAAAGGTGGCGGACATCAGCGGAGCATCCGGTTCCAAGATAACCAACAATAAAGAATCCCTTGGCGGCAAGTTGGTAGCAATGCCGAAAGCCATCGGCAAAGGCGTCGTTGGAGCCGCTGCCAAAACCGGTGAAGCAACCAAGAAGGTTGCCACAGCTCCAATTGGTTTCTTCGGTAAGCTAAATCCTTTCCATCACAAAGAAACTCCTGTGCAATCAACGGCTGCTAAGGAAGGCCACACGCCGATCCACTAGCCCCGGGCGGCGGTCGCAATTCTATAATCTTACCGGGCGGCACCATTAGTGGTGCCGTCCTTTTTCTATTGTACGGGCAGAATGCCCGCGCTTCCCGGGCACAAGCCAAAAGGACGAGGTCCTTCGACGATCGCCCTTCTGTTGTTTCGTTGTGGGCGGCTTAGCCTGCGGCCGATGCCACTTTCAAGCGTTCGCGTTCCACGATTTGTCCGGCACGGGCTTCGCTGCGTGGGAATTCTCGTCCCCTCAGCAGTAACTGCTTATCGAAGCTCGTCGGCTCGAAGAACGAGTTGAAATACTCGACTGCGGCGTCAACATCAAAATCCTTGCAGGAGAAGATGTCTAGCGTGACGAACTCTTTGTCCGGAAAAGTGTGGATAGAGATGTGCGATTCAGCGATTAACACTACACCGCTAACACCCCAATCATCAGGGACGGCTCCGCTGTATCTGAACACGTACGGAGGCATTATCTTCGTCATGTTCAGCTTTGCCGGATAGGCATCCAAGATCTCGCTGATCAATGTTAGATCGCCAAGCTTTTTCTTGGAACAACCATAAGCTTCTAAAATCAGATGTGGTCCAAACATTGTTTCTTCCCCCCTGACCATTTCGTTGAGCTACGAATGGCGCGATATTGTACTTACGGGTGAACGTCTAGTCTTTTCGAGCTAGTGCGTTAAGGGGTACACGAAACGCTTACCTTGATACCCAGTATTGGACTACGGCCGTCCTGGAAGTTGGGCGTTGTGTCTCTCGAGCTACCTCCTGTCAAGTGTTTATTTACAGACATTGCATTCTACAGAAAATTGCATTGTCGCGCTGGTTTTTGGGGGCAAATCAGGAATTTTATCAAAGTTGTAACACAGCATTTCGGAAGGTCCATGTCTAAAGTGGCTCAAGCACTCGTCGCAGGCATACTCAGCGGAATTCTGTTCCGGCAAAACAACCTTTTTTATGTAGCTTGCTCGCTCAGCAATGTTAGCGTGAACTCAGCTGGACGGCCAGCAGTTCGCTCAAGTGGAAGTAACCAGGCCATCGACCTTCAGTTGCCGATGATCTTGCCGCAGGCAAATGAGCCATGCTGCCATTTTGCAGGATTCGTCTTCTTGACCAATTGTTTTGCATCACGGTATTGCTTTGAGTCAGGCACCAAGCTCATCGATATCCAGCAATCTCAGCGTCTTGAGTGAACAAACTCTTCGATTTGGAATTGTTCACTGCAGCCAGGACCCGGTAAGATAGTAAGTTGGAAACTCAAGCTAGATAAGCGTCTCGGGCATAGAGTCAATTACCGTTCATCCCCGACTCCCAACGCACTATGATTTGAATTGAAGCACTATCAGGTTGAGATTAATGGATTCGAATACAGCCAGTACGCACGCCAATAGATTGAACCAGCTTGGTAAACAGACGCTCGAGTTGCGCCGGGACTGGTTAAGCTTCAGTGAAGAAGATGAGAAACTGGTTTTAGAGATCGGTGATTTGTTGTCTGCCAATATAGATTTGCTAATCGATGATATGTACGCTCATTTTTTATCATTTCCTCAGGCGCGACAATTCTTTCCGAATGAACAAATACTCCTGCGCGCTCAAGCGGCACAAAAGCAGTATTTTCTAAGGCTGACTAAGGGAAATTTCAATGAGGATTACGTCGCTGAAAGACTGACAGTCGGCCATACGCATTATCGAATTGGGCTTGATCCTGGCTGGTACCTCGGTGCGTACAGCCGTGTTTTGACCTGGTTGAGAATGCTTGTTCATCAACATTATGGTGCTGATGTAGATAGGTCCATCCGATGCATTTCGGCCCTGACGCGCCTTGTATTTTTCGACATGAGTCTTGCAATTGAGGCTTACTGTATCGCGAAAGAAATGGCTGTTGTCCAGTATACCGAATCGCAGACGCAAGCTTCGGAGTATGCTCGAAGCCTGATTGAGGCCAGTTTGGACCCGCTGGTCACGATTAGTGCGGATGGCAAGATTACCGATGTCAACGAAGCCACCATAAAGGTTACCGGGATAGAGCGGGACAAGCTGCTTGGTACCGACTTCTTGGACTACTTCACCGAGCCGGGCAAGGCGCGCGAGGGGTATCAGGAGGTTTTCGCCAAGGGCTTCGTGACGGATTACCCGCTGGCGATCCGTCACAAGGACGGGCGCGTGACTAATGTCCTGTACAACGCATCTGTCTACAAGGACGCCGACGGTAACGTCTTGGGCGTTTTTGCCGCTGCTCGCGATGTGACAGCGCAGAAGCAGGCTTCGGAGTATGCTCGAAGCCTGATTGAGGCTAGTTTGGACCCGCTGGTCACGATCAGTGCTGACGGCAAGATCACCGATGTCAACGAAGCCACCATAAAGGTTACCGGGATAGCGCGGGAGAAGCTGCTTGGTACCGACTTCCTGGACTACTTCACCGAGCCTGGCAAGGCGCGCGAGGGGTATCAGGAGGTTTTCGCCAAGGGCTTCGTGACGGACTACCCGTTGGCGATCCGCCACAAGGGCGGGCGCGTCACTAATGTCTTGTACAACGCGTCTGTCTACAAGGACGCCAGCGGTAACGTATTGGGCGTTTTTGCCGCCGCTCGCGATGTGACAGCGCAGAAGCAGGCTGCCGAATATTCGCGGAGCCTGCTTGCGCAGAAACAGGACGAGGCCCAGGTTGCAGAACAGCGTGTGAAGGAACTGGAAAGGCTCGCCGACCTCGAGCGCTTCCAGAAGCTTACAGTTGGGCGTGAGTTGAAAATGATCGAGCTCAAGAAGGAGATTGAGGAGCTAAAAAGGCTGCAGGCACCCCAAGCAGAGGATGGGATCTAGGCAGTGGTTGCGGGAGCTCGGATGGACTACTGGTACCAATATGAATGCCATGATTAGCGATTCTAGCGAAGAGAAGGTTCAGCTTGGCGACGTTCAGAGAGCGCTTCTCAACATCTTAGAGGACTCGGATGCGGAGAAGTTGAGACTGGAAGTCACCCTGAAGGCCATGATTAATATCTTGAGCGATTCTAGCGAGGAGAAGGTCCGGCTTGATGAGGTTCAGAGGGCGCTTCTCAACATCTTAGATGACTTCAATATCGAGCAAGACAAGCTAAAAGAGCGAACAAGCGAACTGCAGACCGCAATTGGGGAGATGACGCGATCAAATAAAGAGTTGCAGCAATTTGCATACGTGTGTTCGCATGACCTACAAGAGCCGCTGCGCGCAGTGGTGGGCTTCCTACAGCTGCTCGACAGGCGGTATAGAGGCAAACTCGATGAAAAGGCCGATCAGTGGATAACGCATTCGGTCGAGGGCGCGAATCGCATGCAAGTCTTGATCACCGATTTGTTGACTCTATCGCGTGTTGAAAGCCTCGGAATAGCGCCTAGACCAACAGAGGCGAGTGAAGCTCTCAAAGAGGCACAAGAGAATTTGAGTACATTGATAGCGGAGAGCAACGCCGTCATAACCATCAAGGGGAATCTGCCGAAAGTGATGGCAGATCGCACGCAGTTGATGCAACTTTTTCAAAACCTCATAGCCAACGCAATCAAGTTTCGCGGTCTGGAGGAGCCGCGTGTAGAGATATCGGCAACTTTCGATAGCGAAGCTAATCAATGGCTATTTGCAGTGAGAGACAATGGGATAGGCTTTGATATGGAGCATGCGCAACGGATATTCACTATATTTCAGAGACTACACACGCGCACAGAATATGCCGGGACAGGCATCGGTCTGGCTATCTGCAAGAAAATTGTCGAGCGGCTAGGAGAGCGTATTTGGGCGGAATCTCAACTTGGCAAAGGTGCGACTTTCTTCTTCACTCTTTCGGCGCCAAAGTAAACACATGAGCAAGATAATTCACATTTTGATGGTCGAAGACAGTCCCACTGACGCAGAGCTGGCGAGGGAAGCATTTCTTGAGAGCAAGATCGCCAACAAGCTGACGGTTGTGGAAGATGGTGTGAAGGCACTCGAATATCTGCATAGTACTTGTACTGCAAACAGCGAAAATTGTCCGGACTTGATTTTGTTGGATTTGAATCTGCCAAAAAAAGACGGCCTGCAGGTATTAGCTGAGATCAAAGGTAATGTTTTAATCAAGCATATCCCTGTAGTGATTCTTACTACGTCCAACGCGGAAACAGACGTGATCAAATCGTACCAATTGCAGGCTAGCTGCTATATCACAAAACCTGTTGACTTCGAGAAATTCGCGGCGATTGTGCAAAAAGTTCAGCAGTTTTATTTCCAGATAGTGACGCTGGCACCCAGCGGGCCTCATGATGGTAGTGCAAGCGGGGAACAACCCAAATAGCGGTTGCTGTGGTTCGTGTAGTCAGTAGCTGTATGCTAATGCTTGTTTAGTTCGGGAGCTTTTGAGAGATGCCGCACAAGCAACGCCTTACTGTTCTGCTGGTCGAAGATAGTCCTACAGATGCGGCATTAATCACTGAAGAGCTGGCGATGGTTGAAGAGTATATTTTTGCAGTCGAGCATGTTGATCGGCTCGATACGGCAATCGAAAAGGTTGGAAATGAACAATTCCATGCAGTGCTGCTGGACTTGCAGCTGCCGGATTCGAGCGGACTAGCTACATACAAGGATTTGAGGAAGCAAGCTCCGGAGAAGCCTATCGTGGTGCTGACCGGGTTGGACGATAGGTCAGTGTCAAACGAGGCGCTGAACGCGGGAGCAGACGGATACTTGGTTAAAGGTAAGTGCGATGGGAACCGCATTGCAGCGGCCATCCTGTCATCAATGCTTCGTCGCGAACAATTGACTGGCAATGAAAACATCAAAGGGAACAAAAGCCAGATTGATGGCAGTCGAGGTCCTCTGGAAATTTAGTTTGCCAATCTTCAGTTTTGGAAATCAGCTCAGATACGCATCTTACGTTGCACTCCACACCCAAGCAGGCTGAAACGCGGACGTACTTTCAGTATCTAGTTATTTGCACAAAGCGTGTTCTTAACAGCAGGCTACACTTGTACTCGGTTGACGCGCACCTTGGCGCTCGGGGCAAAGCTGCTGTCAATGGCTGAGGTTAGTTCTTCCGATGCGGCGTTGACCCAAAACTGACAGCCGACAAGAATAGTCTGGCTTTGCTTACCTTTGGGGAAGTGCAAGAGCACAGGGTCTTCACCTTTGTAGGTGTTCAGGATGGCTTTGAGTCGATGCAGGTCGGTGAATGATTGCTCTGTCTGAAAGAAGATGTTCATCAAGTTGGCGTCGGAAATCCTGCGTACTGTTCCGGCCAGAACAGAGGTGTCTTCATCTCCCTTCTTCACCTTACCGCGCACGAGAATAAGTGACTGTGGTATCAGCACATCACTGGAAAGCTTCTCCAGCAGTTCTCCGTAGACGACCACGTCAATTTTGCCAGCGAGATCCTCCATGTGGATGATGGCCAGCATTTTGTTTTGCTTGGTCAGCTTTTTCTCGACAGCGCTAGCCAGTCCGCCGATGATTACGGTGGAGCCTTCCTTGGCTTCGCGTACTTCGCGCAGGGTGTGTGTGGTTAGCCAGCGAAGACGGTTGACTACTCGCTTGAGCGGATGGCTAGTTACGTAGAATCCGAGCAGTTCGTGTTCCATCGTTTGCAGGTCGTGCTCGGTGAACTCTTTGCCGTCACCTTTCATTTGCTGCAGAACATCCATTGTCTGGGCGCTAGCCATGCTGAACAGGCTGATTTGTCCGACTGCCAGCTGGCTTTGACGGCGCTGAGACATGTCGACCAGTCCGTCCAGATTCTCCAGCGCCTGTTTTCTGGTGACATCCAAACTGAGACAGGCACCGCATTTGATCAGCGCTTCCAGTGCGCGTTTGTTGACGACGCGCAGATCTACGCGTCCGAGAAAATCTTGCAACGACTCGAACTTGCCGCCTTCCTCGCGCTTAGCCACGATTTCTTGCACCGCCGCTTCGCCGACGTTTCGTACGGCACAAAGGCCGAAGCGAATGGTATTGCCGTCAGCTGTGAAGTCGTTTCCGCTGACGTTAACGTCCGGCGGAAGAATGTCGATTCCTGTTGACTGGCACTCAGCGATGTAGCCTTGAACTTTTTCTTGGTCACCACTGACACTGGAAAGCAGTGACGTCATGTATTCAACTGGGAAGTGCGTCTTTAGGTATGCCGTCTGGTAGGTAAGGAAAGCATAAGCGGTACTGTGAGACTTGTTGAAGCAGTATTCAGCGAATTGCACCATGATGTCGAACAGCTTGGTGGCAATTTCACCACTTACGCTGTTTTTAGCGCATCCATCTGTGAATTGGGCGCGTTGCTTCTCCATTTCTTCTGGTAATTTTTTGCCCATCGCTCGGCGCAGTAAGTCTGCCTGTCCGAGTGTGTATCCACCAAGAGATTGAGCGATCTGCATGATCTGCTCTTGATATACAATTTGCCCATAAGTATCTTTGAGGATCGGCTCAAGTTTGGGTGTCATGTAAGTGATCGATGTTTTGCCGTTTTTGCAATCGATAAACTTTTCGATCATTCCGGAATCGAGTGGACCTGGACGATAGAGCGCGATTAACGCCGAGATGTCCTCCATGTTCGATGGCTTCATATCGCGCGCCACCTGGCGCATCCCGGCGGAAGTTTCTAGCTGGAAAATTCCGGCTAGATCGCCATTGCTAATTGTTTGATAGGTCAACTTGTCATCGAGCGGAAGGTTGTTTGGGTCGATAGTCAGTCCACGTGTGGCCTTAATGATGTGGACCGCTCGGTCGATCATTGTCAGGTTGCGCAGTCCGAGAAAGTCCATTTTGACCAGGCCGACGTAGGCGACGTCTTCCATATAATATTGGGCGATCACGGTTCCGTCGCCATTCTTCTGCAGTGGTATCAACTCTTGCAGAGGGACGTCGCCGATGACTACGCCGGCTGCGTGCATCCCGAAGGATTTGTTACATCCTTCCAATCTACGGGCAAGATCGATTACTTGCCTTGCTTCATCATTAGTGGCATAGACCTTCTTGAACTCCGGGTGTTCATCGACCATCTCGCTGAGAGGTGTTGGTTTTCCACGAACAACCGGCACCATTTTTGCCAATTTATTCGATTCCGCAAACGGAAACTCAAGAACGCGAGCAACGTCCTTGAGCACTGCTTTCGAGGTCATGCGGTTGAAGGTGATGATCTGAGCTACTTTGTCCTGCCCGTACTTATCGGCACAATATTTGATTACTTGATCGCGACGCTCGATGCAAAAATCCGTGTCGATGTCCGGCATGGATTTTCGCTCTGGGTTCAAGAATCGCTCGAAGAGTAGGTTGTAGCGGATTGGGTCGACGTCTGTGATACCGAGTGCATAGGCAATCAAGCTTCCGGCCGCGGACCCTCGACCGGGACCCACAGGAATTCCATTTTTTCTTGCGTAGTTTATAAAATCTGAAACGATTAGAAAGTACGAAGAGAAGTTCATGTCTTCGATAACTTTGAGCTCATGCCGCGCGCGGTGCTCAATTTCCGGAGTGATTTCCGGATACTTTGATTTGATGCCTTCCCAGACAAGGTAATCGGTGTAGCTTTCAGCGCTATGTCCTTGCGGGACAGGAAACACCGGCAAGCGTGGATTGCCTGCAAGCTTGATCATTTCTATCTTGTCGGCAATCTCAAGCGTGCTCTTCATCGCTTCTTCGACGTATTCGTTGTCGAGGTGATCGCGAAACAGATAGGACATTTCGTCGCCGTTTTTTACGTACTCCCAGCCGCTGAATTTCATGCGGTTGGCATCTGTTACATTCTTGCCCATCTGAATGCAGAGCAAGGCGTCATGAGCCACAGCGTCGGCTTTGTTCGTGAAGTGGCTGTCGTTGGTGGCGCAGAGTTTGATCCCGAGATCCCGTGAGATTTTTATCAGTGCTTGATTTACTTTGCGATCTTCCGGATAACCGTGATCTTGAACTTCGATGTAATAGTTTTCTTTAAAGACGGACTTGTACCAGGCCGCAACTTCACGTGCCTTTTCGAAATCGTCTTTCAACAAGAGCTGAGAAAGTTCTGCGCCCAGGCAACCGGAAAGGACGATAAGCCCCTCACCATGCTCTTGGAGCATTTCTTTATTGCATCGCGGCTTGTAGTAGAAACCATTTAGCTGAGCTCTCGAGCAAAGCTTGATTAAGTTTCGGTATCCGGTTAAATTCTGCGCCAGCACTGTCAAATGGTAGAGCGGTACTTTCGTTTTTTTGTCAGTGATATCGCCATCAATGATGTACGACTCAAGCCCGATGATTGGCTTAATGCCGCCTACCTTCTGACATTCCTTCGTCAATTCAACGGCACCGTACATGACACCATGATCGGTGATGGCAACTGCGGGCATGTTTTCGGCTTTTGCTTTCTTGACCAGGTCCTTGATCATGGTGGCGCCGTCAAGGAGGCTGTATTCAGTATGCAAATGCAGCGGCACGTAAGGACGCGGGCTCATCTCAGGCTCCTCAAGCGGGAATCAACTTCTACGCGAGTTAGATGCGCGTGAAATCGATCTGACTATCCATATTGTATCTCTTTGAGGCTAACGTCAGGTCGCATGAAAAGGTTCAATAATCCGGTTTGCGATATGCGCGGGATGGCTGATGTATATACCGGCGCTGTGGCTGGTAGGGGGGCTGACCGTGGCGCGTGCATTGCTTGCAATGCCGAGTTGCCCTACCTTTCGGCTCCCGTCGAATGTCTGGTCGCCAACACTTCAATCGAATTAGTTCAGCAGGGGCACCAAACGGCAGGGGCAAGCCCCTCCCCTACCAGCACCGCCAGGAACAATGTGCGCGAGCTCCAATAAAAATGCGCTTGCCGGGACAAGCGCATCTTCTTCTTCTTAGTTTGAATAGTTATTAGGCGAGTTCGTGTGCGCGGGCGCTACGAGTGCGGGGTGAGCGGCGGGTGACTACGTGAGATGTATGCGCTTCTCTAGTCTTCGAATCGCCATTGTAAAAACGCGCAATACTGGCGCAGGCCTCTTTTCTCTCGACTTCAACGATTGCCTGTCTGAACCACATCTGAAGGCACTGTTTCTCATCGCTCGTTAAGGTCTCATTGGTCATGTTTGTTCCTCCCCGCTTGACGTACGCCGTCGTGCGATAACGCAACGCTCGCTTTTGTTTCATTCGCTCAAGTTTTAGCTTGTAACGACATCATAATTGCATTCCAAGAGAATGCACTACTTGGCAAGCCAATTGGTAAATTAGCTTTGGCTCAGCCAGAGCCACGATCGCTTCAATACAGGTAGGGAATGAGGTTCCAGGTTCTTTTGCGATAGTCTAAATATGGCTCACCGAGCTGACTAATGCGAAATGCTTCTTGATCACTGATATACCATTTCAACAATATGATGATTCCAGGCAGCGCCAGCAGCGGTAACCAGCTGTTGAATACCAACGGTATTCCGCAAAGCGCAAGCAATTTGCCGGCAGCATCTGGGTGTCGCAGGAGCTTGTGCGGACCGGAAGGAACGATTTCGCTGAAGTTTTTGGCATCGGCAGCCAGTTCTGCCGCTTCACGGTCGGCAGCCGATACTTCAATTGCCGGTGCTGCCGTCAATACGGCCTCATCAGCGGGTTTTGCCAGGTTGGCTTCCTCTGTATTCTCGGCAATCAGCTGTATCGGTCGGGTCCGGTAAGCCCACAGGCGCAAGTAGAGTCCGGCAATCACGATCACAACACCCAGGTTTCGGACGTATTCGTTGATCGCTGTTGGGAAAACGCCAATTGCCAACCGCTCGGAAAGCGCAGCGCAACCTACATAAAGGAAAAAGAAGACTGGTGTTCCCCAGCGCAGCATTCCTTTATATGCCGGAGCATTCTCGACGTTTCGTGTTCGGGACGAAAAGGCGCCTGTCATGGCGCCATCCAGAGCAATCAACGGAATCAGCAGTCCTTGTTGCCAATAGACGATGGCAAAAGTTGAGGCATGAAGTTGCCAGATTTCCCGTCGCACAAAAAGCATGCCTAAAAGGAAAAGGGTCACTTCCAGAATCGCCGGGCGAACTATTCTGCCAATCTTGATCGGTTCCGCGCCCATCAACGCCCCGCCGCGCCGAGAACCTTGAGGCTATGGCGCACAAGTATTTCAACATCTTCGCCAACCGAATCTTCTTGCGCTTTCTTAAAAGCATGGCTAATTTCAGTCGGCGTGTAGCCAAGCCCTTCCAGAATGGTTCGCGCTTCTTCAATAAACTGGTTGCGACCAAGAACGGCGATAGAAGCCATTCCACGATTACCTTGCCAGTCTTGGACTTTGCTCTTTAATTCTAAGATGATGCGCTGGGCAACTTTCGTTCCTACGCCCGGCGCCTGTGCAAGCATTTTTTGATCGTCGTTCAAAATAGCTTCTGCAATTTGATTCGTTCCCAGCGTTCCAACGAGTGCCAGTGCGGATTTGGGTCCGACACCCGATACTGATTGCAATAAAGAAAACATTTCGCGTTCTTCTTTGCTGCTGAAGCCAAAGATCGTCCACTCAGTTTCACGAATGCTCAGGGACGTGTAGACCGTGACGGTTGCGCCCACTTCGCCGCAAGACATGGCCGTCCGCGAAGGCACGGTGAGCTCGAAGCCGACACCCGACACATCTATGACTATTTTATCTGCCGGACCACCAGAAACTTCTCGGGTTTGAAGTGTGCCACTTAAGTATGCAAGCATTTTGTGGTTTGGCTTTTTTTCAGAAAAAAATCGGGGCGAGAGGATTTGAACCTCCGGCCTTCCGCACCCGAAACGGACACGCTACCAAGCTGCGCTACGCCCCGCTCCAGCAGATATATTACCATGACCCGGGAAGGCGTCAAAGTCACTCGGCAATTAACGTCATATTCCCACCGCTCGAGCGCGCTTGTGACAAGGCAGCTCTGGCGTGAGACATTAAGGTCGAGCCTTCCACGTCCATTTCTGGAGCAAATTGGCTGACACCTATGCTCACCGTGATTCGCGTTTCCGCATCGGAAAGAGTGAAGGTGCTCTGCTCAATCGCGGTACGTAAGCGCTCCGCTACTTCCACTGCGCCGACCTTGTCCGTATGGGTTAGCACCATCGTAAACTCGGCGTTTGCAGAGCGTGCAAGCACATCAGAACGCCGATTGTGCCGCGAGAGAATCACTGCCAGTTGCAGCAGCAGCGAATCGGTGCCCTTGGCACCGTGTGCTTTCTGAATTTCCTTCACCTGGTCTGGCTCGACCACAACTACTGAGAGCGGGGTCTGATAGCGATGACACTGAGCCAGTTCCGTTTTCAAAAATTCCATCAGGAATCGATGGTTGCGGAACGACGTGAGAGAATCCACCAGCGCTAATTCTTTGAGCTGTCCATCTTTTTTACGCAGTTCATCGCGGAGAAATTTCTCGCGCAGAATGGTTTTAACCAGTGCAATTGCGTCCTGTGGCTCAACGGGCTTTGTCAACATCGGATTGTCTTCCAGAGCCTGTTTGTCAAGCTGGGGCGACGGCTCCTCTTTCTTCTTCAGAAAGATGACAGGAATGTGCCGTGTCTTTTCTTCCGTTCTCAGTCGGTTGAACACGTCAACACCGCTCATCAAAGGCATATACAGGTCGAGCAAAATCAGGTCCGGTATGCGAACTTTGCAAGCAGCCAGTGCCTTGAATCCGTCGCTGGCAGTGGCAACCGTATATCCACTTTGCTTCAGGAGCTCAGCGACTTGTATTGTGTTTATCTGCTCGTCATCGACGATAAGAATGGTTGGACTTTGTTTCACTTGACGACTATATGGTGCGCAAAGAATCTTTCTTTCATTAGTTTACCTTGAGCAGATCACGCGTTGCTAGGTTTTTTCGAACAGGCGACAATAGTTCTGGGTGTGTGAATGTCTAAGAAGTCACGTCGTAAAAACATCAAGAGTGAAAGTGGTGGCACGTCCAAAGGCGCCGCCGCCCATAACTGGGCGGGCCTGCTTACTTTCGCCGCCATTATGGTGTTGTTCCTTGCCTCGGGCTTCAGCAGCCTGATTTACCAGGTAGTTTGGACTCGGATGCTGGTGCTAGTGTTTGGCGCAACCACATTCGCCACATCGACAGTTCTGGCAATTTTTATGGGCGGATTGGCTCTGGGATCGTTCATCGCCGGACGGTACTGCGACAAAGTGAAGCGCCCGTTGCTCTGGTATGGAGCATTGGAAGCCGTAATTGGCATTTGGGCAATCCTGACGCCAGGGATGTTTGCAATGGCCACGCCTGTTTACAAGGCCGTCTGGCAAGCAACTCACGCTTCGCTGGTGGAACTCAGTTTGCTGCGATTTGCCTGCACTGCGTGCATTCTCATTGTTCCGACAACTTGCATGGGGGCAACTCTACCGCTTTTGGCGCGCTTCATAGCCAATGGCGTGGAGTCGATAGGCAGCCGAGTCGGTACGCTCTATTCGATCAATACCTTAGGTGCTGTTGCCGGGGCGGTGGGCACTGGGTTCTTCATTCTCCCGACTTTCGGCTTGAATGCCACGTTGGGAATTGGTTCTGCGGTAAATATGTTACTGCTCGGGGCAGTTCTGGTAATGTCGCGGTTGATTACGCCGAAGTCCCAAAGTGTATCGGCCATTGCGTCGCCGGCAGATGAGCCTACCTCCGAGCATCAACCACTTTCTCGAAACGTTAAACTGGCTGCCTTAGTCTTCGCTGCCTCCGGTGCCATAGCGATGATTTACGAAGTGTGTTGGACTCGAACTTTGCTTATGGTCGTCGGATCCAGTACCTATGCATTTACGATCATGCTTGCTGCGTTTCTCATTGGCATCTTCATCGGCAGCTTTGTTTGCTCGCGCTTTATTGACCGCGCGAAGGAACCGTTGTTGTGGTTCGCGTTGCTCCAGTTGATCATCGGTGCGCTAACCCTTGTGAGTATGCGGTTGTTCAACCAGATTCCGTATCTTAATTTGCTCGTGAGCAACCTCATTGTTCGAGATCCTGAGACCACAATGTTGGTTCGTTTCTTTCTGGCCGGCTCCGTTTTGGCGCCGATCACTGTCTGTTTGGGCGCAATATTTCCGGCAGTTGTTAAAGCATGTACGACCGACGTTTCAAGAGTTGGGCGATCGGTCGGATTTCTCTATTCCTCTAACACGCTCGGTGCGATCATCGGTGCGTTTCTTGCCGGCTTCGTCTGCTTACCGCTTCTTGGTGCTGAACGAACATTGATTCTGGGCGCGATTGTTAATACCGCGCTGGGTTTGCTTCTTCTCTGGGGCACCGGTCGATTCAGTTTGCAATTGCAGGTAACTTGCACGCTACTTACCATCGCGGTGATGTCGGTGCTAATGCTGTCATCTGAGGTCTGGGATCGCAATGTGATGCTGAACGCTCAAGGATCGAGAAGATGGCTTGGGTTGGGCCATTACCAACTCAAGTCGTTTGACGAGTGGCGGAAGACCTTACACGATCAATGCGACGTCAAATTCTGGGCCGATGGCACTTGTTCGAACGTCGGCGTGATGTATCACAAGATTTCCAAAGTCAGTTCATTGATTACCAACGGGCACATCGATGCTTCAGACGATAGAGATGCGCCGGTACAGGCGCTTCTTTCTGCAATTCCACTTTTGCTCAAACCCGATGCTAAGGACATTGCCATTGTTGGCTGGGGATGTGGGCAAACTGTTGGCATTGCCACGCTGTTTCCTGTCTCCTCAATTGACGCAGTAGAACTTGAACCGAAGGTAATCGAGGCATCCAGATTTTTTAAACACATGAACCTCAAGCCGGAGAGCGATAATCGCGTCCACCTGAATTACAACGATGGTCGAAATTTTTTGCTTGCCACCGACAAGAAGTACGACATGATCGTCTCGGAGCCGTCGAATCCATGGCAATCGGGCGTGTGCAATTTGTTCACCAAAGAGTTTTTTGGCATTTGCAAGAATCGACTGAAGGCCGATGGAGTGCTTTCGGTCTGGATGCAAACGGCGGAAGTGCCGCCTGATAGCCTGTGTGGTGTTATTGCAGCGCTCAATAGTGAATTTGAGTACACTGTGGCATTCACTCCGAAGCAGGGCAATTTGGTATTGCTGGCCAGCGCCAAGCCATTGGTATTTGATTTTGCAAAGATGCAAGAGGCGATTGATTCCAATCCGGTGCGGAAGAAAGAGCTGCATCGTGTTGGCATAGATGCTCCAAGCGACGTGCTTGGCCGCCTCACTGTTTCTTCGCAAGGCTTGCGGAACCTGATGGCAAACTTCCTCAATACCGACGATCATAATCGATTGGAATTCGATGTTGGACGGTCGTACGAAGACAAGTTATTCATGGAAGAGAATTCCATGATGCTGATTGCTCTGTCTCGTGATCCTTGGAAACACTTAGATTTGGGAATCATGAGCAAGGAACAACAGGCTCTTGCGATGATGGCGATCGCTCAGGCTGCACGCAATAATTCCGCGTCCGACAGTGCATTGAAATGGGCCTTCAAATCGCAAGAAATTTATCCTAACGTGGGTGCTTATAGGCTGCTTGGAGAAATTTGCAGTGAAATGAAAAATGTTCCTGTTGCCGAAGTATTGTTTAAAAAGGGCTTAGTTCTAGAACCGAAAAATGCCAAAATGTTGTTGCTTCACGGGAACAGTCTGGTTACGTTGAATAGGCGTGAAGAGGGGCGAAAGGAGTTGGAGCAAAGCTTTCTTATTAATCCCTTGGATCGCATGACGGCCTTTGCTCTTGCTAATAGCTATGCGCCCGAGCTGCTCGGCTCCCCTGCCACGACTGACCCTATTGACGCGGGCGTCCGTCAACATGCCGAAAGGGTTCTCGAATTGCTCGGCGATTTGCCTGACAATGATGCAATGTGCCTGCAACACCCTAATGTCTGCCTGCTTTCGGCGCAGGCCTATATTAAGTTGGGACAGTTAGATAAAGCGGAAAAATATGTGAATCGCTTTCTTGGGTATGTGCCGAAAGGCGGACGAGACATAGGGAACACACTGTTGAAGATGATCTCGTCCTACCGGGCCAACGGCAATTAGTTCTTATTCTTGATTGAGAAATTGGCCGGAAGTTCTTTGCGTTGCACCGAATGCAGTGCTTGCCCGACGTGTGAAAGCAATGAGGCTACATCAATTGGTGTGGCTATTTCGAGCGACTGTCGAATGCGCGCCTCACCCCGAACCAAGAGCTTTTCTGCGCCGACAAAATTGTCTCTGCGCGAATGATAGAGCGCTACGGCGACCTGGATGATTCCTTGAGTAAGCTGCTTTTCCGGGTTTAGTTGATCTTTCCATACATCTTCCAAAACTTCGTGGCAGTCATAAAACTCTTCTTGGTTGAACAGCTTGATGCCTTCAAAAAACTTTGGCGGTAGCGGCGTCATCATCATTCCATGCTGGCTATGACTATTGTTGTTGCATCAGGCGCAACTGAAGCTAACTCTGCCCGTGCCAGCGTGGCAATTTGAGCGGCTTCCGGCACTCCGCTTAAATCAACGATGCGCGGACCGGACAGCAACATGATATCCGGAATGATCTTGCCGGCATCGCCGTAACGCGCATGTTCTTCAGCCAGTTCCATGATTGCTCGATCGGCTTCTGCAGCTGTTGTTCGTTTTACGATCCCGTTTCTTGTTTGCAGGCGGATAATTCCTTTGTCGTCCATCGTACGAAGCGATTGATGCTTGGTGTTGAATAGTCCGAAGAATTTCTTGTCTACTGTTTCTGAAGCGAATACTTCGAAAAACGATGTCTTAGCCAGGACTTTTATATCCAATGCACCGACTCGCATGGACTTAGCGGCCAGTTCAACGCGCTCTAACTCGGTCAAGGTTTGTTTGGCCGCTCGATCTTTTTGCAAGCCGGCAGCACCGAATGCCGTGGCGCGGACTATGTTCGCCCGGGGATCAACTTCTACGTGAATTTCAATTGAAGCTGGGTCTGCTCCCATTTTCTCTACTGCGTTGAAAGCTTCTTCGCGAATTCGCAGAATATCATCGGCTTTCGGCTGGACGATGTTCCGCTCCACAGTTTCTCGAACCAGTGCTAATGCCACGCCGATAGCAGAGATGACATCAGCGTTTTCGGCGATGGCATGTTCCATACCCATCTCTTTTGCGATGAACGGTACCAGAGCTGCCGCGCCGCCGCCGCCGCCTACAAGGGTAAGGGTGTGCACGTCGAGTTTGTAATCGGCGATGAATTGACGCAGCACCGGTAGGCATTTCTGGTAAGCCAACCTAAGGGCGGTCTGCGCCAGAGCCTTTGGTTCGGCAGCCATTTCCTTAGAAAGAGCGCCGAAGGCTTTCTCGATAGCCGGTAGATTGCCTGCCGCGCAATCGCCGACTGGCACCATGCCAAGAAAGTTAGCAGCACAAGTTGGCGTCAAGCAGACGATGGCTTCGCCGGTGTTTTCCGCTATAGCCAAATAATCGTTTGGGTCGGATGGTTGCGGTTGAACTTTCCGAAACGTCAAATTGTCCAGCGGTGCATGAAATGACACATAGCCAAGACCGGCTATGTGAGCGCTTCGCGGTCCAACGTCAATGATTTCCTTGCCGCTGACGCGATACATAGAGCCGCCGGCGACGCCTAAGGTTTTTACATCCAGCGTGCGCATGTAGACGCGGTGTCCGCCAATTTCAGCCCCTTTAACAAGGGCCTTTCCGTTGCGAATCACCGAAATGTCCGTGCTTGTGCCTCCGACTTCCAAGAAGATGCCGTCAGAGATGTTCAGATACATCATGGCCGCAGCCACTCCAGCTGCTGGTCCAGAGAGCATCGTTAGAATCGGACGACTGCGCATCGCTTCGATGTCCATGACGCCGCCGTCCGAGCGCATAATCATGATCGGTGAGCTAATGCCCGCGGAGCGGACGCTTGATTCCGTCATGTTGGCTGTTTCGATCATCTTGGGCAGCATGGCTGCGTTGATGACGGCTGTTCTGGTTCTTACTTTTAACCCGTACAACTTGCTCACTTCCGAACCGCTGGTGGCTGGCAATCCCATGCTGCGCGCGATCGCCAAAACCGATTCTTCATTTTCCGGTTGATCAACTGAGAAAGCTTCGCTTACGGCGATTGCTTTTGCCCCTTTCTCAACGAGCCGCGAGATGACGGCACGTACGGCTTGTTCGTCTGGTTTTTTTGTTGTATCGAGGAACTCGAAAAACGTCTTCAAATATTTGCCCGGTGCTAATTCTATTGCCGGAACGTCAGTGCCCATGCGAGCAAGAAACGCGCTGGCCGCTTTGCCCATGCCGACAATTCCGACCGGTGCAACGTCACCTTCAAGTAGAGCGTTAGTTGCCTGTGTGGTGCTATGTGCAATAAAGGTCACTTCGTTTGCGGAAATACCGGCTCCTGTCAGGAGCTTGTCGAGCGCGTCGATAATGCCTTTAGCGACGCCTTCGACCGCCCGGTGTGAAGTTGGCACCTTTGATCGTCCCAGTAGCTCGAGCGTCTCAGCATCGATAGCCACCGCGTGGGTAAAGGTGCCACCAACGTCGATACCTATTCTAACTAAACGTATTTTGTCTGGAGTTAATTGCACGGTCACCTCACGTAGCCTAGCGAAACCGCCAGGACCAGCCCGAAGAACACCGATAACCAGGCGAACGGCAGCGTCTTTCTTAAGAGGCTTTGCGTATCAGTTCCCAGGTAAGTGGCGATCCAGACGTTGTGCGTATTGGTTGGATCGCAAATGCCCTGTAGCTGTCCAACGGACATCAACATCGCCATGATGGCTGTGGCACTGAGCGTGGTAGCAGTGCGAATCAACGTGACGATGCCGCTTCCCATACCCCAAAGGCTCAGCGGTCCACGATAGAGGGCAAGCGGAGCAAGAATGGTGAAAACGATGATGTACCCAAGTGGGTTTGTCGGAACAATCTGGGTAAGAAGTGGGGCTATAGCTCCGGAAACGGTCGGATCCATCACCGCAGCTAGCAGCATTCCTATTCCCAACATTAGCACCACTGCCGGTGCCACAGTTGCGGCGCCTTCGATAATTGAGCGGGTAAGCGTATTAACTGAATCTCGTTGCCAAGTCGCCAGCACAGCAAAAGTGATACCGGTCATAAACGCCGGAATGATATCCCAGTGCCCAAGTAGGACCAACAGCAGGGGAATAGCCGGCGTCAGAAATGCTATTCCCGGCAATGATTTGTCCTTACGAAAGTGCCTTGCAATTGCATAGATCACCATCGTAACGAGCATGTACCCGGTGACTGTGATTGAGAGGGGATCTGCCAGCTGCGGCGCTGCCTTAGCGGCTGCTTCAGCAGTTGATAATGCTTTTGACTGCATCCACGTGAGACCGGCGAACGTGGTACTGATTAGTCCCAGACCGACCAGCAGATATTTGATGTTTCTCCAACTTTTCAATTCGAACGTCAAAAACAGCAGCACGATGCCAGAAAGGACAGCCGAAAATGGCACCACATATGATGCAATTGCGCTTTGATCAATTTTCAAGACGTCAACATACAGCTGCCAGTTCGCCAGATTGAACATGCCCCCCAGTGAGATTCCAAAGAGAAACAACCCACCGGCAGTAAGAGGAGAAATTCCCAGTGACAGCATCACCGGCAAAACAACTGTGCCTACCATAATCACAGCACCCAGACCACCGAGAGAGGTGAAGAGAAGCCCTGTTACCAGAGTCATGAACAAACCCAAGAGGAAGGGGCTGTCACCGGCAAATTCAGCCACCCAGCGCACCAGTGCTTTGGCAATGCCCAGCTTGTTTATAAGCTCGGCAAGGATGGCACCAAATATAGTTGTTGTATATGCATTGGCTAGCTTGACTGAGCCCTTTGCAATTACATCTGTAAGTATGCGCTCGGGCGGAATCTGCCCAACCAGAGCGATGGCCACGGCCATGATAGGCAGCGCCAGTAACGCCGAAATCCTCCGGCTATACATTAATGCAGCCATCACAAGGAAGACTGCGAAGCAGGCTAGTCCTATTCCCACGTTATAGCCAGCGTTAGCAAGGAAGTTGGTGGCACCACAATTGGGGTAATCCCGCAGTCGATGATAGCATGACGCCATCATCGGCTACCGCTGAGCTTGTCTTTTCCAGTGCCACTGGCTGCCCCTTGATGGCGATCATGGCACCACCTTCTCCAAGCGGCCTATGGTCAATTTACATATTTGTCAACAAAACTCATATGTTGCTCGACTGTCGATTCGGCGCAATGCCTCTATCGACGGGATTTTTTGGACGACAATGCAAACTGCCTAGCTTCCTCTTGGATTCACAAAAATGTCAATTGACCATAGGCCGAAACGGGAGGATATAGGGGCAGCGCAAGCTGTGTGGGCTAATTGCACAATATATCTAGTCAAAAAGGGCTTCAACAAAAAGTTCTGGTTCAAAGTCCCGAAGGTCCTCGATCTTCTCGCCCAGACCGATGAGCTTCACCGGCAATTTCAAATCTCTGGCGATACTGAATACGATACCGCCCTTAGCGCTGCCGTCCAGTTTCGTCAGGATGACACCTGTTAAAGGGCAGAAATCCATGAACACTTTTGCTTGCTGCAAACCGTTCTGACCAATAGAAGCGTCGACCACAAGCAGTGACTCCACTTCCAGGTCTGCTGCGTGTTTATCGATCACCGAGCGGATCTTCTTCAACTCAGCCATGAGGTTGGCTTTGTTGTGTAGGCGACCGGCTGTGTCGATCAAAAGGACGTCAAAGGCTTCATCCCGCGCTCTTTGCAGAGCTTGAAAAACTACTGCTCCTGGATCGGAGCCATCAGGCAGGCGCACAATCTCGACACCGGCGCGTTGCGCCCAGATCTCCAATTGCGTTTCGGCTGCCGCACGAAAGGTATCGCCGGCTGCCAGCAGAACGCGCTTGCCTTCTTGCTTCAGCCGCCAGCAAAGTTTGCCAAGGCTGGTCGTTTTGCCGGTGCCGTTTACCCCGACTACCAAAATCACGCTTATTTTGCCCGGGTTGATGTTCAACTTGGAGCTCGGCGCGGCAGCGAGCATTTGCTGAAACTCTTTTTTCAAGAACGCTTCGACATCGTGGGAGGTCCAGCCCTTACTGCGGGCGGACTTTCTCAGGTCTTCGACAACTTTTTCTGAAGTCGGAACGCCAAGATCGGCTTTGATGAGCTTTTCTTCCAGGTCTTCTAGATAGTCATCATTGATTTCGCGCGGAGGCTTTGGCGGTTTAGCCACCACCACCCTTTCTGCTGTCAGACCGGTGCTTGCCTGATCGCTGGAAACGGCCTCGTCTTGGTCAACTTCGTCAATCACGGCGTCGACTAATTCATTTTTGGTGCGGGAAAGCGCGGTCTTTAGCTTCGAGAGCGTTGATCCCCACCATCCGGTGCGTTCGCTGCCTTCCATGGTGCCTCGCTAAACTCGATTGGCTGGCTTCGGTTCATCGTCATTTGAGGGACGGAATGCACCGGTTCTGCGGAACTCTTTTGCCTCGTCGCCGAGATCGCCAAGAACACCATTAATCAACTTGGCCGCGCGCTCGTCAGCGAACCTGTGACAAAGTTCGACGGCTTCACTGATGCAGACGTTGATCGGCACTTCAGGAATGAAAAATGCTTCGGCGCAAGCAAGGCGAAGAATGTCTCTGTCAATGCTGACCATACGCTCGACACGCCATTTGACCTTCACTTTATTGATAAACACATCAATTTGGTCGCGGTTGTCCATATAAGTGGAAACGAGCAAGTAGAGGTAGGCATTGTCGCCGGACTCCACTTCCATTTGCGGAACATCGAGCGCCTCGGCAGTTAAGTGCAAAGCTCGTTCAATTAAGTCGAGGTGTTCCTTCAACTGGGCAGAGTTGAACTGAATCGGTAGCAACTCATCTTTGTGTTTGTTGTCCGGGTGATCAATTTCTTGCTCGATCACTAACTGTTGCGCTTTCACAACAAATGAGTTGGCATCGCCAAGGCATTGCTTTGCATAGTCCGTAAGCATCAGCACCGCCTTCGAAACGAGCTTGTTAAGCTCCAATCTCTCCAGCTTGCTTTTGTCTTTGGGCAACTGCGGCAGCAGTATTACCGCCAGTTCTCGTGCGATTCTTCGAGCGTTCATAACCATTCATAAAAACTACAGTGCCTCATGTTACCATGCATCGAAGGTACTACTGATATGGGTTCTGCGGTGCGAATAACAGGTGGGGAGTGCAGAGGACGTGTGATTGCCGCTCCTGAGGGACCGGAAGTTCGACCTACTTCGTCGAAGATACGACAGGCATTCTTTAACATAATCAGTAACAAGATCTCCGATTCCCGGTTTGTTGACGTTTGTGCTGGCTCTGGTTTGATGGGCTTGGAAGCTCTAAGCCGGGGCGCTCAGTCTTTGATTGCTATCGATCAAGATCGGCACCTGCTGCAGGCTATCGAGAAAAACTGCGAGAAGTTCGGCTATAAGGCGCAGACAGAAGTCATATGCGGCGACGCCCGCAGAGTACTTGCCCATCTCAATAAGCATGAAGCGGATGTGATATTTGCCGATCCACCGTATAAGAGCCAGATTGCAGAGACGCTACTGCGGGAGGTAGCCAAGAGCGAGTTGCTCGCGGCCGATGGAATCATGGCTCTGGAGCACGCCCAATCGTTGCCGCCGCCAGAAACAGTTGAGAATTTGACCAGGTACGACAGCCGCAAGTACGGTCACACGGTAATCAGCTTCTATCGCCGGGCCGATATCACGATCGGCCACTCTTGACGATCCCGCTGTCATAGGCGCTCGGTTCGTTGTATTTATCTGGCGCAATTCGCGAAATTAGTGCGATGGTGCCTGGCCAATGCTCGTTATCTTGGCTATCGCCGTTTCGTCCAACGCATTTTGCAAGTCAAATTGCTCCAGCGCTACTTTTGCGCTTAGCTGCCACGTCTGCTCAAGCGTGCCAATGACGATGCTTTGCTCAAGTGGCTTGATCAATTTTGCAGTTCGCCCGTCGGGCATATAGAGAAGAACAGCTCCGCAACAGCGGTTGCTTAGATTGACAATTACTATCTTGCCTTTTCGTGACTCAAACAGCGCCTGGACACCAGGGGCAAGCCTGCACAGCAGGCGGCCGTTTGTGGTTGGCGTGGAAATGAAAAGGTTGTTTGTTCCTGCTTTAACGACCACAGCACCGCCCTGTACCGAAAAGTGATGGTCATTGATCACTGTGACGTCCGTTTGTAGTGTTGACACCCACCCTTCTTTGGCCTCGCTGTGTCTCCATTGGTAAGCGACTGAGGCTAGCTGCGACTTCACGCAATACAACAACAGCAGCGGCAGTAGCACCGCTATGAATTTGATTCTGGCTGAATTGCGCATGTCTGCCTGTTTTGAGATTGACTGATGCAGTCAGGGAAGCAAACGGTTGTAGAGGCCGCCTGCATAAGTGGAATGTTCGCATGGATAGCAATGCAAAAGCCCGCGCTGCGATGGTGCCTCGCTAGGGGTCCTGAAAGTTCCACGTTTTACCATCCTTGCCAATGAAGTCATGGTATTCGGTTCCACGACTTTCGAGGAAACCGCTTCCTTTCCGGCTAACCATTGCATATCCGTCTTTAAATTCTTTGGCACCAATCCATCGCGGCTGGATTGCAAAAGCCCCCTTCGTGTTTATGTATCCCCATTTACCATTGCCCCACGACGACCAGGGACCGCCGGCGCCTGAATGTTGCTGCCAGTTCGCTCCCGCTTCAACAGGAGCCAGCCCCTCTGAAAAGCTACCGGCATCGCTAAACTGAGGGGTTATCAGGAATGCACCTGTTGGATCGATGTAACCCCAGAGTCCTGGTGGCACCTTAGAGGCACTCAAGTCGAAAGGCTCAGTTGATGTGGTGCCGATTCTCACTGCCGCTAGCCCTTCTTGAAACGGCTTCGCTTCTGAATAGCAAGGACCAATTTTAAACTTGCCCTGCAGGTCGATGAACCCCCAAATTCTTTTTCCTTCTTTTCGAATACATACCGGAGCCAAGCCGTTGCTGAACCGTTCGCAATCCTGGAAGTTTCCTGGAATAACAACTTTGCCTGATCGATCGATAAACTGCCAGCGTGCCTGCTGCTCTTGACGAATAACGATCGCAGCACGACCTTCTGAGAATTTCGAAGGAATATTATCGAACTGTGGATTGATCACAAACTTGCCAGTCTTGTCGATAAAACCCCAAAGTCTGCCGTTTTCAGACTTGCCATCTTGCACCACTACCGCTGCCAGACCTTCGCTAAAATTGTCGCCATAGATAAAGCGAGGCTGGATTACCCAGAGTCCGTGCTGATCGACATAACCATACTTGTTAGTGACATCATCGCTGTAGCCTGCCACTCCTTCCGTGAACTGCAAACGAGCGAGAGATTCTTTTGCAATTGGTTGGGCAGCTTTTGGCGACGGTTGAGCCCATGTCCGGGCCGGAAGAATCACGGCAGACGCCAAAATGAGCAAGCTGAGTAAATTTCGTGTAACTGACATCGTCAAATCCTCTTAGTCAGCTCCACAATAATCTCGGACGAGAATGACAGTTCCCTTGGCAGACAGTTCATCAAGTGCGCTGTTCATTTGCGAAGCATTGCGCATCGCCGTTTCGATGCTTGCGATTCACATCTTTTTGCATGGTTTGAAGTCCGCCGTTGCAAGAAAACCTAGCTAGGCTGTGAAGTGCGACTTGGTGGGACAGGCATTTTGCCCGTTGTGGTCGAAGGATACTTCAGGCGATCGTGATGCAGTGTCCGCCAGACGCGAACGAAACCTTGTTTGACCTTTTCCAGCTCTTCTTCCGATAATCCAGACTCATCGAATTGACCATCGTCCCATCTTGCTTTGAAGACGTTGGACATTACCGTTTCAACTTCTTCGGTGGTAGGTTCTCTCAAGCTGTGAGTGACAGCTTCCGATACATCTGCAAGCATGACAATCGCTGTTTCTTTGCACTGCGGCTTCGGACCAGGGTATCGATAATCTGATTCTTTCACGTTTTCGAACCCATCGCGCTGACAAGCTTTGTGATAGAAATATGCCATCACAGTGGTGCCTTGATGCTCAGGGACGAAGTCTTTGACTTGTCTGGGTAGCCCGTATTTGCGTGCTAATTCGATACCGTTAGTGACGTGCGCAAGAACTTTTGCGCGACTTTCCTCAGGAGAAATTTCGTCGTGAGGATTCTTGTCTCCAAGCTGGTTTTCAATAAAGAATCGCGGTGTAACCATTTTGCCAATGTCGTGATACATCGCGCCGGCACGCACAAGATTAACGTCAGCCTTTATTGCCTTTGCGCCGGCCTCCGCAAGGTTTGCTACTGCCAGGCTGTGCTGATAAGTGCCCGGCGCCTTTTCTTCTAACTGGCGCAGCAGCGGCTGATCCGGCTCGGATAATTCTGCAACACGGAATGGTGTCAGAATGCCGAACATGCTTTCCAAAAATGGCAAGCTGCCGATTGCTACGATGGACGACGACAAGCCACCGAGAAGAT
>Ga0163151_10001931_pt1 | contig 33662 bp, 42 predicted proteins | sample OliLakLV19MP5IB2_FD_145596 | JGI IMG/M metagenome (GOLD analysis project Ga0163151, IMG submission 145596) | Freshwater microbial mat bacterial communities from Lake Vanda, McMurdo Dry Valleys, Antarctica - Oligotrophic Lake LV.19.MP5.IB-2 | ecosystem: Environmental > Aquatic > Freshwater >... | reverse complement strand
GAGGTGCGCGCGCAACACGTGGCCCTGGCGAAGGGAGTGGCGAAACAGGACTACCGCGTCATCGACGCGCTTTCCCGGATCATGGACAACCCGTCGGAAGCGCCGCTGGTCCGCCTCGACGCCGCCTGCATTGTCGGTACGCAGGACAGCCCCTATGCTTTCGAAGGCTCCCGCCGGGCGGCGGCCCTGTTCGACGAGCTCGGCTACCCGAACGACAGGTGGAACCAGGCTCAGGCGGCGGTGGTCCGGCCCGGTGACGCCATCATTCCCGAACTGCAGGCCGCCAACCAGCGCGGACGGCTTTCAAACCGCTTTTTCCAGCAGGTCATGGAAAGAATCGGCACCGACGCTGCCCGCGTCGCGCTCGACCGCAGCAAGTCCCACCAATCGGGCGCCGACCGCCACACGGTCAATCGCTGACGACGCCTAGCCGACGGCGACGTGGTCCGTTTCGCCGGTGCGGATGCGAACGCACTGGGCCATGTCGAGCACGAAGATCTTTCCGTCTCCGATCTTGCCCGTGCGGCCGCCTTTGGTGATCGCCTCGACCGCCGTCGCCGCGAACTCGTCGTTCACGGCGATTTCGATCTTGGTTTTCCTCAGCAGGCTCCCGCCTTCCTTGACGCTCCGGTAGACCTCCGAAACGCCCTTCTGGCGCCCGCGTCCCATGACGCTCGTCACCGTGACGAGGTGGATCTGTTTCTCCTCGAGGGCGTCGAGGACTTCGTCCAAACGGTCCGGTTGAATGATGGCGATAATGTATTTCATGAAAGGGCTCCTTTATTCGATCAGGGTGTAGGCGGATTCGCGATGTTCCGAGAGGTCGAGACCCAGCCGTTCGCTGTCCTCGTCGACGCGGAGGCCGAGAACGGCGTCCACCAGCTTGAGAAGAATGATGGAGACGACCAACGAGTACACCGTGACGATGAGCGTCGCTTTCAACTGGGTCAGGAGAAGCCCGGCGTTCCCGTAGAACAGGCCGTTATTTCCCGCCGGGTTGATCGCCGTGCTCGCCCAGAGGCCGGTCGCGATCGCGCCCCAGAACCCGCCGACGCCGTGGACGCCGAAGGCGTCGAGCGTGTCGTCGTATCCGAACTTGGGCTTGAGGAAGGTCACCGCGATGTAGCAGATGAGGGAGACGCTGAGGCCGATGCCGATCGCGCCCATCGGCGTGACGAAGCCGGCCGCCGGCGTGATGGCGACAAGACCGCCCACGGCGCCCGTGATCATGCCGAGCATCGTGGCGTGGCGGTTATAGATGTAGTCCATGATCGCCCAGCCAAGGCCCGCCGCGGCCGCCGCGATCTGGGTGTTGACGAAGGCGGTGGTGGCGAGGGCGCCCGCGCCGAGCGCGCTGCCGGCGTTGAAACCGAACCAACCGAACCACAACATGCCCGCGCCGAGCACGGCGAACGGCAGGTTATGCGGCGGCGACATGCGCGTGGGGAAGCCTTTGCGCTTGCCGAGGACGATGGCCGTGGCGAGCGCCGCGATGCCGGCGTTCACGTGGACGACGGCGCCGCCCGCGAAGTCGAGGGCGCCCATGTTGCGGATGAACCCGCCCAGGCCCCAGACCCAGTGGCAGACCGGCGCATAAACCAGCGTGGCCCAGAGGACGGAGAACACGCAGAAGGACGAGAACCGCATGCGCTCAGCGAAAGCGCCGAGGATGAGGCCGGGCGTGATGATCGCGAACATTCCCTGGTAGATCATGAATGCCTGGTGCGGCACCGTCGCGGAGTAGTCCGGATTGGGCGTGACGCCCACGCCGTTCAGGAAGGCCCATTTCAGGCTGCCGATCCAGCCGCCAATCGTGGGACCGAACGCCAGCGAATAGCCCACGGTGACCCACTGGATGGTGATGATGGCCATGAGCATGTAGCACTGCATCAGAACCGAGAGCATGTTCTTCCGACGGACCAGGCCGCCGTAGAAGAAGGCGAGGCCGGGCGTCATGAAGAGGACGAGCGCGGCCGAGACGAGAACCCAGGCGGTGTCGCCCGAATCAATCGTGGCCGCGGGAGCGGCTTCGGACGCGGGAAGAGACTCTGCGGGCGAGACCTGCACTGCGTTGGCGGTGGCGGCGTCAGATTCAGTCGCTTCCGCCCGAATGGGTGAGACGAACAAGGCGGCGATTCCCAGGCATAGCCCGGCGATCGCGCCGGCAAGGCGCATCTGGCGATACATACGGTTCCCCCGTTACATCATGGTTAGCCGCTGTCGCCATTGGCAGCGTTTGCCGGCGCGTCGAGGCGCCGGCGACCCCGGAACGTCGCTGTTCCAGGCGGCGGAAGAAATAGCATATTTGGTACACTTCGGACGAATTCGGCTCCCGCCATGATTGAAACCGTCAATTTCCTCGATCGCAAGTTCCGCCCCCGACTGCCTGCCTACCTCAAGCAGTCGGTTCCGAACGGCCGGGCCTTCAGCAACGTCATGGACTCCATTCGTGAGTTCAAGCTCAACACCGTCTGCGAAGAGGCCAAGTGCCCCAACCGGACCCATTGTTATTCCCGCGGAACGCTCACGTTCCAGATCCTGGGCAGCGTGTGCACCCGGGCCTGCGGCTTCTGCGCCGAAACCTTCGGCAAGCCGGAAACCGGTTTTGACGCGACCGAGGCCGGGCGCGTGGTGGAAGCCGCCCGCCGCCTCAATTTGAAGCATGTCGTCATCACCTCGCCCGCCCGCGACGACATGGACGACGATGGGGCCGGGGCCTTCGCGGCCGTGGTGGAGCGCTTTCGCGCCGAACTCCCGTTGGTAACGGTGGAGATTCTCACCCCCGATTTCCGCGACCGCCAGGAATGCCTCGACGTCGTTTTCGCCAGCCGTCCCCACGTTTTCAACCACAACATCGAGACGGTTCGTCGCCTCACCCCCAAGGTCCGCAACAAGGCCGCCTACGACCGCACGCTCAGTGTGCTGAAGAAGGCCCAGCAGGCCGGGCTCGTCGCGAAGTCAGGCATCATGGTGGGCCACGGCGAGGAACACGATGAGTTACTCGAGACGTTCCGCGATCTGGCGGCCGCCGGCGTGCGTTTGGTGACCATCGGCCAATACCTCTCCCCCTCCCCCCGACATTTACCGGTCGTCCGCTTCTACTCTCCGGAGGAGTTTGACGGTCTGCGTCGAGAAGCCCTACAATACGGGTTCCTCGACGTCGCCGCTGGTCCCCTGGTCCGCAGCTCGTATCACGCCGACGAATCGATCAAAAACCTGTGAGCCAACGCACGCCCTTTTACGACCGCCATGTGAAAATGGGCGGGAAGATCGTGGATTTTCACGGATGGGAACTTCCCGTGCAGTTCACCACGATCACCCAGGAGCACACCGCCGTTCGCGAGAAGGCGGGGCTCTTCGACATTTCGCACATGGGTCAGGTTTTCGTGTGGGGTCCGGACGCGGAGCCGTTCCTTCAGGGACTGGTGACCAACGACGTCCGGCGCGCGACGCTCGGCAAAGGCGTTTACGCCCACCTCCTGAATGAGAAGGGCGGCGTCATCGACGACATCTTCATCTACCACGTCGAGGAGCAGAAATACCTTTTGATCGTGAACGCCTCGCGGCGCGTGGAAGACGTGGCCTGGATTCAGAAGCACGCGGCCGGAAAGAACGTGGCCGTGGTCGAAGCCACCGTGGGCGCCGCCATTGCCCTGCAGGGCCCCGAGGCCATCGCCATCGCCGCGCGGGTGTGCCCGTCGATCGCCGACCTTCCCCGTTTCGGCATCGCTGAGTTTTCGATCGGAGAGACCAAGACGCTGGTGGCCCGCACCGGCTACACAGGCGAAGACGGCGTTGAGTTTTTTGCGCCCGCTCCGCATCTGACGGTCGTCTTCGATGCCCTCGTGGCGGCGGGCGCCTCCCGAGGCCTCTCGCCCGCGGGCCTGGGCGCTCGCGACACGCTGCGCACCGAGGTGGCGTATCCGCTTTACGGCAACGAGCTCGACGAAGACCACACGCCGCTCGAGGCCGGCCTCGCGTGGGTGGTGCGGTGGGACAAGGGCGACTTCATTGGCCGCGCGGCGCTCGAGAAGCAGAAGAACGCCGGGCTGGCTCGCAAGCTCGTGGGCTTTCGTATTGAGGCGGGCGGCATCGCCCGCCACGGCGCCACCGTGGTCGTGGATGGCAAGGACGTCGGCGTGGTGACGAGCGGAACCTACGCGCCGTCTCTCTCGGCCGCGATCGGCCTGGCCTACGTGCCCGCCGCGCTCGCGACGGTCGGCCAAAAATTTCAAATTCGCCAGGGTACCAGGGAAATGTCCGCGATCGCGGTGAAGCTGCCGTTTTACGCGAAACCCGTTCCGGCGAAGGCTTAGCGCCCCAGGAGGGTTTGTGTCAGACAAGAATCCAAATGATTGCCGTTTCACGAAGTCGCACGAATGGGTGGCCGTCGACGGCACCGTGGGCCTGTCCGATCATGCCCAGAAGGAAATCACCGACGTCGTGTTCGTCGAGCTTCCGAAGGTCGGCAAGGAATTCAAGGCGGGCGAAGCCGCTGCCGTGGTCGAATCGGTGAAGGCCGCCTTCGACATCTACGCCCCCGTCAGCGGGAAGGTCACGAAGGTCAACAACGACGTCGTGAAGAACCCGGCTCTCGTCAACCAGTCGCCCTACGGCACCGGCTGGCTGTTCCACATCGAGAAAGCCAACGCGGCCGAAGAGAACGCCCTCATGAACCACGGCGACTACCAGAAGTTCGTTTCGACGGACGAGCATTAAACCCTGTGTTTCAGCCCAACGCTCCCTCTGACGAGAAAGACCTACTTAAGGCCATCGGCGTGGCCAGCTTTGACGAGCTGATTCGCCGGCTGCCCGCGCGGCACGTGAACCCCGGCCTCGGCCTTGCCAACGAGATGCCCGAAGTCGAGATCACGCGCTACCTGTCGGAGCTCGCCGCCAAGAACGCCCAGCCGCTCAGCTTCCTCGGCGCGGGCGCTTACGATCACTTCTCGCCGGCCGCCGTCGGCGCGTTGGCCCTGCGCGGCGAGTTCGCCACGGCCTACACGCCCTACCAGCCGGAAGCCAGCCAGGGAACGCTCCAGGTCATCTTCGAATTCCAGAGCATGGTGGCTGAGATTTTCGGCATGGACATCGCCAATGCTTCCCTTTACGACGGCGCCTCCGCGCTCGCCGAGGCCGCGCTCGTGGCCTTCCGCCACACCGACCGGCCGGTGCTGCTCGTTCCCGACGCCCTTCATCCCCACTATCGCCGCACGCTCGACACGTATTTCGGCAGCGCCGCGGACTTCAAAATCGTCACCGTGGCGTGCCCGCGCGGGACCATCGACGCGGGCGACCTGGCCGCCAAGATTAATGCCAACGACGGAAACGTCGCGGGCGTCGTGGTTCAGACCCCCAATTTCTTCGGCTGCCTGGAAGACGGCGCCGCCATCGCGTCCGCCGCGCACGCGGCCGGCGCGCTCGTCATCGCGGTCTCCAACCCACTCGCCCTGGGCGTCGTGGCGCCACCCGGCGAATGGGACGCCGACATCGCCGTGGGCGACGGCCAGCCGCTCGGGCTTCCCGTGTCATTCGGCGGCCCCTACGTGGGCCTCTTCGCCTGCAAAAAGGAATTCATGCGCAAAATGCCCGGCCGCATCTGCGGGCAGACGGTGGACGTCGACGGCAAGACCGGCTACGTGCTCACCCTCCAGGCGCGTGAGCAGCACATCCGCCGCGAGAAGGCGAACTCGAACATCTGCACCAACCAGAACCTCTGCGCCACGCACTTCACCATTCACACCGCGATGCTCGGCCCCGAGGGCCTGCGCGAGCTGGCCGAACTCAATCTTCAGCTCGCCCATTACGCCGCCGAGCAACTCTCGAAGCTGCCGGGCTGCAAACTCTCGTTCGAGACGCCGTACTTCAACGAGTTCGTCCTCGAAGTGCCGGGCGACGTGGACGCGGTTCACAAGCGCCTGCTCGACCTCGGCATCCTGGCCGGGCTGCCGCTCAAGACCTTTTATCCGAAGCTCGACCGCCACCTTCTCATCAACGTGACCGAGCGCAAGACCAAGGCCGACATCGATCGCCTGGTGTCCGCCGTGGGGAGCCTGAAATGAGCGCCATGCCGCCGAAAAACCGTCCCGTCGGCGTGAGCCGGCTCGAAACCCTTCTCATCGACCAGTCGGTGAAAGGCCGCCGCGCGATGCGCGTTCCGGAGGCGCCCGTCGCCCAGCCCATCGACCGCCTGATCCCGGCCAAGTTCCTCCGCCAGCGCAAGCCGCGCCTGCCGGAGGTGACCGAGTTCCAGGTCGTGCGCCACTTCACGCGCCTGTCGACCCTCAACTATTCCATCGACGCCAATTTCTATCCGCTCGGTTCGTGCACCATGAAGTACAACCCGAAGGTGAACGACGCGATGGCCAACCTCCCCGGCTTCCGGCAGGCGCATCCGCTGGCGCCCGAGTCCACCGTGCAGGGCCTACTCGAGGCGATGTACAACCTGGAGCAGTGGCTCGTGAAAATGAGCGGCTTCGCCCACTTCACGCTGCACCCCGCGGCCGGCGCGCACGGCGAGTTCACCGGCATTCTGGTCGCGCAGGCGTATCACCGCGCCAAGGGCCGCCTCAACAAAACCAAGGTCATCGTTCCTGACTCGGCGCACGGCACCAACCCCGCTTCCGCCGCGCTGGCCCACCTCACGGTCGTGACCGTGAAATCCCAGGCCAACGGCCACATCGACATGGCCGACTTCCGCGCCAAGCTCGACGACGACGTGGCCCTGGTCATGCTCACGCTGCCCAACACGCTCGGCCTCTTCGAAGAGGAGATCGAGGCCATCACACGCGAATCGCACGCCAAGGGCGCACTGGTTTACCTCGACGGCGCCAACTTCAACGCGCTCGCGGGGCTCATTCGCCCCGGCGACCTCGGCTTCGACATCTGCCACATCAATCTTCATAAGACCTTCTCCACGCCCCACGGCGGCGGGGGCCCGGGCGCCGGTCCCGTGGGCGTCACCAAGGAACTAGAACCGTTTCTGCCGGTGCCGCGCGTGGTCAAGGACGGAGACACGTACCGCGTCCGCGATTCCAAGCACCACTATCCGCAGTCGATCGGCCAGCTCCGCAGCTTCTTCGGTAACACGGGCATCCTCATTCGCGCCTACACCTACATGCTCTCGCTTGGCGAGGACGGCGTGAAAGAAATGAGCCGCCGCGCCATCATCAACGCCAACTACGTGCGCGTCCGGCTCAAGGACGTCTTCCATGCGGTCTCGAACGAGCCCTGCATGCACGAAGCGGTGTTCTCCGGAACGCCCATCCTTGAGCATGGCGTGAAGACGCTCGACCTGGCCAAGCGCCTGCTCGATTACGGGTACTACGCCCCGACCATTTATTTCCCTCTCATCGTCCCCGAAGCGCTGATGATCGAGCCGACGGAGACGGAAACGCCTGAAACGCTCGAGGCCTTCTGCGCCACGGTCGAAGAGATCGTGAGGGAGATCAAGGACAACCCGGCGGTCGTCAAGGAAGCGCCCCACACGACGCCGGTGCGCCGCCTCGACGAAGTCAAAGCCGCCCGCGAGCCGATGCTCCGCTGGACCACCGCGAACGAGCCCGCGGTTTACGGCGGCCGCTCCACCGAGCGCGCCGCGCGCGCCTGACCCGCCTCCTCCTTCCTTTATGAAGAAGTTTCAATCCGTGCGCGCCGCGGGGCCCTGGCTCATCACCGACTCGGGGGGCAACTCCGCCGCCCGCAACATGGCCATTGACCAGAAGGCCCTCGATGCGATGCTGCGCGGCATTCACAAGACGCCCATCGTCCGCTTCTTCCAGTGGCAGAAAGCCGTGGTGACCTACGGCTATCTGCTCGACCAGTCCCGCGTGAAGGAATGGGCGCAGGCCAACGGCGGCCTCGACATGGTCCAGCGCCCCACCGGCGGCGGCGCCGTGGTCCACGCGCCCACCGACCTCGCCATCTCATTTCTCTGGCCGCGCAAAAGCGGGCTTCTGCCCGACAACCCGCGCGACTGCTACGCCGAGATCCACGCCATGCTGCGCGCCGGCGTGAAGAAGTACCTGGGCGACGCCGCCCCCTCGCTTTACGCGCCCGGTGGGCCCGGCGCGGCGGCCTGCGACGCGCCGCCCGCCGACGGCCAGAACCGTTTTTCCGTCTGCTTCGAGGCTCCCGTTTGCAACGACGTCATGCTCGGCGAGCGCAAGGTCGTGGGCGGCGCGCTGCGCATCACGCGCTCGGCGCTTCTTTATCAGGGCGCCGTCCAGCTGCGGCGCACCATGAACCTGGAGAAGCTCAAGAGCTGCCTGCTCTCCGCCATCGTCGACCGCCTGGCTGCCGCCAAGGTGGCGTGATGACCCGCAAGACGACGTTTCCCGATCTCATCGACGTGATGCACGCCCTCCGCCGGCCCGGCGGCTGCCCGTGGGACGCGAAGCAGACGCACGCGTCGCTCCTTGAGTACATGAAAGAGGAATCACGCGAAGTCTGTGACGCGGTGGCGAAAAAAGACTGGGCCAATCTCAAGGAAGAGCTGGGCGACGTTCTCCTTCAGGTTTTATTCCATTCGGAGATTGCCGCGGAGCGCGGCGACTTCGACGTGCACGACGTGCTGGCCACGCTCAAATCCAAACTCATCCGCCGGCATCCGCATGTGTTCGGCGCGAAAAAGAACCCGACGATCTCGCTCTCGGACCTGAACAAGCAGTGGAAGGAAATCAAAGCGAAGGAAAAAAAGGGAAAGAAGAAATGAAAACCAAACTTGGCTATACCGATCGCCACGCCGTCGCCGGCATCAAGGCGAAACTTCCCGCCATCGAATGCTGGCCCAACCAGTTTCCTTCCTACGAAATCACGATCTCGATTCCGGAATACACCGCCATCTGCCCGAAGACGGGCCAGCCGGACTTCGGCTCCATCAGCATCACTTACGAGCCGGCGAAGTCCTGCGTGGAGCTCAAGTCCCTCAAGATGTACATGCTCGCCTACCGGTCTCTGGGCATCTTCTACGAGAACGCCGTGAACCGCATCCTCAACGACATCGTGGCGGCCTGCCGCCCGAAGTGGTGCGTGGTGCGCGGTGAGTTCTCGTCGCGCGGCGGCATCTCGAGCGCCGTCGAAGCCCGTTTCGGCCGCCGCCCCTAAACCCGCAAAGCACTCGTTTCACGCCGCTTTGGCTGTTAGCCTTGGCGGATGGAACCCCTGGCCCCACCTCCGAAACCCGGTCTCTTCGAATCCGTTTCAACGGCCTTTGAAACGGCCTCCGGGCGCGCGATCATCGCCGTCAATCTGATCCCCGCCGCCGGACTTCTTTTCCTGAAATGGGACGTTTTTTCCGTCGTCTTTCTCTACTGGTTCGAAAACGTGGTCCTTGGCGTGTATCAGGCGCTGAGAATGATCATGGCCACCGGAGCGCCGTCCCTCCCCGTTCGCACGGTGACCATTTCCTCCGGCCGGGTCCTCCAGGAAGAATTTCAGCGCAAGATGGGACAGGTGGCGCCCATGATGAAGTTTTTTCTCATTCCTTTTTTCTGCGTCCACTACGGGATCTTCACCGCCGCCCACGGCGCTTTCGTGATGGGGTTTTTCGGAAATGGCGGGCTGCAGCGGACCCACGGCATCGCGTTTCGCATGCCCTCCGACGTCGGGCCCGCGATGATGGCTCTGGTCATCATTTATTCTTTCATCTTCGTGAAAGACTACGTGATCGGCCAGCAGGGGAAGACGGAGTCCGCGCCCCAGTTGATGATGGAACCCTACGGACGGATCGTCGCCCTCCATCTCTTCATCATGGTGTCTGGAATTTTCGTGACCCGGTTCCGGATCGCGCCGCAGATCCTGCTCGCGGTGGTTCTCGCCAAGACGGCGTGGGATTGCCGGACCGATTCCCGCCGCCGCGCGCCGCCGTCCGCAACAACCGCACTTCCCGCCGCTTGATTCTCACCTCTATTACTTCTTCCTAGTTCAACGTGTTTCGAAATCGCCGCGCGCTTACCGCGATCGCGACCGCAGCCAGACCCAGGAGCGCCCCGAGGTGCTTGGCGACGACGAGCGGGTCCCCGCCTTTAAGAAGAATGTTCCGCAGCAGCGTGACGAAGTGGCGCAACGGGTCGAGCTGGGATAACCAGGAGATGGCCTGCGGCATCGACTCGATGGGATACATGATGCCGGAGAGAAGAATGGCCGGCATCATGAAAATCATGCCGCCCATCATCGCCTGCTGCTGGTTTCTGGCGAAAGTGGATATCACCGTTCCCACGGCCACCGCGGCGCAGATGAAAACAAAAGACGCCAGGAACAGCTCGATCAGCGAGCCGGCCACGGGCACTCCGAACAGAAGCCAGCCTGCCAGCAGGATCAAAGGCACGTCGATCATCGCGATGATCACGTAGGGCAGGGTTTTCCCCACCAGAAGCTCCCACTTGCGGATGGGCGCCGAGATCAGCATCTCCAGCGTTCCCATCTCCCGCTCGCGCGCGATCGCCATGCTCGTCACGATGATCGTCAGAAGCGTCAGGATCATCACCATCACGCCCGGCACCAGGTACAGGGACGTTTCCATCGACGGGTTGAAGAGGACTCGCAGGCTGAAATCCACGGCGGGCTTCGGCGCCACGGCCGCTTCCTGGGCCATGGTTTCGGCGACGATGCGTTGAAGATACGCCTCAATGCTCCGTGCCCGCACGGCGTTGCCCGCGTCGATGAGGACCTGCAGCCGGCCGTCGCCGCGCGCCACGCTCCGCGTCAGTCCGCCGGGTGGGGGCACGAGCACGACGTGCGCGTTGCCCGATCGAACGGACTCGAAGGCGCCGCCCGCTTCCTGCCCCGGAATGAACCACGTGGACGCCAGCGCGTTTCGAACGAGGCGCTGGCCGACGACGTCGCTGGGCGCGAACTGGCCCACCAGTCGGATGTTCTTCACCTCATTCGAAAGCGCCAACCCGAAGACGATGAGCTGGAGCATGGGCACCGCGAACATGACGATGCGCATGCGCGGATCGCGCAACGTCTGGATCAACTCCTTCTTCATGAAGCCGCGAAGCGTGACGTTCATGTCAGGGCTCGAGGTCCGTCTTGAATTTCTTCACCGCGAGGGCGACGATGGCCACGTTGATGGCGCACAGAGCGATGATGGGAACCCCCATCTCGAAAAGCCCCGCGCCCTTGAGGAACACGCCGCGCACGATGTACATGAACCAGCGCGGGGCCAGGCCCATGGTGAGCGTCTGGAAAAACGCGGGCATGCTCTCGATGGGAAAAATAAAACCGGAGAGGAGGAGGTTCGGCATCATGCCGCTGATGTTGGCGAGCTGCATGGCCAGCAGCTGCTGGCGGGTGATGACCGATATCAGGAGCCCCTGGGCGAGCACGGTGGTAAGAAAAACGAGCCCCGTGCCAGCGAACAGCAGGTGGCTCCCCCGGAACGGAACGCCGAAAACCAGCCGCGCCGCCACGTAGACGAACGCAAGCGAGAACAGGCCCAGGACGGAGTAGGGAAACAGCTTGCCCACCACGATCTCGAGCGGCCGCACGGGCGTCGAGAGCAGAAGCTCCATCGACCCGTTCTCCCACTCGCGCGCCACCGTGAGGGCGGTGAGAAGAATGGACAGTATGCCGATCACCACCACGGAGAGCCCCGGCACGATGAACCACCGGCTATTGAGCTCCGAGTTGAATAGAAAGCGCGTGTCGAGCCGGACGGGAACCGGCACGGCGACCGCGAGCCGATCGTTGGCGGCGCGCTGAAGGCCTCCGAGGTAGCTGGCGATCACGCCCGTGGTCTGATTGTCAGCCCCGTCCAGCACCACCTGAACGGAAGCGGCGCCCTTCCGGGTGAGATCGGTCTGGAAACCCGGCGGGATGTAAAGCGCGGCCTTGGTGTTTTCGTTGTCGAGGAGATCGATGCCGTCGCGGCCATCCGCCGGGACGGTCTGAAAGTAGTCGGACGAGGAGAAAACGTTTTGCAGGGCGCGCGAGCTGGGCGTCCGGTCCTGGTCCACCACCGCGATGCGCACGTTCTTCACGTTGAAATCGATCGCGTAACCAAAGAAAACGATCATCACCACGGGGAGGCCCAGCGCCATCGTGAGCGTGAACGGGTCGCGCCGCACATGACGGACTTCCTTCCGGGCGATGGACCAGGCGCGAGTGAGGACGAAGCCTTTCAACGGTCGTCTCCTTCCACCAGCCGCACGAACACGTCCTCGAGGGACGGGCGGATCTCGCGCCACCGCGCGCCCTTAGACGCGGCGGAGAAGCGCTCGGGATCCTTGAGAACGGCATGGAAACGCATCCCGTGCGGCTGGATGCCTTCCACCGCGCCGGACGCCGCCAGCGCCCGCCGCCATTCCACGACGTTCTCGGCGGGCGCTTCGATCTCAATAAGTTTCTCGGGGAACGCGGACGTCTTGAGGCCCGCCGGGGAATCGAGGGCGATGATTTTCCCCGCGCGCATGAGGGCGATGCGGTCGCACTCCTCCGCCTCGTCCATGTAATGCGTGGTGACGAACACCGTCACGCCTTTCTGCGACACGCGGCGGATGAGGTCCCAGAACCGGCGGCGCGAGGCGGGAGACACGCCGGCCGTGGGTTCGTCGAGGAATACGACGGACGGTTCGTGCAGCAGCGCGGCCGCCAATGAAAGTTCCTGCTTGAGCCCTCCCGGAAGGTCGGACACACGCGTGGTGAGCGGCCGGTCGAACTCGATAAGGGCGAACAGCTCCGTCATGCGCGCCGCTGTCTTCTCGGCCGACATCTTTCTCAGGCTCGCGGTGAAGGCGAGGTTCTCGGCCACGGAAAGATCGTTGTAGAGGGTGAAACGCTGCGACATGTAGCCAACCTGATGCTTGATGCGCCAGCCGCCGTCGGAAAAGTCATGACCCGCGACGAGAACGCGGCCCCGCGCGGGCACAAGGACGCCGCAGAGAACGCGGATGGTGGTGGTCTTGCCCGCGCCGTTGGCGCCGAGAAAGCCGAAGATCTCGCCCGGGCGGACCGAGAAGCTGATGTCGTCGACGGCCTTGAAGTCGCCGAACGAGACGGTGAGGCCTTCCACCTCCACGGCCAACGCGCGTCCGCTCACGCGCTCACCCCGATCTTTTGAAGAAAATAATCCTGAAAAGACGCGGCGCCGCTCTCGACCATGAGCGAGCGAGGCTCGCCCGCGGCCAGGGTCCGCCCTTCGTTGATCACGTGGACGCGGTCGCACCGCTCGGCTTCGTCCATGTAGGCGGTCGCGATCAGGATCAGGATCCGCTTTTCCCGGAACTCGTAGAGCATGTCCCAGAATTCTCGTCGGGAGATGGGGTCGACACCGTTGGTGGGCTCGTCGAGCAGAAGGATGTCGGGCGATTGCAGCAGCGAGCACATCAGGCCGAGTTTCTTGTACATGCCGCCCGAAAGCTTCCCGGCCGGGCGGTCGACGAACTTGTCGAGGCGCGTCATGTGCAAAAGGGACGCGCGCCGCTCCCGGTAGATTTCCGTCGGAATGCGGTGGAGGTCGCGAAAGAAATCGAGGTGCTCGGCGATCGATAGATCGGCGTAGAGGCTTTGCTGCTGCGGCATGTAGGCCATGCGGAGCCGCGCGTCGGCCAGGGCCAGCGGCCGGCCTTCCTCGAAGAACTGAAACCCGCCCTGGTCGGGCCGGAGCAGGCCGGCCAGCGTTCGCAGGAGGGTGGTTTTTCCCGCGCCGTCGGGACCGATGATGCCGTGGAGAAGACCTTTCTCGAAATGGAGAGAGACATCTTTGAGCGCCTGGTTCTGCTTCAGACGCTTGTTCACGTGTTCGACGTCGCAATGGATGGGCATGGCGGGCTACTCCGGGAGCTTGACCTCCACGGTCATGCCGGGCTTGAGCAGCCGGTCCGCATTGGGGAGCGAAACTTTCACGGCGTAAACGAGGCGGGCCCGTTCCTCGCGCGTCTGCACGTTGCGAGGCGTGAATTCGGCCTCGTCGCGGATATGCTTCACCGTGCCCTCGATCTTGCGGCCTTCGAGCTCGGGAAGCGAGGCTTCCAGCGTCATGCCGAGCTTAAGGCGGGCGAGCGTGGTCTGCGGAACATAAATGGTCGCCCACACGTCGCTTAAGTCCGCGAGCTTCAGGAGCTTCATGGACGGCCCCACCTGCTCCCCGGGTTCATGGAAGCGGTCCAGCACGACACCGTTGATCGGGCTCGTGATCGAGAGCCACTTCGAATGGAGCGCGGTTTCCTCGTGGCGGAAGCGAACCTTGTCGAATGCCTCCGCGGTCATCGATCCGGAGGCGACGAGCCGCTTGGCGCGCGCGAGGTCGCTCTCTGCCTGCGCCGCGGCGATCTTGTAATCCTCGCCGCTCAGGCGAACCAGGAGGTCGCCCGCCTTCACGTCCTGCCCTTCGACGGCCGGCGCTTCGGCGATGGTGGAGGTGAGGCGCGGCGAGATGTCCACCTCGGTCGCCTCTATCGTGCCGGCGTAACGGAACGCGGGCCGCGTCAGCAGCCGCCAGGCCACGCCCCCCACCAGCGCGGCGAGCAGTACGAAAGGGATGGCTTTCTTCATGTCAGAAACTCCTTGGAGAGGAAATCCCGGGAACCAGAAAGGCGAGTTCGTCGTCGGGCTCGGCCATGCTGCCGAGCGCGGCCTGCAGAGAAGCGATGCCCACCTGCGCCTGCGCCAGGGCGACCTGGGTTTCGAGCGCCCGGAAGTTGGCGTTCTCGACTTCCACGTGGCCGATGCCGCCGCTCCGGTACGAATCGAATGTGATTCGCGCGAGCTCTCCGGTCTCGGAGGCAGCGCGCAGCAGGATCGCCTCCTGCGCGATGAGGCCGCGGAGGCGGTCCCAGCCGGAAAGCCATTCTTCGGCCATGGCCGCGACGCGCTCGTCGCGACGCAGCGCCGCCGCGACCGCGAGTCGCTTCTGCGACGCCACGTCGTCGGAAACGCGGCCGAACTCGAACAGGGGAAGCGACGCGCTCACGCCGGCCGACTTCTGCGTGATGGTCTCGTGAATCGGGCCGTTGGGATAGTCGCGCGACACGCGGCCGCTGACCGAGACCGCCGGACCGTGGCCGGCCGCCGCCGCCCGGGCGGTTTCGAGCGCGGCGCGGGCGCGTTCGGTGATCGCCACAATGGACGGATTGGCGATGTCGAAGCGCGCTCCCGCGGGAAGCGCGAGGCGGCCGCGCGTGGCCGCAATGGCGTCGAGGCGGACAATGAGCGTGGGTGGCCGCCACTCCACGGGCCAGGATTCTGCGGCTTTCTCTCCCGCGGGCAGGTCGGCGTTCAGGCTGGCGCCCGTTTTTGTCAGGCGGAAAAGACGGCGCAGCGCGATGGCGAGATCCACCTGCGCGCCCACGAGCTGTCTCTCGCGCGCGAGTAGCTCCTGGTGAGAAGACAGGGAATCGAGCCGGCTTCCGGCGCCGGCCTTCTGCCGGGACGTGATGTCTTTGTACTGAGAGGCGCTCAGACGAACCGCGTCGGTGAGCAAACGCTGCTCCTCCACGGCGCGTTGAACGGACAGGTAAGCCATGCGCACATCCAGAATCACCGATCGGCGGACGGCGTCGGCCTCTGCGCGTTTGGCGCGCGCCACGGCCTGGGCGGCGCGCCAACGCCGGTAGGTGCCTCCCGTGTCGAAGAGAAGCCATTGCGCGGTCGGGCCGTAGGAAAAGGATTCGTTGTCACCGAGCGGAAGGGCGCCGGCGGGCCCGGTCTGGATTTCCGGCACGACCGACTGATAGCGGGCGCTGGCGTCGAACGATAAACGGGGCAACTGGACCGCCCGCGCCGAGCGCGCCTGGGCCGTCGCGGCCTGGGCTTCCGCTTCTGCCGCGGCCAGCAGCGCCGAGCTTTCCACGACCTTGGCCTCCGCCTGCTCCATGGAGAGAAGGTAGGTGTTCCGGCTCGAGGGCGCCGCCATCGGCGCCACCGAGCTCAACGGCGCCGCCGCGCGAAGCGGTGCGGCCAGCGAAAGGGAGGCGAGGCTCGCGATGAGGAGAAGTTGATTGCGTTCGAACAGGGACATGCGCGGCATTATCCCAAAAACAAAGGCCCCCGCCCCCGTATGGTTCGTGGGGAGCGGAGGCCTTGGTGCGGAAACGCTTCGGGCGCTTACTTACCGGCGGTCGTTGTTTCCGGCTGCGGTGTGATGCGAAGGTAAGGCTTCACGGCCTTGTACCCCTTCGGGAACATAATCTTGATCTGGGCTTCGTCCTTGAGCGCGGGCACGATGATGACGTCCTCGCCCTGCTTCCAGTTGGCCGGGGTGGCCACCTTGTGCTTGTCGGTGAGCTGAAGGGAATCGATCACGCGAAGGATCTCGTCGAAGTTTCGGCCGGTGGCGGCGGGATACGTGAGAATCAGGCGGACCTTGTGGGACGGGTCAATGATGAACACCGAACGGACCGTGAACGTGTCACTGGCGTTGGGATGAATCATGCCGTACAGGTCGGCGACCTTTTTATCCGGATCGGCGAGGAGCGGGAAGTTGAGCGCGGTGCCCTGGGTTTCCGCGATGTCCGCGGCCCAGCCCTTGTGATCAGAGACAGGATCGACGGAAAGTCCGATGACCTTCACGTTGCGCTTGTCCCACTGTGGCTTGAGCCTGGCGACCGAACCGAGCTCCGTGGTGCAAACCGGGGTGTAATCTTTCGGATGGGAGAAGAGGACGACCCATTTTCCCTCGCTCCACTTATAGAACGAGATGTTCCCGTCCGTTGAATCCTGATCGAAGTCGGGGGCGATGTCACCAAGTCTGATCGTCATGGCTTTCTCCTGTGTTTTCAGTGCGAGAGTCAGTAGAGCTGGTCGATGGGGCGTGACCCGGGCGGTATCCGGCGCAGGATGAATTCCTTCACATTCTCCCAAAAATCCACTTGTCTCAGCCATTCACGGCGGCCGGGGCGGAGATTCGCCTCCGGGTTCTGCGCCGTATCGTCGGTTTTGTTCATCTCGGGCTTGTTCGTCACGGTTGCGGGAGTCCTTTTGAAAATAAAAAGCCCATGCCTTTTCTAACAACAGGCACGGGTCTGTTGGTTCCTTTATACTTTTTCCCGTCGATGGCCGCAAGAAACGGACCGACGGGTCGGGGTGGATGGTCCCGGGAATGGAGCGGCGGTAGGGCCTTTAACCGGCGGAGTGAACGACGGGCATCGGACCGCTGAGACCCGCCAGAATGATGACGGTGCGTAAGCCTTCACTTACTTTCGCCAGCACGTCGCGGATGTCGGCGACGGTCACGGTCGCATTGGACGCGACCTCGAACACCAGGACCGAATGCACGGGCGACACGCCTGCCATCACCACTCCGCGGATCTGTTGAACAGCGCTTTCGACCGAGGCCGCACATCCCTCGCAATCAATCCGATTCAAAGCCGCCATGTAGCGGCCGTGAAGCAGAGGGCTATCGGATTCGTTCGATTCGTTCAGGCGGTCGCGATTGAAGTCGACGGCCATCATCCAACCGGAAGCGACGGGCATGGCAACGGCGGTGCTGATGGGGGGCATGAGTGGTCTCCTTGGAGAGGTTGTTGATAGGTTGACCCACCAACCGATACGGGCTCCCCACGACATCGGTTCCAAATACTTTTTTTATTTGTCGAGCCCCCATGTCCACACCACGGATCAATTCGGGAACCGTGGAGGCGCGTTAGGGAGCGACGCGCTTGAGAAGAAGGTTGGGTTTCTTTCGCAGTTTCGATTCGTCGAGGTCGACGAGTTTGATCAGGTCGTCATTAATCCGCAGGAAATGGCGGGCGTGACCCGGCCGGTCGAAATCAAGTTCGAACACGGTGGCATCCTCGTCCTTCTCCCACCCGCGCAGCGTCGTCCACTGGCCGTCGGTTGTAAAGACGCGGTCCGGCGAGTTCTCGCCGAGGTATCGCTCGTTCTGAACGTACTTGAGGCCGTCGCTGTAGAGCGTGATCTCCGTCTTCACGCCGTCGCAACCCGCGCACGGAAGCACGCCTTCGAACCGCGCCCATCCGCCGCGCTCCCACAACGTCTTGGCCGGTTCCGGAGCCACTGCCACTGTTGTCGAGTCGGCGGCCGGGGCCACCGCCGCCGGGGCGGACTTTTCCATCCGTTCGAGGACCCGCTCGCGCTCTTCCAGGAGCGCGCGTTCTCGATCGAGGTTCGTGCGGAGGTCCTGCAGTGCGTCGAAATCCTGGACGCGCATGTCGGGCAGGCGGATGCGGAGGTCGAGCTCGGCCACCTGCCTGCGGATCTCCGCAATGCGCGCCGTCGTGGCCTTGCGCGCCGCGGCCGGATTGAACTCGGCCCTCATCAGAGAGGGGACGATGACCGCCAGGGCCGCCACAGCGACGATCCGGCAGAACCGCTTCATCTCAGAGGCGAACCAGGTACGAGTCCGTTCCCTGCTTGCACAGGACGAGCGCGCGGCGGTCGGAATCGCATTTGATCAGGCACATGGCGGCGACGGGCCCTTCCGCGGCGCCGTCGGACACCCAGACCACTGATTCCTTCGATCGAAGGGCCTCACGCAGGTTCGCGAGCACCTCCGCCGGCGGGCGCAGTTCGGCGGGAACGAGGTCGAACCCGCCCTTGGCGGGCAGCCACGTGCGCCGGGCCCATTCGCCGATCGCCTGAACGGAACGGATGGTCACCTTGCTCTGCTCTTCGTCGTGCTCGCCGATCTCGGCTTCGACGAAGCTCAGGTTCTCGAAGGCGTTGGCGTCAGAGGGGATGGCGTTGGATTCAGCGGGTAGCACCGCGAAGGAGAGCAGCTCTTTCGTCTGGCGGGTCTTGAAGTACCCATCGTGAAAACCGGCGCCATCGAGGCCGACGACGGAAGCGGCGCGAACCGGCCCCTCGAAGAATCCCTTGGATCGCGTTCCGGCGGGGCGGTACAGGTCGAATGGAATCATTTGTTCTTAATCCTCTTTAGCATGACGTTGTCTTTGGTCGAAATCTCGGCCCCGCGGTCGTCGAGCGCCCGCAATGCGTCGGCGCCGACCCGGAGAAAATATTTTTCCTGCTCAAACTGGTCCGACGTGAGCTCGTAAACCTGCGCCTTTGGGTTGTTTCCATGCCCGGGCACGATCGCCCACTCACCCCAGCTCTGCTCGATGTTCTCGGCGCCCTGCCGCGTCCGGAAGGTTTCCTCCATTGCGAAGCGGTGGCTGTCCATGATCGTCAGTTCGGTCCGCACGTGCTGGCAGTCCAGTTGACAGGGCAGCACGCCGTAAAACGTCCGGGGCCCGGCGGCCGGTGCGGCGGCTATGCGGGCCTTCCGGGGCGTGGCGCAGGCCGGCAGGAGCCCCAGCAGAAGAAAAAAGGTGGTTCGCTTCATGGCTGAGGTAGAGACTACGAAACAAACGGCGTTGACGATGCACGCTCAAAAGGGTCTGCTCTTTTCGTGACCGACACCGACAAGCTCATCCGGAAGGCGCTTCGCCTCGAGTACATCACGATCAGCTGGAACGTCGTCGAGGCGATCGTCGCGATCGGCGCCGGCGCCGCGGCAGGCAGCATCGCTCTCATCAGCTTCGGCCTCGACAGTTGCATCGAGGTGACGTCCGCCGCAGCCATCGTCTATCGGTTCCGGACGAAGGACCCCGACAAGCAGGACGCCGCCGAGCGCCGCGCCCTCCGAATCGTGGGCGCAACGTTCTTCCTTCTGGCGATCTACGTCTTCGTTGAGTCGGCCCGCAAGCTCTGGAACCACGACCTCTCCGCCCCGAGCGGCGTGGGCATCGCGTTGACCGTCATCTCCGCGGTATCGATGCCGTTTCTTTCCCGCGCCAAGCTTCGGGTGGCAGGACAACTTCACAGCCGGGCGCTCCTGGCCGACAGCCGCGAAACACTGTTCTGCGCGGTGCTGTCCGTGGTCGTGCTGGTGGGGCTTTTATTGAATGCCACGCTGGGCTGGTGGTGGGCCGACCCCGTGGCCGGGCTGATCGTGGTCTATTATCTGATCAAGGAAGCGCGGGAAGCCTGGAAAGGAAAATTTATTTTTCCAGAAGCGTAGGGAGGAGCTTCGGGCCGAGCCACGCCCCGAGCGCCGTAAAGAGCGTCACCGGAATCACGTGATAGAAGCCGAAGTGGGCCGGCCGCTCGAAAACGCAGATGAGTTCCACACCCACGAGCGCCGCCGAAGACGCGGCCATCCCCGCCAGCGCGCCGCACCAGCGCGGCTCAAGCGGGGCGGCGCCGCGGATGAGAAGCCCGATGGGTAGCGTCAGTAGCGTTCCGGCGCCCGCCACGAGGAGTGCGCAGGCCAGATGCGGATCGGGAATCAGCGCTCTCGCCCCCGCCTGGATCGCGTCAAACGCAATTTGAACGATTGAAAAGACCAGCCAGAACCCGAGAATCCCGAACGGTAGGTATTTGTGGGCCCAGGCTTTTTCCTCACCCGGAATGCTCAGCCTAAGGGCTCCCCAGGCCGCGGTCAGGGCCATGAGCATGACGGTTCCCGCATCGATCAGAAGCCGGCCCGAGCGGAGAACGAGGTCAAGGTCTCGCCGAACGCTGACGGCCATCAACAGGCCCATCGCGGCCGCCACAGCCACGCCGACCCAGGCCGCCATGCGCACGCCGATGGGCCAAACCGGCCTCACGGGCCGGAGATCTTTCACGAGATCGTCGATCATCTCATTGATTTCCAATTTTGTTCTTCTTCAGGGCCTTTCTTAAGCGTTCGTAAGCCCGATGCGCCGTGACCTTCACGGCGGCAATGCTCAGGTCGAGCTCCCGGGCGGTCTCCTTAATGGACAACCCGTCTACCTTCAAAAGCTCCACCACTCTGCGCTGGTTCTCCGGTAGAAAAGAGAGCGTCTCCCGGATACTCTCCCCAGCCTCACCCGCTGGGGATTCCCGCTTGTCCATCCAGTCCAGGGTCTCATCGAGCACGTCGCAGGGCACCGTCCGAGAGCGGCTCCGCCAGTGGTCCACCAGCCGGCGGCGCGCGATGGCGTACATCCAGGGCGCGAAAGGCCGCCCGGACATGTACGTGTGCCGGGCCCGATGGACCGACACCAGCGTTTCCTGCATCAAATCGTCGGCCGCTTCGTTGCTCTCGGCGCGCGACACGAAATATCGCTTGAGGAGCTGGGCCGCCTCCCTCAATAAGCAATCGTAGGCCGCTTTGTCTCCGCCTTGAGCCTTCTTCATCCACTCGGCAAGCCGCTTGTCTTGCTCTTCCGTCAACGCCAAGCTTCCTCCTTGCTTCGTCAGGACCTCGAAAAAAGTTTCACTGTGTAACTTCTTGCCTGCACCGGTCGAAGTAGCGGGTAGAACCGTACAAAGGCTCCAATCCAGGCACGATAAACAGCGTGTTTATTGTACCTTGAAGGCGGGCCAGATGGCCGGTTTTCCGGACGGGTTCCTCCGTTCCGCATACATCAAACTAGGAGTCTTCTTCATGAAAAAGTTCACCCGTCTCATGGGCGCCGCTGTTGCCGGTCTCGTTGGAGCCAGCTTCGCCGCCCGTCCCGCCATCGCTGGCGACGATCACTCGAAAGCGAAGGGATCCTCCAAAAAGGCCGCCGCCAAGGTTGCCGTCGAAAAGCATGCTTGTAAAGGCCAGAACTCCTGCAAAGGCCAGGGCGGATGCAAGTCCGACAAAAACGCCTGCGCCGGCAAGAACGCCTGCAAAGGTCAGGGCTCGTGCCGTACCGAAGCTCACTCCTGCAAGGGACTGAACGCCTGCAAAGGTATGGGCGGTTGCAAAACCGAAGCTCATGCCTGCAAGGGTCAGAACGCCTGTAAGGGTCAGGGCGCCTGCAAGACCGAAGCCGCTCCGAACGTGAAGGCCGAGAAGGCCGAGAAGGCCCCCGCGAATTCCTGCAAGGGCACGAATGCCTGCAAGGGTCAGGGTGGATGCAAGACCGACAAGAACTCGTGCAAGGGCCAGAACGCCTGCAAGGGTCAGGGTGGATGCAAAGGCGCGAACGCCTGCAAGGGCGGCAACGCCTGCAAGGGTGAGAACGGCTGCAAGACCAAATAATTAGATAGTGAAAACCGGAGGAGTTGAATGATTCACGGTCGTGGTGTTAATCGGGACCCGTTCGCGGGTTCTCCTCCAGCGGGTGTCGGTCTCGGTCTCCGCTCGGTTCACTACGGCCACATTTTGGAGCGCAAGCCTCAGGTGCCTTTCTTCGAGATCATCTCGGAGAATTACATGGGCACGGCGGCTGGCGCTGGCGGACGTCCGCGTCAAATCCTGGACAAGATTCGCAGCGACTACCCGATCGTGATGCACGGCGTGTCGCTCTCCATCGGGTCGGTCGACCCTCTCGAGGCGGATTACCTGAAGAAGCTCAAGGCGCTTGCGACCAGCATCGAACCCCTGTGGGTCTCGGACCACTTCTGCTGGACGGGCGCCCACGGCGAGAACCTTCACGATCTTCTCCCCCTCCCCTACACGCAGGAAACCGTCAAGCACGTGGCCGAACGCGTCAAGCGCGTTCAGGATGTCCTCGGGCGCCGCATTCTGCTCGAGAATCTCTCGAGTTACGTGGCCTTCGAGCATTCCGAGATGACCGAGTGGGAATGCCTGCGCGAAGTGGCGGAGCGGGCCGACTGCCTGTTCCTTCTCGACATCAACAACATCCACGTGAGCGCCGTGAACCACGGCTTTAACGGACTCGACTATCTCAACGGCATTCCGGCAGACCGGGTGCGGCAGATGCACCTGGCCGGATACTCCGACATGGGCACCCATCTTCTCGACACGCACGACGCCGCGGTCACCGATCCCGTCTGGAAGCTCTTCGAAGCCGCCGTCGAGCGGTTCGGCGCCGTCCCCGCGATGATCGAGTGGGACGACAATATTCCTGCTTTCGAACAACTGCACGATGAAGCCAAAAAAGCAGAAAAGATCCAGCAGAAGGTCCTTACCCGTGCCGACAACCGCAAAACCGTCGCTGCCTGAGCTTCAGCGCTGGATGCGCTGGGTGCTCACGTATCCGGCCGGCGCGGACCACGTCATCTCGCTTCCCGCCGGCAAGGCGCCGCTCCCGAAAAACTGGACGCGCGGTCCCGAACCAAAGCGCTGGCTCCCCGTCATCGGCCAATCGCCCGAGGTGTCGCAGGGCACACGCCTCGCGATTTATGGTGACGGGTATTTCATCCGCATCGTCGACGTCATGGCCGGGAATTACGCCGTCCTGTGCGCGGTGCTCGGCGATCATGAATTCCGCCACCACGTCGCCCGCGAATACCTGATCAAACACCCGTCGATCCACAAGTGCATCGACAACATCGGCAACTTCATGCCGGCGTTTCTGGAGAAGCATTCCGCGTCCAGGAAGTTGCCCTTCCTCGCCGACCTGGCCCGCCTCGAGTGGGCGTTCCATGAATCGTTTTACGCGGACGAGTGGCCGCTTCTCGACGGCGCCGCCTTCAAGGACGTTCCGATTGAGAAGTGGACGTCGGCGCGCATCTCGCTGGATCCGTCGGTGCGGTTGCTTGCTCTCAGGCACGACGTCGTCAATCTGTGGCGCGACGACGGGACCTGGTCCGCGCGACGCCTCAAGGGCATCAAGAAAACGCCGACCCGCGTCGTGGTGTATCGCCGGCCCGACGCCCAGGTCCGCGTGTGGACGGAGCCGGAAGCGTCGTTCGCGCTTCTCAAGGCCTTCCAAACCAATCAGACCTTCGACGCCGCCCTGCGCGCCGCGATGAAGAACGGCCTGAGCCCCGCGCGCGCCATGAAACTTTTCAGCGAATGGACGTCGTCCGGCCTCATCCGCAAGGTGGCGTTCCGCTGACCTCCGCCGCGGGAGTTCCCTCCCCGGCGCCTTCCCCCCGCCGTTTCTGGCTCTTCCTTCTCGTCGGCGCCATCGTCGCCGCCCGCATTCTTCCCACCGGCGCTCTTTCCGCGCAGGACGTTTACACCATTCAGATCGGTGAGTCGTCGATCGACGTGAGCGTTCGCGGCCAGATCGAAGGCCTCTCGGGGGCGGAGCTTCGCGAGTTCATTGAGAACTCGGCGCGCGGCGTGGCCGCTTATTTCGGACGCTTCCCGGTGCCGCGGGCCCGTCTCGTGATGCGCGTGGGCGGCGGACGCGGCGTCAATGACGGCCGGGCCACCCCCGGCGCCGTCCCCACGGTGAGCATCGGCCTGGGTGGACAGTCCACGCGGCGAGGCCTTCAGGACGACTGGGTCCTCGTGCATGAAATGACGCACCTCGGATTTCCCGACGTCGACGGCCCGCATCAGTGGATGAGCGAAGGCTTCGCCACTTATGTTGAGCCCATCGCGCGCGTGCGCAACGGCAGCCTCACCATCGAACGCTTCTGGTCCGATCTGATCCGGGACCTCCCGCAGGGCCTGCCCGGCGACCACGACGACGGCCTCAATTCCACCCGCAGCTGGGCGGCGACCTACTGGGGCGGCGCGCTGTTCTGGTTCCTCACCGATGTTCGAATCCGGCAAGTGACCGGCAATAAGAAGGGACTGGAGGACGTGATGCGCGCGATGAACCGCGACGAGGGCGACATGCGCCAGAGCTGGACCCTGGCGACGTTTCTCGGCGCGGCCGACCGCGAGATCGGTGCGCCCGTGATGAGCCAGATGTATGACGAGTGGGCGCGCCGCCGCGGCAGCGCGGACCTAAATGTCATCTGGAAACGGCTGGGCGTTGCTCCGGCGGGTTACCGGAACGTGACGTTCGACAACGCCGCGTCGCTGGCCAACGTCCGGCGGGCGATCACCGGACGGCCGAAGGCGTGATGCTCGCCGTCCTTCTGCTCCTGGCCTTGCCCTTCGCGGCCGCGCGAGCCGAGACGCTCGATTCCGTCGACAGTGATTTCCAGGCGGAGCTACGCCTCGGCGAGGCCGCACTCCGGTTGAACGACCCGCGGAGCGCCGTAAATCATTTCCTCATTGCCCGAGAACTTGAGAGCCATGACAGGTCCGCCTTTCCTGGCGTGGGCGAAGCAAGCTGGGTGCTGCGCCGCTACGCCGACGCCGCCTGGGCCTGGGACCTGCTTTCTCGCACACAGCCGCTCAAGGACGAAACGCGTTCGCGCCACGGCCAGGCGCTGCTGGTCATTGGCGACGGCGAGCGGGCCTGGGCCGTTTTGAACGTTTCTTCCGATCACCAGGAGTTGCGGCGTTGGCGCATCGTCGCGGCGTTCGCCACGGGCGGCTACGAGCGCGCCCAGGCGGCGTCCCTCGACCAGCCGATTTCCGGGCTCGCGCCCATGGGACCGGCCGAAGAGCAGGGAATGGTGCTGCGCGTCGTTGAGCAGGGCGCGGTCGAGCTCGAGCGGCGCGCCGCCGGAAGCGGACTGCTCTATGCCCGTCTCTTCCACGCTTCGCTTCTCTACGCCGCGCTCGACCATGCCTCGGACGGCCGTCTCGAATGGTTCTGGGAAGGCGAAATCGGTCAGCAGCGATGGGACGTTCTGTGGCGGGTGATCCGCGCCTATCGCGCGCTGCCGTTGAAACCATTGCCTCCCCGCCGCGCGATCGACGCCGCCATGGAGGCCGAGCGACGACGCGAGTCGCCGGAGTCGATCACATTCCTCAAGCAGGCCCTCCGCGCCGCGCCCTGGTGGGCCGAGGCGCATTACAACATGGCGCTTCTAGACGATGCGCGCCTGATCTACGCGGAGGATCTTCGGTACATCAAGAAAGAAGACGGCGACGCGACAGCGCAGGAGCGGATCTTCGCGCTCGCGCTCGCGCCCGACGGCCCGAAGGCGAAGGACACCGCCCGCGAACTCCAGCGCCTGGGAATAAAATTCGACGGCGGCGAAGAGCAGCAGGTGGCGGGCAACCGGGCGGTCGGCGTTGACAGCGACCCGCGGCGCGCGGAACGCGACCAGCGAAAGCGGGTTGAGGCGCTGCGAGCGTCCTGGGCTTCGGCCCTACCGTCCCCCGGCTTTTTTCCGTCTCACCAGAATCTCGGGACCGCGCCGGACCTGGGCGCCTTCGACGTTCCTCCGGCCGCCGCCTCGTCGCCGTTTTCGCGGCTCGTACGTCCGCGTGCCGACGCCGCGCCTGTCCCGGCCTTGCGGCTCCGTCGGGCCGCCGCCGTCATTCGCAGCGTTTCTGAGCTCGGCCCCGAGGATGCCGCGTTCCTGGTGGACCAGGCCGCAAGGGCGCTCGAAGGAGAACCGCTCGCGCTTTGCCTGACGGAAGCCGTGATTCCGGCGCACGTGAACGAGGAAGAGATCAATGCGGCGCTTCGGCAGGCCGCGTTGCATCAAGCCGGTCTCGCCAAAGCCGAGGCCGCGCGTCGGCGGCTCATCGAGGAATACCGCGCCCTCGGTGAGGACGCCGGGCGAGGAGGCGGCGGCTACGAACGGGAGAGGCGGACCGATCAGTTGTCCACGGATTACGAAGCGATGAAGCGGCGGCGGGACGCGGCAAAGAAAGATCTGGAGCAGGAAACGCGGATCATCGTCCGGGAACTCACCGGCGGTCGCGGAGAATAACGAAGCGTCAGGCTTCGGCGCCCAACAACCGCTCGGCTTCCGGAAACAACTCTTCTTCTTCGCGGCGCATGTGCGAGCGAAGCCCCGCTGAAAAGATCGCGAACGTCTGTCCCCACCCCAGCATGAGTTTCGGCGCCGTCACCTGCTCCACCAGTCGTGCTAGGTGCCCGTCGATGGACCGGTGCTCGTTGTCGAGATGATCCATGTACTTCTGGTCCAGGAGCGCGCTTCTCGCCATCACCTTCCGGACGGCGGGATAGAAAACCTCGTCCTCAAGCTTCGAGTGCTCGGCCAGGCGCGTTTGAAAATTCGTCACGAGCCTAGAGAGCTGCTCGCGGTCCTGGCCCGGCGTGAGCGAGCGGAGGATGGATTCGATGGCGCGGCCGAGGTTGGCGAACTCCTGGTGGTCGGCTCGAAGCTGATCGGTGAGGGACACCGCGCTCACGACGGCGAGGCCAGGCCGGCGCGCTCGCGCCATTCCCGGGCCAGGTCTTCCTCGATGGCGGGAATGTCCGTGCGCTTCTCGTTCGAGATCAGGTGAAAATGAAGGTAGGTGACCGATTGAAGCCCGGGCCCGTTCGTCATGATTCGGTAGGCCCGCAGGCGCGCGCGGTCGATGATGACCTGGGCGACTTCCATGGCATCGCGGACGTAGGTCCAGTCGGCGTCCGACACGGTGCCGATGTCCTTGATGTCCTTCTTGGGCACGATGGTGTAATGGATGCGCGCGTAGGGGAACGGGTGCTTGATCACCACGGACTTATCCGTCTCGGCGATCACGAACGGCAGGGAGTCCGCGAAACGCATCATGCCCAGCGAGCCGAGAAGCCCGGCCAGGTCGGCGGGCGAGAGACAATGGTCGCAACCCTTGAGCGCGATCAGTGACCGAGGTTGCGACCGGGCGAACATCCAACCGCCGATCACGATGCCGAACAGGAGAAAGAAGATCGCCGTGGCCATCAGCGGCCGCGCGGAACGGCGGTTCTGGCTGGAAAAATATCCCCCCGGAAGCGAAGCGCTGGGCGTGGTCAGCGTCTTACTCGGTGAAGCTGCGGAGCATCCAGGCGGTCTTCTCGTGAATCTGCAGGCGCTGCGTGAGGAGGTCCATGGTGGCCTGATCGCCGGCTTTCTCGGCGGACGGGAAAGACTTCGAAGCGGTGCGACCCACGATTTCATGGTCGCCGAGCAGGTGCTTGACCATATCCATCGCCTTGGGCTCGCCCGTGGCTTCCTTAATGGAGGTGAGCTTTCCGAACTCGGCGTAGCTGGCCGGCGCGCGCTCGCCCAGGGCGCGGATGCGCTCGGCGATGAGGTCGACGGCCAGCGCGAGCTCGTTGTAGTGGGTCTCGAACATCAGGTGAAGCGTGGAGAACATCGGGCCCGTCACGTTCCAGTGGTAGTTATGGGTCTTGAGATAAAGCGTGTAGGTGTCCGCCAGCAGCGCTGACAGGTCCTTGCAGATGGCTTTCTTTTCGTCGGGGTTGATGTCGATGACTGAACTCATGATTTCCTCCTGTTTTACTTTATTACGCAAGTGTAACGATCGGACGCTGCGGCGGTTCCCCTGAGAAGGAGGTCAGTAGCAGCCGTAGGAGCGGCGTTCGAAAACGCGCTGAAACCGGCCTGCCTTCCAGGTGTGGATCTCCATCCCGAAATCGCGCGAAGAGTCGCCGGTCTTCATGACGATCTCGGGAAGCGCGTCGCCGTTCAGGTCCCCCACGCCCATCACGCGGCTTCCGGGCGGAAGGCCCACGGTGTAGATGGGAAGAGAGAACTGTACCTTCGTGGCCACCATCAGCAGGGAGCGCCGGATGCCCGAGCGTTGCGGGTCGGCGATGTGGGCGACGATCACCATCTCGCGAGGCCCGTCGCCGTTGAAATCGAACTCCCCGTAGGTCTCGAGCGTGACGCCCTCAACGGAAGCGCCCAGTTGAGTGGCGGCGGACCGGCGGACCGTGTCGAGCGGGTCGCTGCTCGGTCCCGACGGCGTGTCGGCCTGGGGGAGCGGGCGGGGAATCCCCACCGGCGAGACGTTAAGCTCCAGGACCGCCGACGAGGTGATGTAAACGACGAGCCTCAGATCGCGTGAAGGCGCGACGCCAGGCGTCGTTCCCTCCACCGGCGGAAATTCGATCGGACCGAGCCCGACCGGGACTTCGGAACATTTCAGGCCCTTCGGCGAGAGATCGGTGAACTTGAGAGCCGGGTGCGATTTGAGCAGGGTCTCGAGCTCGGGCGCTCCCGCCAGGTCGATGTACCGGTCGGGATAGGCGGCGGCGAGCGGATAGGTTTCCCACCGCCGCGTGACGCCGGCGGTGTCGGTGACGAGGGCGCGGAAAGTGACGATGGCCGGCTCGTTCGCCGCCCGAGCGGACGCGGCGAGCGCGAGCAAAGACGCGGACAGGAGAAAGCGGCGGAGGGGCGGGTTCACATCAGTTTAGCGTTCCGATGGGGCGAAAGTTCTGTCCGGCCTGCTCAGGGGTGCGTGAAATGGACGATGATCTGCACGACGCCCGGGCCGAGCTTGCGAATCGCGGGCAGGCTCGAGAGAACGATGGCGTCGCCGCTCACCGACTTCCGCTCGCGCGGATTGAGCGCATCCCAGGCCGCGGCGGTGTTGCCGAGCCGGATGAGAAGGAGGCGGCCGAACACGCCTTCCTCCCCCTTGTCGATACCGAGGTATGAGAGGCGCCCCCGGTTGCCGCCGGTGATGGTGCCGGCGTTGTCGAGACCGAAGCCGGTCAGGTGGACCGGGCGGCCGTTGAGGCTCTCGATCTGCGAGAGCCGGGTGCCGATCGTGATGTTTTCGGCCGTGTGCCAGGCGGTGGCGCTCGAGCTGATGATCACCATCTCGGGTCGGCGCCGGCTGGCCTTGTCCATCCAGAGGATCTCCACACGCCGCGTGGGATCGTCGGGGAAAAGGAGGGTGCCGCTGCGCATCGACCCATCGGCAAGCGAGACATTGGCCGAGCGGACCAGGTCAGGACCGAGCACCTTGCGGAGATACGCCTCCCGAGACTCCAGGCCGATCAGACCGGCGCGCACGCCGGGAATGATCAAAAAGTCATTGGGTGAGGGCTTATCATCGCTTCTTCCGACGGAGACGAAAGCGGAAAGCATCAGAAGGGCCGTTAAGATGGGGTTCGTGAGCTTCATTTTATAACGCTAGCAAAGGCGGGAGGCCAATCAATGATTGACGCGTCACGGCGAGAATGTCAGGGTCATGAGGTAAGGGTCCACGTAGCGTAGTCGGGCCCAGGTACTCTAGGAGAAATCGTATGACGAAGTTGTTTGTTGGAAGCCTTCCGTTCGAAACGACGGAAGAAGACATGCATAAGCTGTTTGCGGCGCACGGCGCCGTGGCCAGCGCCAAGTTGATCAGCGACCGCGAAACCGGTCGCTCGCGTGGATTCGGATTCGTTGAGATGTCCAACGACGCCGAAGCCCAGGCCGCGATTGCCGCGTTAAACGGCAGCACGGTCGGTGGACGCCAGATCGCGGTTAACGTCGCTAAGCCCATGGAACCCCGCGGTGGCGGTGGTGGCGGACGCGGCGGCAGCGGTGGCGGTGGCGGTGGATACAAGAACCGTTACTAACCGTTAGAACAATCTAACCAGTAACAGAACGGGGTCCGATGTCTGCGTAAGCAGATGCGGACCCCGTTCTTATTTTCAGGCGAAGCTGAGGAAGCGGTTACTGGCGCTGGCGTTTGGGAAGCGGCTTGGTGTTACCCAGCGTGCGGCGGAGGACCTTCTTGTGGACCGGTTCCGACGAGACGGCGGTCAGGGTTTCGGTGGCCACGGCTTTCTTTTTGGTCATCGTGGCCTGGGACGTTTCAAACTCCGCGGTGTCGGCCATCAGCTCCGGATCGTCGGCGATGGAGCGCAGTCGCGCCGCCATTTCCTCTTCCTGAGGCGTATCCGGGGATCCCGCCCACGCATCCCCGTTATCCAGAAGGACGACGGAAGAGATCAGGGCCGTTAGGCTGGCCAAGCGAATCGTCTTCATGACAAACCTCCATGTGAGCATGGTAAAAGCGTACCCCCGCTCGACGGAAAATCGAGAAAATTTCTGGCGACTTCGGTGGGCGGCTTTCGAGGCGTGTTTGGGGGTCGAATCGACGGAAGGCTACTTTTTGACGAAGCGGATTCCCACTTCGCCCTCGTCGACGGTGACGAGGTTCTTGCCGAAAGAGGAGTGATCAAAGCGGGACTGGTACGTCACAACGATCATGTCGGGCTTGATTTCCTTCACTTCAAAAATGGAGGAAGCGTGCTGATCGGCCTGGGAGCGGAAACGGTCGCCCTTTTCCAGGTGAAATTCGCGTTGCCAGGCGCCGTCCCCGTCGGTGAGACCGAGCTGGCCGTCGGAACAGATGGCCACGCCCTTGCCTTCGGGTATCAGCGACACCACGTGCGCCTTGAGGAAGGCCTCATTGGCGGCGCGATGCACGTCTTTCGTTTTCTGGGTCCGCTGGCCGCCGCCGCAAGCGGCGAGAGTGAGGGTGAGCGCGACGGATGCGAAGAGGCGGAGGTTCATTCCGCCAGCTTACCTCATCCCTGTTTCGAATGCAGGGCGATCCGGTTTCCCTCTGAATCGACGATGACGGCCCGGAAGCCATGCTCACCGATCTGATGCTTGGACTGGGAAACTTTTCCCCCGCTTTTTTCCGCGACGTCCACGGCGTCGTCCAGGCGCCCTTCCACATTCAGGTAAACGAGCGGCCCGTTCTGTGAGGGCTTGCTGTCGTTGGTGCGGACCAGGCAGCCCGACACGTTCGTTCCGGCGTGCGGCAGAAGGCCGAAGCTGTAGCCGGGCATGGTCTCTTTGGTGATCGGCGCGCCGAGCAGCCGGGAGTAGAAGGCGATGGCGCGGTCAAGATCGAGGACGGGAATGTCAACCCAGACGATCTGGTTCTGCATGACGGTGGCCTCCGGAGCGGGCGCTGACTGCGGCATTGGGACCTCCTGTACGGACGGGACTGGGAACCGGCCGAGAGGTTAGCAAAGGTTATGTCGGCAGAATCACCGCCGCTCCGGATCGTTGCCACCCGGGCGGTTACTTCGCCCGCTTGTAAGTGATCTCCATCTCCTTCACTTCCTTGCCGGTGCGGTCCTTGGCAAAGCTCGTGAAGGAACCATGACAATGTCCGTGAACCCCATTCAAATCGATATCTGGTCCGATTTCGTCTGCCCATTCTGCTACATCGGCAAACGCCACTTCGAAGCGGCGCTGTCCGGTTTCATCGATCGCGGCCGCGTGCGCGTCACGTGGAAAAGTTTTCAACTCGACCCGAGCCCGGAGAGGGACCCGTCGAAGAGCGTTTATGACCGGCTCGCCGAAAAGTACGGGCGCGATCTCGCCTGGGCCCGCCAGTGTCCGCGCAGACCACTGCGATGGCGATGTCCGCCGGGTTGTCGTTTGATTATGACCGCATCGTGCCGGCCAACACCTTCAATGCCCACCGCCTCACGCGCTTCGCCGCGACGAAGGGTCTACAGGACCTGGCGGAAGAAAGGCTCATGGCGGCGTACTTCACGGAAGGTCGCAACATGGCGACCTCGCGACGCTTCTGAAACTCGCCGCGGCCATCGGGCTCGCCGCCGACGTGCGTCGCGACCAGGACGAGGGCCGAACCTTCGGCGTTCAGGCCGTTCCGTTTTTCCTGATCAATAAATAAATCCCCATCCACGGCGCGCAGTCGCCGGAGACCATCCTCCAGGCCCTGCAGTCCGCCGCGGCCGACGCCGCTCTCTAGCTTTTCGCGGCCGCCGGCGGGCCCACCCGCCGCAATACGCCCAGCGCCACCGCCACCATCACGATCGCGATAACGACGGAAACCATCGCCGTCAAGTGAAGTCCGCTCGCGAAGGCGTCGCGCGCGGTCACGAGCAGGGCCGCGCCGGCGTCCGGGCCGAGCGTCTCGGCCACGCCCACCGCGCCGCCGAGCGTTCCGCGCGCCGCCTTGATGGCCTCGGGGGGCAGGCCCGCGCCGACGAACGCCGCCATGCGGCGCGTGTAAGCCGCGGTGCCGATGCTCCCCAGCACGGCCATCCCCAACGCGCCGCCGAACTCGTTGCTCGTCTCCGAGATCGACGCCGCCGCTCCCGCGCGCTCCGCCGGCGCGGAACCCACGATCAGGTCGGTCCCCAGCGTGAACACCGGCGCCATTCCCAGCGAATAAATGAAGCTCGCCGCCATGATCAGTGGCGTGCCCGACGTGCCGGTGACGAGTGTGAGCAGGCCGAATCCCGCGCCCGAGATCGCCATTCCCCCCGCGATCACGGTGGCCGGCCGCAGGCGCCTGACCAGCAACGGGCTCAACATCGAGCCGAGCAGGAACCCGAACGACGACGGCATCGTCACCAGGCCCGCCTTGAGCGGCGAGAGGCCGAGGACGAGCTGGAGGTGCTGCGATACGAAGAGGAAGGCGCCGAAGGCGATGAAGCAGCCGAGGAGGTTGAGCGCGAGCGCGGCGCTGAACGCGGGCGCGCGGAAAAGCGACAGGTCGATGAGCGGATCGTCCAGCCGCTTCTGGCGGTGGATAAAGAGAGCGCCCAGAACGGCGCCCGCCGCGATGAACGCGCCGTGCGAAGCAGAGAAGCCGGCCTCCGCGATTTTCTTCAGCCCGTAGATCATGAGCAGGACGGCGGACACCGACATCGCCGCGCTCGTCAGGTCGAGCCGCCCGGCCTTGGGGTCGCGGAACTCCGGCAGGAGCAACGGCCCCAGCACGAGCAGCAGGGCCATCACCGGCACGTTGAGGAGAAAGACGGAGCCCCACCAGAAGTGCTCGAGCAGAACGCCGCCCAGCAGCGGTCCGATGGCCGCCCCGACGGAAAAACAGGTGGCCCACACGCCGATGGCCACCGTGCGCTGCCTGGGGTCGAGGAACATGTTGCGGATGAGCGAGAGCGTGGAAGGCGCCAGCGTGGCGCCGGCCACGCCGAGGAGGGCCCGCGTGGCGATCAGCATCGCGGCGCTGCGCGAGAAGGCGGCCAGAATCGAGGCCACGCCGAAGGCGACCGCGCCGATCATCAACAGCCGGCGGCGCCCGATGCGGTCGCCGAGCGTGCCCATGGTTATGAGCGAGCCCGCGATCAGGAACCCGTAGATGTCGACGATCCAGAGGAGCTGCGAGGCGCTGGGCTTCAAGTCCGCGCTCAGGTGGGGAACGGCGAGGTTGAGGACGGTCAGGTCCATCGTCGCGAGAATGCAGGGCAGCGCCAGAACCGCGAGACCGATCCACTCGCGCCGCCCCGCCCGGGGTGGCGAAACGTCAACTTTCACGCGTCAGATTTTCTTTGTTCATGGGAGAG
>Ga0163151_10001930_pt1 | contig 33664 bp, 41 predicted proteins | sample OliLakLV19MP5IB2_FD_145596 | JGI IMG/M metagenome (GOLD analysis project Ga0163151, IMG submission 145596) | Freshwater microbial mat bacterial communities from Lake Vanda, McMurdo Dry Valleys, Antarctica - Oligotrophic Lake LV.19.MP5.IB-2 | ecosystem: Environmental > Aquatic > Freshwater >... | reverse complement strand
AACTTTGTTCATTCCGCGGTCTTCCATACCTTCGATCAGTGCACGTTTTGAAGAAAGATTTCCGGTAACGTCACCCATGAATTTATCTGGAGTAACCACTTCGACTTTCATCATAGGTTCTAGGATCACCGGATTTGCTCGCTTGCATGCATCTTGGATGGCCATTGATGCAGCGATTTTGAAAGCCATTTCGTTTGAGTCCACATCGTGGTAACTACCATCCCATAGTTCGACAGATACGTTGACCATTTTGAATCCAGCCACGATACCACGATCGAGTCCTTCTTTGAATCCTTTTTCACAAGGAGCAATGTATTCCTGTGGAATAACACCTCCTTTGATGGAGTTGATAAATTCGAATCCAGGTGCACGCTTGGTATTTTTTGGCAAGTCTTCCATTTCTTCTTTGGTCAACATTTCCATAGGCTTGACCTTGATCTTCACGTGACCGTAGTTTCCACGGCCTCCAGATTGCTTGATGTATTTACCTTCAGCTTCAGAACTTCCACTGATTGTCTCCCGGTATGCCACCTGCGGCTTACCGACGTTTGCTTCCACAGTAAACTCTCGCTTCATACGATCCACGATAATTTCCAGATGCAATTCTCCCATGCCGGCGATGATAGTCTCCCCTGTTTCTTGGTCAGTAGATACTTTGAAAGTAGGATCTTCTTGAGCAAGACGATTGAGGGCCATACCCATTTTTTCTTGGTCAGCTTTTGTTTTTGGTTCGATACGCAGAGATATAACTGGTTCAGGGAAAACAATTCGATTTAATTCGATTGGATTATTTTCATCACAAAGAGTATCAGAAGTGATAGTGTCTTTTAGTCCGACTGCTGCGGCTATTTCTCCAGCGAAAACTTGTTTAACTTCTTCTCGATCATTTGCATGCATTCGCAGTATTCGGCCGATGCGTTCTTTGTTTCGAGTACGAGGATTGTAAACATAACTTCCAGCAGAAAGAGTTCCAGAATATACACGGAAGAAAATAATTTGACCGACGAATGGGTCAGTGGCTATCTTGAAAGCAAGCGCAGAGAAAGGTTCTGCATCAGAAGCATGTCTTTCGATTGGAGCGTCATCATTATTTGGGTCAATTCCGGGAATCGGAGGAATATCAAGTGGTGAAGGTAGGTAATCTACAACACCGTCGAGTACTAGCTGTACACCCTTGTTTTTCAAGGCTGAACCAGCAAACACTGGAAAAATTTCATTGGCAATAATTGCCTTGCGTAGAGTCTTTTTTAATACATCCATATCGGGAATTATTCCTTCTAAATATTCTGTCATCATCACATCATCTGTCTCTACTATTTTTTCAATCAATTCGCCGTGGAATTTAAGAGCATCAGCTTTCATTTCTTCTGGCAAAGAATCTAAGTCTTTTTCGATAACCGTGTTGCCCATCTCCCCTTCAAAGTAATACGCCTTCATGCGAAGTAGGTCTACTACTCCTTCGAATTTTTCTTCGAGACCGATAGGTATTTGTACGCGAACAGCTTTCTTACTAAGTCGGTCCAAAATAGTCGCGTATGAATGTTCAAAAGAAGCACCTGTTCGATCGAGTTTGTTTATGAAACAAATACGTGGAACCTTTGCTTCGTCGGCATAGCGCCAGTTTGTTTCTGATTGTGGTTCTACTCCAGCCACGCCGTCGAATACCACCACTGCCCCGTCGAGCACGCGAAGAGAACGCTTCACTTCTACAGTAAAGTCGATGTGTCCAGGAGTATCGATAATATTAAAACGATGTTTTAGATTTTTATTTTTTAAATCGTAGGTCGGAGTCCAGAAACAAGTCACCGCCGCAGAAGTGATAGTGATCCCACGTTCTCGTTCTTGTTCCATCCAGTCAGTAGTGGTTTCTCCGTCATGAACTTCTCCGATTTTATGGGAAACTCCAGTATAAAAAAGCACACGTTCTGTAGTCGTAGTTTTGCCCGCATCGATGTGTGCAATGATTCCAATATTTCTAACTTTTTCTAAGGGATAGTCGCGTTCCATATTTAAATTAATTAATTAAAAAAGCGCTCGATGCGCTACGAGTAATATACATTATTGAAGTCTTTTTTGCAAACCAAAACTACATTTTCAGGAGATGTAAAAACTATCCTAGTAATCGCTCTAGACCACTCTCCAAATTAGCTCTGGCTTGTACCCTAGCCTGTTTATATCGCTCCTCTTTTTCTAGCTCTGCTTCTTTATTTAATCCAGCTTTTTTTCTTTCTTCGCGAACCTGATACGATTCAGAATTTTCACCACTTAATTCACATATAATCAAATTAAAAAAATGACCAAATTTTTCTTGAACTTTTTTAAAATTTTCTGCTATATCAGTTTTAGGACGAAAATGGTCACAATCAAAACCTTGCACACTCGCGATATCTCCATTTGGAGATGTGAACTCTATCTCAACACCCTTCAACAAACAAGAAAAAACGCTAACACCTCTATAATGAGCAGAATTTTGATCTTTTGATTTATCTACCATTTTTATACTCTTTAAAAGAGTGAGAACGTCTTCCTCTGTTAAACCATTTTCTTTCGCAACTGGTAATATTTCCTTCATTATCATGTACTCTCTGCTTTTAGAACCCTTACTTTCAACTGGAGTCAAATTTGCTTCAACTTCTTCTATTTGCTCTGGTGTTCCCTGAGACCCTGGTGCACTATTAAATCCCATAAATTTTTTAAATATTAAATACTAATACAGAAAGTATACCCCCCCCCGATACGGTGTGTCAAGCAAGTAAAAAACCACTCTAACGGGGATTTTTTTGAGACTTATTTTAGATTTTTTTGACTTTTTTCTTCTCTTTCTTTAACTCTTGTTTTTGAGCCATACATAAAGACTCCAACTAGTGATGCAAGTGTGCCTACCCCAATTATTCCACCAGCAAGCTGACTACCATAAATTGAAATGAGAGCAGCTACAATTAATCCAGCTATGGCAATAATAAATCCAAGAATTTGACCCCATTTAGACCTAGAAATATCAGAATTAATTACTTTCTTTTCAAGGTCTGTTCTGTGCTCAAATTGAGCTTCTGCCATTTTTATTATTCTTTCAGCAGACCCAGGAACAATATCGTTAAATCTTTTTAAAATTTCTGGTGGTGGTAATGGGCCAGAAAAAAACTCGGCTTGCTGTATAGTCATTCGAGCATTTTGATCTAAATGCTCATTTTGATTATTTTTTTGCAAGCTGTTGTTCATATTTTTTTATCGAAAATCTCAAATCATCTCCTATCGCAGACCAATCATTCTTTAAAGCTTCAGAGTCAGCTTCATTGTCAGTATCAGAAGTATTATATTTTTGCAATGTGGCACCCAAATCAACAACACTAGCAACTCCTTCTATAAATGAAGGATTTGCAAAAAGTTTATTTGGAATATATAAATTGCCCATATATTAATTATACTAAATAATAATAGTCAACACAATACACAAATTCTACCAAGCAAAGTGAGCAAACGCTTTGTTGGCTTCGGCCATCTTGTGGGTATCTTCTTTTTTCTTGATAGCAGAACCTTCGTTCTTTGAAGCCGCGATTAATTCATCAGCGAGTTTGAGGTGCATTGGCTTTCCTTTTCCACCGCGAGCTGCATCACGAATCCATCGCATAGCTAGAGCGGCACGACGTTCTGCACGTACTTCGATAGGCACCTGATAGTTTGCACCTCCAATACGTTTTGAGCGAACTTCAGTCATAGGACCAGCATTGCGCATAGCTAGGTCGAAAACTTCGAGTGGGTTTGGGTTACCAGTCTTTTCTTTAATCACATCAAAAGCAGCATACATGACTTTACGTGCAGTCTCTTTCTTGCCTGCCCACATGATGTAATTGATAAATTTCTCCAACTTTTGAGAGTTGTAGATAAAGTCTGGTTCTACGATATTTCGATTTTTTACTTTGCGTCTCATGTTATTTTTTTATAAATTTTTACTTAGCTTTACCTGCTTTTGGCTTCTTGTTTCCATAAAGTGATCGTCCTTGTCGGCGCTTCTCGACTCCTTGAGTATCGAGCACACCACGCACGATGTGATACCGCACTCCGATCAAGTCCTTTACACGTCCGCCGCGTAGCATGACCACAGAGTGTTCTTGGAGGTTGTGTCCTTCGCCTGGAATGTATGCAGTCACTTCCATACCGTTGGTCAAACGTACGCGAGCGATTTTTCGAAGCGCTGAGTTCGGCTTCTTTGGAGTAGTTGTAGAAACTTTGGTGCACACTCCACGTTTGAAAGGAGCTGGAAAATAAACTGGTCGGTTTTTAAGAACATTAAAACCCTTCGCCAAAGCTACGGTTTTAGTTTTTGCGTGGACCTTTACGCGATTCTTTTTAATTAATTGATTTATTGTTGGCATCAGGTTGACTTATGAAACAAAACAGCCCCATTGGGCTTATGTCGATAATATACTATTTTATTATCTAAAGTGCAAGCCCTGTAAACAGATGAAATAGAAAAGCTATTATAGGATACAGACTACTAGAGAAGAAAACGATAAAAACCAAAAGTAGAATCAGAGAGTATTGTTCGATAACTGCAATCAAAGAATAAAATGATACTGGCAAGAGAGTAAAGAGAATCTTCGAGCCATCGAGTGGTGGTATAGGTATAAGGTTAAATACTCCCAAGGCCAAATTGGTTATAACAATAATTGAAGTTATAAAATTCAGGCTTTTTGATAAATCCACGCTCAAGTGAAAATCTGGTATAAAACGCATGATTGTTCCAAATACAAGCGCGATAAAAAAGTTCGCGAGTACCCCTGCCGCCGCTACAGCCACTGTTCCCCACTTCTTGTCACTCAAATTGTCTGGATTGTATGGTACTGGTCGAGCCCAACCAAACAAAATCGAAGAGCCAGAAAGTACAAGAACAGCCGGTAGAATAACTGAGCCAAATGGATCAAGATGTTTGAATGGATTTAAGGTTAGCCGTCCAGCAAAACGCGCTGTTTTATCTCCAAAATATTCAGCCATGAATCCGTGAGAAATCTCATGGATAACTATCGACATTATTAATATTACTATATAAAAAATTGAATTCATATTTTTACTTTACACTTATTGTATTTCATGATAGCATAAGCCCAATGAAAAAAGTATGTGCAATAACAACTAAAGGTTCGATCATCGGAGGCGGATATTCAAATAGAACCCGTGCTACGAAGTTCAACCCTACCGGCCGAGTCCGAAAATACCCAAATCTTCAAAAGAAGAAGGTTTTTATTCCTGAATTAAACAAAACTATCAATATCGAAGTTACAACCCGTGGCCTACGCACCATGAAGAAAAACGGTGCTTACGCTACCCTCCTCAAAGCTGGACTTATAGAAGTTAAATAACAAACAAAAACTTCCACTCGGGAGTTTTTTAAATTCACCTCTCCCCAACCCTCTCCTGTCAGGAGAGGGTGAAGGGTGAGGTTTATGCCGGCACAAAAGTGAGTGCTGTTCCGGCTTTGCCACTTCGGCCAGTTCGGCCGATGCGGTGCACGTAGGTATCGTAAGTTTGCGGTACGTCAAAGTTTATAACGTGAGTAACATCTGGAATATCTAGCCCGCGAGCAGCCACGTCGGTCGCAATCAATATATTTATCTTATCTTGTTTAAATGAGTCCAATATACGGATACGTTCTCGACTTCGCTTATCGCCATGAATACCTCCCACATGGAAGCCCATATGTTTCAATTCCTTTTCGAGAGTATCCACACTGTGTTTCATCTCACGGAAAATTAACACCTTGTCGGAGCCATCCTGCTTCAAAACTTCATGAAGTTTTTCTATTTTTTCGTCTTTGGTTTTGAAACGCACCACGTCTTGTTCGATGTTCTTTGCAGTTTCACCAGAAATCACAGAGATAAAGCTAGGGTTTTTTAGATATTGCTCAGTCATTTTTCGGATCTCTGGTGATAGTGTCGCCGAAAAGAAAAGAGTCTGACGCTCTGGCAAAGTTTTACCGATTATATAAATCATATCATCACGAAATCCCATATCGAGCATTCTGTCAGCTTCATCGAGCACCACAGAACGGCAACCAGATAAATCTAGAACTTTTTTATCAATCAAGTCTCGTAGTCTACCTGGAGTACCTATCACAAATGAAACCCCCATTTTTATTTCTCGAATTTGCTTCATGATCGGTAGTCCGCCTACGCAAATTGCCGAAAACATTCCAAAGCCAAAAGCGAGCTTTTTAAACTCTTCATCTATCTGAATAGCCAGCTCACGAGTCGGTGCCATTATCAGCACTGTTTCTCTTTTATTTTGACCCTTGGTCTTGGCAATTTTTTCGATCAAAGGAAGCAGGAAGGCTGCAGTCTTTCCAGTACCAGTATTGGCCATACCAAAAACATCTCTACCTTCGAGCATAGTAGGAATAGATTGATCTTGAATTGGTCTAGGCGCAGTGTACCCAGCTCGAGTAATATTTTTATGAAGTTGCGGATTAAATGGGAAATCGGCAAATGTATGCTTTGCCACATATGCTTTCTCTTCCACATGCACTGCTTTTTTTATAAAACGAGAAAAATCGATTCGCTCTCCGCGAGATCTACCACCTCCACCCCTTTTAGTAGCACCAAAACGAGGTCTTGAACTATGAAATTTTTTAGCCCCACCACCAAAACTAGATTTAGCCCTACTGTTAAAAGTAGGACGGCCAAATTTTGACGGCGTTGCCGAATGAGACTTATACATAATTGGGTCACTCCCAATATGCAAATAGAATGCAGCGAGAGAATGATGTTTAGAGAATAGCATTTATGGATTAGTTTGTCAATGTTTCGTTAATTTTCGAAAAAAGGCATAATGAATTCATGCAAGGAAAACACGTTGACGAGTCATATCTAGATCTCCTAGAGCACATCATGGAAAATGGTGTCGCTAAAACTGATCGCACTGGAACCGGAACTATAAGCGAACTAGGTTATCAAATGCGATTCAATCTAGCAGATGGCTTCCCTCTACTTACGACTAAAAAAGTTCCAATCAAATCAATCATCCACGAACTCTTATGGTTTATGCGAGGAGATACCAATCTAAAATATTTGGCCGACAACAATGTACACATCTGGGATGAATGGCCATATAAAGCATACTTGGTTAAAAATAAAATAAATGTTCCGGCAACTGGTAGCGATGAATGGAATACTGGTATAAAAGAATTTATAGAAAAAATCAAAACTGATGAGCAATTTGCAAAAGATTATGGCAATTTAGGTCCTATTTATGGTTACCAATGGAGAAGCTGGCCCACAGCAAATGGAGGTCACGTCGACCAACTAAAAAAAGTAATCGAAGATATTAAAAAAACTCCGGACTCTCGCCGGCTTATTGTATCAGCTTGGAATGTTTCCGATATTGATGAAATGACAAAATCTGGACTTCCACCCTGTCACTGCTTCTTCCAATTCTATGTAGCAGACGGAAAACTTTCTTGTCAGTTGTACCAAAGATCTTGTGATACTTTTTTAGGAGTCCCATTCAACATCGCCTCATATGCTCTCTTTACTATGATAATCGGCCAAATTTGCGGACTCAAAGCAGGAGAATTTGTCTGGACTGGTGGTGATGTACACCTGTACTCCAATCATCTAGAGCAAGCAAAACTGCAGCTCTCTCGCCGGGGCGATATCCGACCACTACCAAAAATGAAAATAAATCCTAAGAAAGAAAATCTAGAAGATTTCACCATCGAAGATTTTGAATTAGTAGATTACAATCCACACGATAGTATCAAAGCCCCTATCGCCGTATAAATAAAATGATTTCATTTATTGCTGCAATTGGTAAAAATAACGAACTCGGAAAAGGAAATGACCTTCTTTGGAAATTTCCCGCCGATCAAAAACATTTCCGTGACATTACATCACTACATACAATAGTAATGGGCCGTAAAACTTTTGAGAGCATCGGTAGGCCGTTACCAAAAAGAAGAAATATTGTAATAACTCGAGATGTGAAATATAAAAAAGAAGGAATAGAAGTAGTACACTCACTAGCCGAAGCATTGGATCGTTGCCCAGATCAAAATGAGGAAATTTTCATAATCGGTGGCGCAGAAATTTATAAACAGACTATGCCGATAGCAGACAAGCTCTACATCACCCATATCGACGCTGAAGATAAAAAAGCTGATACATTTTTCCCAGAAATTATTCCAATCCTTTGGAACGAAGTCAGCCATAAAAAACACAAAAAAGATAAAGATAATCCTCACAATTACACCTTTTCTGTATACGAAAAATTTAATTGACAAAAATACCTAATATGAGACACTAGCAACATGATTCTATCCGATAAAAAGATTCTAGAAGAGATGAAAAATGGAAGTATTGTAATTAAACCTTTTGATCTAAAAAATATGGGCGGTAATTCTTATGATGTACATCTGAGTGAGCATTTTGCTCAGTATGTAGACAAAACTTTGGATGCTAAAAAACATAATAAAATAAAACATTTTAAAATTCCTAAGACTGGTTTTGTATTAAAACCCGGACAATTATATTTAGGATCTACACAGGAATATACAGAAAGTCATAAACATGTACCATTTCTTGAAGGCAAATCTTCTACGGGTAGATTGGGAATCGATATTCACGCCACTGCTGGTAAGGGGGACGTAGGATTTTGTGGATTTTGGACAATGGAAATATCTACTTCAAAACCAGTTCGAATTTACTCAGGAATGCCAATAGGACAAATAATCTACTATGTCGTAAGTGGTAAAGTAGAAAGACTTTATGGTAGAAAGAAAAATGCAAAATATAGTAATCAAGAAAATCTTCCGAAAGAATCAATGATGTGGAAAAATAATTTCTAATCTTTTTCACCTAACGCTTTTAAGACTTTCAAATACATAGCTTCTATCATCTTTTCTTGTTTCTTCCCTGTAGTCACATAGTGGTCCAGTCCTGGTGCCGCATTAATTTCTATAAAATAGTACTCACACTTTTTGGGATTTTGAGTGATGTCGCCATCAGTCACCATGATATCTACTCCGGCAATACGCAGGCCCATGTCATGCGTGAGTTTAATAGCGAGTTTAGAAAATTCTTTATTGATAGTCGTGGTCACATCCACTGCATCTCCTCCTGTCGAGAGATTGGCATTGTCTAAGAGAAACACTTGTTCCCTTTTTATTAGAATGCTTTTTAAATTTAGTCCTTGATGGATCAGTTTATTTTTAATTCGAATATCTGAAAAATTTATTTTGGTGTCTCGCCCATTTTTTATAAAATTATTTTGTTTTTGTTTAAGAAGTATGAGTATTGAACTCTTTCCATCCCCTACCACATACAGCGGTATGCGTTCATAGGCTGAGATTATCTCACCATCGAGCACTACTACACGGTAATCTCTACCTGGTAAATATCTCTCAATGATAGCAATTTTTTCATATTGAAATATATCGAGTAGAGCTTGCTTCAATTCTTTTTCATTCCAAACTAAACTCACAAGAGAACCCTGGCTCATACTATTTGGCTTTACGATGACTGGGTAACCTAACTTTTTTGCATATTTTTCTGCATAGACTATAGTACGGTTACTCTTTACGGTCTTGGCCCAAGAATTTTTAAAAATAGTTTGACCCTCGGCAACTCTGTAACCATGCCTCTTCATGAAAAACTTTGCGTAATCTTTATCTTTAGCGATATCCGATGAAGCGACTCGGTTTAAATCGAGAGAATAAAATCGTAGCGATCGTACAATGCCATTCTTGTAATGCAGTTGCCCAACTACTCCCCACTCTGGCTCAACGACAAAGCTCGCACCGACTTTCGGAGCGAGCTTTTTAATTAGTTTAGTTAAATACGGTAGAGACATTATTTCACATCTACTTCACTTCAATGCCCATACTTCGAGCAGAACCAGCTATAATGTTTATGATACCTTCATCGTCTTTGGCATTTAGGTCCACAAGTTTTTTCTTGCCGATCTCTAGAGCTTGAGCGCGAGTTATCTTGCCAGCCTTAGTTTTAGTATTAGTACCTGAACCTTTTTCTACGCCAGCAGCTTTTAGGATCAATCCTGTTACTGGAGGAGTCTTGATTACGAAATCATAACTTCGGTCTTCGTATACAATGATAGAAACACCCACTTTGTCGCCGGCCATCTTTGCTGTGGCGGCGTTAAACTTGGTAACGAAATCCCCAATGTTTATACCAGCCTGTCCGAGTGCAGGACCAAGTGGTGGAGCTGGAGTAGCTTTCGCAGCTTGGATTTGTAATTTAATTTTCTTGGTAATTTTCTTTGCCATAATGTTTACTTTGCTAGATTAACTTAAATCTTTTTTATTTGCAAGAAATCGAGTTCGACTGGAGTTTCGCGACCAAACATTGAAACAAGCACTTTGATCTTTCCCCTTTCTTGATCGACTGAATTTATCTTGCCTTCTATGTCCTTGAAAGGACCATCTGTAATGAGAATACTCTCGCCCACCACCATATCGATATTATGCTTGGCTGTACCGGAATCCATTTTCTTGAAAAGATAGTCCACTTCGTCTTGCTTGAGTGGAACAGGATTCACCCCAGCTCCGACGAACCCAGTCACGCGCGGAGTATTTCGAACTACATACCAAGAATCATCGGTAACAATCATGTCTACAAGAACGTAACCCGGATAAATCTTCTCTTCCACTTCTACTCTTTTGCCTGCTTTTATTTTTATTTTCTTTTCGACAGGAACGATGACATTAAAAATTTTCTCATTCATTCCCAAAGAGTCGATACGCTGACGCAAATTGCGTAGAACTACGTTTTCGTAGCCGGCATAAGTATGTATAGCATACCAATTTCTTGCTCCTTGTGTTTCCTGCTTTGACATAATGTTAAGTTATAAAGTTAAAAGTTTTTAAGGACTAATAATTTTCTCTAGGCCTCTTGAAAAGATAAAATCAAAGACACCTAAGTAATAAGCGACCAAAACTGACGCCAGGATAACAATAAGGGTATAATAAAAAACTTGGCTTCGAGAAGGCCAGATCACGTGCTTCAATTCCATCTTTGTATCTTTGAAATATTCAGTAAGCTTTGACATTGATTTTGCGAAATCATGTCGCGCAACCGTCTTTTTAGCGCGACTCTTTTAAAAAAGCCCCCAAAAGTAATAATTGAAGGGCTCTTTTAATAATACTCTCTTTACCTCTAAAAGTCAATCCACCAAATGCTAAATAGGTTTATCGTATTTTGTAAGTTATAGATACATTGGAACTGATAGTATTTTCTCCTTTAGGTAGTATTGCTGGTGCTGATTTGACACTAGCATTTGCTTCCATCATCATGTCTTTAACATAATACGCGGGCACAGGATACTCACCATCTTCACTAAAGCTCATAACTTTACCGAGCTTCACGCCTAGACTTTTTGCTAAAACTTTTGCTTTAGCTTGTGCATCATTGATCGCCTCTTCTCTAGCTTCCGCCTGCAAAGCATCTTCATCATCGATAGCAAAATTTGGACCATTCAAGTCGCTCACTCCAAGCGCTCCAAGTTCTTGCATGATCTTGCCGACATCATCCACATTTCTTACTTTTACAGAGATATTTTCATAAGCCTCATAACCGGTAAGCACTTGCTTACCACCGTCACAATACCCTCCCCGTAGACATACTTTTTGCTGATACTCATACTTTGGATTAAAAGATGCGTTTAAAGTTTTTATATCTTTATCTTCTATGTTATTAGCCTTCAGAGAATCAAGCGCTGCTTTTTCGATTTTTGCTACAGCTTCTTGTGCTTCTTTTACTGTCTTTGCTTCCTTTTGAATATTAAAGCTTACATTTGCTATATCAGGAACTGCAAAGACCTCACCGTATCCAGACAAAGTGATGCTATTGTAGTTTAAGCTTGAATCTTTGTAGTTCTTAAATTCACTAAAAACTTTTACTACAAAGAAAAGAGACAAAATGATAAGGAATGCGAGCGCCACTCTGTACAAATTTTTAACGTATTGATTTGGTATTTCAATCATAAATTTTTACATACCTGCCTACCGGCAGGCAGATTATCTACTAATACGCCCATTATATACCAAATTTATCAATGAATCAAATTAACCTCGGGCACAAGTTTTAGTCCAAATTTTTCATAGACTGAAGCAATTATCTCTCTTGCTAAATTCCAGATTTCTTCACCCTCGGCTCCACCATGATTCACTAGAACCAGCGCCTGCTTGTCGTGCACCCCCACATTCCCCACTCTTTTTCCCTTGTATCCACACATCTCGATAAGCCACCCAGCTGGAATTTTTATAAACTCTCCTTCCGCAAAGTAAGGCATATCCGGGTAAGTTTCTTGTAATTCTTTTAGTTTTCCTTTCTCTACGAAAACATTTTTAAAAAAACTACCGGCATTCCCCAATATTGCCGGATCAGGTAGCTTACTCTTACGAATACTGGTCACGGCATCACTCACATCCTTCGGCCGTAGCTCGGCCACGGGCGAGGCTTTCACACTTAAATAATCTGCAAGAATTTTATAAGAAAGATTTGGGTTAGCTTTTTTACTGAGTTTAAAATTTACTGCCGTAATAAAATATTTATCTTTTAATTCATTTTTGAAAACACTGTCTCTGTAACCCAGCTTACAATCTTCTCTCGAAAAGATTTTTGTTTTTCCTGTTTCAAGTTCTACTGCTTCCACGCTTTCAAGTGTATTTTTTAATTCTCCACCGTAAGCACCGATATTTTGCATTGGTGCGGCACCAACGGTACCCGGGACATATGACAAATTCTCAATACCCCAATATTCTCTCTCTACCGCAAACAAAACCAGATCATGCCACACTTCCCCACTCATCGCGCGCACAGCAACGTATTCTGCATCTTCCTCCTTTATTTCTATCCCCTTTAATTTATTTAAAATTACTATTCCATCAAAATCTTGTGTAAATAAAACATTACTCCCTCCGCCTAGAAAAATTCTTTTATTATTTTGAAATTCCGGCAGTTTAAAAAGCTCGAAGATTTCCTCTTCGCTTTCAATCTCGACAAAAAACCTGGCCTGCACCGACACGCCAAAAGTGTGTAGTTTAGTTAAATCGTAATTTTGCTTTATCTCCATGTGGTTTTTATCTTACTCCCTAACTATAGACACAGATCCATCTGGATGCAATCGAATGACTTTGGAGGCTTTGCCTATGGCTTCCCCGCCATCTACATATAAATCCACCTTATCGCCAAAGTATTCTTTGGCTTCTTGGATATTTTTGGACGGGGGCAACCCCTCCGTGTTTGCTGAAGGTGCTACCAGCGGTCCAGTTTTGGAAAGTAAATCTCGCAATTCTTGCGACACGGGTATGCGAAAAGCCAAGGTCTTGGTGCCCCTATGTAAGTATTCAAATTCGTCCGATACGCAATCCAAAATCACACTCACTGGTCCTGGATACTTTTCAAAAATTTTTTCTTCTTCTTCAGGTAATGCTGATCTAAAAAAATTTATTTCATCCGCATGCTTGATGAGAATAATACATGGCTTCTGTGGCGCTCTTTTTCGAATTTCGTAAATTCTTTCTACTGTATTTTTATTTTCGGCGATTCCGACTATTCCATACAAAGTATCCGTCGGCATGACTACCACTCCCCCGCTCTTTAAAACTTTTACAAGATTTTCATCGTTCCAACACATATGTTTACAAACTTACAAGATCTCTTTTTCTAATTTGCGTTCGATTTCGTCTTCGCTTAGTGGACGGATCATCTCATGCAATTCAGGATCTTGTGATAAATCTATCCCCTGCTTGGCGAGTAGTAGGGCAAGCATTTTAATAATTTTAGTGACTTCACGTTCAGAAATCAAGTTGAGCTGTAGGTGTGTCTCTTCACGCAGATCATCGATTTTGGCTGTGCGGTTTTGAGATATGAGCACAAAGATAGCCAAGATGATGGCCTCCAAGGAAACTACAGTAGTGAGAAGACTGAAAGGAAATGGATCAAAGGGGGCTATAAAAGGTATCTTGTTGTTATTGATAAGTATCCACAAAATAAAAATACTGATATTTAGCCAAAGAAAAGTATTGCTACCAAAACTAGAAGTCATCAAGTCTGCTAGTTTCTCCATGGTGGTACGTTTAGCATTGGCTCTGGCCTTCATACTATGAAAAATCTGACGGTGAGAATTTTTTTCATTATCCTCAAACAAAGATCGCAAAAATGAAATATGATTATCTAGCATAGGATATATTATAGCAACAAACGAGAAGCAAAAACAAATTTATTTGTTTAATGTCTGAGTGCTGTTGCTATATGGTAATCCATATAACACTTAAAATGCTCTCATGGAAATTACTAGAACGCTAATGTATAATCCTGTAGTAGATCAAATTGTTATCGGATTCACTACGGGATATAATAGAGCCATCAATGATACAAAGAATTGTAAAATTTTTCGACAAACTCGAAGATAAAGTCAGGGGTCATCTGAGCCATTACCCTATCGTATACGCACTCATAGGAGGCATAGGAGTGGTACTGTTCTGGCGAGGGGTTTGGCATATAGCTGATGATTTTGGACTTCATAGTCTAGCCTCTTTAGTGCTAGGAATTCTCATACTCCTTTTAACTGGAGTTTTTGTATCAGCCTTTATCGGAAACAAGCTCATCATCACAGGACTAAGTGGTGAAAAAAAGTTAGAAGAAAAAGAAGTGGCAGAAATAGAAACTGAGGAAACTCAGATACGCAATCTGCAAAGCACACTTTCTAGACTAGAAAAAAAGCTGGATCATATAGATCAAGATATAGAAGATATGGAAAAATAATGGGGTGCCTATTCGGTTACGCTCCGAATCTAAGAGCTCCACAAGCTCTTGTGCTACTATTACACCATAGGCACCATGTAGCTTTATTTAATCACACTTAGCACAAAAATCAAAATTGAGAGTAACGCAGAAACAAAACACCACGAGCAACCCTTTCTCAAAACAAAAATCTGCACTATGATCAAATAAACAGAAAATAAAACTGCAATCAAAGAAGTTAGAATAATAAAATTCAAAAAGTTTACAGACAATACTACCTCGAAAATAGCAAGCAGTAGATAAAAAATAAATACCGAAGCATAGTAAACCATACCTAGGGCTTCTACTGGTACACCCATGAATCTAGAATAATCACTGTGCACTACAGCATGACAATCAAAACCGACCATGCACACAAGTGGTTTATCTTTTATTTTCTGTGTACGAATATGCTTCGCCACAAAAAATCCGCAAAAAGCTAAAACCAAAATCCCTACATGTATAAAAAGTTGATCTACAAATATCATAAGTAAACAAAGTATAAATTACAGCCAGTGAGAATGCAAATAACTTATATAACTTGTACGCCTTCACCAACAGAGCTCGTGCTTCCTCGAAAGGAAGTGTCATAGCTCTGCTGATGATGACCTCGGACTTCTCTTCGTGCTCATGAAGAGTAACACTCCGGAGGTCTGCAACCAACCCATTGATTTTCCGAAGGTGCCGTTCTGCGGTGCTCATAGTTGGCGGCTCTGTGTGAGACACGAGAACCGCCTGCGTTGGCTGCGTTTTGCTTGGTTTAACAATGCCATTTCTGGCACGGAGCTCTTTCCTCTTGGCGCGCTTGATCTGTTCATGCACTGAATCAAGATCGTACGCAATAAGAAAAGTCAGGAATCTTAAACTTGTCGCTCCGTAAACCTTACGGTACTCTTTGTGCTGATACGTAAGATCATGAATCCACCATGTTGCAATGAGCACACAATAAAAGCGGATCGCCCACACACCTGCCTGCCAGGTGCTTCCCCCATAGTAGAACAACATAGAGAAAGAAAAGAACATGAAAACACAGAGGGCCATGAGAAGCCGCCGAACAGTGGAACGCTTCTTAGTACTATCAAACATTTTTTTATTCTCCCAAAGAACACTATCGCGATATGCGGAAGTTTATACATTATAACATATAAATATATTATTAGCAAGGTGATGTAATTATACACTTTGCTCGAACTTTTTTTAAGAAGAACTAATGCGGACTCGGCAGGGCGAAACAATCTGTCTGGGGATATGGATTCGCCCTGCCTCGGCTGTTTTCCCGCCCGCAGGAGGGGTCTGGGGAATGAATGCAGGCGGAATTCTTTTTTTGATTTTGGCGGTGCGGGCATTAAGAAAAGAAAACACATAATATTGAAATCTCGGCAAAGCCGATATACAAATTTAGTATTGTGCTTGACCCACCCTCCCGTTCGCGCACAGAGCCATACCATTTTTAGGAGAAATTATAAAATGGTATGGCTTGCTCCCAAAAAATTAAACCAGCAAATTTTTTGTTTGTTCAAGATATTTTTGCAAGCCTTCAATTTTTTCTGTTCCTTTAGTTTTGTGCATGTAAGGAAGTTTTACTGTTATGTTTAAAACTAAAAATGCATGAAATAATTTTTTGTCATATTTTTCATCTCCAAAATATCCATCAAGAAATTGTTCACCAGCTTTACCAACGCCTCTTTTTGATATAAGAATGAGACTTCTTGTTATGTCCATAAACGGATGATGAAAACATGGCCATGGATCAAATACTGTAAACGGTTCCGTAGCAAAAACATTTCCTCCACCAAAATCATTGTGGCAATATACACTTTCTTTGCTATCTCCAATAGTAGAAATTAAAATTTTAAAAACGTCATCTATCGAGCCATGTTTTTCATCATCTAAAAGTTTATGCTCTTTTACATATTCAACTTGTGTTTGCATACTAGAATCACCTTTCAACCATTCAGCAATGCTAAGATATTCTGGTGTACTTTTTTTATTGACGATATTACTATATCCTTCAGTTTTTGCCTCATGCATTTTTCGAAGTAACTTACCTAAATCATGGTATACATTTTTTTCTAGTGATTCCTCGCCTTTATATTTACTACTTGCGGTATCAGAATCAACATATTCCATGAGAACATAAAAATGTTCACCAATTTCACCTTCTTCCAAAACATGAGGAACTTTTACTCCTACGTTTTCCCATGCTTTTAAAAATACCCCTTCAAGCCTAGAATTCAATTCACTCAAGGGAATTTTTAGAATAAGTTTTTGCTCTGATGTTTCAAGGATACTTACCAGAGAAGATACGCCAGCGTGTAAAAAAGTTACATCAACTTTTTTACCAGAAAATAAAGGATGTTGAGCTATAAAATCTTTCATCAGAGGAACAAGTTTTTTTCTTCGTTCATTAAATTTTTGATCCACTTCGTGTTCAGAAAGTTTGGGTTCGTTTGTAAAATTAACTGAGCCGATAGATTTTTCTATTTCTGATTTCATAAATTATTAGACGATTATTACTGGCAAATCAGAAACATCAATCGAACCTTTATGTAAAATATGTGGTACACCGACAAAGAGTAAAGGTCTTTCGCCTTTACTAAATTTTTCTTTGTAATAATCTTTTGTCATTTGAGAAAGTGCGGAATGTTCGTCTAGTGTGTCTGGGTTATATTCTGCAAAATTTTTAGGATTCATTTTATCGGCACTTGCTTTCTCTTGATAAAGATAAATAGTCGTTTGTTCTGGGTCGAGCAAACTTGGATCAATTTGATAAAATTTCATTTCTCTTGGTTCCATGCCAGCTTCAACAAGTGCTTGTTTAAGTTCTTGTGGATTTATTGCTGAAAAATGGAGTACATCGTTCCACGCACATTCAAGCGTAGGAATAAATTGCTCCATAACATGTTCGCGGTCTTTATATTTTTCAGCCTTAGATAAATAAAGTTCAGGGTTATTATCTTTCAAAGAATTTAACGGATGAAGAACTGTACCTTGCATATCTGCTGGCACCATGTGATAAAGAAATGCTTTCTCTTTTATAGTTTCTGGTTGGTTTTGAGGTGTAGGGGTTTTTTCCATAAAATTTATTCTGCTTTTTGCGTTTCAATCAACGCTTCCGCAAGTTTTTTCAAATCTTCTTCTTTTGCTTTTGGCCCTCCACCAGAACATATCCAACCTTCATATTTATCAAACCAAAATTCTTTCTCACTCAAAAATTGTTCCCAAATACCTTTTTTCAAATTTTCTGTTCCATGAAGCGGAGCAAGTTTTATGTGTGCATGGTCAATTCCTGTTCCCTCCATCATTAAACCAACTCGTCCAACATCCGAAAAATGTTTTTCTAACACCAAAGCAACTTCTTTTGAAGCGATGATAAATCTCTGTAAAACATCATCTGGCATTTTCAACACATCGCTTCCATAATGTTGCTTTGGTATGACACAGGTAAAACCCTCCGTATTTGGGTCAATGGAAAGGAAAGCCATAAATTCATCGCCTTCCCAAAATTTTCCTGCAGTTTTTATATTTCCCGAAACAATCTCACAGAAAATACACTTGTTGTCTTTTGTTGTTGCGTCGTAGATTGCCATAAAATTATTCGGCGTTGAAAACGCCGTTAGCTAATTGTAAAAATTGTCCTCTTGTTTCTGGTGTCTTCTCATAATGCATACAAACGATTTTGCTGATTCTTTTAAACTTTTTTGCAAAATCAAACGCTTCTTGCGGGCCGAAAGTATAAAATGTTCCAACTGGTAAAAGTGCAATATCAACTTCGAGGTTTGAAACATCAAATCCTGATTCATAAAACATATCACCCGCAAAATATATTGTTTGGTTTTCCACTTCAAGTAAAAATCCAAGATTCTCAACTGGTGCAGAAATATTTGGCCCGTGGTCAACGGTAAAATAGGTTACCTTGATTTCGTCTATCAAAAAACTATCACTACTTTTTACCTCAGTAATTTTTGCAGACAAATTTTCTTCACCAACTGCCTCTAAACATTCATGGTTTAAATATAAATTTTTCGGTGATAGTTTTTTAATATTCTCAAGATAAAAATGATCGCCGTGTATATGAGAAACCAAAAAAGCGTCAACTGGCTTAACAGTATCAAGTTTATCAATTGGTGTTTTGTTGCCAATATCAAAGGCTAATCTAAAACCTTTTTTGGTTTCTAGGATAAAGCCAGATTGTTCAAACTTCGTTAGGTTCATAAAATAATTTTAACATTTTATGAGGTATTTTTCCAATAGCCCGCCCCGCCAAAATCAAAAAAGAATTCCGCCTGCATTCATTCCCCAGACCCCTCCTGCGGGCGGGTTTCGGACTGGGGGTTTTCGGATTTCAAAAATGCGTCGCCAATCACAGTGAAAGAATTGCTGTTAATACACTTGGCATTTCTTTCACTCCGTCACTTCCGCTAAAATGTCCTTTGTTGTGTTCAGTCGCAGTTTTTGCACCAAGCCGTTCACTAAAAAGTTTTTTGTTTTCTTGCGGTACCACATCGTCATCATCGGAGAACACCGCAAAAAACTTTTTAGTGTGTTGTTTTACTTTCTCAAAATCAATCGGAGTTTCTAACCACGGCTTGGCGATTTCTTTTTCCTCATCGGTTTTCAAGTTCATAAGCGTAAACCAACCAGCGACAAAAGTCGCGCCTCCAATTTTTCTGTTGGTGGGTAAACTTTCCAAATATCGGAGAATCGTTTGGCAACCGATGCTATGCCCAACGAAAAAAGTATTCTCATCAACTTCGCCGACAATTTTGGAAAGGTGCGAAACCCATGCTTCAATTTTTGGCGCGGCTGGTTCTGGCATAGCCGGAATCTGAACTTGAAAACCGTTTTCCTCAAGCTCTGTTTTTAGCCACGGAAACCAACCTTCATCGGGGTAGCCGTCCCAGCTGTGGATTATAAAAGCTCGTTTGTTCACACTTGTTTAAAAAACTTTTTCAATATCGGCTCCAAATCATCAACAGCTCGATATATTTCAAGTTTAACATTTTTATTTCCGCCCATCATCGCCGAAAGTTTTTTACCGTCTTGTTCTCTGTAAAGACAAAGTATAGGTTTCTTGCCTTCCATTTTCCCAATTTCATAACCAACGCCCAAACTCGGCGTTGTCAATTCGGCGACAACAATATCAGCTTCATTAAGCCACTCCATATCTCTGTCGTAAATATATTCGTCTGTTGGGCCGTCCTCGCCCATAGCTGATAAAGTTTTGTCACCGATATGCTCGGTCAAAACTTTCCCATATTTTCCAAGCAGGTTGATAATTTCAAGATAAAGTTCCTTGTCATCACGTCCGCCCCGAATTGATCCGGCAAAATAAATTTTCATAGATTATAGAGTTTCTTATTCTTAAATGGAATCAGGGCAAGCACAACTGCTTCCCTATAGTATTTCGTTCTGTCCACCACATTATCGGTCAAAATACCAACTGCACCATTTTCTTGCTTTGAGTTTGTTCTACCAAAAACGATATCGTCCGCCTCGCCCAGTTCTTTTCCTTGCTTAATAAGTTCTGCAATTTGAGGAGGCAAGAAAAAGGTTCCTGTTCTGCCTTTACCATCCCCGCCACCTTTTTCCTTTATAACTACCCAAGCAAATGCTTCCATATTAGAATTTTTTTCTTCTATGCCACCCTCAATTCCTACACAAAAGTCCGCGTCTTGTTTTTCCTTACAAGCATTATTCGCTCTATTACAAGCACCAGAAAATGTTTCCGAATCATTTCTTGGTTGGTCACTTACACCAGAAAGGACAGAAACGCCCTCAATTTCAAATTGTTCGTTCGGAAACATTTTCTGAAAGCCCTCCAATGTGGCATTAATTTTAACCGGATTTTTGGATGCGATGACAATTTTTTTCATACAAAATAATTTAAAGGTTTTTTATAAAGTCGCGCAAAAGCTTTGAGTTCGACAACATCAATTCGTCGCTCGCCACGTTCAATTTTAGAAATGTAGGATTGTGGCTTATTGAGCTTTTGCGCGACATCTTCCTGTCTTAACCCAACTTCTGTACGCGCCTTTCGCAAGTTAACCACAACTTTTTTGTATTCTTCACCGTAAATGCTTTTTGGCATATTAAGTATAGCATATAACCCGTTGCAGTATATACCAAGATAGGTTATAATTGTTTTATGGATTGGCGACGCATTTTTGAAATCCGAAAACCCCCAGTCCGAAACCCGCCCGCAGGAGGGGTCTGGGGGGTTTTAGGAAAAAAATCGGCGGCTACAACTAAAATAAAAAGGATGGCCTTTTCAAATTTTTTGATGGATAACGATTATTCTACTGGAAGTATTTCAATAGTTCCCACTCCTTTGTCGGAGTAGTCAAGTACGATGTGCTTACCATCTGGAAACCATCGTGGATTAAGAGCGGGCCCTTTTTCTATTTCTGTTTCTACTTTTTTGTTTCCTGTTCCATCCGCGTTAACCATATAGATATCGGAAGCGGTAGCATTGTACTGATCTTCTTTGGTAAGATTGTAGGCAATCCGCGAGCTATCGAATGACCACGAGGGATTTTCGCCAGAACCAACTTGCGCTTTATTGTTGCCATCTACATTCACAACAATAATTTTTTGTGGCCCGAAACTGAACGAAATATATGCTACTTTTTTACCGTCAGGAGACAGCACTGGAAATGCGCCATTCTCATTGTCGGGTGTAAGTTGTTTGACAACGCCGTCGAAAGTTACCGATTTTATTACGCCTTGGGTAAGCGCATTATTGCGGTATTCTCCATAAACTAAAGCGACATCGCTACCTTTCCTTGTTTGCCTTGTTCCGCCCACATCAACAACCTTCAGTTTATTGCTGTCATTCCTGTCAATAAAAGCGATGTCTGTTACCGAAATCCAACGAGGGAAAGTGACATCTTCATTTGCAGTGGTTAAAACTTTTTCGTACGAGCCCGATTCAGTTACTACCTTAAGAGTTTTACCAATAACTGCAAAAATATATCTTTCATTGTAATGAGTATCCACTATTGGCGACCACTCGAAATTCATAACTTGGCCAACTGGATTTTTCATTATTCGCTTCATGCCAGTGCCATCGGCATTTATAACCCACAAACCACTTTCTTCTGGTTTTTCTGTACCAGATTCCGAATAGCCGGATTTCCAAAAAGCAATTTTAGAGCCGTCGGCAGAAACTTTGGGATAAAAATCCGGTGAAAATTGCTTAGGGATAAGACCAATGGCAACCTTCAGAATTTTGTTAAGCGGGACAACATTCTTTGAAGCGTTAGGAACGGTAGCAGTGGGGGAATTATTAGAGACAGGTGGATATTGCGTTGCATCAGGAGTTGGAGATTTTCTGACTAACACAAAATATCCACCAACAACTACAATGGCAACGATAACTATGATTAAAACGATATTTACAAATCCTTTTTGATTATTCACAATCGAAGTATATCGCTGTCACAATAAATTTTCAATTGCAACACTAAGGTTAGAAAAGTAGAAAAGGTGTCAGGTACCTTTTCTTTTTGAAATGGTATACTGTGGGCATGGGAAGACCACTACGTTCATCTAAGGGAAATATTATCTACCATGCCATTAACCGAGCGAATGGCAGAGTTTCCATATTCCTAATTCCGAACAAGTTACTTCTGGTGTGTCTATTGTACCAAGCTCGCACCTATTTCCAAAACAAATGATGTCGCACGCTCCGCGTGCGTGGTGACTTGAAACTGCCCTGTACGCTCGGAGAAAGCCCCACGCACTGGCGAGTACGCCAGCAACCCCGAAAGAAAAAACACTCCTTGCATTTCTGATTTGGCGGGGGTGAAATTTCTTTTGAAAAAGGAAAGGGTGTTTTTCTTTCGGGGTTCTGCCCTCCAAGTATTCGGGCAGTGCGTGGGGCTTCAATACGGACGAAGTTTTGGCAAAACTATTTTTTGGGGAAAGGATTTGCCAAAACTTCGGCTCATTTGTTTTTGAATTCGGATGTCGCAAATGGAAAAGGAGGGGTTTGGGGAGGAATTTTCCATTTGCTCCTCTTTTTGTTTTGGGGGAATTTGGGGCGGACAAAAAAAATTGAGAAAAAATGTTATTCATGTTAGTATAGTTGTGAGGGTTAGTTTCAACGCTCATACTTATACTATCATACTATGGAAAGCAAACAAAATAAAGAAATTGGGGATAAAATAAAAGTCTTTCGAGCAAAGCAAGGACTAACACAGGACGCTCTTGCAAGAAAGTGTGATATTCCATATACGACACTGACTAAAATTGAGTCGAATGTCATAACTAAGCCGTCAATCCAAACGGTTACTAAGATTGCCGAAGGTCTAGGAATAAGTATTGATGATTTGATAAAATAATTTTATGCGTGAAAGATTTTTTGAACAAGGAAAAATGGATGATAAGAAAGCAATTGAGCGAGAGCTTTCTGATCACGGTATAAATGATCCCAAGGACTGGCGAAAAGCCCTTGATTTAGAAACACCTCTCAATGGAGAAGAAAAAATTGAACCGCTTGGTGAGACAAAACGCGAGCAAGTCGATATAAAAAATTTAGAACGGATTTTTACTTATTTGGAGGGTGGCTTAAGACTTTCTGATAGATCAAAGATTGAGAACTTTGGAACTCTCACAGATGGAATGGATCGATTAAAAGCTTTACAGTCGATGAGTCTTACAGAAGCTTCTGAAGCAGTACGCGATTTTGGTTTAACCGGCGGAGCCTGGGATCATCTTAGTCGTCGTTTAGAATTCTATCAAAAATTTGTATCAGGAGAGGCAACTAAAAAAGTAAATGCCAAAGAATACGATAAGAAAACGCGACAATGGGTTGATGTTGTAATAGAGGAGCCAATCGACACTTCTTGTGCCACTCCCGAAACAATTAAGCTTGGTGTTTTAAGGGACATCTATTACGCGGCGATGCAAGGAACGCCGGAAATGGGTGCGGTGAAAGTTGCTACCAAAAAAATCAATCGAGATATAGAACGAGCAAAAGCTAAGGGAGATTCGAGATCTGCTCAAAGTCCCATTAAGAGCGCTGTAGAATTTCATGGATACTATTCTGGAATTTTTGAAGGCTCACTTGGTCTGTACCCAGACTTAAGTCAATTATATAAAGGGTGCAGAGATGAAATAAGAAGCCGACCTACTAACAGCAATCTCGATGAGAAAGAATTGGAGCATAGAGCGGTTTTAATGACTGCCCGACGTCTTGAGGGTGCATATAATTACAACGGAACATTAAATATATCCGAGTCTCCTTATAGTGCCGGATTTAAAGAATCAATCACGGTAGGACAACTAGGTCATCGAGTGATGCGCCAGATGAAAGGAATGAGAGGCAAGATTCAAAAAACGAACTTCCGAAATGTGGAGAGGTTTATTGGAAAGTCCGGCGATAATCGATATCAAACGGAAAAAAAGAGGCTCGATAAAGACGTCAAGTCGTTAGAAGATTTTGTTCAGGATAACAATAGCTACGATGCGTCTTATTTATCAGTGAAAGAAAGTGGCTCTAAAAGACAAGTAAAAGGCAAAGAAGCCGCTGGGTTAATGACTAACCAGAAAAACATCGAAGCAGTTCAAAGAGCCCAGATGTGGTTTGAAAGAGAAAGTGAAAAAATAAACCATTGGCTTGAAAAATCAAATACAAAGATTGCTACCTACGATATACCCGAAGAAGAAAGAAACGCAATCTACTCATCAGTTCAGGAACGATACGCTAAGAAAGTTGCCGATCTCCAACAAGAATATCAGGCCGAGATATCTAAATTGGAAAATCGTACACCGGAAGAACTTTTGGGGGCTTTCAAGGAAAGACAAACTATTGTCAATAAGCGATTTGAAAAACGGAAAAGCCTAGCTCAAAAAGCTTTGGATTTACATTTCCGCTTTAATCACGAGGGCCGTGATTACGGAAGTAAACCTTTTGACCAGATTGACTGGGTTAATGATGCTCGTTTTGGAATGATCAAAAGAGCTCACCGCGCGTTAAGTACGGGTGTAGACGAGCAAACGGTAATGATGAGAGCGCTGGCTGAAGTAAACGGCGAGTCTCCGAGCGATCAAAATCCAGAGAAATTTATTTTAAATATTCTTAAGTCTGGAAGACCAGATAAAGTAATACAAAACTTTGAAAAGTTTTCTGGGATTACTGAAGATCAACATTTAAATATTTTACTAGCTATAATTGGAAGCGGTGCTGGTAGAGATGCCGTTGAAAACTTGGATAAATTTACTGGGATAACCCCCGATAATCACTTCCAGATTGTACAGGCACTAAATTCATCAAACGCTGGTGAAACTGTTGTTACAAATCTGGAAAAATTTAGCGGAGTTAAACCTGAAGAAAAAAGAGATATATTGCTCGGTGCTATTAGAGGCGGCGGAGGACATCAGGTCACCCAAAACTTTGAAAAGTTTTCCGATGTTTTTAGTGAAAAAGATCATCCCGAGGTGGTACATGAATTAAGTAAAGCAGGAGCTGGTGGGGCGGTAATTGACAACTTCCAAAAATTTAACGGGATTCCAATGGAAGAACATCGCGGCATGGTACTGGAGGCGATCAAGGGTGGTGGCAGTTATCAGGTGATCCAGAATTTAGAAAAATTTAGGGGCATTACAGAAAAGGATCATAGAGACATTGTTTTGGAAATAATCAAATCAGGTGGAGGAGGATATTACTTGAATAATGCCCTAGACAAGTTCAAGGGTTTAGAGGAAGGTTTGAGACAGGTTATCAAAGCTGGCAAATACGAAGCCCTGCCACATGTTCTTGAAGCCGGTTTTACGATAGAAGAAATTACCAGATTCCCGTTCCTTATTTCTCCGCTGGTCACGAAGAAATAGCGTATAATAAATTAATTTAAACATATGAAAAAAACAGCAACAACGTTTCCGAATAGCATAATGCCACTTGATATGTCGATTGACGTTCAAGCACCAAAATCGCTGGGGTTAACAGCGAAAGTGTTTATACATGAGAAGGCTCGCGCATTGCCACTCTATAATCAACCAGTTAAGTGCGATGCCAATGGCCAAAGCAAGGACGGCAAAGAAATTGCTGTCGATACTGTAGGCCGATGGCTGTTCGGAGTCCCGGGGTATGAGGGCCATATCAGAATCGTGCCGGATGATGGTAAGGTCTCACTATACTACCCTAAAGAATCCCCAAAGGTCGTCCACGAGCTCGTCTCTTCTTTAAAGGAGGCGGTAGAAACCAGCCAATAATTTCAAACATATGAAAGAATCTTTTGAATACAAACCGGCACCACAAGAAACAACACATTCTCCGCAAGCCGAAGCAAGGCTTACTCCGGAGCAAGTAGCTCAAAAAAGAGAAAAAGTTTTGCAGTCTTTGGAAAAGGCTCGTCTTTTGCCTGCTGACTGGAAAAGCGGAGCTGGAAAGAGTCGAGACGAAATGGTTGCGGCTTTAGAATCATCGCTCGAAGAATTGGACACTTTAGAGGCAGACATTAAAGCACTGCCAGAGGAAGTTGCTCCACCTGTCCGGTCAGAAAATACTGCTCCGCGTCCTGTTGAGAGAAAGAAAACAACGCCCCCCTCGGAAAAAGCCGAGCAACCGAAAAGACAATTTGATCAAGAAGCTCAATATATCACTATCGGTAGCGTTCACATTCCAATTTGCCAACCACCACAAGACAATCCTGAATGGCAAGCTGTCCCAGGAAAGGTTTTTGTGTCCGGGGGCAAAAAGTTTTCTGAAATCCGTTTTATTAAAGATACGCGTGGCTTAACGCATGTTGCCAAACCCGGAGAGCTAATGAACTTCTCGGAAAAACACCGGGGAGAAAGACTGGAAACTGTGGACACCGTTCTTGAGGGCAGAAATGAACTAAAGGCTTTTAATGAAGCTCTTGCACGTCTCGGTGAATTATCTCGATCGTATGCGGAACTTAATCCTGATAATCCGAACTATGACGAGGAAGCTAAGAAACTTGGGGCTCAAATTGATAAATTCACAGATGCAGGCGGGCTTAAAGAAATACTTAATCTTGATGAAGCTAAGCTAGAAGATGCGGATGGTTTTGCGGAAAGAGCGGCCGAAATTATTAAGACCCAACAATATTTAAGATCGTTGGATGAGGGTGGAAATGAATTTGTCCCCGAACGCGATACTCACTTTAAACTCACCCCATATTTTGAGAAAAAGTTTGCGGGGTTTGCAACTTTAGTAAACCGCCAGCTTGGGCTCGGCAACAATGCTTATCTGGAAAATTTGGTAAAAAACAAAAAGTCTCCGGAATGGGAAAAATTAAGTGCAAAGGGTATGAGCGTAATTGTCGGTCCCCGTGGTACTGGTAAAAATAAATTGACTGATTTCTACTGTGGCGAAACTAACCGTCCGCTCTTTCGATATGCCTGTTCCCCTGACAAGGAAGAGCGGGATTTAACTTATGATGTAGAACTTTCCGATGGCGAAGTAGTACGCATTCCGACTCGTATTTTGACGGCAGTAACTACTCCAAATGCCGTGCTTGAACTCGATGAGTTAAACCTACTTCGACCAAATGTTGCTAAATTTTTCAACTCACTCTTTGATGGAGATCGAGCTGTATTCTTGAACGACCAAGTAATTAAAGCGGCTCCGGGAGTGGTATTTATAGGTCTTATGAACCCAGCCGAGTATGACGGTGTTGAAGATTTACCAGAAACGATTGACGACCGTTCAAACATCATGGCAATGGGTTACCCACCGTTCCGAGAGACTGATCCTGCCACCAATCGTGAAAAGTTTACTCACGATGAGGCTTTAATTCTCAAAGAGAATATTACTCCACTCAAGGATCTCTCCGACGATCAATTCCGCAAAGTTTGGGATTATGCAATTAATGGCGTGGGAGCACAGGTGTCGCTTGATGCCACGGCAGTCAAAGTGATTAAAGACCTGAAAAATTTGGTTGCAATTTGTGACCGTACTCGCCAAGTTGCTGAAGCGTACAAGACGAGAACCGGCGAAACCAGACTGGAACGTGATATTTCTCTCCGTGGCTCCATAGAAGCCGCCCGCTTCTACTCTGAAAATCATTTATGGGAAGCGGATTTTGCAAAAATGCCAGGCTGGAAAGCTGGTTGGAATGCGGCTCAATATGCTATCGCAATGACATACTTACCCCATACCGATACTTATCGCCGCGGTAAAACTGACCGCGATGCCATGATGCTGATCTTGGCAGAAGGCGTTCGATAAGTAGGCGTAATATTAATATTAATCAAAAAAAGCTTATGAAAAATTTTGAACAAGGAAATAGCCCAGAAAAAAATAAAATAACAGTGATTAGGATAAATGGCGCTGAGCATAATTTGAAAAATTTGATTGACCTCTTGAATAAAAATGGTCTCAAAATAGAAAATCTTTTTGCTCAAGATCCAAGGGAGGGAGCTGAAAAAAGAATCACTAAAGATTTTATTCCAGCTATGCTGTCACAGCTAAAAGTTAGCGCATCCTATAATGAGGTCAAGAATGTATTGGAAACCAGCGATGAATTTAGGCCTTATATTGATAAGCTCCTCGGTTCTATATAATCTATGTCAATAGAATCACCAGGCGTACAATTCAATCCGGAAAAACAAAGAACTCCGGAAATCAACCAAGCTGAACGGGATCTCAATGAGATCATCCCTATTTTGGCGCATGGTTTGGTGCGTCGGATAGAGCAAAAAGGATTCTCCGGAAAAGTCAGAATTCAGGCTCTTGCTGGCGATACGTGGGGAGTTGCTAAGAGTCCAGAGAACCTAACAGACGTTCCGAACGTCATCATATATCCACGCGAATCTCTCTCCGGTGACAAACGGCTTATTAATGCTCGCTTGCGCCATGAAATCGGAAACCTCAACTATCCAATAGACGCTGAACTGAATGCACTTCGTGGATGGTGCTATGAAAATAAAGTTGCCCCTGAACTTCTGACTTCACTGGTTGAAGCGACACACGAAGCCTCTGTCAACTATTTGGAAATGCAGAACTCTCACAGTGATCGACCGGAGGAAAATTTTCGAGCACTCTATGAACAAGAAATCAATACTCAACAGATTGCAGATGGTGTTGCTCAATCCGCACCTTATAAGCAAGCGGTTGACTTAACCCTTCTCTACTCCCTTTCTCAAACTAGACTCGTACCGGCAGAGCAATTTGAACGTGCTCTTGGTACTGCCCACCCAGCAGTACAGGAAATTTTTGATAAGCAAACCCGGTCCATCTTAGATCAGTCTGTCAAAATGGCTGTGCCTAAAAAACAAGTGCAGTTAGTGCGCGAGTATTTGTGGCCGAAGTTTTCAAAATTAGTCGCTCTATCCGGTCCAGCTGAAGCTAGCGGTGAAGAAGTGCATGACAAGAAAGCTGAACAGCTTCAAGAGGAACTTCGATCAGAACAGAGCCCTGAAGCTCAAGCTCGAGCAGAGCAAGCAAAGGCTATCCAAGAAAAGATCGAGAAAATGAAGGAAAAAATGCGCCAAGCCAAGAGCGGTAAAAAACCACCGCAGGAGCAACGCCGTGAACAGGGCAAGGAGTCACCCAAACCAAAGGAGCAAAAACTTAGTGCGGCAGAAAAACAAGAACGTAAAGAAGAAGAAAATCTTTTGGCAGAAAATCTGCAAGAGCAACTGCAACGTGCCAAAGAACAGTTAGAGAAACTGCAAAAGCATGGACAGCAACCGGAAGCTCCGAAACTGCAAGATAAAAAAACGCCTTCAATGGAAGATATCGGCAAGCAAGCCGAGCAGATGAAAGCGCAAGCGGAAAAGGCAATGCAAGAGGCCAAGGAAGCCGGTGCTGATGAAATAACCGAGGAGCAATTGCAAAAGCTCAAAGAACAGCTGGAACAGTTAGAGGAAGTCGCAAAACAAATCGCAGAGAGTGGCGCATTAGAGGAAGAGCTGGCAAAGCCCGAGGAAGAGCCTATAACTTACAACATCAAAGAGTACGGAATTAACGAAGCCGACCTCACTCCAGAACAGTTAGAGCATTTACAAAAAGTTCGCACGTTCGCACAAAGCACTTCTAAAGTGTATCGCACAGCGATGCGACTTATCATGACCGGATACCAGCAGAAGAATCCGAATTTTACTGACGAGATGTTGCAGAAAATGATGAAACGTGGCTATGACGTGCCAGACTTTTCTATATACGGATCGCAAGCGGCTCAAGAGTTTTTGTCAAAACAAGACGAACTTAGTGTAGACAGTTTTAGCGAGAACTTTTTAGTAAATTTTCAGCTACCCAAGCCTCTCGCAAGATTTTGGTATAAGGGCGGTAGTGGGAGCAAATCAATACCAGTGAAAGACGGTGAGATTGAATGGGGTCATTTTTATCGAATGGCCATGCCAGTTATTTATAGCGGCATAGATAAGTCACAAATGTCTGGTTTGTATTTAAATCGTTTGAATCAGTTTGGCCAGCATGATCCAAAAAAATATTATTACCTTTGGGAAGCTATAAATACTGCCTTAGAAGATCAAGCTAATGAATCTGAAGATTCAGAAAAAGGTGAAGGTCAGGATCAGGGAGAAAATGGAGAGGGTGAGGAATCTGGAGACGGACAAGAAGGATCAGAGTCACAAGGAAATGAATCGGGCGAATCTGGCCAAGGTCAAGGTGGAGAGGGTGCTGGTGAGGGCGGGCAAGGAGAGGGAGAAGGATCAGGTGAGCCAGGAGGAATGGAATCCGGCGGCGGCGGAGCGCCATCTGCAAAAGAAATGCAGGAACTTTTGTCTGAGATGCAAGACATGCTCAATAAGGATAAAGAAGGTGGCGGTGGAGGGCAAGAAGCTATAGATCAGATGCTTGAACAGCTTGCTGAAATGCAACAGAGCCTTGAAGCCGGAGGAAGCCCCCAAGACATGGCCGGACAAATGCAGGGTGCGATTCAACAGCTCTCTGAAATGATGGGAGGTATGGAGGGTGGAGAGCCGGGCCAAGGAGAGAGTCAGGGTGGCGGTAAGCCAGGACAAGAATCCGGTGAGTCTGACGGTGAATCTGGAGAGCAATCACATGAGCAATTTCAAGAAGGCGGTAAAACACACCAGAAAGCAGTTGAAAGTTTGTTCAGTAAACCTAATGAGGAATTGCTCAAACAATTAAGACAAGCTGAAGCTATGGTTGGTAGTAAGTTCACCACACAAGATGAAAGTGGAAATCTTGTTGCTAAAGATATAAGCAACAATATTAGTAGGCAGTTAAGTCGTGATGATTCGGAGCTTAATCAAGCAAACGCAAGACAGCTAGATACATTGGAGGAATTAAAACGACAACAGCAAGCTAAAATGGAGGCAATGTACCGAGAAATGTCAGGGCTTGATGGAGAAGCATTGCGTGTCTATGTAGATTACATGGAATCAACTAAGGAGTTTATAAGTGATATTACAGATTTCTTTGTAAGGAAATTTAAGCTGGATAAAGAGTACATCAGAGAACGAAATCAGCGACGCGGTGCGAGGTTGCAGAGAGGATTCACTCAAAATATTCTTGGTACAAAAAATGGTCGTACTGTGATAAACCCCCGCTCATTTGAGAGAAAGCGTCCGCCTGAGAAACCACAGTTCGCATGGACTCTTATCATCGACAATTCCGGCTCTTGTTCAGGTGAAATTATCGAGCAAGAAAAGAAATTGGCGGTGGCACTGACCGAAGTTGCAAAAGACCTTGAAATTCCTTTGGAGATCGTTACATTTGGCGGTCCCGATCAATTCCAATTCTTGAAAGGTTTTGAGCAGGATGTTGCCGGTGAAGATTTGCAAAAAATGGTGTTGCTTAACGCAGATCAAGGAACACCCGACGTTATCACCCTTGATGCGGCTTGTACCAGTATGGAAAAATTCACCAATAAGTTCAGACGGTCTTATAATTTTGTATACTTCATGACTGATGGTCAATCGGGTTCAGGCTCGATTGAAGCAGTAATCAAAAAGCACAAAAAGAACATGGTCATTACCGGCATTGGTATGGCAGGAGCCGCTTCAACTATTGCCCAGACATGGGGCAAAAATGCAGTCGAAGTCCCGGACGTTAAAAAACTATCGGATGCTTTTATTAGGAAAGTCGAAGATCAGATAGATTCAACATTCGATTAATTTAAAAAATATGAAAGAAAACTTTGAATCACGATTTGGCCAAATAGATAATCTGCTCAACGAGGTTGAGCAATCAACCAGTGGCAAAAAATTACTCGCTAAGATTGATGATCTTTGTAGCGAGATCGATACCGGTTTTGATGGAAGAAAATTAGAGATAACCGAATGGCCAGTTGAACGTAAAAGAAAAGAAGCCATTGATTCTGTTGACCAATTTGTTTTGAATCTGCTGTCAATGGATGAAAATTTCAACGTTCGCACTCTCTCGGCGTGCAATCCTAACATGCCAGAGGCTTCCCTGCGTCGATTAGCAGAGGGCGCGAATGATTATGTCCGCATGGTCATTGCCAACAATCCTCAATCTTCATCGGATGTTCTTGATCGTATCGCAGAAGTAAGCGGTGAGCAGGAGGTGCTTGAAGCAGTAAAAGGAAATACGAACGTATCAGCCGTTACGAAATACAAGATAGAAAATCGAATGTAAAACTGATATAATCATCTTATGAATAAGCTAATAATGGGAGTTGGATTGCCTGGTTCTGGTAAGACTACCGCATTGAAGCCATTTGCCGAGAAAAATTCTTACGTCTACCTTTGTCCAGATGATATACGTGCGGAGTTAACTGGTAATCCAGCCGACCAATCAAAAAATAAAGAAGTATGGGCTGAGGCATATAAAAGAGTGGCTGATGCTCTTGGAAAAGGAGAGACTGTTGTTTTTGATGCAACTTTTGCACGTGACTCTGAAAGGAAGAATTTTATTACGTTTGCCAGAGAACATGGAGTAGCGAAAATACAAGGAGTTGTTTCGGATATTGATTTTGAGGTGGCACAAGAACGTAATCTTGCAAGAGAGCGCGTAGTTCCTGAACACGCAATGCAAAGGATGCACTCAATGCTCGAAACTGTCCCACCTGAGATAATCGAGGGATTTGATAGTTTATTTTTTATTGATGAATTCCAAAAACTCAAACAGGCTGAGACCGGTGGAGAGCATAAAATAAGTAAGGAATTTAAGATCAGATAATATATAATACTGACTCTATCTAGGGAGCCACCGCTCGCCCCCTCCTCTCCTCCCCTCGCGAGCGGGCTTGCGCGCGAACGGGAGGGTGGATCAAGCGCATTTGCATTTGAGCCTCGGACATTTCCGCTAGGGCGTCCACGCCCTTGGATGAGCGCCGCCGTAATAAGCAAGAAAAATTTAAAATCTTGAGAAATACTCGGATATGAAAACGAGGATGGGGGTTGTGCGAGGGTGGACTCCGAAGGCACGCTAAACGAAGCCACAAAGCTCTAAACAAAGATAAACGACATAAAGCACTGAATACTACAAACTACCACTGCGAGGAGGAGACCGAAGCTGGGGGAAGGATTCCTTCCTTCCCCCAAACAGCATGGCGCCCGAGCACCCGCCCCGCAGGGCGGGAGTGCGAGGAGAAGCGCCAAACCTAGACATCTAGGCGCGAGTAGCCCTAGCGGAAATGTCCGAGGCGAATGCCGAGGGTGGTACCACTTAGACTTGGACAATCACTAAACAAAAGAAATGACCGAGACAATATTTTTGTTTTAAATTTGTATTTTTGTCCGCCCCGAATTCCCCCAAAACAAAAAAGAGGAGCAAATGGAAAATTCCTCCCCAAACCCTTCCTTTTCCATTTGCGACATCCAAATTCAAAAACAAATGAGCCGAAGTTTTGCAAAATCCTTTCCCCCAAAAATTGCTTTGCCAAAACTTTACCCGCATTGAAGCCCCACGCACTGCCCGAATACTTGGAGGGCAGAACCCCGAAAGA
>Ga0163151_10001929_pt1 | contig 33673 bp, 30 predicted proteins | sample OliLakLV19MP5IB2_FD_145596 | JGI IMG/M metagenome (GOLD analysis project Ga0163151, IMG submission 145596) | Freshwater microbial mat bacterial communities from Lake Vanda, McMurdo Dry Valleys, Antarctica - Oligotrophic Lake LV.19.MP5.IB-2 | ecosystem: Environmental > Aquatic > Freshwater >... | reverse complement strand
CCATTTGCCAGATCGACAGCGATGGATTGCGATCCTCGTGGGCGGGACAGCAGGCAGACCACCCTTTGCCATTCCGCTTCGCAGTCTTCAGCCGCGACAGCACCAGATCGACAGGCGTCATGCGTCACCCCCTTCCTGAGTTGGGGGGAACAGTAATTGTTGTGGGGCGGATTCCGGTGCTGGCGGTGATGTGATCGACGGCTGACTGAGGGCCTGTCGAGCGGGGCGATGGGTGGTGTCGCCGTCCGATTTTTCAATCCGATGGTCATCACGATGGGGCCATTCCGGCCCGGATTTGGTAGACTCCATGTCGTTGACTTTCGATGCGCGGCCGCTGTCTCACCACCGCAGGGATGGACCGACGGCCGCCGTCGTTTGTGGATACGGGGGCGCAACTCCGCACCCCTTACGAGGCAGGGGACGGTTGCGGCAAATCATTCGGCGGCGGTCGATTGCCGGTCGGTGATCCAGTCGCGCACCGCCTGCGGCGAGAACAACAGCCGGCGACCAACACGTGCCACCGGCAGTTCGCCGGCTTTGACCGCCCGCTGGATCGAACGCGGACTGAGCGTCGCCGCCGCCGCGGTGTCGGACAGCGACCACCCGGCCTTTTCACTGAGCGGGGTCGTTGCGGGCCTGCGTAACGCAGCCGGCAGGGTTGAGGCGTTCGACATGGCACTTGCTCCTACGGGGTCAGTGGATGACTCACAACGTAGGGCAGTGTCTCAAGAGTCTCGGACAAATCGGGGGACAGTGCTGTCCCTATTTTTGTCCTTCGGATTGTCCGCTTCGGACGAGCTTCACTGTTCGCTTTCCCGGACTGATTTCAAGATCAAGCAACCCAAACCATTTGTCTGGTGTTGCACGAGCGTCCCATCGTCCCTCGATGTCCCGCAGGCGTTTGATGATGGTCTCGTCACTCGCCACGCCATTTGGCCAGCAGTTCTCAGCGAGCGTATTGAATCCCGTTGAATGCTTCCGCTTCCAAACGAACCGAATGATGTTCGTCTGAAGAGTCGTCAGCGGCTCACAGGCTCGCTCACACAATTCGTTGTCTGTCACTCCGTTCGGTTCAAGATGATCGACAGGAGGAGGGGAGTTCACGACGGGAACTTCATTAACCGAGGCGGGCCGAGAAGCAGCGGTCCGCAGCAGTTCAGCCACCGATTCAAGGGATATGTTCTCCACGTCTGAAGACGTCATCCCCCGCGACAACGCTGACTCGGCCGAGAGCTTTTTCAGCGAAGCAACCGCGAACGGCATGCCCTTGCCGTCGCAGATCGTTTTCAGCAGGTCAACACCGCGGGACTTGGGGATACGCTTCCATGCGGCCGTAGCATGTTTCTGTGCCTCGATCGCCAAGAACCGATAGTGAAGTGCCTTGCTTCCCGGCGTCGGCGCTCCGTGCTCACGGGAAGTCGCATCATGGTCCGCTTCGCGACGTTTCTCGGTTTCGTAGTTTCGCAGGTCTGTCAACAATTGGCCGAAGCTGTATTCGGTGACTACGGAGTTCGTGGCCGTTCCCTGCTGGAAATCAAGGACCGCAGGCAGGGTCTCATATCCCCATACCGGAATGGCGTCACCGGGATGCAGCAGCTTTCCCGTCGTAACGACGACACGATTGCCGTCACCCGTTCCAGCCACGGGAGCGGGGATTTCATGGATCACGATGCTGTTGACGAGATGCCGTAGCAATCCCATCGAAAGATTCACGGGAAGTCCCGCGACCTGAAGATGGGATTGCAGGTCTGCGTGCTGGAATCGCGATTCGCCGCGGTGATATCGCTCTCGGAGCCAATTGACCACTGACACCAATGCGGCATTGAAGGCCTGCGCGATGTCCACTGGTATTGAATCGTTGCCGGGATCAGTTGTCGCGGGTTTCGGAGTCGTTGCAGACGGCGGCGCGGCATTCGCTCCATTGGAGGCCGCAGCCAATTGGTCGGCGGCCTGCTTTAGGTCGATGAAATAGTCCTCAGGCAGCGACAGCGCATCTTGCTCAGACTTCTGCACGGTCTCAGTCGTGAGTTTAGTCGCCGTCTCCCTTTGGAGGTTTGTCGCCGTCAGCCACAGCATTTCCAACGGGTTGTGCCACGGATGAGAGTACAGCGGGGCCGGCGGGACCAGTGTTCCGAACGCGCCCATGTAAGCGTCCCGGAGTCGTTGGTTCCACGAGTCTTCGCTTTCAGGATCGCCCCGGCCGAAATTGCTGCACGATGCCGGGCGCGGAAACGGGCGCAGCACCTGCAATAGCTCATCCAACGGCTTACGAAGATCGCGCCTTTTGTCCGGCGAAAGACGAAGCTTTCCCGGATAAACGCCGCTCACCTTGCATGAATTCAACACGAGGCAGACGGGCAAGATCGCATTGTGGAGTCGTGTCAATGACAACCGTGCGCCCTCAGTAAGCGTTCGGATGTCGGGAGCGGAGTTCAGGTCATTCCGAATGGCTCGGACTGCTGCCAGTATTAAGGCGATCCAATCCGGAAAGGGTTCGTCGTGCAGTTCTGTTGCCAAGCGAGCTTGACCGTCCAACTGCGGGATCGTCTCTTCGCGACCTGACACCATCACGGTGAATGAGGGCCGAGGCGGCAGGCCCTTGAACTTCTTCAACAGTCGTCGGGCCGCGGCCATCCGACTTCCAAAGCTTTCCCCAGCCGCATCTCCGGTCGGCGGCGTGGTCGCAATTGCCTTGAGCGCCCTTTCTACTCGCTCCGACAGGTGTAGCAATTCATTCAAGTCCCAGATCGCGGCCGCGGCACGCTCGGCGACTCGCTTCGGGGGTTTTGAGGACTTTCCGCGTTGCTGCTCGGCGAGCGCCTTTGCTAAGACTCGTTCGATGCGTTCCAGCTTGTCGTCAATGGTCTCGTACTCGACGGTCGAGTCGTCCATGATGTGATCCCTCCAGAGCGGGTCGGCCGACGGGGCGGACACTGGAGGGTCGCCGCCCCGTGGGCCTGTCTTCGGTCCGCAAGGTTTGCAACCCCGGCGAACACCCGCTGGTGAGTATTGTGCCGCATTGTCGGTTGCAGCGCAAGGTCGAAGTGGGCCGATGCTGCGGCATCCGGGCGTGGTACAATCGCTGTCGGTTTCGCTCTGGGAGTCTTTGGCGGGTTATGGTTCCGTCACGACAGGGAAACTGGAGCACAAACCCAAAGGTGTTCCCCACGCGCTTCGGGTTAGATGCAATGCCTCCCGCCGTCGTCATCAGCGATCCCCCTTTAGACCGCATCTGTCCGCACTGCGGCACATCCCAGCCGATCAGCCGGTTCAAGCGGCGCAGCCGGCGTGAAGGACAGCGGGAATCGTGGTGCCGCAACTGCATTAACACCGCTGAGCGCGATCGCCGTCTGCGGAAGCGGTTCGGCATCGTCCGCACGATGGGCCAGCACATCCGGCTTGGCTGTCCTGCGGCTCAAGTGGAAGCGGTCGTCGCGGTCGCCGTCGAACGGTTGGGCGGCTGCGAGGCGGTCGGAATCGCTATCGCGGACCTCGTCCTGCAATCGCGATCACACCGCGACGCGCTTACTGCGTATCGGTTGGTGTGGAAGATGATCGAACACGGCGACCGGTGACTTGGCAACTGGGCAAAGACTTTGCGACCCTTCGCACGAGGACGAAATCCGCTGTTCCCAAGGGGCCGTTCTGATTTCTGGCCAAGGGCAACCGGTTAGAAATCCCCCAACTCCAGCGTCGGCGAACTTCCGCTGCGGTCGTCCCGCAGACTATCCTCTGGTCGCACGGCGGCTGTATCGGAACCAAGGATGAGGAGTCGCTGCCCCCCAGAAGAACCCCATTCCAATGGCGAACGGCCATTCTGAAATCGAACGACGCTTGTGGGCGTCCGCGGACGAACTGCGGGCCAACAGCAATCTGAAGTCGTCCGAATACTCCGTCCCCGTGCTGGGGCTAATCTTTCTCCGCTATGCCGATCATCGGTTCACGCAAGCCGAGAAGGAACTGGCCGTCATGTTCGCCAAGAAGGCGGCGACAGGTCGGCGGGCCATCGGCAAGGAAGACTATCAGGCCAAGGGGGTGATGTTCCTCCCGCCCAAGGCCCGGTTCTCCGCTCTGCTGCAATTGCCGGAGGGGGAGAACATCGGCAAGGCGATCAACGATGCCATGAAGGCCGTGGAAGCCGACAACGACGAACTCAAGGGGGTTCTCCCCAAGACGTACAGCAAGATCGAAAACGCCACGCTGGTGGCCTTGCTCAAGAACCTGTCCGCCATCCCAGTCGATGCCGAAGGGGACACGTTCGGCAAAATCTACGAATACTTTCTGGGGAACTTCGCCCGTGCCGAAGGTCAGAAGGGGGGCGAGTTCTTCACGCCGACCGGTCTGGTCAAGCTGATCGTCGAAATCATTGAACCGTATCACGGCAAAATCTATGATCCGGCGTGCGGCAGCGGCGGCATGTTCGTTCAGTCGGCCGAGTTCGTGAAGGCCCACCAGAAGGTTCCCGATACCGAAATCTCCGTCTACGGCCAGGAACGGGTGGACGAGCCCCGGCAACTCTGCCAGATGAACTTGGCCGTTCACGGTCTCTCCGGCGACATCCGCAACGCCAATAGCTACTACGAAGACCCGCACAGTTGCGTCGGCAACTTCGACTTCGTGATGGCCAATCCGCCGTTCAACGTGGACAAGGTGGACAAGGAGAAGATCAAGGACGATGTCGGCCGCTTTCCGTTCGGAATGCCGAAGGCGGACAACGCCAACTATCTGTGGATCGAACTGTTCTATTCATCCCTGAACGCCAAGGGTCGAGCCGGGTTCGTCATGGCGAACAGTGCCTCCGATGCCCGGCAATCGGAATTGGCGATCCGTCAGAAGCTGCTGCAAGCCCGTGCGGTCGATGTGATGATCGCCATCGGGCCGAACATGTTCTACACGGTCACGCTCCCCTGCACGCTCTGGTTTCTGGACCGGGGGAAGGCCAAGGCTGACCGCAAGGAAAAGGTATTATTCATCGACGCCCGGCACATCTTCCGGCAGATGGACCGTGCCCACCGCAAGTTCAGCCCGAAGCAAATCGAGTACATCGCCAACATCGTCCGGCTGTACCGGGGAGAGAAACCGGAGTTCGTCGCCAAAGACGATGACGAGCATCCCGGCCCGGAACCCCATCTGAAGGCCACGTTTCCGAAGCTGAAGTACGCCGACGTGGCCGGGCTGTGCAAGGTCGCCACGCTCAAGGAGATTGAGGCACAGGGGTGGAGTCTGAACCCCGGCAGGTACGTCGGCGTCGCGGACAAGGGACCGGACGACTTCGATTTCGCCGAACGGCTGGAGGAACTGAACGAGGAGTTGGAAGTCCTCAACAGCGAAGCCCGTGAATTGGAGGACCGGATTGCGGAGAACGTGGCCAAGCTGCTGGAGACGGCGACGTGAAGACACCTTTGCCCTCCGGCTGGAAGGAATGCACGCTTGGCAGCTTATTCAAGGTCAAGCACGGGTACGCCTTTGACGGCAAGTTCTTTGCTGCGGAAGGTGACTACATCCTCCTGACTCCCGGTAACTTCTTCGATCAAGGTGGCTTCAAGCTCAAGGACAAAGAGAAGTTTTTTATCGGAGACATCCCGTCAGATTACGTTCTGAACAAAGGCGATCTGATCGTCGCAATGACCGAACAAGCAGAAGGGTTGCTTGGCAGTTCGGCCATCATCCCAAGCAGCAATCGCTTTCTGCACAATCAACGGCTGGGGTTGATTTCCGACTGGCATCCCGACGAAATCGACATCTGCTTTCTGTACTTCCTTTTCAACACGCAGTCAGTTCGGCAACAAATCCGAGCAGCGGCAACCGGGACGAAAGTCCGCCACACTTCGCCAACCCGAATCGGCGATGTGAAGGTCCGCATTCCGAGTGTTGCCACCCAACGCAAGATCGCCGGGATTCTGTCGGCGTATAGCGACCTGATTAAGAACAACACCCGGCGAGTTGCGATCTTGGAGGAGATGGCCCAAGCGATCTACCGGGAATGGTTCGTCCACTTCCGCTTCCCCGGCCACGAGAACGCCAAGTTCGTCGATTCGCCGCTGGGGAGGATTCCTGAGGGGTGGCGAATCGCTACTCTCGATGAGGTCTGTGTAGAGATCATCGACAGCGAACACAAGACGGCACCGCTTCAAGACGAGGGATTTCCTTCGATACGAACGCCAAACATTGGTCGCGGGCATCTTTTGCTGGAGAATGTTCGGCGAGTCTCCGAATCGACATACGAAAAGTGGACTCGACGTGCTATTCCACAAACGGGCGACCTGATCCTTGCCAGAGAAGCACCTGTGGGCAACGTCGCCATCATCCCTGAGCGTGAAACGGTCTGTCTCGGACAGCGTACCGTCCTCATCCGAGCCAACGCCGACTTGATGAATCCGCATTATCTACTTCGCACTTTGCTCGATGATCGCTGCCAATCAGTATTTTCGGGAGCGTCATCTGGTGCGACCGTGGCTCATCTAAATCTTCGGGATATCCGAACGCTAAAAATCGTTGTTGCTTCTAGCGAAGTCCTAATGCACACAGCCTCGTTGCTTGAACCACTCCACCAGCAAATCGCTAACTCCCTATTGCGAAATCGCAAGTTACGCAACAGCCTCGACCTGCTGTTGCCCAAGCTGATTAGCGGGCAACTGGATGTCGAAACGCTGGACATCGACATCGGGGAGTCGCTGGAGGTGGCGGCATGACCATCGCCGATCCATTCGCCGTGCCGATGATCTTCTTCCGCATTACGTGGATGTCCCGTTATCAGGGCGTCACGAACACCGACAAACCAGTCGGCGGCGGTTCGTATGTGACAACGCATGGCTTCGGGCATGAAATCTTCAATTTCCAACCATTTCAAGGGAGCGTCTTCGGATTTGGAACTCCGGCCGGTCAAGGAGCGGATGACCCCCTTCGCAAGCTCCATCTATTACGCATCGGAGGAAGGGCGTCCGACAAGTCCAAGTCTGGGGTACTTGTCGTTTGGGTCGCAACCGCACCGATGGGAGGTTTGTACATCGTCGGTTGGTATCGAGATGCCACTGTCTTTCGGGAATGGCAGCCGCCTCCGGTTGGTGCAGTTCGACGCCACCAAGACACTGATTGCGGATACTTCGTCACCGCTCAGTCCGAGAACGCCGTTCTCTTGCCGCCAGATGAGCGAAACTTTTCGATTCCGCAGATGCGACAAGGTGGATTTGGTCGGGCATCTGTGTGGTATGCGGCTAACCGAAAGGACAATGCGCAGATTCGAGAAAATGTACTGGCCTATGTTGCTTCTCGCAGGCTGCCAACGACGGCAGGCCCTGCGAGACCGGCCAATCAGCCTGATCCGCTGCTTCGTCAGCGGGTTGAAACCATCGCAGTTGAAACTACGATCAAGCATTTCGATGGTTTGGGATATGACGTTCGATCTGTCGAGCGAGACAACATCGGGTGGGACTTGAATGCCAGCTTGAGCAAGCGGCATCTACGCTTGGAGGTTAAGGGACTGTCGGGGAGTCAAATTGTGGTCGAACTGACTCCCAACGAGTATAGGGCGATGAAAGAACATCAGAGTTCGTACCGCGTCTGTGTTGTCAGTAACGCCTTGGTCAGTCCGTGTCTGGATGTGTTCGCACACAGTCACGATTCGGGGAAGTGGGAGAATGCCAACGGAATGGTGCTGAACCTTGAGGAAATTATTGCGGTGCGTTGTTCTGCCGGTCGAAGTGGCTTCACAATGGCGTGTTAGTCAATGTCTGAAGGGAGCGTTGATGAGCGACTACTCGAAGCAGTTTACCGCGGCCGCCAAGTGGATGTACGCCCGCAAGGACCGCAAAGTCGATTGGTGGCGATGGTCAGTTCTTACAGGACGAAACAATGACCCTGAAACTCTGGGGCTGGATGATCGAACTGCCTATTTGATTTTCAGTGACTTCGTTCGTGACGGCCTTCTTGTTCCGACGATTGCGTCTGATGGCGGAGCGGCTTACGAAATTCATCCGGGTAGCGATGCCAAATGGAAGCGAGTGATGTCACCAGTTAGGTACTGGTTTGCAAATCATGTGTGGCTGCTTTTCTTTTTCTTGCTTTCGTCTATCGCAAGTGGTTTTATTGGTGTCCGTGTGAATGAGTGGTGGGAAAACGTCAAAGTGAAATGACAACTACTCAACTGGCCACATCCATGTCCGCCGACTATTCCGAAGACGCCTTGGTCGAACAACCGGCCATCGCCCTGTTTGCCGAGTTGGGTTACAGCACGGCGAACGGCTTCGGAGAGAAAGTCGGCGGGCCAGACGCCACATTCGGCCGGGAGACCACCAGCGATGTTATTCTCTGGCCCCGTCTCAAGGCGGCGTTGGCAAAGCTGAACTCCGGCGTCCCGGCCGATGCCATTCAACTGGCGGTCGATGAACTGGCCAGGGATCGCAGTGCGATGGGCTTGGCCAACGCCAACCGGGACGTTTACCGGTTGCTCAAAGACGGCGTGAAGGTCACCTTTCAGAACGACGATGGCGAAGAGGTGGACGAGACCCTCCGCGTCATCGACTGGACCGACCCGACCAACAATGACTTCTCCTTGGTGTCGCAGTTCTGGGTTTCCGGCCCGATCTACAAACGGCGGGCCGATCTGATCGGCTTCGTCAACGGGCTGCCGCTGCTGTTCGTCGAACTCAAGAAGTCCCACGGCAAGCTGGAACACGCCTTCAAGCACAACCTGAAAGATTACAAGGGCACCATTCCGCAACTGTTCTGGTTTAACGCAGTCATCATTCTGTCGAACGGCGGACAGGCGAAGATCGGCAGCATGACGGCGGGCTGGGAACACTTCGCCGACTGGAAACGGATCAACACGGAAGGGGAACAGGGCGGCATTTCGCTGGAGACCGTCATCCGGGGAACGTGCGACAAAGCTCGGTTTCTGGACTTGGTAGAGAACTTCAGCCTCTTCGATGAATCGAAGGGTGGGCTGGTCAAGGTCACGGCCAAGAACCACCAGTTTCTGGGTGTGAACAATGCTGTCGCCGCTCTGCACAAGATCAAGGCCAACCAAGGACGGCTGGGGGTCTTCTGGCACACGCAAGGGAGCGGCAAGTCGCTGTCGATGGCGTTCTTCTCCCAGAAGGTGCTGCGAAAGATTCCCGGCAACTGGACGTTCTTGGTCATCACCGACCGGGAAGAACTCGACAACCAGATTTACGGCAGCTTCAGCAACTGCGGCGTCACCACCGAAGAATGCCAGGCCGACAGCGGGGAGCATCTGCGGCAACTGCTGACCGAAGACCATCGGTTCGTATTCACGCTGAATTCAGAAGTTCGGCACGAAGAAGGGGCAGAAGTACCCCAAGCTGTCGGATCGCAGCGACATCATCGTGATGACCGACGAAGCTCACCGGTCGCAATACGACACGCTGGCCCTCAACATGCGGAACGCCCTGCCGAACGCCGCCTTCATCGGGTTCACCGGAACGCCGCTGATGGCTGGGGAAGAGAAGACCAAGGAAGTCTTCGGCGATTACGTTTCGATCTACAACTTCCGCCAGTCCATCGAAGACGGGGCGACGGTTCCGCTGTTCTACGAAAACCGCATTCCCGAACTGCAACTGGCGAACGAGCATTTCAAGGACGACTTGGACGCCTTGATCGAAGCCGCCGAATTGAATGAGGAACAGGAACAGAAGCTGGAGCGAGAGTTCGCCCGTGAATATCACCTGATTACCCGTGACGACCGGCTGGAGAAGGTCGCCGAAGACTTGGTGGCCCATTTTCTGGGGAGAGAACAGGGCGGCAAGGGGATGGTGATCTGCATCGACAAGCTGACCGCCGTCAAGATGCACGACAAGGTCAAGAAGCATTGGGGAGCGTATCTGGCCGATCTGAAAGCCAAGCTGGCCGTGAGCGATGACCTGAACAGGCCAGCGTTGGAAGCCCGCATTCAGTACATGGAGACGACCGACATGGCGGTCGTGGTCTCACAGCAGCAGAACGAAGTCGATTACTTCAAGGAGAAGGGGTTCGACATCACGCCTCATCGGCTGCGGATGGTCAAAGAGGACTTGGAGACGAAGTTCAAGAAGGCCGACGATCCGTTCCGGCTGGTCTTCGTCTGTGCGATGTGGCTAACTGGGTTCGATGCCCCGTGCGTTTCGGCGATCTATCTCGACAAGCCGATGAAGAACCACACGCTCATGCAGACGATTGCACGGGCGAACCGGGTCTTCGGGGAGAAGAACAACGGCTTGATCGTGGATTACGTCGGCGTCTTCCGGGACTTGCAGAAGGCGTTGGCGATCTACGGTTCCGCATCCGGTGGCGGCGTGAAGCTTGGCGAATGCCCCATTCAGAAGAAAGAGGAACTGGTTGCCGAGTTAGAGGCGGCGATTGCCGAAGCCACGGCGTTCTGTGACGAACGGGGCGTTGACCTGCAACCGATTCTGGGGGCGGGCGGTTTCCAGAAGGTGGCGTACTTGGATGATGCCGCCGCTCATTTGGTCGATAAGGAAGCGGTCGCCGCCGTCGATGATCGGGTGGAGAAGATCATCCTGAACGACGACCTCAAGAAGCAGTTCATCACGCTGGTGGGTCAAGTCGTCCGGCTCTACAAGGCGATTCTGCCCGATCCGAAGGCCAACGGGTTCGCTCCGATCAAAACGTGTCTGGCCGTGCTGGCGGAGAAGATTCGGTCATTCACCGAAGAGGCCAACATCGACGACCTGATGGAAAAGGTCGGGGAGTTGCTGGACGAGTCGATTGCCACGGTCGGCTACGTCATCCATGCGACCGAAGAATCGTCGCTGATCGACCTAAGCCAGATTGACTTCGATGCCTTGAAGGCCCACTTCTCCAAGGGACGCAAGCACACGGAAGCCGAGAAGCTGAAAGCGGCAATCAGTCGGAAGCTGTCGCTGATGGTGAAGCTCAACAAGACCCGCTTGGACTTGCTGGAGAAATTCAAGAAGCTGATCGAAGAGTACAACAAGGGGCTGGATGTCGAATCGTTCTTCGCCAAGCTGATGGCGTTCACGAAGGAACTGAACGAAGAGGACCGACGGGGCGTTGCCGAACAGCTTTCTGAGGAAGAACTGGCGGTGTTCGACATCCTGATGAAGCCGGAACTGGACATCTCGGCTGCGGAGCGCAAACAAGTGAAGACGGTCGCCCGCAAGGTGCTGCAAACGCTCAAGGAAGCCAAGCTGGTCTTGGACTGGCGGAAAAAACAGCGTGCCCGTGCCGACGTGTATTCCACCGTGAAGACGATCTTGGACGACCTGCCCCGTGCCTTCACGCCCGAACTTTACCAGCAGAAATGCGACACGGTGTATCAGCACGTTTACGACAGCTACCCCGGTGAAGGGGTGAGCATCTATGCGGCATCTTGACTGGGAAGTTGCTCATCGGTGCTTGATGACTTTGGGGCCCCCATTCCCAGAAAAATTTCCCGTACCGTAGCTACATAATTAGCGACGCCAGCGTGGGGGCATCACCCCCCCGGTTAATCGGCCACGAAGACTTCGCGAATCGCGATCCCTGCTGGCCCGCTGAACGTACCCCCTCAGCTCGGCGATGGGTCAGCGCCGTGTCACATCAGCCGGACGCACTACTGCCACGCCGGAGACGATGACACCAGCCCGGCCCAAACGGGTTCTGTGATGGGCGTGGGGAACCCGACTTCCAGACGACGCTGCCGATCGCCGTCGAGAGATTGGTAACTTCGTCGGAAACCTGTTCCGAGTTTCACGGAGGGTGCGACTGGCGTTTCGGCGACCCCCTGGGTACTGGAGTCGCGCACCGGCCCCCGGTCAATCTGCATGGTTCTGCGGAACCGCGCATCAAATTGGCCAGGGTCGCAGAACGGCGGACAGTGGGACAGAAACTTGTGGGCTGGATGGCACCTGTCGCGTCCCTGAACGCACTGAGCAGCACCCGCCCGCCATCGGTGAATTCAAGCGACGGACACCAGCACCAGACCGGGCAGCGAAGCGTCTTCCGCACATTCCGAGCGAAGGCCCACGGGATTCCGACGGAAGCGCTCGCCATTTCTAAGTTATTACACCCGGCGTTCAGCATCGGTGACAACTGTCTGGCGTTCGGTGTCGCTTAGACGATCCCATGCGGCAAGAAACCACCTCCCATGAAGCAAGTTTCCGCAGTGATTAAGTACATATGTGCGATTTCGCAGAATGTGCATCGCGCGGGGACGAGGGAAGGTAAGTCCCTCACACCAAACACCTAAGTGCATTCTTTCGTAGCGATGGACGGCGGCACATGAGATGCGGCGGTTCCGGTGTTGAGACCCGTCGTGAGATGTTCTCATCACGGGAGTTCAGTTCTCTCCTCGTCGGAAAATGGCCTCATGAATCGCCTTCACGCCCTCGCCCTCGTCACGACGCTCTCCCTGTTGGCGTCGGCAGCGGCTTTCGCCGCTGTGCCGGCGTCGATTTCCGTCTCCGGCACTCTGAACGGTGGCATCAATGTTTCGGCGAGTTGCTTTGTATCGAGCAGCGGGCAGGCCAGCGGAGCGGGACGGCTCTTCCGCACGTACAACGGCGTCACCTACAGCTACCCGTTCAACATCAACATGGTGACGACCGGCACGAACACGGTCATTTTGACCGGCTACACCGTCGCCAATCTGGCCCCGGTGACACTCACGGCCACAGTCCCCAGTGGTTCCCAATCCTTCAAGTATGTCGTCAACGGGAAGACCGTGACCCTCACTGGCCAAGGGACAGTCACGATCCAGTGATCGCGCCGACATCATTGTGGAGCGATTCCATCGCCGCTAAGGGCTTCCGCCCGGCGTTCGGCGTCCGCGACGATCTTCCCTCGATCCGCGTCGCTCAGACGATCCCAAGCGGCTAGAAACCGCGTCAGCAACGGATCGGCGACGGCGTCATCGTGGTGGCGCTCGGCATCGGTCAGAACGGCAGCCGGCGCAGCCAGTGCGCCGGAATCTGCGCCGCCTTGTGGCGATTTGTTGGTTTTCAAGCTACGAAAGTGGGGAGTATCGAATCCAGTACCGCCCAGTCGAATCTCCCGCAAAGTTTCGCGGGAAATCGCAACAGTCGGAAAAACCAGCGGATTTTGAGCGGCTTCCGACGCTTGCTGCCGTTCGTTGCGGGCGTCTACCACCACTTGCTGCACCGGTTTCTGCAGCGCCATGGACCCGGACGCCGGTCAGACGCTGACGTACAGCATCACCGGAAGCAACACGAGCAACGCCTTCGCCATCAACGCCGCGACCGGCCAGCTCACCGTGAGCAGTTCGGCAGCGATCAACTTCGACGTGAATCCGACGTTCAACTTGCAGATCACCGTCACCGACAATGGGACTCCGCAGCAGTCCCGCGCGGCGACGGCCGTCGTGCATCTGCTCGACGTGGTGGAAGCCGGCTCGTTGAAGTTCAAGCCGAAGTTAGACGCTGTCCGACCACGACCGGCGACAGACCGTGGTGTGGGCGGCCAGCAGTTGATGCAGCTCGCGACACCGGTCGCCGCCCCGGCGGTCAAGCCCACGGAGGATTACCGGTTCCGTCTCACCGAACCATGGCTGTCCTTCTCGCTGTTTGATCCGCAGCAATCGACCGACTCACCCGCGGAGGCTTAATTGCCACTCGACAAGACCGGTTGCGGTCACCGAGATGTTCACGGGAATACGTCGACCTGCGCCAGCCCCGCCAATTCCGCGGCGGTCATCCAGCGGGTCTCCAGCGCGCTGATGTAGCCCAACTGCGATTCGATCAACGCCCGCTGGGCCTGCAGCAGCCGCAGGAAGTCGAACTGTCCCTGATCGAAGGCTTCCTGGATCACCTGCACGCTCTCGCGGGCCAGCGGGATGATCTTTTCCTCGTAGCGCAGCACGAGTTGGTCGGCGGCCCGGTAGCGGCCGCGGGCATCGGCCATCTGCCGGGCGATGTTGTTGCGGACCGTGGCGACGTTCGCCGAGGCCTTGGTCACATTCGCCGTGGCGGCGCTGATGTTGCCCTGGTTCTTGTTCCAGAGCGGAAGCGGCGCGGACAGGTTCACAATCGCGATGTTCTCAATCGCCGTGTATTGCCGCATATACCCGGCATTCACGGTGATGTTCGGAAACGGCTCCACCTGAGCCCGCTTCAAGAGCAACCGGTTGCGGTCCACTTCCTGCTCGGCCACCGAGATTTCGGCGTTGTAGGGAATGTAGCCGTCGACGACCACCTGCTCGGCGAAGGGCACCAGGGAGACCCGCAGATCCCCTTCGACGCGCTGCAACTCCATCTCCGGCGAGCCGAGACTCGCCGTCAGTTGTCGCAGGGCGGCGGCCAGCACGGCTTCAGCATTTTGAAGCGCGACCTCCGCCTTTTCGAGTTCGATCTGGAACAGCAGCGAATCGCTGCGGGTGCCTTCGCCCGCCTCCAGAAGTCGCGAGGCGGAAGCTTGCGACTTGGTGGCCACACCCACCAACTGCCGCAGAATATCGACCCGCTTCTGACCGGCGAGCGCGGAGTAGTAGCCTTGCCGCACGGCGGTCAGCAGATCGAACCGCGTCCTGACGAACCGATATTCGGCCTGATACACTTCCCGGCAGGCGGCGGCTTCGGAGAGTTGCAGCTTGTGCCTGGTGACGATTTCCTGGCTGAGTTGGGCGAAGTATTGGCTGTCCCGTCCGCCCAACTGCATCGCCCCGCCACTCGCGACCGGGTTGGGGTACAGCCCGGCTTGATGGGCGCGCCCCCGTGCGGCCTGTACCTCCGCGGCGGATTGGGTCAGGTTCGGGCTGGTCGATTCGGCAATCGAGACCAGCACCTCCAGCGTGAGGCTCGACTCCGCGACAGGGGCCGGTGGCACTTCAGCCGGCTCGTCGGCCCGCAGGCTGGCGGATAGCAACAGCACGGCGAGCAACGACCGGAGCATGGCGTCTTCGTCGGGAACGCGGAAACTTCGTCACGTTCCTTGTTCTCGGCACCGGAGGCTTCTCCGTTACAGCCCGAACCGACAACGCGGCACGATGGGAGCAACCCGCAAAGTTTACCACTGGAGAGGGTTGCCCGAAGGGACTTAGAACTCGCCGATCACTTCGCCGCCGGCCCGCGTGCCCAGGTGTTGCCAGGCCTGGCGATCGACGTTCTCGCTGACCGACCGGACGGAACCGTCCATCAGCAGGGCATGCACGATCCCCTCGTGATGGCTCCGCGCCGGCAATGCGGCGTAGGTGACCCGCGTGGCGGTGGTTCCTTCGCGCCACGAGACGAAGTCGATGTCGTATTCCACACCGGCCACGGTATGCGGGATGCGCGCGTTGGGGCCGAAGGTCGTGGTGAAGCCGCTTTGCTGGCAGAGTCCGTCGGCCCACTCGGTGTGGCCGGTGTTGAGTTGCAGCGAAGCGCCGATGCAGCAGCCATCGCCCGTCAGACCCGTGGCGAACGACGGACTGGTGGGAACCGCAGCGCCGGGATCAGTGGATGTGTTGCGAAGGTACGGCGTAAAGGCCTTGGCTTCAGAGGCGCACAGCGTGTTGCTCATGCCGTCGGTGAAGTTCGCGGGGCGCATCCGGCTGTTGGGGAAGAACGCGCCGTCGCTGCCCGAGCCGTTCGCGGGATCGTAAATCTTCCACGTCCCAAAGTTGACGACGTAGCTGGCCGGGTAGTCGCGCGGCACGCCGGTCGACGGGTTGACCCGCACCACATCGTTCGGGTCGCTCGGGCAGAGGTAACCGGGGACCCGCGTTGTCGCCACATTGACCTGCGTCGAATAGGCGACGTTCCAGTTGACGAGGTTCTGCAAGTTCGCCTGATCCAGATACGGCAAGACGCGGGCGAACATCGACCATTGCCCGCCGACGGTGGTCGTGACGCCAGGCACTACGCAGTAGCTCGGCGGAAATACGGTATGGGCGTCCAGGTAGTTGTGGAGAGCCAGCCCGATCTGCTTGAGGTTGTTGCGGCACTGCGTCCGCCGCGCGGCCTCGCGCGCTTGCTGGACGGCGGGCAGCAGCAGGGCGATCAGGATGGCGATAATCGCAATCACAACCAGCAGTTCGATCAACGTGAAGCCGCGGCGATGTTGAGTCAATTGGATCTCCAGTGATTGTTTTTATTATTTTACGAAACAGTAATTTAGATCAATCAAAAATATCAAGTTGCCATCTTCCGTCAAGGGAGAGGCAAGATTTTTCTTGCTGAGCACCACGCAAAAGCTGGGATTGATGAAGGGCCGGCTCACCGATAGAGTTGAGGAATGCGGCAGCTCCTGCTCGTTTTGTCGATGCTCACAACCCTCGTGGCCTGCCCCTTCGATTGCATGGGGCGGATGGCGACGGGCGACGCGGCTGGTGTGTCAGCCGGCGGGTGCCCCCGTTGCTCGCGCTGCGTCACGGATTCGGACACTCCCCGCCCGCCGAATCCCGCGGGCCAGCGCTGCGACTGCATCTGCAATGGCGCGGTCCTGGTTGACAGCGTGTCGATTTCTGCCGACGGATCGGGGGCGTGGTGCGTCGATGCCATCGAGGTCGCTGCCCCGCTCGAACTGGCGCTCGCCGCCGCACGTCTGGCGAGCCATGAGGCGGCTGCTCGGCTGCGACCGGGACGGTCGCAGCATCGGGCGCTGCATACGTTGCAGGTCTAATTCACGGCGATCTGCCGCACGGGTCTCTGTTTCCACCCGTGCCTCTTGCCGGCGGCGGTGTCAGATCTCCGCGACATTGGCGCGCTCGCCAGATCGGCTGATGCGCGGATTCACACCGCGACGAAGCACATCTTTTCTGGTCCGAAGCCTGGGCGATTTGTCGCCCCGATTGATCGCCGACCATGTTGACGTTTCGACCACTTCCCTGGGACTACGGCGTCCGCAATTTATTGCGTCGGCCCGGTCGCAGTGCGCTCACGCTGCTGGGTCTCGGGACGGTGGTCTTTCTGGTGTTCCTGGTGGTGGCGTTCGTCCGCGGGCTGGAAACGTCGCTCGCGGTCAGCGGCGATCCGCTGGTGATGCTGGTCCATTCGCTGGGTGCGAGCGAAAACATCGAGAACTCCACGATTCCCGGTCGGGGAGCGGGAGTGTTATCCGCCAGTCTGGGCCGTGTGGAGACGCGATATCGCCAGAAGCACGTCTCGCCCGAGTTATACCTGGGGACGGAGATCACGACGGAATCGGTCCAGGAACCGGCGATGGGACTCGTGCGGGGGGTCACGCTGGCCGCTCCGCTGGTCCGTCGCCAGTTTCAACTGATCGAAGGGGCCTGGCCGACCACGGGTGAAGCGATTGTGGGTCGTCTCGCGGCGGCCAAGCTGGGGTGTGACCCCGCCGAACTGGTGATCGGCCGCACGCTGCGGATCGAAGGCCGCCCTTGGAAAATCAGCGGCCGCTTCGCCGCCGCGGGTGCGGCGTTTGAATCGGAGATCTGGTGCCTCGTCGATGACCTGCAACAGGCGATGAAGCGGCAGGATTTGAGCCTGGTCGCGGTCGCCGTCAGCGAACCGAAGGGGCTCGCCGATGTCGGCGAGTTCTGCAAAGAGCGCGTCGATCTCGAATGGGAGGCGACGCCCGAAGTGGATTACTACGCATCGCTGCAAACGCATTACGGCCCGGTCCGCAACGTGGCGTGGCTAATCGTGCTGCTCGTGTCGGGGGCCGGTGCGTTTGCCGGCCTCAATACGATGTACGGGGCCGTGGTCGGTCGGGTTCGCGAGTTGGCGATGCTGCAAACGCTGGGCTTCTCCCGACGGGCGATCGCGCTCAGCATTGTCCAGGAGGGCGTGCTGTTGGCCGCGGCCGGTTCGTTGCTCGCGGCAGCGGTGGCGCTGCCGTTGCTCAACGGTGTGGCGGTGCGCTTCACGATGGGCGCTTTCATGCTGCGCTTGGACAGCGTGTCGTTGTTGTACGGGTTGTCGACGGGGCTGGCGATCGGCGTGCTGGGTTCGCTCCCACCCGCTTGGCGGGCCTTGCGGATGCCCGTGGTGGATGGTCTCAAGGCCATCTGATTCTCACATTCAACCGAAGGAAGTGACGATGTCGAAGGGAACCTGGACTGCATTCGTGAGTCTGGCCTTGGCCGTTGTGGCGGTCGGCTGCGGGCAGTCGGCGACCGGGCCGGCTCCCCAGACGACGAGCGCGACACCGTCGGTCGCAAGTGCCTCTGTGCTGTTGCACGAACAGCCGGCCGATGCCAAGCCCGTTGCCGACGTGCGGGGATCGGCCGAAGACGGAGTGGACGTGACCATTCTGGGACGCATCGGGGGCGGCGCGAATCCGTGGGTCGACGGTCGGGCCGCGTTCACCATCGTCGATCCCAAGGTCGCCCCCTGCCATCCGAGTGAGGGCTGTCCCACGCCCTGGGATTATTGCTGCTCCACCGATCAGCTTCCCAAGAACAGCGCGATGATCAAGATCGTTGACACGGCTGGCGGCACGGTCGAACAAGACGCCCGCCAACTCTTGGGCGTGAAGGAGCTGCAAACCGTCGTCGTGAAGGGCAAAGCCAAGCGCGACGAAGCGGGAAATCTCACGGTGCTGGCGAGCGGCGTGTTCGTCGTGCCCGAAACGAAATAGCCCAAGGAAGAGGTCAGGAATTCCCTCCGGTCCCCTCTCCCGCCGCTTCGGTGGGAGAGGGTTAGGGTTAGGGCGCCTTTGGCTTTGGTTCTTGGACGAAACGAAATCAAAACAGAAGCACCCTCACCCCGACCCTCTCCCAGCGAAGCGCCGGGAGAGGGGGCAAAACGAGAATCAATGTCTTGCAGATCCTTGGCAGGGGCTGGTCTCATGACGACGCCGGTGAATCTTCAGGAATTGGCGATCGAGCGTGCCCCGCGCGCGGCGGGGCACGTCGTTCGCCGGCGACGCAATTTCTGGACGCGCTACTTCGCCCCCGCGGTCATCCTCAGCGGCTTCGCCGGAGTGCTGGGCTGGTCGTTGCGCGACAGCCTGTGGCCGGCGAAGGGCGTTACAGTGGTGTCGGTGATGGCCAGCCGGTCGGAAGTCGTGGCCGCCGACACGCCGCTGTTTCAAGCGGCGGGCTGGGTCGAACCCCGTCCGCAAGCCGTCGTCGTCTCCGCCCTGACGGAGGGCATCGTCGAGGAAATGCTCGTCGTCGAGGGACAAGTCGTGGAGGCCGGCGAGGTGGTCGCCCGGCTCGTCCGCCGCGACGCCGAGATTGAATTGGAACGGGCCGACGCCGATGTCCGCCTGCGCGAGGCCGAATTGTTGTCGGCTCGGGCGGCGATGACGGCGGCCAAGACGCTGTTCGATGAACCGATCTCTCTGCAAGCGGCGCTTGCCGATGCCGAGGCGACCTTGACGAAAGTCGAGACGGAGCTCGCACGCCTGCCATCGCTCGTCCGGGCCGCCGAGGCGCGTCGCGAATTCTCCGAGCAAGACGTCGCCAGCAAAACCAAGTCGCGCGATTCCGTGCCGGCCATCACGGTCCAGCGGGCCAAAAGCGATCTGGAGACGGCACTGGCCCAACTGGACGAGTACCGGCAGCAGACCCTGTCGCTGGAGCGCGAACGGCAGGCCTTGGCGAAACGCCGCGATGTCTTGCGCCGACAGTTGGAACTCAAGGTCGATGAAACCCGGCAACTTGCCGAAACGCAGGCCCAAGTGCAGGCCTCGGAAGCTCAGGTGCAACAGGCGCGGGCGGCGCGTGATGCCGCCCGTCTCAGGCTCGAACGGACGGAAGTGAAAGCCAAGACCGCCGGCCACGTGCTGGCGCTGGTGGCGAAACCGGGCAGCCGGCTGATGGGCATCAATCAGGCCGCCGCCTACGACGCCAGCACGGTCGTGACGATGTACGATCCTCAGAGTTTGCAGGTCCGGGCCGACGTGCGGTTGGATGACGTGCCGCAAGTCATTTCCGGCCAGGCCGTGCGGATCGAAACGCCGGCCAGCCCGACGCCGCTGACGGGCCGCGTGCTGTTCGCCACAGCCTTGACGGACATCCAGAAAAACACGCTGCAGGTCAAGTTGACCATCGACGACCCGCCCGCGGTGCTCAAGCCCGACATGCTCGTGCAGGTCACGTTTCTCGCGCCGCCGCGGCCGAATGTCGAGGGCAGCACCCCGCCGCTCCGATTGCTGGCTCCGCGTGAAGTCATCCAAGGATCGGGCAGCGACGCGACGGTCTGGCTCGCCGACCAAGCCTCCGGAACGGCGAAACTCCGACGAGTGACCGTCGGCTCGGCCACGGCGGACGGTCAGTTGGAAATCATCACCGGCCTGAACGTCGGCGACCGGTTGATCGCGGGGGACCGCGAATCCCTGGTCGATGGCGAACGGATTCGCGTCACGGGGAACGATCCGACGTTGGGACGCGACTCCGCGATCAATTCCCCGACGGACGCCGGCCCGATCAAGTCGTCGCACATTCCGCGCTACGGCGCGAACGAGTAAGCCAAGTGTCCCGGACGCTTAAAGCGTCCGGAACACTGATCGCACAGGAGTCGAACATGTCCCTCGTCGAAGTCCAGCAGATCACCAAAGAATACATCAAGGGCGACCAGAAGATCGCGCCCCTCAAGAATGCGGACATGACGGTCGAGCGCGGCGAGTTCGTGTCGCTGATGGGGGCCAGCGGCTCGGGCAAGAGCACGCTGCTGAACCTGATCGCGGGCATCGACCGGCCGACTTCCGGACAGATTCTCGTCGACGGCGAAATCATCACGCAGTTCTCGCGCACGCGGCTCGCCCGGTGGCGGGCCGAGAACGTCGGTTACATCTTTCAGATGCACAACCTCGTGCCGGTGCTGACGGCCTACGAAAACATCGAGTTGCCGCTGCTGCTGTTGGGGCTGTCGTCCCGCGACCGGGCGAAGCGGGTCAATATCGCGCTGGAAGCGGTCTCGTTGACGGATCGGGCCGACCACTATCCGCGGCAGTTATCGGGCGGACAGGAGCAGCGGGTCGGCATCGCGCGGGCCATCGTCGCGAATCCGACGATCGTCGTGGCGGACGAGCCGACGGGCGATCTCGATGCCGAGACATCCGAGCAGATTCTCGAACTGCTCCAACGCCTCAATACCGAGCTGGGGATGACGCTGCTGATGGTCACGCACGATCCGAACGCCGCCCTGATCGCCACGCGCCGGTTGCGGTTGGAGAAGGGCGTGTTCGTCGAGTCGCAACCCACGATGTCGCTCGCCGCTTCGGGAGGGAATTGAGCCATGCTGCGCTTCATTCCCTACGTGCTGAAAACGCTATGGCGGCATCGCACGCGGACGTTGCTCACCGTCAGCGGGACGGCCGTGGCGATGTTCGTGTTCTCGTTCGTGGGAGCCGTGCAGGAGGGCCTGGATCGGCTGCTCGACGACCAGCAACAGGATCGCTCGCTGATCGTCTTTCAGGCGAACCGGTTCTGTCCCAGCACGAGCAAACTGCCCGAGGACTACGCGCTCCGCATCAGCAAGCTGCCGGGAGTGAAAGACGCGGTCCCCATCAAGGTTTTCATGAACAACTGCCGGGCCAGCCTGGACGTGGTGGTCTTCAATGGATTGCCCGCGGAGAAGCTCCGCAGCGTGCGGCCGATCGTGCTGCAAGAGGGCGATTGGTCGCAATTCGAGCGGCAGCGCGATGCGGCGCTGGTGGGCCGGGCCGTCGCCCAGCGGCGGAAGCTGTCCGTCGGGCAAAAGTTCTCGATCGGTGCGCTGACCGTCACGGTCGCCGGCATCTTTCAATCGCCCCTGCCGACCGAGGAAAGCATGATCTACACGCACCTCGAATTCCTGCAACGGACCCGTGGCCTGAACTCCGTGGGGACGGCGACGCAAATGGAGGTGCTGCTGGACGAGTCCGCGAATGCCCAGGCGACGTGCAAACTAATCGACGATCTCTATCGCGCGGGGCCAGTCGGCACCAATACGCGGACCAAGGGCGCCTTCCAGGCGAAGACGGTCGGCGACCTCGTCGAATTGGTGGGATTTACGCGGTACCTCGGACTGGCTTGCGTCCTCATGGTGCTCGGCCTGGTCGCCACCACGACTGTAATGGGCGTGCAGGACCGTATCCGCGAACATGCCGTGCTGCAAACCATCGGCTTCACCGGCTGGCACATTTTTGCGTTCATCATCGGCGAGAGTCTGGTGGTCAGCCTGATCGGCGGAATGCTCGGCACCGGAACCGCGTTGGCGATCCTGCAAACTTCCAGCCTCGCGCTGGGGACGGAAGGGATTCTGATTGCGTTCCTGCCGTCCGTGTCGCTGGCGGTGATGGGGCTGGCCGCTTCGGCCCTCGTGGGCCTGTTGGCCGGCATCGCCCCCGCGTGGCAGGCGGCCCGCGCCGAAATTGTTCCCGCCTTGCGGTTCGCGTAGCAATTCGAACATCGTTGTCTGAGCCTGACGACGGGCTTGCCATCCGCCGCGGATGGTTGTTGATTGGGAAACTGTCATGCTGCCGCGAGTGCTCGAGCCGGAAGTGATGGACGCCGAGTCCGACGCCGCGGACTACGATGCGATGGATCATTCGCACGTCAACCGGGTGTTCGTCGCCGACGTGCTTTCAGTCTGGTGCGCGGGACGGACACCGAACGAATCTGCCCCGACGGCATTCGACGCCGGAACCGGGACGGCGCTGATTCCCATCGAGTTGCTGCAGCAAGGTTGGACCGGAAGCGTGATGGCGGCGGACGCTGCGCCGTCGATGCTCGAACTCGCCCGCCGCAACGTCGAGCGGGCCGGATACCGCGACCGCATCGAGTCGGTGCTGCGGGACTGCAAAGCACCGCCCGAAGCGGCGGGTTCGTTCGACCTGGTGATGTCGAACAGCATCGTGCATCACATCCCCCAGCCGGCGGGCGTGCTGTCGGAATGCTGGCGAATTCTGAAACCGGGCGGTCTATTGTTCGTCCGCGATCTGTTCCGTCCCGATGATGCGGCCACAGTCGACGCGCTGGTCCGGCAATACGCCGGCAACGACAACGCTCATCAGCAGATGCTCTTCCGCGACTCGCTTCATGCGGCGTTAACCGTCGCCGAAGTGCAGGCTCTGATCGAACCGCTGGACATTCCGAGAAGTGCCGTCCAAGCCACCAGCGACCGGCATTGGACGCTGTCGGCGTGGAAGCGGCAGGCCTTTCTCCCCTCGCCCGCCGCCTTGGGCGGGAGAGGGGCCGGGGGTGAGGGTGCCTTTTTGTCTTTGCTTTGGGATCCAAAGACAGAAAGGCCAGAAGCACCCTCACCCGGCTTTGCACAAATAACGGCCCCTGCACATTTAATCGTCGGTCTGCACAAATAATCGGGACGAGGGCCGAAATTTACAAGAGCGGCGGCTGTTCGCCGGTTCCCGCCGTTTGGCAGTGTCAGACGGCGGTCAGTCTGCCTTCGACTCGGCAGGACTCTTGACCTGCGGCGGCTTCAGCAGGTGCGGTTGCAGCAGGATCGTCTGCCCGACCATACAGATTCCTGCTCCCAGCATCGCGAAGAGAATCCCCGGCCCCGGTTTGATCCCGGCGCTGAAGTTTCCAAACGGTGACTGGACGGTCGATTGACCGACGGACATTGTTGAGAACAGCGTAGAGGCTGCGTACAGGAAGATCAGCACGCAACACGTCCCCGCCACCTTGGTTCGCTGCTCCATCTTCTCTGCTGACTTCCGCTCACTGATGACCGTCCCCAGCAACACCAAGACGGGAATGGTCATCCACCAGCCGTGACTCGTCATGCGCATGCTGTGCCCTGCTCCCGTGGAATAGCTGGTGGCCCAGACCGCTGGTAATGAGAGAAGCAGGAAGAACAGTCCGACGTAGCAGATTCTCAGGCCAACCCGGCTGGGACGCTGGGTAGTGACAACCGGCGGGTCTTCCACCCATTCTTCAATCGGCGTCGGCTCAACCGCTTTCGGTTTCTTCAGCAGCGGTTCAGGCGGACGCGGGGCTTCGACACGAAAGGTCTTACCGCATTTCTTGCAGGGAGCGTCTCGCCCCAGCTTCGTTTCGTCGACGCGATACGGCTGCTGACAATGAGCGCAAGAGACGTGGACGAGCATGGCTGGCCCCGCGTGCGAGAGGGAGAGTACCGACCCTGCGGCCGACCCGGACCCTCTGGGGCGTGACACCCAACGGCGCAGGAACGACGCGCAAACGCCGATACCTCCCCCGTTTCGCGGGGGAGTTGCGTTTGTCGTTCGCCTGCGCCGAGATTCGAGGGTCACGCTTCGAGGGTTCGGCGGCGAGCAACAACTACCCAAGTTGTCGCTGTTAAAGATAGCAGACGCGGGACTGCAAGGCCAAGGTAAACTGAGTTAATACTGACTCAGTTTATTACCCGGCCGGCGACCGCAGAACCTGATATTACCCCCGCAAAGAAGATTCCGGGTAATGTCTCTTGTGTTCTTACCCTGACGCGGATAGTGTGCCGTGAGACTGCTGACCACACGAGAGAGTAGGCGATGGCAAAAGATATCGACTTGGCCGAACTCGACAGCTTAATCGCGGCAACCGAAGAAAAGTTGGGGCGACTGAAGGCCCTCCGCGAATCCCTCACCGAAATGGATGAGGAAACGCGACGAGCGGTGTCGTTGGCCTTGAGGCCGCGGGAAGAGGACGGGCAACGCAATAAGTCTAACCGCCCGGTGATGGTCGTTGCGCGAAGGACGACCTTTCGCCGCGTTTGCCAGTACCTTGAAGACCACTCGCCTGCTTCAATCAACACACTTGAGAAAGAGACCGGTTGCTCGCTGGAGGCGATTAAGCAGGTTGTTTACAAGACTCACTCCAACCACTTCACCAAAACGCGGCTCAAGGGAACCAAGGGGATGGTCAGCAAGTTCGCGCTGAAAACCCCCGGAGACGGAGCGTCGGAAGCAGGATGAATCGGCCTCCCAGCACGATCCAAGGAAGATGAGACATGCCCTACATACCGTAAACGCAAAACCCGTCAGACCACCGAGGCAGTCTGACGGGTCGCTGTTCAGCCTCATCCAATCGTCCTAGTGCAGTCGCGATCTTGCTTTGGTCGGCGGTTCGCGAGATGCACCAATTCAAGGAGGGCTGGTCATGCACGCTGCGTGGCTGGGACAGTCTCCGCATTTCTGGTTTCAGCACAGTCGGCGGCAATATGTAGCGGCGACGGGCGCTGGAACCGGTTTCTCGCGGTAATCGCGATTGATCTCTTCGGGGTGGTTGCGGGGCTTGGCACCTGTCAAGCCCCGCGCCGCTTATTCTACTCCGCATCCCCGGTGGCTTCAACCGAAATCGACGTTTTAGGTGCTGGTGCGTTTGCACCACTATTCCGCCTTGCTGCGTGAATACAGCTTCGGCTGATCCCATCGGGGAGTCTTGCACTTCGGGCAAACATGGGGGCGTTCCGTGTTTGCCCGCGGAAGCCACTCGTGCCCGCACCGACACCTACATCCGTCCAGTTTGACCTTCCCGATAGGCAACTGTTCCTGTACCGCGTTTTTTCGCTTCGCCATCTGTCCCTCGCAATCTACTAAAAGGATATACCAAATAGGTTGACAAGTCAATATCCTGATGGTATATTCCAATGAGAGATACCAAAGGGAGATGACGAAATGAACGAACGAGAGCAACGCGGGATTCTGATCGCAGCCACCAGTCGGATCACCCGGAAGGGTTCCGTCTGGCTCGTGCCGTCTCAGACTGTCTCACCGGGCGCGAAGTACACCGTCTGCCCGGATGAGCAGTCCCCGCACTGCACATGCCCCGACCATGAGACGCGGGGCGTCGTCTGTAAGCACATTTACGCCGTGCAATGCGTCATTCGCCGCGAACAGTCAGAAGACGGAACCGAAACTCTGACCCAGTCCGTCACTGTCACCGAGACCATCCAGCGCAAGACGTATCCCCAGAAATGGCGGCAGTACAATGCTGCGCAGTGCGGTGAAAAGGACAAGTTCCAGACGTTGCTCCGCAGCCTGTGCGATATGGTCAAGGAACCGGCTATTCCCGCGGGCCGCGGCCGTCCCCGAATCGCGATGTCAGATTCGATCTTCATGGCGTGCTTTAAGGTCTACAGCACAGTCAGCGGACGCCGGTTTATGTGCGACTTGGATGATGCCCGCGAAAAGGGCTACATCGAGAAGACCCCGCATTTCAATTCAATCTTCAACGCCCTAGAAAATCCCGAACTGGCACCGATTCTGGCGCAACTCATCATCGCGTCCAGCCTGCCGCTCCGCGAAGTCGAGCAGGATTTCGCCATCGACAGCAGTGGCTTCACCTCGTCCCGGTTCCATCGCTGGTTCGATCATAAGTACGGCAAGGAACGGCAGGAACACGACTGGGTTAAGGCGCACATCGTCTGCGGCGTGAAAACCAATGTCGTGGTCGCCGTCGAGATTCACGACCGGAACACGAACGACTGCCCACTGTTGCCGTCGCTGCTGGAAACCGCCGTCGCGAACGGCAAAGTGCGGGAATTGTCAGCCGACAAGGGGTACACCAGCGAAGCCAACTTCCAAGCACTGGCCAAGCACGAGGTCGCCGGGTTCATCCCGTTCCGCTGTCACACGACGGGCGGGATCGGCGGGCTGTTTGCCAAGGCGTTCCATTACTTCAGCCTGTGCCGGGAAGAATTCTTGGAGCATTACCACAAGCGGTCGAATGTCGAATCGACCTTCAGTATGATGAAGGCCAAGTTCGGCGACGCGGTGCGGAGCAAGACGGACGTGGCGATGAAGAACGAGGTTCTGTGCAAGATTCTGTGCCACAATATCTGCTGCCTCATCAGCGCGATGTACGAACTCGGAATCACGCCGGTGTTTCAGCAAATGCTGGGCTGCACACAAAATACCGCGGCTGCACATTAAATCAGGGTGAAACCGGGTTTATTGTGCAAAGCCCCCTCACCCTAACCCTCTCCCACCGAAGCGGCGGGAGAGGGGACAAGGCTGCTCACCGACTGCTAACTCTTCCGCCTTGGTCGGAAGAACCGCGTCGATTCTTTGACAGTCCGCGCGCGCGACACCATCCGCACCAGCAGCGTGAGCAGGTAGTTTCGCCAGCCGACGACGATCACCATCCGCCGGCGTTCGAGGGCTTTGAGCGACGCCTGCACCACGCGGTCGGGACCATGCGACGAGTGCTTCTGCAGCCAGCCCGGTGCGCCGGCGATGTCGAAGAACGCCGTCTGCGTCACGCCGGGGCAGACGGCGAGGATCGTCACGCCGCGCGGACGGACTTCGATCGCCAGGGCCTCGCTGAAATGCAGCACGAAGGCTTTGCTGGAGGCGTAAGCGGCCATGTAGGCCACCGGCTGAAACGCCGACAGCGACGACAGGTTGACGATCGCCCCGTGACCGCGGGCCAGCATCCCCGGCAACACGCGGTAGGTCAAATCGACCAGCGAGCCGATGTTGAGCCGAATCAACTCCTGAATGCGGTCGAGATCGGCGTCGTCCACTTCGCCGACGACGCCGAACGCGGCGTTGTTCACCAACAGCTCCAGCGCGATGCCGCGGCGCTCGACCTCCGCCATGACGCGCTCCGGTTCGCCGGGCTGCGACAGGTCGGAGGTGATGACCTCGCACTTGCAGGCATGCTTCGACTTGAGGTCGTTCGCCAGACTCTCCAGCAGATCGGTCCGCCGGGCGACGAGGACGAGGTGCATCCCGCGGCCGGCCAGTTGGCGCGCAAACTCAGCGCCGATCCCGGCGGACGCGCCGGTCACCAACGCCCATTGATCTGCGTACTGCGCCAACACCAGGCGGCCCAGCCCCCAGAACGAACAACAACCCGACCCCGGCCACAGGATACCCGGATGCGCGGCGGGTGTCTGCCGTCAGACGGCCAAGCGTTCAGAACTGCGGCGAGGTTCCGGATGGGTTACGCAGGTCGGGCAGACTCTGCGGCCCGGCTTCATCCTCGTGATGGGTGCCATGCTTGCAGCTCTGGGCAAGCATGTCTTCGTCGATGCGGGCATTACATTCACAGGCTTGCCCAAAGCTGCAAGCATGGCACCCGAGCGCTGAGCGCCGGAAAGTGTCCCGGACGCTTGAAGCGCCCGGGACACTGGCATCAGATCCGCTTCGCCAACCGTTCGCCCAGCCGCTTCAGTGCCGGACTCACGTCGAACATCTCCAGATGCACGTTCAGCAGGCTGAAGGCGTCCTGATGGGCGAGCGCTGCATACAACGACTGGTCGAGATCCCCTTCCGTGTGGATCTCGAAGCCCCAGCCGGCACCCAGCAGATCGGGCATGCGGTGGTAGTTCCAGTTCAGGATGTCGTTGAACGGGCCGTCCTGAATGAATCGCTCGGTCGTGTAGCCCTTGTTGTTGAGCACAATCACGATCGGATTGAAGCCGTGCCGGACCGCGGTCGACAGTTCCAGGCACGTCATCTGAAACGCGCCGTCGCCGACCAGCACGATCGGCCGCCGGTCGGGACTGGCCACCTGCGCGCCGATCGACGCCGGAATCGCAAAGCCCATCGACGTGTAATACGCCGGGCTGAGGAACTCCGTCCGCTGATAAATCGTCAGGTCCGCGGCTCCGAACAGGCAGTCGCCGACGTCGGCGACCACGACCATCGAGCCGTCGAGCATCTGGTTGATCCGCGCGAACAGCCGGGCCGTGGTGATCGGGGCGTCGGGCTTCAGCACGAACTTCGGATCGGTCTTCGGCTTCGGCGGCAACGGCCGCTTGGACGGCTTGATGTCGAGTTTGTGCAGCCCCTTCACGAAGTCGGTAATCAGCACGTCGTGGAAGTGATGGTGCGAGATCCGCAGCTCATCCGCAGTCACGTAGATGCACTTCGACATATTGAGCTGGGCCGTGTAAATCCCCAGGTCGATGTCCGTCAGAAACGCGCCCAGCAGAATGATGCAGTCGCTCTCCTCGACGAACTTGCGGACCGATTCGCGGCCCATCGCCCCTTCGTAGATGCCGACGAACAGCGGATGCTTCTCGCTGACGACCGACTTGCCGAGCAGCGTTGCGGACATCGCGATCTGGTTCTGCTCGGCGAACTTGACGACGTCGTCGCTCAAACCGAAGCGGTGCATCTCCACGCCGGCGATGACAACCGGCTTCGTGCTCTTCGCAATCAACTCAGCGGCCTCGGCGAGCGCTTCTTTGAGGGCGTCTTTGTCGCTCTTCGGTTTTTCGGCGGCCGGGACGTGCGGATAAGGGCACCGCGACTGCACGCGGTCTCTGGGCAGTTCGAGATACACCGGCCGCTTGTAGCGCACGGCGGCTTCCAGGCAGCGGTCGATCTCGCGGAACGCCGTCAGCGGATCGTCGAGCACCGCGGTGGCGACGGTGATTTTCTCGAAGACTTCGCGCTGCGTGTTGAAGTCGCGCACGCGGTGGTGCAGCAGCGGATTGGACCGGCGCTCCTCGACGCCCGGCGCGCCGCTGATGACGACCACCGGCGATTTCTCGGCGTACGCCCCGGCGATCGAGTTGCACAGGCTGAGTCCGCCGACGCAGTACGTCACGCAGACCGCCCCCAAACCATGCACGCGGGCATACGCATCGGCGGCGAAGCCGGCGTTGTCTTCGCGGGTCATGCCAATGATCTGCAGCGGGCTCTCTTGGAGTTGTCCGTAGAACTGCAACACGAAGTCGCCGGGGATGCCGAAGACGTGGCCGAGGCCGTAATCCTGCAACCGGCGAATGAGATACTCGCCGATTGTCGGCAACTCCGCCGCCGGCTTGTGGGACATCGTTTTGACTTTGCTGGCAACCTTCGCCGTCGATCCATTCCGGCCGGCCATGCTGTGCTTCCCTGTGGACGATCCGACTCCCGGCCCGCGGACTCCCCGCGGCCCTGTCGAATTCTTCTCGGAATGTGTTGCGGGGTCAACCGGGATTGCGGCCAACCAGCGGGCAATTCACGATTCCCCGCTTCATGTAGGGTGCAGTCGAGGCTTTGCGAGGCTCACCCCGTTGGAGTCCAGCCTTTAGGCTGTCTTCGGACGCTTCACCAGAAGAACAGCCTAAAGGCTGGACTCCAACGAAGAGGGTGAGCCTCGCAAAGCCTCGACTGCACCCTACAAAGCAATCGGTTTCCGCGCGGTTGACGACTCGGACATCGGATCGCCATGCTACCGGCAGACCACGGAGGGAAGATTCATGTCTGACGCCCAGCGGCCCGACCCGGATGGCACGTCCGATTGCTCGCAGTGCGGCGGCCGCTTCGCCTGCGGCTTCGCGGCCGGGCAAAGCCGGTGCTGGTGCTTCGACTACCCGGTGGTCGCGGTTCACGACGAAGCCGCGGGCTGCGTCTGTCCGATGTGCCTGGCGGCGCGGGTGGCCCAATGTTGACTACTCGCGCTGGAAGCCCAGGGATAGCGATCCCTGGGCTTCTCTACTGGCGCAGTTTCGACGCGAACTGCTTGCGGAACTTGGCGACCTTCGGCGTGACCACCGCCGCGCAGTACGGCTGCTGCGGATTGCCGCGGAAGTAGCCCTGGTGATATCCCTCGGCGGGGAAGAACTCCACGGCGGGCACGACCTGCGTCACGATCGGTGCGTCCCAGATGTTCGCCGCGTTGAGGTCCGCGATCTTCGCAGTCGCCTGTTGCTGCTGCGTCGGTGAATGGGCGAAGACCGCCGAACGGTACTGCGTGCCGGCATCACCCCCTTGCCGGTTGAGCGTCGTCGGATCGTGAATCGCGAAGAACACGTCGAGCAATTCGTCGAAGGAAATCGTCTGCGGATCGAACGTCACCTGCACGACCTCGGCGTGCCCCGTCTTACCGGTGCAGACCTGTTCGTACGACGGCTTCGGCATTGGCCCGCCGCAGTACCCGGAGACGACGGACTCAACGCCGACGAGTTGCTCGAACACGGCTTCGAGACACCAGAAACAACCGCCGGCGAGTGTGGCGGTTTCGCGGGTGGGGGACATGTCGCATCTCCTCGGGCGCATTCGACCTACTCTGAGCAAGTTGCCGAGTGAGTCGTTACCACCGCCGCTTTGGGACGCTGCGGTGGAAATGCGGCCACCTTGCGCCCGGACGCGGACTGTTTCTGCTGCAAATCGCGGCAGATCGCGCGCAGGTCATTGCCAAACTGAGCCGCGTAGTTTTCGCGCGCCTGGCGGACCTCGGCAACGATCGGGTCGTCAATCATCGGAATGCCCTTCAACTGCATGGCCGCATCGTATCGGTGCCGCGATGCAGCGGCAATGTGTGTTGCTGCAACTGGAGGCCGTTGATCGAACCCACAGGAGTCCCGTTGCTCCTTACCCCGACGGGGTTGCATCCCATAGCCCAGGGTCGCGCAGCGCACCCTGGGATAGTGGCAGAACATGCCAGTTTACGCCGTAGGCGTTATATCGAGTGCGGAGTGATGCAACCCCTTTCGGGGTTGGTGCTCCTGTTCGTACGTTTCCCCAGGGTGCGCCGCAGCGGCGACCCTGGGCTTTGGAATGCAACCCCTTCGGGGTAAATCTCTTTGTCGCAGCGTTGATCGGCATCGACCGAACGGGATTGCGCCTATGACGGTCGTGCCGCGCTCAGCCCCGTTGTCTGGGCGACCTGTCCGCGGAGCGATGTCACTAACATCGCCAAATCGCGCAGCTCGGCGATGTCGGCCTGGAACTCGCGACCGTGGGCATCGAGCGCGGGGAATAACCCGCCCGCAAGCTTGGAGTGCGCCAGCTCGGCGGCCAACTGGTCCACCTGCCGCCGCGTGCCGCGGCGCAGTCGGTGGCAGAACAGCATCAGCATCAGCGCCGTCCACAAGGCCAGGAATAGCAGGGCCGGGATGTAGAAGTTCGTCTCCAGCAGCGGGCGCTCCAGCCACCACGAATCGTAGAAGAAATTCTTGCCGATGCGGTACAGCAGCCACGTCGGCAGTACGGCAAAGCCGATCTCATAGAGACACCGCACGCCCCAACCGGAATTGCGTTTGGCCGTATCGAGAATCAGTTCGTCTAGCCGCCGCCGGGCGAAATCCCAAAACTCGTCTTCGGCGACCGCCGCCGCCTGCGGCACCTGCGCAAGCGCCGCGGAGAGCGCCGAACGGTCCAACCGGGCGGTTCGCGCGTGGCCTTCCATCACCAGTTGGGCGGCCCGGAGGTCGCTGTCCGAAATCTGCGACAACGCCGCCCGTGCCAATTGCTGGTCCCCCGTGGAGTCCTGTTGCCGCGACGAAATCCAGCGCGCTCCGTGAACGGCCCCCCACAACGCGAACTGGGCCGTCGAGCGGGCCCGCATCAACGTCCACGACGCCAAGAGTCCCGCCTGGCTGTGATAGGCCCGCAGCACCAAGGCGAACGGGCTGAGGCCCCACAACTGCGAAACCTCCGCCATCAGCCGCCGTTCCCACGCGCCGCGGCTGACGAGCAGTTCGTCGCGCAGCCGTCCGGAGAGCCGTTGCGTGAGCGCGTCCCGCTGCGTGTCGATGGCCGACGTCAACGCCTTGACCGCCGGTGTGTGCCGATCCAGATCGGCCAGCATCCGCTCCAACGCCGCGTGCAACAGGCCGAACAGGTTGCCGCGACGGATGCGGACCCGCTGCGCGGCCGAGAGTTCTTTGAGCAGCAGATCGAGCAGCCGCCCGACTTCGCCCGACGGCCGCAATCCCTGCTGTTGTTCGGCGAGGGCGGTGCGGGAATCGACGAAGAACATCTCGGCGACCTGATAGGCCGGTTCGAGTTGCGACCGCCAGTCGCTGCGGATGTCGTCGTCCTGGTCGGCGTGCGTCTGAACGAAGATCAGCTTGCAGCCTTCCGCGGCCTGGGCGAGTTCGGTGCTCACGCGGGCCGAGCGATATTTCTGCTGCGTGCTCACGTACAGCAGCACGTCGCAGCAGGGGAGAATGCGGTGCAGCCGGGCGAGATTGCTTTCGGTGGTTTCCGTTTCCGTGGTGTCGGGGTCGGGGCAATCGACGAGCAGCCAGTCGCGGAGCATCGGGGCGTCACGACGGAGGACGCGCAGATCATCGAGCGGCAGACCGAAGTCTTCGAGGTTGGTGTCGGTGTGGACGATCAACGTCGGCTGCAGCGTGGTGGGCCGCTGCCGTCCGACCTGCGTGACTTCGTCGCCCACCAGCGCATTCGCGAGCGAACTCTTGCCGACGCCGGTGCCGCCGAACGTCGCCACGACCAACGGAGCGTCGATCCGCATTCGGACCGGATCGATGCGCTCCAACAACCGACTCAATAACGACCGCGATTGCTGCAAGGGCTCCCACGGCGAGGGTCGGTGCGCCCACGCGGACAATCGGCCGACGACGTCGTCGATCTGGGTCAGCAGTTCCAAGTGCGTGAGATCGGCGGACGACATGGCAGTTCCGGGATCAATGATTCGGTTCGTTCGGGGCCGATGTCGCCGAGGAAGACTCGGCGGGCGGGTTCTTCGGCGGCTTGAGGAACCAGAGTTCGTCCTTCAGCGGGGCTTCGGGCAGGTCTTGCCGGTTGAGACGCCGCAGCCGTCGCCCCCAAATGATGATGAGCGCCAACAGCGCGACGCCGACGATCGCGATCCCCGCCAGCGCCGCCAGACCGGCCATTGCGCGCAGCCGTTTTTCCGGGTTTTCGGCGGGCTTCGCGGGAGTGGCAGGTTCTGTGACCGCAGGGGTGACGTCATCGACCCGAACGGGGTCCACTTCTTGAGCCGAAGCCGTGACGGCGAGCAATCCGATCATCAATCCGCACAGCGCGCGGAGAAGGGCCGTCATGCGGTGAGTTCCGGGGGAAGACCGCGAAACCGCAAGCGAACCACGCTTGCGGTTTCGCGATCTTCAAAATGTTTTCTCAGTCGCGTTAGTCGTCGCAAAGTGTCCCGGATGCTTCGAGCGTCCGGGACACTGATGGGGAGCGAATACCTTACCAC